>Ga0180432_10006261_pt1 | contig 15529 bp, 9 predicted proteins | sample SS_ome_10_FD_132414 | JGI IMG/M metagenome (GOLD analysis project Ga0180432, IMG submission 132414) | Hypersaline lake sediment archaeal communities from the Salton Sea, California, USA - SS_1_MS_2 metaG | ecosystem: Environmental > Aquatic > Non-marine Saline and Alkaline > Hypersaline >... | reverse complement strand
CGCTTTCGCCCATCTGGGGCATCACCACCTGAATACTCATTCCGAACGTCTCCTCTACCGAAAGACCGGGCCCGGCCGGTGCGCGCGCACTTCCAGGCTACATATGAATGGCCCCTTCGCCCGCGGCGAGGGCGGCCTCGTGTATCGCCTCCGACAAGGTCGGGTGGGGATGGATGGTCCCGGCCAGCTCTTGGACGCCTCCCTCGGAGTGCATCACCGCGGTCACACCGGCAAGAAGCTCCGTCACATGATGGCCGATCATGTGAACGCCGAGAATCTCCCCGTACTCCTTCTCCACCACGATCTTCACGAAGCCGGTCGTCTCGCCCACCACCGAGGCTTTCGAGTTGGCGGTGAAGGGGAAGCGGCCCACGCGGACCTCGTGCCCCCTTTCCTTCGCTTCTTCCTCGGAGAGGCCCACGGTGGCCACCTCGGGGAGAGAGTAGACGCACGACGGAACGTGATCGTAGTTGATCGGCTCCACCTCGCGTCCCGCGATGGTTTCCACGGCAACCACCCCTTCGTCGGAAGCGAGGTGGGCCAAGGCGGGGGTCGCGACCACATCGCCGATCGCGTAGACACCGGGAACATTCGTCTCCATCTTCGGACCTACCTGAATATAGCCCCTCTCCCGCTTCACGCCCAACTCGTCCAGGCCGATGCCGTCGGTCACCGGTTTCCGGCCGACGGCGACGAGAAGCTTCGACGCGGTCACGCTCTCCTTCTCCCCTCCTTCCTTCTCCACCTCCACGCGAAGGGAATCACCCTTCTTGTCGAGAGAGGAGAACCGGGTGCCCACGCGAACATCGATTCCCCGCTTCTCAAACGCCTTCGCCAACTCTTTGGAGACCTCCGCGTCGGCGAAGGGGATGAGGCCGGGGAGCATCTCCACGATGGTCACCTCGGCGCCGAAGCTGCGGAAGAGGGAAGCGAACTCGACGCCCACGGCGCCGCCGCCGAGGACGACGAGGGAGTCGGGGACCGCCTCCAGATAGAGAGCATCGTCGCTGCTGATCACCCGATCACCATCGAACTCGGCGCCGGGAATGGATGCGACCTTCGAGCCGGTGGCGATCAAGATGTTCTTGGCAATCAGGACGGTCGGGTCGCCCTCCTCCGGCGTGACGCGCACCTTCTCCTTCGACTCGATGGCGCCCGTTCCCCGGACCACGTCGACCTTTCCTTTGCGCATCAAATAATCAACGCCTTTGGCGTTCTTGTCCACCACGATCTTCTTGCGCCGAAGCAGCTTCTTCCAGTCCACCGTCGGCTCGCCCGCCTCGATGCCGTACTGCTTCATCTGCTCCAGGTTTTCTTTCATCTCGGCGGCGTGCAGGAGGACCTTGGTCGGTATGCATCCCCAGTGAAGACATGTCCCGCCGAGGGCTTTCTCCTTCTCCACGATCGACGTATTCAGGCCGAGTTGCGCGGCGCGGACGGCGGCGACGTAGCCGCCCGGGCCCGAGCCAATTACTATCAAATCATATGGTTGCGCCATTCGAGCTCCCTCCGAACGCCCGCGGCTGGTGGCGGACCCTACCAGTCTAACATAGGCGAAGAAGCGACGCGCAACCTCCCCGCGCCCCGGCCACAACACCTCAGCGCGGGTCCTGTCCGGGGAGTCGCCTGTCCTCCCTTCCCCCTCACCAGGTGCTCCCCCGAGACGGACTGGACGCACAGGGACTCTCGCCGCCCTCTCTCGGCTTGAGCCCCGGGGAAACGGCTCTTGTCCCTTTCTTCCCGCCGGGTGCTCCTCCGAGGCGGCCGGGGCAGGAGGAACCTTGCCGCCCTTTCTCCGGTGGAGCCCGGGGATGTGGGGTGGAAGGCTCAAACAGTCCTCGGACGCCGGGCCATGACCATGGTCCCACGCCTGGGGGCAATTCGGCAGGCCCGGCGCCCTGCGGAACTCGCTACGATGGCCTTTCCACTGCGTGCACCCGACCGAGGCCGGGGACCCACCTGAGGCCAGGCCGAAGGTGGGCGGCCGAGGGAATGCCGCGAGTGCGCGAGCACGAGCGGCGAACATCCCCGGGCTCAACACGTCGAATCAACGGGTTCCACGCCCCCGCGCCTGGGCCGGGCTGCACCGGTTGGTACGGTCGACTCCACGCCCCTTCCCCCTTGCCGGGTTGCTCCTTCCGAGGCCGTGACGACGAGCCGGGGAACCCGTGGCGGGCCTCAGCAGCATAGGTGCACCTGGGCGCGACTGAGGCCGGGGACCGGCCTGAGGCGAAGCCGAAGGTGGGCGGCCGAATGAGTCCCGCGAGTGCGCAAGCACGAGCGGGGAGCCTCGGAGGAGCACCCGGGGAGGGGGAAGGGACAAGAAGCCGGTTCCCCGGGCTCAACTACCCAGAGGGCGGCGAGTTTCCCTGCGCGTCCGGTGAGGGGAAAGGGGAGGAGGTGGCGGTGAGGGGGCGGGTTTGGGTTGACGGGGGTGGGGGCGGGGGGTAGCGTGGGCCGCACAGATCCCCGGGTCCGAAGGGAAAACGGTGCGAGACCGTTGCGGACCCGCCGCTGTAACCGGCGACGAAACCCACGATAGGCCACTGCGGGATCAGCCGCGGGAAGGCGTGGGAAGTAGGAAGACCCGGAAGCCAGAAGACCTGCCCGGGGAGCGACCGTCCGGCCCACCGGCCGGGCAAGCAATTACCGTCGGCTCGAGGATCGGCCGCGACGGGGGAGCGCTCATCTCCGAAGCGGCGGCCGCTTCGGTTTTTCTTTTCCCCGCGCCTCTTCTTCCGCCGGCGACCAAGGGCGATTCGTCCGCACCTGAATCCAAATGGGACGGCCTAGTCATGCGCTCTTCCCATAGACGCCGGCCGGCGTGGATCTCCGTCGGCGTCTTCCTCCTCGTCGCACCCCTTTCCGCCTTTCCTTCGGAAGGAGCGGACGAGACCGTGTACGGCCCCACGGACACCGTGGAGGTAGCCGCCGACCGCCCCGACTGGGAGGCGCGTATCGAAGGCCTCCCCTTCTTCGCCAGCGTCCGGGATCTGGAAGGCTCTTCGACGAAGCTCCTCTCCCTGGCCGACATCTTGGAAGAGGAGGCGGGCGTGCGGATTCGCCGGTACGGCGGTCTCGGATCGTACGCCACCGCATCGATTCGCGCGAGCGCCCCCGGACAGGTGGAGATCCTGCTCGACGGAATTCCGTTGAATTCCGCCCAGTGGGGGGCCGCCGACCTGTCCGAGCTTCCTCTGGGACATCTGCAGCGCGCCGAGATCTATCGGAGCGGGGCGCCCGCCGAGTTCGCCGCCCCCGGTATCGGAGGCGTGGTGAACCTGGTCACCAAACCGGCCGGGCCGGGAAGGACGACCGTCGCGCTCTCGGGCGGGAGCTACGACACGTGGAAGACGTCCTTTTTGCGGTCGGGGGCCGCGGCGGGCGGCGGCTACCTTCTCTCGTACCATCACATTCAGACGAAGGGAGACTTCCCGTTTCTCTACGATCCGGGAACCTCCGTATGGAACGAGGAGGATGACACGCTTCTTACCCGCAGGAACAACGCCTTCCGCGAGCACGCCCTGCTCGCCAAGGCGGACCTTCCCCCTCTCATGGGCTGGCGCTTCTCCGTTCAAGATGATTGGTATCTAAAGGACAGCGGCCTACCCGGCCACGGCAACCTTCTTTACGACGAAGCATCCTTCGATAACAGGCGGCACGTGCTCAGTCTCCGCGCCGCCTCGCCGGGCTTCTTCGGCAGAAGGATCCGCGCCGACCTAACCGGCTATTCCCTCTACCGCCGCGACCGGTACTACAATCCGGGAAAGGAGCCGACCCTTCACCGTTCCGACCTGATTCATCGAACCGGCGGGCGGGGGATCGCCGCCCTCTTCACCGCCTTCTCGTTCCGGACGAACCAACGATTCCGGCTGGGCGCGGAGTGGCGGGGCGAACGCTTCACGCCGGAGGATGCCGATCCACGCGTGGGCACCGGCTTTCCCCGGGAGAGGGACGCCCTGGCCGTCACCTTCGAGGACCGGCTCACCCTCTTCCGGGAACGGCTCGCCCTTCTCGCCTCCTACCGCTGCCAGCGATGGGAGGACAACTTCCACGGCTACAATCCGTACATCCCGCAGCCGGAGCCCCGCGAGGAGACGTTCGTAACCGAGTTTCGCGCCCCCACCTTCGGGGCGCGCGCGGAGATCGCCCCGTTCCTCTCCATCCAGGCGAGCCGGTCGCACTACGCCCGGCCGCCCACGCTCTACGAGCTCTTCGGCACCAACGGCGATGTCCGGCCGAATCCCGATCTCGTTCCCGAGGAGGGCGTCACGTGGGACGGCGGATTCCGGCTCCGGAGCAGTGAAAAAGGGCATCTCTCCGGGCGGCTCGAGGTCTCCCTTTTCCATTCCCGGCGGGACTCGCTGATCTACTTCATCCAGAACTCGCAAAGGAACTTCAAAGCGGTGAATCTGGAAGAGGCGACGGTGCGCGGGCTCGAGATTCAAGTGAGCGGCCGCGCCGGGTCGCGCCTTCGGGTCGATCTCTCCTTCACCTCTCAAGACGCCCGCCATCACGGCGCCGTACCACAGTGGGACGACAAGTGGCTTCCCTACGTCTCGCCTCGGGAGTTCTCTTCGCGCGCGTCACTTCGGGTCGGCCGTTTCACACTTCGCCACGAGCATCTCTTCTTCGACCGCACTTACCGGGATCGCGCCAACCTCGAGAAGGACCGCGCGCCGGCGAAGCACATAACCAACGTCGGCATTCAGGCGGACTTCCTGGGCGAGAGAATCATCGCCGATCTGGACATTCGAAATGTGGGCGACGACAAGACGTCCGACTCTTTCGGATACCCCATGCCCGGACGGACCGTCTATCTGTCGGTACGGTTCGAGCTCCGAGACTCTTGAACCGGAAAGGGAAACAAGAAATGAAGCACTGCTTCCGCATGTTCCTGCTGCTCCTCGCCGTCGCGGCGCCGGCTCAGCCCGCCGCTGCGGGCGATTACGTATTCGCCGTCACCACCGACTACGAAACGAGCGGAAGCAGCACGAAGATCGAGATCGACTCGCCGTGGGGCGCCACGTCCGACCTCGAGCCCGTCGGTTCGGATCCGGTGGTCCGCCAATACCGAAACAAGATCTACGTCGTGAACAGGCTGTACGCCGACAACATCCAGGTGCTCGACCCCGCTCTGGGCTACGACACGATTCTCGAGTTCAGTGTGGGAGCGGGAAGCAATCCGCAAGACATCGTTTTCGTAAACGAGGAACGGGCGTACGTGAGCCGGTACGAGTCGAATTGGCTCTACGAGGTGAACCCCTCCACCGGGGCGATCCTCGATTCCATTGACCTTTCCGTTTTCTCCGACGCCGACGGACTGCCCGAGATGTCCCAGATGATCGTGTCGGGGGACACACTGTTCGTTCAGATCCAAAGGATCGACCGGTCCCTCTGGTTGCCGGCGCCTCCCTCCTGTCTGGCGGTGATCGATATCCGCTCCAATACGGTCATCGACGTCGACGCCGGCACGCCGGGAGTTCAGGGAATCGAGCTGACCGGTCTCAACCCGAACGGCCCGATGCATTGCGATCGGGCGGAGGGAAGGATCTATGTGGCCGAGACGGGGGAGTATCTCGCCAGCGACGGCGGCATCGAGAGCGTCCACATGGCCACACTCTCCGCCGAGGGCTATGTGGTCACCGAAGGGGACCTGGGAGGGGATGTGGGCATCTTCGGCCTGGGGAGCGAGAGAGGTTTCGTTATCGTTTCGGACGACTGGTTCTGGACGGTTCGCCTCGTTTCCTTCTCTCGCTCCACCGGATCCGTCTTGGATACTCTTTACAGCACCGACGGGTACGTCCCGGACATGGAGGTGGACACCTCGTCGGCGCAGATCTTCTTGTGCGACCGGAAGGTGAGCGCTCCGGGCGTTCATGTCTTCCACACGTTGACGGGCGCCAAGATGAACGCATCCCCCATCGGGACGGGAATCCTCCCGCCGGCGGATCTGGTCATCGTGAAGCCGATCATCGCGGGCGTGGCCGAATCGGAATCGGCCCGGTCCGGGCGCCTGTCATGGGCGGCGCCCAATCCGTTCCGAGGCGAGACGAGCATCTGGCTCGCCGGGGACGCCGGCGCCCCGGCCGACGTGTCGATTTACACGATTCACGGGAGGCTGGTGCGAGAGCTCTCCGCCGGGCCCGCGGAAGGCGCCTTCGCCGCCGCGCGTTGGGACGGCCGGGACGAGTCGGGGCGAATCGCGCCGCCCGGCGTCTACCTCTACCGAGCCTCCGGCGGAAGAGAGCCCACCACCGGCCGCATCGTCCGGCTCAGGTAGCCCACCTCGCCGCCTGCGCCCCCGGGGCTCACCTGCGGATACAGGAACCTTGCCGCTCTGTAGTTGGTCGAGCCCGGGAAGCCAGCTCTTATCCCTTCCCCCTCACCGGGTGCTCCTCCGGGGCGAGCAGGGAAGAGTCTTCGCAGCGCGGGTCCTGTCCGCGGTTGCCCATGCGATGCTCGCCAGTCGCCGAGCCTTGTTGGCTCCGCTTCGCATGGGCCCCCACCGCGACCACCCGCACCAATTCATGCCCCACGAGATCAGCACCCAAACGAGCGGCAAAGCCCACCGGCCTGTGCGCAACGTCGTCACGGCCTCGGCCCGGTGCATGCGGTGGTGACTGCGACTGAGGCCGGATCCTGCGGGCGGGGAAACCGCACGCAGGGGGCCGAAGAAGTCCCGCGAGGGCGAGAGCCCGAGCGGGGAGCCATGAGCCAGCGCCTCGCATGCCCAGGCTCGTCCCACGAAAGTGCGGCGAGGCTCCCAACGTCCGCAGGTGAGCCTCGCCGGAGCACCCGGTGAGGGGGAAGGGGAAAAACGGCGACTGTCCCCGTTTAGAACTGATGAAATAGGGTATCTGTCACTCTAAAAGTCGGGGTCCCAGGGAACGTCGGGGTGGCCGGCGGAGGCGTTGGTGAAGCGGGCGGCGACGAAGAGGTAGTCGGAGAGGCGGTTCAGGTAGGGGATGACGTGGGGGCCCATCGGACCGCCCCGGTTCTTCAGCTCCACCACCTCCCTCTCCGCCCTCCGGCAGAGAGCCCGCGCCATGTGAAGGTGGGACGCCGCCACGGCGCCCCCGGGAAGAACGAACTGCTCGAGCGGCGGAAGGCTCGCATCCAATCGATCGATTTCCGCTTCGAGCCAGCCCACCTCCTCCTCCCCGATCGGGCGGATCTTCGCCTTCCCTTCCGGGTCGGCCAGGCGGCCTCCGAGACGGAAAAGATGATGTTGCACCTTCCCGATCGTTTCCGCCACGTCCCCCGCGCGGGCGAGTTCCGCGGCCGCCAGTCCGAGGGCGCACGATACTTCCTCGACCGCCCCATAGGCGGCCACACGGGCGTCGCTCTTCGGCACTCGACCCCCGCCGAAGAGGGACGTGTCGCCTTGGTCGCCGCCGCGCGTGTAGATCCGTGTCATGGTCCCCTCAATGTAACCCAGCGACCGGGTGACGGACAACCGCGCCGACTTCGGCCCGCTCGACCCGTCGTCCCATCCCGGCGCCGCGAACGACCGCCGGGCGACAGAAGGAGAAGGCTCCCAGGCTTCGCGCCCGGGAGCCCCTCTCGGGTGGGCCGACGCGGAAGTGGCCCACCCCGAATCCCGATCCTCGCCGCGGCCCGGGCCCGGCCATCCGGACTAGCTGCACCCCGAGGTGGAGCCGCAGTTGTCGCAACGGTAGCACGACCCGTTTCGCACCATCAGAGAACCACACTCGTAGCACGTCGGTGCATCGGACTGCGCCTGGAACACCCAACGCTCCCGCGCTTCCAGGCTCTCCCGGTTGGCGCCGAAGTTGCCGGGCGTGACGACGTTTCCTCCGCCTCCTTCCGAGAAGAGGTCGGTTTGCGTCGTTCCATCGCCATCCTCCGAGATCTGCCGGTCGCTCAAGTACTTCAGGGCGAGCCACCGGAAGATATAGTCGAGAACGGACTTGGCGATGGGGATCTCTTTGTTGTTCGTGAAGCCCGACGGTTCGAACCGCATGTGGCTGAACTTGTCACACAGAACCTCGAGGGGAACGCCGTACTGCAGCGCCATGGAGGCGCTTGTCGCGAAGGCGTCCATCAGGCCGGAGACGACCGAACCTTCCTTCGACATGGTGATGAAGATCTCGCCGGGCATTCCGTCTTCATAGCAGCCCACGGTGACGTACCCTTCGTGGCCGCCGATGCTGATCTTGTGCGTAATCCCCCGCCGCTCGTCGGGAAGGCGCCTTCGGGCCGGCTTGGCCCCGGCCGGGGCTTTCGCGCCGGCGCCGTCCTTTCCCGTGGTCAGCGGTTGCGTCTTCTTCGAGCCGTCCCTGTAGATGGCGAGGGCCTTGCAGCCGAGCTTCCATCCCTCGATGTACACCTTGGCGATGTCCTCCGGCGTCGCTTCCGTCGGCATGTTCACCGTCTTGGAAATAGCCCCGGAGAGAAAAGGCTGAACGGCGCCCATCATGCGGACATGCCCCATATAATGAATGGAGCGGACGCCGTCGCGCGGCTTGAATGCGCAGTCGAAGACGGGGAGGTGCTTCTCCTTGAGCCCCGGCGCTCCTTCGATCATGTCGTTCTTCTCGATGTAGTCGAGAATCTCGGCGACATGGGCGCCGTCGTAGCCGAGCACCTTGAGGGCGAGAGGGACCGTCCGGTTGACGATCTTTATCATCCCGCCGCCGACGAGCTTCTTGTACTTGACCAGGGCGATGTCCGGCTCGACGCCCGTGGTGTCGCAATCCATCATGAAACCGATCGTGCCGGTCGGCGCGAGAACGGTCACCTGGGCGTTCCGGTAGCCGAACCGCTGCCCCGCCAGAAGGGCGTCCTGCCACACCTCCTCCGAAGCCGACCAGAGAGCGCTGGGCAGATGGTCGGCGGAGATCTCCTTGGCGGCGTCCCAGTGTTTCTGCATCACCCGGAGCATGGGCTCCCGGTTCTCTTCGAACCCCTCGAAAGCTCCTTTCTTCTCGGCGATCCGTGCCGAATGCAGGTACGCCCGGCCGGTGAGACAAGAGGTGATCGCCGCCGCGAAAGCGCGTCCCTCATCCGAATCGTACGGAAGGCCGTTGGCCATCAAGAGGGCGCCCAGATTCGCGTAGCCGAGCCCGAGGGGACGGAAGCGATACGAGTTCTCTTCGATCGCCTTGGTCGGGTAGCTCGCGTTGTCCACCAAGATCTCTTGGGCGGTGATCATCACGTCGATGGAGTGGAAGAAGCGGTCGAGATCAAAGGATCCGTCGTCGCGCCGGTAGCGCATCAGGTTGAGGGATGCGAGGTTGCAGGCGGAGTCGTCGAGGAACATGTATTCGGAGCAGGGGTTCGATGCGTTGATGCGGGCGGTGTCGGGACAGGTGTGCCACTCGTTGACGGTCGTGTCGAACTGCATGCCCGGGTCGCCGCAAACGTGAGCGGCCTCGGCGATCATGTCCATCAGATCGCGGGCGTGGAAGGTGTCCACCTTCTCGCCGCCCTGAACGGCCCGGGTGTGCCACTGCCGCCCCTCGACCACCGCCTCCATGAACTCGTCGGTCACGCGCACGCTGTTGTTCGAGTTCTGGAAGAAGATGCTGCCGTACGCCTCGCCGTCGAGGGAAGGATCGTAGCCCGCCTCGATCAGAGCCCACGCCTTCCTCTCCTCCTTCGCTTTGCACTGGATGAAGTCGGCGATGTCCGGATGATCCACATTAAGAATCACCATCTTGGCGGCGCGGCGGGTCTTTCCGCCCGACTTGATCACCCCGGCGAACGCGTCGTACCCCTTCATGAAGGAGACCGGGCCGGAGCAACATCCGCCGCTACTGAGACGCTCCCGCGACGAGCGGATGGGCGAGAGGTTCGTGCCCGTCCCCGACCCCCACTTGAAGAGCATCCCCTCCGTCTTGGCCAGCTGGAGGATCGACTCCATCCGGTCCTCTACGGAGTTGATGAAGCAGGCCGAGCATTGCGGCTTCTTCTCCACGCCCACGTTGAACCAAACCGGGCTGTTGAACGAGGCGTTCTGGTGGAGGAGCAGGTAGATCAGCTCGTGGTGGAAGAGGTCGCGGTCCTCTTGGGAAGCGAAGTAACCCCCCTCCCATCCCCAGGCGGTGATCGTGTCGGCAACCCGCGAGATCGGCTGCTTCAGGCTCTTCTCGCCGTCCGGGGACGGCTTGGTCTTATGAAAGTACTTGGAAACGGCGACGTTGGTGGCCAGCTGCGACCAGAAGGTGGGAAACTCCAGCCCCTTCTTCTCGAAGACCAGCTCGCCTCTCTCGTTGGTGATCGACGCGTCCCTTCCCTCCCAGTCCACCTCTTCGAAGGGGTGGACGCCGGGGGTCGTGTAGACGCGGCGGGTGGAGATTCCCTCTTCCCGTTCGGTGAAGTTGAAAGCTGCCTCGCCTAAAGCCGTACGCAAGATCACACCACTCTCCCCCTCCACGAGCCCGTCCCCGACCGGGGTCCCCGAAGAGGGCGTCCACGGGCGTCGTCGCACCCCCTTCGCGGAGTCCAGCTACGAGGAAAACCTCGCCTTCTTTCGGTCGCGGCACTTCAAGATGCCACAACACTAAACAAAAGTCAAGTGAGGGGACAAAATGCCCCCCGGGTCCCAAGAAGATGGGACTCCCCCGCACTCCCTGAAGATCTCGGGGATTGCAACGAGCTCCGGCGCAACCGTTTGGCTGCTGCAAGCTCGGAAGCCGGTTCAAGAACCGCCTACAACTATCTCAATATATTGTGTCTAACGAAGCCCGACTCACAACATCTGCTACATTTCGCACTATAGGTTCTGCCCGAAAGGGGTGTCAAACAAAAATCACCGGCCCGATAAAAAAGTTGTAACGACTTTGCGATCAATCGGTTTGCAGGACGCCCCCCAGAGCGCCCCCTTCACATCCATGACATGTCAATATTTGCCCGTGATTTAGACCGCCTAATACCTTTCCCGCCGGGAGGTTGCGGGTGTTCGGCCTTCGCAGGCACGAAAAAAGGGCCGCAGCGGGGTGCCGCGGCCCTTCTTCATGCATGTCCGCCCTCTAGTCGATGGTGCCGGCCGCGGTGACCGCTCCGTTCCCGTTCGGGCCCGTCACGGTGATGGTGACGAACGTCGGGTCGGGAGGATACTCCTCGCCGGTGTTAGCATCCCCCAAATAGAACTGGAACGTGGTGTGTCCGCTGATCACGTCGGGCAAATAGAAATCGATGTCTCCCGCGAGAGCCCCGTTCGTGGTGGTTACCTCGATGTGCGTCCCCGCCATGAGCGGATTGCCGTACGCGTCGCTTACTTCATACGTAAAAGACAGGAACTCGCCGTTCCCGATGGTGAAAGTCTCGGGATCGACGGAGATGTTCGCCAGACACGTGCTCAGCCGGATGTTCGTCTGCGCGGTAATCCGGTTTCCGAGGCTGTCGGCGGTCTGCGCCGTAATCGTCACCAGACCTTCGGTGGGATAGGGATGCGGCGCCTGGCTCGTGAAGATCGCCTTGGCCACACCCAGCGAATCGGTCACGTCGGATCCGGTGACTCCCCCGTAGTTCGTGGAGAAGTAGACCGCCGTCCCCTCCGTCACCGGATTGGAGAACTGGTCGTACACATAGGCGTACATCGTGTCCGTCCATCCCACGTAGCAGAGGCCGGCGATATTGAGCGTGTCCGCCGCGATCGTCAAGTGGTCCGGATGGGGCAGGAAGCTCCGGATCGCCACCGGCACCACCTGCGACTCCACCAGCGGGCTCGAGCCGACGATGGAGGCGATCGTTTCCGTCACGCCGGGCCGGGTGCCGCTGTTCAGCGTGGTGCGCACGCGGCCCCACGCATCGGTGGTGTCCTTCTCCCGGTAGAGATACTCGCCGCCGCCGTCCGTCGTCGCGACCAGCTCGAAGGCGACCTCCGTAGGCCTGTCTCCGGCGATGGGAACGCCGTTCGCGTCGTACAAACGGAAGACCATCGTGGCCGCCTCCGGATCGCCGGAGCCCTGGACGTTGATCGCGTCATATCTCAAGGAATCAAGGAGGATCGCTGTCGGCGCGCCGGAGAAGAGGGTCAGGGTGATCTGCCCGGAGACCTCTCCGGTCAGGCCCTCCGCGGTGGCGGTGATCCTCGCCGGTCCGGCCCCGAAGCCGGCGGTGTACTCCACCTCCGCCACGCCCATGCTGTCGGTAAGGGCGCTCGTCTCGATCTCGCCCCGGCTCGCCTCGAAGGCGATCCGCCAACCCGCCGTGACGGCGTTCCCGAAGAGGTCTTTCGCCGTCGCCGTGATGACCGACATCTCGCTTCCGTTCCCGAGGAGCTCGGCGGGATCCGCCGCGAGGGAGATCCGGCCCGGGGCGCCGGCCACATAACGCACGGTGATCGTATCGGCTACGCCGCTCACGGAAGCGCGCACCGTGGCGGCTCCCACCGCCGTGCCGCTCGTCAGAAGCGCGGCCGCCTCTCCTCCCGCCGTCTCGACCAGCCCGGGCAAGACCCCTTCACCCGAGAGGATCTCGAAGAGAACGGGCGTGCCGTCGGGGACGGGCGCTTGCGTGGAATCGAGCACCACCGCCCGCAGAGACGCCGTGCTCGCACCGTCCGCGGTGATCGCCGCGGGGTTTACGGTGAGCGCCAGCGATGCGGGGAGGAAGCTCTTGCCGAAAGCGACCTGGATCGTGTCGACGAGCGCGGCGAAACGGGCGACCACGTGGGCCACGCCCGACTCGGCGGCGCTGGTCAGCATCGCCGCGGCGCGGCCGTTCCCGTCGGTCACGACCGGCGAAGAGACCACGCCGAGGTCTGTGGAGAAAGCGACGGGGACGCCCGCCAGTGGGGAGCGATCTTTGGAGAGGAGGACCGCCGTGACGGTGCTCTGGCTCCGGCCGTCCGCATCGATCATCCAGGGATCGGCGGAGAGCTCCATCGAGACCTGGGTGAAGGGAACCGTTGTCTGCGCGGCGACGGCTCCTCCGATCAGGACCTGAACGCTGGCCGTGTCCGGTTCCACCGTGCTCGTCAGAGACGCGACGGCCACTCCCTCTTCGTTGGTCTCCTTCAGCGCCTCGATCAAACCGTCGCTCGCGCTGAACCCGAGCAGGGCATTCACGACGGGAACGCCCCTCGTCGTCTCCTTGACGACCACCCGGAGGGCGGTGTGGCTGACGCCATCGGCGGGAATCTCGGGCGGCAACGCCTCCACCGACGCCGTGATGCCCCGCATCGTTTCGGTGATGCACGAGCTCCGCGCCGCCTTCCCCGGGGCGAGCTCCGCCAGATCGGACGCGGTCAGGATCACGTCCTCCCCGCCCGGCCTGCCGGCGATGAAGGCGATCGAAGCCGTCCTTCTCACGCTTTCCGGGGCGAGGGGGCCGGTCTGTTTGTACATGGCAAGGGCGCTGGAATCGACGTTGTCCGGGATGGACGCGCAAACCTGCGCCTCCAGATCCGAGGCGGAGTAGACGCTGGTCAGGACCGCGTCCACGCGCCCGTTGTTGTCCGACACGTCCGACGCGGTCACGGAACCGTAGGTCGTGCTGAACTGGACAGGAATCCCCCAGAGGGGAATCCCGTTCTCGCTGGTCACGTAAGCCACGATCCCCTTGGCGTCCGCGCCGTCGGCCAAAAGAACGTCCGCGCCCCCGTCCATCACCGGAGTGCCTGTTGCTACGGTCCCGGCGGGCCCTTCATCATCTCCACCGCACGACAGAATCAGAGCGACGGAGAAAACAACGGCGAAGAGAAGAAACGCCACGCCTTCTTTTCGACCGGTACTCAGGAAATGAAACATACCCACCGGAGAACCTCCTCAAGGTTTAGATCGCTTGCACAATCCCCGCGCGACTCTCTTCTACTTCTCTGCTTTCTCCTGTTCCGTCGGGCGCAGGAATTTGATCGACCGGATCATCCTACCGGGGATCCGGATCTCGCCGATCGTGTCGCGGCCGATCACGCCGGTAATCTCGGGAAGCCCGGCGCTGGCGAAACGCGTTCCATCGACCAGCTCGATCGTCAGACCGTGAAAATGCTCCGCGAAGGAAGGAGCGGAGTTCTGGATCGACGCGATCTGCTTCAGCGAGAACTCCGTGACCGCACCATAGTACGCGACGGGAATCTCCCCGCGGTGGACGCGGTAGTCCGTCATGTGATCCCAGGTGAAGCTCTCATAGAAGCCGAAATCGCCGAGGGTCACCTCCCGGCCGTCCCACATGACGACCTGGATCCACTCCTGGGCCGCCCACGCGGCGCTCCCCCCCAAAAAGACCAGAAAAACAAGCGTCAGGACTGCCGTCCGCATCATGGATCACTCCCGATCGGCAAACGTGATTGCCTCATACATAAGTAATGTCTATCCCCTCCTGCGACCCGTATCTCTTCCCTTTCTCTTCGAGCGAACGATGAAGTAGAGGAGGCCGATCACGATCACGAGGGGGATCAGTACTTCCCAAGGGATCAACTGCATGGTGATTCTCCTTCCTTCTTTACCTGGACGCGTCAGCCAACGTTTGGACCAGCCGGATGATCCCCGGGCCGAGGATAATCACGAGCAAGGTCGGAAAGATGCAAATGACCAAAGGAAAGACGAGCTTCACCGATACCTTCCGGGCTTTCTCCTCCGCCCGGTGGCGCCTTCGAATGCGGAGGTTGTCCGCATGGACCCGGAGCGACTTGGCGATGCTCGTCCCCAGCCGCTCCGTCTGAATCAGCAGAGCCACCAGCGACTTGATATCCTCCACACCGGTGCGAAAAGCGAGGTTCTTCAGCGCGTCCGCCCGAGTCACTCCCGCGAGCATTTCGCGGTTGACCATTCGAAGCTCGTCGCTGAGCGGTTGGCACGTCCGATGGGTCTCGTTCCCTACCCGGAGAATCGCCTCGGTCAGCCCGAGCCCGGCCTCCACGCAAATCACCATGAGGTCGAGGGCGTCGGGAAGCCCGAGAACGATTTCCGTCCGCCTCCTCTCCACAAGAGCCCAGAGAATGATGTCGGGCAGGAAGAAGCCCGCGGCGGCGAAGACCATCACGTAGAGGATCATGTGGGTCGTATCCGCGCGCGTCCAGTAGGAGTACGCGAAGCCGAGCAAGCCGATCAGGATGGGGCAGAGGACGCGAAGAACCACGAACAGCGGGAGCGCCTTGTTCCCGCGATATCCGGCGCGCATGAGGCGAACCCGTACGTCCTCCCCCCCGAGCGCCTCGGGGAGCGCGCCGGCCAGAACCGACCCGAACCCCGTCCCGCCCGCCTCGCGCATCAAGCTCGTCTCGGAAAGCCCCACCCGTTTCGACCGCCCCTCGGCCATCGATTCGAGCCGTTCGTCCACCTTGGAAGGCTTCTTCCGAAAAAGAAGCCAGAGCGCCACGATCAGAAGAAAGACGGCGAGGAAGATCAGAACAAAAGTAAGCAGACGTTCATCGACAGGCATGGTTTCCTCTCAGTAACGGATCCGCACGATCTTCCGTATGATGAGAATTCCGATCAACTGGAGGCAGACGGAGAAGATCAGCATGTACTTCCCCATCGGGTCGTCCAACAGAATACGGAGATAGTCCGGTGAGATCACCATGATCGCCGCCGCGACGAAGATGGGAAGTATGATCAGG
>Ga0180432_10006260_pt1 | contig 15530 bp, 18 predicted proteins | sample SS_ome_10_FD_132414 | JGI IMG/M metagenome (GOLD analysis project Ga0180432, IMG submission 132414) | Hypersaline lake sediment archaeal communities from the Salton Sea, California, USA - SS_1_MS_2 metaG | ecosystem: Environmental > Aquatic > Non-marine Saline and Alkaline > Hypersaline >... | reverse complement strand
GAGGCAAAGGAGTTGGTCGCTCAATTGGCGGACTGATCGATGGTGCGATGCGTCGTCATCCGTACACCACTTGACTGGACGTGACCCGATGAGATGGGTTCTGAGAGAGGCCGAGGCGTCTGCTGTTCACGAAGTGAACAGCCAACCTACCCCTCTCAACACTGCGGATTGCATCCGAGTCCGCATCCACCGCAGGGTTACCGTGCGAAATCGCGCTCGATGACACAGAACGGAGTTTTGCAGCTCATCCATGCGAGTTCGTGCGGAACGCGAACTCGCCGCTGTTCACGAAGTGAACAGCCAACTCGCCCCTCTCTACACTGCGGATTGCATCCGAGTCCGCATCCACCGCAAGTTCGTGCTTTGCACGAACTTGCCCCCCTTGACAAGGAGGATGGAACCTCCTTGTCAAGGGGCAGCGGAGGGGGCGGGATTCGAACCCGCGAGGCCTTGTGGGCCTGCCGGTTTTCAAGACCGGTGGTTTCGTCCGCTCACCCACCCCTCCGAGCGTCGATTATACCGTGCGTGATGACTGCGCAGATACGCAGCCATCACGAACTCGCGTGGGCGACGTGTGGACTTGATTGCACCGCGAACTGCGCAGCGATCAGGAAATGGTTCCTCCGCCGAGCAGCCGGTCTCCATCGTACAGGACGGCCAGCTGTCCCGGCGTGATGGCGTGCTGAGGCCTGTCGAAGCGGAGGCGGAACCGATCGGCCGCTTCACGGTGGAAGGTGGCGCCAACGGCCTGGGACCGATACCGGATCTTGACCTCCAGATGCGCTTCATCGTCTGGCGGTGTGCCAGAGATGTAGTTTGCGTCGACGGCGTGAAGCTCGCTTCGCAGCAGCTGGTCCTTCGCTCCGACGATCAGCGCGTTTCGCTTTGTATCAATGTCGATGACGTACAGCGGACGGTCGGACGGGATGCCGAGTCCGCGGCGTTGACCGATGGTGTAGTTTGGGAGCCCGTTGTGGGTTCCGAGCTGTCGACCTGCCACGTCGAGGATCGGCCCGGGCTGCAGATCGGACTCGGAGAACAGGAACGAGGTCTCCCCGGCGATGGCGAAACACAGATCCTGGCTCTCGGGAAGGTCGGCACATGTGAAATGCTGCTCTTGTGCGATCTCGTACACCTCCGCCTTCGACATCTCGCCCACCGGGAACCGCAGATCCTCGAGCTGGTCTTGCGACAGGCCGTAGAGGAAGTACGTTTGATCCTTGGCCGGATCGGCTCCACGAGCCAGGGCCAACGTGCCATCCGGTGTTTGGAGGCGACGGACGTGATGGCCGGTGGCGACGAGGTCGTAGCCGTGGCGTGAGGCATACTCAAGCGCCATCCCGAACCGCAGACGACGGTTGCATAGCCCGCATGGATTGGGGGTCTCGCCGTTGCGGTAGCGCGACACGAAATCCTCGAGAACGAGGCGATGAAATGCATCGCTGAGATCGAGCTGCTCGTGCGGTATGCCGACCTCATGCGCGGCCAGTGCGGCGGTGTCCAGGGCGCAGCACTTGGTTTTGCCGGCGTAATCCGGGGCGCCGGGAAACGACCAGAACCAGAAGGTGAGCCCGGCGACATCATAGCCTTCCCGCTTGAGAAGGTAGGCCGCGACCGTGCTGTCGACGCCTCCGCTAAGACAGACGACGACGCGTTGGGTCATCTACCCGTCTTCCCCGTCCAGCGGCACCATGCACAGGAACTCCAACGGTGCGTCGCCGCGATTGGCGAACTGGTGCTCGTCGTTGGGAGGGACGAACACGAAATCCCCCGGCTCGACGGCCTGGCTTCCTCCGGCGAACCGCACCTCACCTTGTCCGCTGAGCACGTACACTTCGTGCTCCCAAGGATGCGTATGGTACGGACTGCACCCGTCCTTGCCGATGGTGAACTTGCGCATGGAGAAGTTCGGGGCCTTGTCTTTCGGCCCGACCAGTATGCGCTTCTCTGCATGGAGAACGTTCGTTCCGTCGTGATAGACCCGCGGTGCGACATCCTGACTCTTCCCAATGATAATCATGGTATCTCCTTCTTCCTACAACGAACTTGCGATGACCGGAACCAGCATCTCGTCTTCCGTCAAACCGCCGTGCATTCCGCGAAGCATGGCTGCATCTTGGTATGGATGGAAGATCCCCGCGTCGCCGGTGGAGACAACGGCAAGATCGCCGATTCGATCCTCGATGCTGGGATGGGCCTTGCCGATGCCGAGCAGCGCATCGTCGATGAGTACCTGCGAATCGACGCAGACCAGACCCCGGTTTTCCCATTGACCCAAAGCCTCCGTCACGCGTGCCTTCGTTCCATCGCGCACATGAAGGTAGGTTGCGCGAGGCTCGCCGACCGGCGGGAGCACGAGCGCCCGATCGATCTCGGGAGCCGTACCGAGCTGGATGTAGCTCTCCCTAGGCATCGGCACGAACCCGTGGTCGGCTGAGACGATGAGAAGCGTCTTGCCGCATCGGCCAAGCAGCTCCCGGCGGATGGCGTCATCGATTGCCCTGAGCTCCGCGACGTAGGCGTCGGACTCTGGGCCTCGAACATGCGCGATCGTGTCGAGACCCGGCCAGTAGAGCGATAGGAAGCTCGGCACTGTCGCGCGAGCCAGGAGCTGGCGCGCTGTCACCAGCATGTCGGACAGGCCTGAGACGGGGTGAAGCTGCGCGCTGCCTCTGTAGAGTGCACGGGATAGCCCACTCCCGGCGATGCTCTGCGGTAGGAGCGTATGAACATCCACACCGGCGCCGGCAAGACGCTCATGAACCGTCGGCCCCGGAACGATCGTCTTCGGATCGAGGCCGGCATTGAATGCGGCGTCACTCCTCCCGTTTCCGACCATCGCGAAGCGAATCATATTCGTCACGGCCGATGTCTCACGAAGATATAAGCGGTACCCCACGAGCCCGTGCTCCAGCGGCGTGAGTCCCGTGCTGATGGAGACCAAGGCGGCGACCGTCGTGGACGGGAAGACGGACGTAACTGGGAAGAGCAGGCCGGTCTGCCCGAGTGCGCGCAGCGTGAGATCCGGATGCCGCTCGAACAGCGAGTGCAGCTTTCGATAGCCCAGCCCGTCGAGGACCAACATGATGATGTGGTCGTAGCCGGAGAGGTCGGAGGCGATCTCTTGCCATGGGGCGGGGCATTCGCCGGAGCCAAACAGGCTTTGAATCAGTGACGGGAGGCCGACAATCGAGAAGCCGGCATAGTCCGGGAGGATTGTCGATGCGCCCCATCGTTCGGGCTTGGCTCGTGTGAGCAAGTGTTGCTCGATGCGCTCTTGGCTTTGCATGACAGGCGATTATACGGGCTGCCCCCGGAGGCAACAGCAGAAGATCTTCATCGATGCGCCACGTACGCGGTGCCGACGAAGCGAATCAAACCTCGATCGGCTCCGGCTCATCCTCCGGCTGATCGTCCTCCGGGGTGCAGTAGGTTCCGTCAAGAACCGCCAGCAGCCTGGTGAGGAGATCGGGAGGCCAGGACGATGGATCCCACGGGAGATGCTCGACGTAGTCCGGGTGTGCGGAATCCCCATCCGCGGATGACGTATCGGGCGCGAGGTCACCGATCAGTGTATACGTGCCGATCCCTTCCATCTGCATGGTCAACGGGTCGTCCGGCACGACGAAGTCCCCTGTGGCGCTTCCTTCCGCCGTCCCCAGAGCGCGGTAGCGATTCTCTCCGAGCGTGACAACGGCAAAAAATGGGCCGGCTGCCGAGCCAAGCGCGCTGCCGGTAAGGTCCGCATCGTCACTCGAACCGGCAAGGCCGCCGCGCAGCGTGATCGGCGTTCCGTCGGCTGTTTCGCCTGTCGCATCGATCACAAGCCACACGGCGAGCGTCATGATGGCCGAATCGCCCTCACCGCTGCCCACTGCGGTGCCGATGGCAGTGAAGGGAACGATGGCGCCATCGACTTCGAGGGACCCTTCCACCGTGAGATCACTCTCAATCGACGCTGTGACCTCCGTGCCGTGGAACCACAGCACAGTCTTCCCGTTGGCAATGCCTTCTGCATCCATGCTCGATTGGGCGAGTGAGGCGAAGGCGACAAGAAGTACGATGATGCCTGCGATGCCGAGCCGCTTCATACGATGGTCCTCCCTTTCGTGGGTGGATGACCACACAGATCAGATGGTGCCTATCATACTGCATCGTAGCTGCAGGGGGGCGTGGCTGTCGTGGTAATACGAGAGCGCCCCGGAAACGAGATCCCGGGGCGCTCTCTATCGTCCCCCTCCGCATCGTGCGGAGGAAGGATTCGTGAGCCCGTGCGTCTAGCTCTTGTGCTCTTCACGCTCCAGATACTGGAGGATTGCGTCTACGACGAGGTAATTGATCGAACGATCACGCTTCTCGCCGAGGTTGATTAGGCGCTCGACCGGCTTTTCCTCCATCTTTCTCTGAGGGATATAGATCGAGAGCTTGTCCAAAATCTCTTTCTTCGGCACGGAGTTCACCCCCTCCCTTCATCAACTGAATCGTTCTGGGACGATAGCTTCACATTGCCGAGAATGAAGGAACAAGGATAGGGTAGCCGGCAGCAAGGAGGAATCCATGGAGGTCGCGAGAAATAAAGATGGAAAAAAGATGAAAAGAGGTTCTTGCCCTCAGCTCGAGGACACGCCTATCGTGTTTCGCATAGCCTATCGCGAGACGTACAATGACGGCAAGGAGGGGACATGTTCAAGAAGCGATGGAACGCGATGCTGATTCTGGGTCTCGGACTCCTGATGATCGGTGGCGGATGCATGTTTTTGCCCAAGACCGACGCTGTGATCACCGTATCCGCGACGTCTGGAATCGTTCCGCTGACGATCACATTCTCCGGTGACAGCTCGAGCTGTCGCGGAGAGATCTCCACGTATTCCTGGGATTTCGGGACGGATGAGAGATGGTACGAGTCGGACGGAACGTACACGTATGAACACGCCGGAGAATACACATTGGAACTCACGGTGAGGGGCGAGGATGGGACGATGGACACCGCGGAGATCGAGATTGTCGTCGATCCGGCAGTCTGGGTCTGCGATCGGAATCTCGATCGTGTCTACAAGTTTGATATGGATGGCGATGTGCTGGCCACGTTCGATCTTCCGGTGAGCGAACCGACAGGGATCGCCATTGCCGAGACCGGGGGGACCTCCTGGGTGTTTGTCGCCTGCTACGGCGGGGGAAATCAGCGCCTTGTCCGAATCGACCAAGGAACCGGAACCGTGTCGGCGGAGTACACCGCTCCAGCGCAAGATCCGCTCTACCTTGCCTACGGTCTGCAAGAGCCGGAGAGAGTCTGGCATGTCGATGGCCTTAGTCGGAAGATCTACTCACTGAATCGGGCAAGCTGCCAGGTGCTCGATTCATTTGGCACGAACTACTTCCGTGCATCGCAGCAAATCGGAAACGAGATCTTCCTCCAATCCCCACAAGGGCTCTGCTGGACAATCAGCGGTGGAGAATCAGGCCGTCTGTGGTACCTGGAGGGGGAAACCAAGCTTCTCTACGCGATCGAGATTGACCCTCCGATCAACATCTTCGAGGGGGTCCAGCTCGAGATCGAGGAAGATCCTGTGTTGGTTGATGCGTCCCTGTTCCCTGTTGCGGGGATGGACGCGTTCGAGGGGTACCTGTGGGTTGTGGATCGTGACGATCACGAAATCGTGCAGATCGATCCCACGACCGGTCAACGGACGGGTCTCCGTATCAGCGGGTACCCGGGCGCCAGCACGTCAGGCTTGGCGATCCAGCAGTAGGTCGCGGGGAATCTGTTCAACGGTTCGCCCGTGGTAGGAGAGGAGCACCCTATGCCGTTGGTGATGCAAGCAACCACCGTGCTCCATGGTGGGTCCATCCACGGGCATCCCGGGCTCGATGCGGTCGCCCTACATGGAGATCGGATTCAGGCGGTTGGCCAAGGACACGAGCTGCTTGCGCAGGCGGCAGAGGACGCACTGCGAGTTGACTTGCGTGGACGCGCTGTGTTCCCGGGGTTCATCGATGCGCACGTTCACCTGATGCATACGGGGTTGGTTGCCAGCGGCTGGCGGATCGATCTCGTGGGACGCGGCCGGCAGGATGTCCTCGAGGCGCTACGCGCCGCAGCCGCCGTGCGTGGTCCTGGCGAGTGGATCATCGGATACGGTTGGGATGAGAGCGACTGGCCGCAACGGTCGTACCTCAATTGCGCCGACCTTGATCACGTTCTACCGGACAATCCAGTTCTCGCGATCCGATTGGATGGGCATCTGCTGACGGCAAACTCCGCGGCGCTGGAGCTCGTTCCACCGTCGGCGCCGGACGCGTTGATCGATCGCCGGGAGGGGCACCTTCGGGAGCAAGCCGTCACCGAGATGCTGGCGCGAATCGTGCCGGATGAGACGGCAGCGGCCGAAGCGTTGTCTGAGGCGGCCCGTTTGTGCCATCGCCTGGGGATCACATCGGTGCACACCATGTCGAAGCTCCAGGATGTTGCTTCCCTGATGAAACATCGAGACGAGCGGAAGCTGCGTGTGACGATCTGTCCCGAGGCCACGGCATTCGACAAGCTGACAGCGGCGGGCATTGTGACGGGATTCGGAGACTCGTGGCTGCGCTTCGGAGGCGTCAAGATTTTCGCGGATGGCTCAATCGGCGCCCGGAACGCCGCGGTTGCCGAGCCGTTCTGCAGCGGTGGGATCGGAGATCTCAACCATGCGACGGCCGATCTTGTGTCGATGATCCGAGACGCGGAACGGGCTGGTTGGCAAGCAATCGTTCACGCCATTGGCGACCGAGCGATCGAGCAGGTGATCCACGCCCATGAGACGGTCGGGACCGATCGGGCGCTGCGGCACCGGATCGAGCACTTCGAGCTCCCGAACCGGGAGCACATTGCGCGCGTCGCGAAGCAGGGCCTCTGCGTGTGCATGCAGCCGAATTTCACCGGAAATTGGTCGGGTCCAGGGAGCCTCTATGTGGATCGACTTGGCGAAGCGCGGGACCGAGAAAGCAACCCGCTCCGCTGTGTGGTCGACGAAGGCGTGCAGCTCGGGCTTGGCTCCGACGGCATGCCGCTCTCACCGCTGTTTGGGCTTCACTGGGCGGTCAACGGACCGTATCCAAATCAGCGACTGACCGCCGAGGAGGCGGTCAATCTATACACGGCTGGCAGCGCCTGGCTTGGCTTCGAAGAGAGGGAGAAAGGAAGGATCGAACCGGGAATGGTCGCCGATCTGGTGGTGCTCGATGAGGATCCATCGTGTTGTCCCGAGAGGATCGACGAGAGGATTGTCGAGATGACGTTTGTCGGGGGAGAGCAAGTGTACGGCGTGCCCAATGCTCCGAGCTCGCAGCCTGGCTGAGAACCTAGATCCGAACTTCTTTCCCCTCTGGATGGAATGCGGATCAGGAGAAGCGCCGAAGACCAGGCTTCTCCCCAAGGAACGCGAAGCGTACCCGGTTGGGAGGTGAGGAACGAATCGAGGCAAGCGACAACGCCTGATATCTGATTCTCTCTGACGTGCCGCAGGTCGTGAGGTCACAGACTCTTGATCGTTGCCGGATGTCCCATCTTGAGCGATACGATCACGCAGAGCTATTCACACAGGTCAATCACGTTTCACGACGGGTGAACGGCGCATGATGGGGCTTCCCAAATGTGGCGCGTGGGCTACTCCACGGTCACGGTCTTGGCCAGATTGCGTGGCTGATCGACATCCGTACCGCGCCACACGGCGATGTCGTATGCCAGCAATTGCAGCGGCAGCGCGAAGAGGATGGGCGTGAGATGCCTTCGACGGCGGGCACGGGAAGCACGAAATCCGCCAGCCGGTTGAGGGATGGTGCGTCGGGATCGTCAGTGACGACGAGCGTGAGCCCATTCCGTGCCTTGACCTCCTCGAGGTTCGCGAGCACCTTCTGGTATGCCGTCCCTTTGGATAGGAGGACAACGACCGGCGTCCCTTCATCGATTAGCGCAATCGGTCCGTGCTTCATCTCTCCGGCCGGGTAGCCCTCGGCATGAATGTACGAGATTTCCTTCAGCTTCAAGGCGCCCTCAAGAGCGATCGGGAACAGCGATCCACGTGCCAAGTACAAGACATCGTGAACGTGGTGAATCCGCTCGGCGATGGCATCGATCTCGGCGTCCGCTTGAAGCGCGTCGGTGATGCGGCCGGGCAAGAGAGCGAGCCGATCCAACTCGTCCTGTGCGTCTCCGTGTGACAGACTGCCGTGGGCAAGGGCCAAGTGAATCCCCAGCAAGCCGAGCGCAGCGATCTGGGCGGTGAACGTCTTCGTTGCGGCGACGCCGATCTCGATTCCCGCCCTCGTGTACACGCTGGCATTCGCTTCGCGATCGATTGCCGATTGCTCGTTGTTGACCAGCGCCACGATTTGCGCGCCATGCTCCTTGGCGTGTCGAACGGCCATGAGCGTATCGATGGTCTCCCCGGACTGCGACACGGCGACGACGAGCGTTCGAGGAGAAAGGTGTGGCGAGCGAACGCGAAACTCAGAGGCGATCATCGCTTGAATCGGAACAGGAAGGATCTCCTCCCAAAGGTACTCCGCGACCAGACTGGCGTGATAGGCCGTCCCGCAGGAGATCAGATAGACGTGGTCGAAGGCATGGATGCGATCCTCCACAAGAGGAAGGTCGATCGCACGTCCGGTGCTTGTCGTCTTCTCGCGGATGGTCTCGCCGACAGAGCGCGCCTGCTCATGGATCTCCTTGAGCATGAAGTGCTTGTAGCCGGCTTTCTGGATCGCCATCAGATCCGTGGTCACTCGATGCGGTGGGCGGTCTACGCCATTGCCGTCAAGGTCGAAGATCTTGAACCCCTCGACGGTCAGTTCGGCGATTTCGTCGTCATCGAGGAATTGCACCGACGTGGCCCGCCCTAGCAAGGCGGGGATGTCCGATGAGACGAAGGAGCCAGTGTCGTCACTTGCCAACACGAGGGGGCTTCCGCGCCTTGCTACGACGAACCGATCCGGTGTGTCGGCACAAAGGACGGCCAGCGCAAACGCCCCGTCCACCTGCCGGAGGGCAGCGGCGACGGCGGATCGCAGGTCACCGTCGAAATGGGCCTCGACAAGGTGGGCAAGAACCTCGGTGTCGGTCTGTGAGCTGAACCGATGACCCTCTGAGATCAGGCGTCCGCGAATCGGGAGGTGATTCTCGATGATCCCGTTGTGAACCACGGCGATCTTCCCATGACAGTCGAAGTGAGGGTGTGCGTTCTCCTCAGTTGGCTCTCCGTGCGTTGCCCAACGAGTGTGCCCGATCCCGGTCGTCGCGGGAATCGTCAGTAAGCGGAGGTCCTCATCGAGTTCGCGAACCTTGCCTGCCCGACGGAAGCGACTAAGTTTGCCTTCTTCCAGAACGGCGATTCCAGCCGAATCGTAGCCACGGTACTCGAGACGCTTGAGCCCCTCCACAAGGAGAGGAGCGACGCTCTCCGTCCCTATGTAGCCGATGATTCCACACACGTTCCCTCCCTCCGGATTCCAGCATGGGAGTGTATCCGGCAATCTGTGGGGAACCAAGCAGAACCGTATTGGCTGACCTCCTTCCTGGCGGTATAATCGGATTCCGATGGGGTTCTCTCAAAGGAGGTCCAACAATGCGTGAGGTCGTGATCAAGGCGCTCTTGGTCGACCCCTCGAACAACACGCCTGTTGTTCTGCTGAAGGACCGTTTGTCCCGCAAGGCACTCCCGATTTGGATTGGAGACGCGGAGGCAATTTCCATTGCGTTTGGCCTCCAGAGCGAGGAGTTTCCCCGCCCACTGACCCATGTGCTGATGAAGCAAGTGATCGAGGAACTGGATGCGAGGGTGGAGAGGGTCGTCATCAAGGCCGTTCAGGACGGAACCTACTTTGCGTCGATCTTCCTACGCGATGTCCACGAGGAAGTCCTGGAATTCGATGCGCGAGCGTCCGACTCGCTTGCGCTATCGCTTCGATCCGGTTGCCCGATCTTCATCTCTGATGAGGTCTTCAAAACAGCGGCGATCGAGTCGCCGTTTGCAGATGAAGACGAGTTCCAGGAGTTCGTCGAGGAGAACCTCGATCTGAAGGAATTCCGGAAGCGAAATCAGCTTCACCAGACGAGCGAGGAGTAATCGAACGCTAGCCGCGAATCGTCTCAACCCCGCGAGACGGGATGGTGAGGATTTCCTCTTCCGTTAGTCCTTGATCGAGATCGATCCGCTCAACATGCAGCGTTGTGGATCGCTGTCCATCCTCGAACAGAACGATCTTCCGGATCAAGAAGGTCTCGTGCTCTATCCAGATCATCCGTAGGAGCTCGCTCGACGTGGCATCGCGAATCTCAAGGATGTAGCTGCTGCCGATGGAGCCACCATTTGTTCCAAAGGCCGCGATGTCTCCCAAGCTTGTGGCAAACGGAGGATCGAGATCCTGCCGTTCGCTTCCGGGGCAGAAGGAGAACGAGATCGAGCAATCCTTCGACGCCAAAGAGGCGGAGAACGGCGTCGCGCTAGCGGTGCTCTGAGCAAAGGACGCATCGAGTGCCGGCGTCGTGAAGAACAGGTCCTCTGTGAAGCCCGGGACATCCTGGACGACCGCAATCTGGACTCTGCCGGAGGCCCAGTCCTCGCGTAGCCCCGCGAGATCGAGGATTCCCAATCCAATGGCGGCCAGCGGGACGCCAACCCACCGTTTGATGACGACAAGGTTCTGCTGTGGTATGTAGTGTGAGAGCTGGTCGTTTTGCACGACAAACCGCTCGTCTTTCACGGCATCCGGGCGAAGGTAGCGTACGGACAACGCAGGAGCCGATCCGCTGAGATACCGTACGACCATCCGAATGGGTTCTTCCGGTGTCGCCGCGGTAGTGATCTCGAGCACAGCCTCGAGATCCTTGATGTGCGAGAACGCGTTCTCGACCTGCCAGATAAGGCCGCTGACTTCGGTTGGAGGATGCTCGTTCTGCAAATACTGATCGATCGCCGCGACGGTGACGAGCAGTGTCACGAACGCTCCAATGGCGAAGATGATGAGGCTTTGACTGTTCATCGCAACGCATTATAATCCCCATCTGAAGGGCATTCAATCGTGATTCTGTTGTCAGGGAAGACGAAGCGGAAGGGAGATCTATGGAACTACGCGGAGTCGGATGTGCGGACGTTGGAGAGAAGACGGTTCTGGTGCGAGTCGACTACAACGTTCCGCTGACCGCTGGGGGAGTGGCCGACGACACGAGGCTTCGTGCTTCGCTCCCGACATTGCACCACCTCCTGGGACAGCGTGCCAAGATTGTGCTCATCTCACATCTTGGTCGACCTGAAGGACACGTGGTTGAGGGGCTGCGTCTTGCTCCGGTTGCAGCCCATCTGGCAGATCTGCTTGGACGGCCTGTTGTGCAGCTTGAGGATTGTGTGGGGGAATCGATCTCGGACGCGATTGCTCGTGGATCCTCTGGCGACGTCTTCTTGCTGGAGAATGTGCGGTTCCATCGCGAAGAGATGACAAACGAGTCGGTGTTTGCACGCGACCTAGCCCACCTTGGCGACCTGTACGTCAACGATGCGTTTGCGACCGTTCACCGTGCTCATGCTTCGACGGTCGGTATCGCCGACCATCTCCCAGCGTATGCCGGGTTGCTGATGGAGCAGGAGATTGCCTCTCTCTCCAAACTCGAGACCCCTGGACGCCCCTACATCGCGATCGTTGGCGGAAAGAAGGCACGAAGCAAGCTCGGTCCGCTCCGTGACCTTGTGCCGCAGGTCGACGAGATCCTGATTGGTGGAGGCGTGGCGTTCACTTTCCTCCGAGCCTTGGGAGCAGACGTCGGCGCGTCCGTTGTGGACGAGGACCTGCTCGATGAGATCCTCGAGATACAAGCTGCTGCCAGCCGCGAGAAGACGATGATCCACCTTCCGGATGATGTCGTGATCGGTACCGATATCTCGTCAGATGCGGAGGTTCAAACGTGCGATGCGCGAGCGATTCCCGCCGGCTGGATTGGATTGGATCTCGGGCCCAAGACTGTCGCGAAGTTTGCCGCGCGAATCCTGGCCGCGAAGACACTGGTTTGGACCGGCCCGCTAGGCGCATTCGAGATCGAGCCGTTTTCGGCGGGGACCCGCAACGTCGCGGAATCGGTCGCTGAGTCTGATGCATACAGCGTCATCGGTGGCGGCGAGACGGGCGAAGCTGTGGCGCGATTTGGGTTTGCGGATCGGATGTCCTACGTATCCACTGGCGGTGGTGCGTGTCTCGCGTTTCTGCGGGGGAAGCAGCTTCCGGCACTGGAGGCGCTCCGGTCCTAGGCATTGTTGGTCCTGTTGCCGCTCGCTATAATCCTTCCGACCTGCGCGGGCATAGCTCAGTGGTAGAGCATCAGCTTCCCAAGCTGAGGGTCGCGGGTTCGAATCCCGTTGCCCGGTTAGGGTCTGACTTTCCGCCGATTCACGTCTCTCAAAGACCATCGAACTGCCTGGATGTCGCATCCTAACTGCTAACAGCAATGATCGTCAAGAGAGCCAGTCACATTGGCCTGTTGCCCCTCTTCTCATATAATCCGGTATGAGTAGAGGAGGAAAACATGAAATCGCGTCTGCTGGTGCTTGCAATTCTCAGCGTGGCGATTCTCACCACTGCTGCGCGCTGTCCCAATGGCGACCCACTTCCTCAAGTGAACCGCTCTCCAATTACGGTTTTCACGACAATTCCTCTTTCGGGGAGTTCGCCTCTAGAGGTGGCCTTCGACGGCTCATCCTCCGTAGATCCGGACGGGACGATAGTGTCGTATCAATGGGACTTCGGTGATGGGGAATCAGGATGGGATGTTGCTGCGATACACACATACACAACCGCGACGGGGCAGGCGTTCACTGCGACTCTGACAGTGACTGACAACGGCGGAAAGACGGCATCGGCTTCGCAGGTCGTTGTCGTGTCGCCTCCTAATCCACCGGTATCTTCCCCGTGCAATTGTGGGGGATCTGACCTGAACTGCAGCGATTTCCAGGCTCAAGCAGAAGCGCAGGCGTGCTTCGACTACTGCAGATCGAGAGGTTACGGGGATGTCTTTCGGCTCGATGGCGACAACGACGGAATCGCGTGTGAGTCGTTGCCATAGGTGGCGTGCCTAGTCTACGGGATGTTTGAAGGTGCGCTGCTGTTGCAGGCTCATGCAGTGCTGGACAGCAATTCGCGGAGCTCACTGCTCGCTATTCTGCGACATTCAGAGCTGGCGTAGTCGGATCGTAAGGCGCCTTCCAGGATTCGGGATACCAGTTCCGTGCTGGCCTTTTGCGCAAACATAATACAGTCCGGCCTTCTCTTCTGGCCGGCGAGGATGTTGGCTATGGGAACGTTTCGTGCCTTGAGGTAGTTGATGGTGCTCTCATGATCTACGCCAGGATGATCTCCAGGTCGGAGCACGCAGCTGCTATCTGAGCCCGGTCGGCGGGTCGTCATGTTCACGATTACGACGGAGCCGCTGTTGCGGTTGGGATCGCTTATCACAAACCAGAGGTGTTTGCCATTGACATCGCCAGGGAGCCCTCCCCAGAAGGTTGTCCCGAGTTCGATCATCAATTACGACTCTAGGATCTCGAAGACGAGATTGTCTGCCTCGATCTCACGTGCGAGTTCCTCCGCCTCCGCCACCCTCCCGACGGCGGCGAGGATCTCTTGGTAGCTAATGGGGAGGCAGCTCCCCTCAGGGTCATGCCACTCTGGAAACTCGTGCGTGAGGTCTCTAAGATGCCAGCGACTCATCCGACCGAATCTGTCGAAGATCTCTTCGAGAAGGGTGATCTCAGCCTTCGAGAGCAGATCGATGCCAGGTGAAGAAGAGAGGGCAACATCGTAGTCTTCTCTCCGAATGTAATCGCACCAGTAGGTTGATGCCGAGAATTCCGGATCATCGGTAATGAGGTTCTGAATCCGACTCACTACTGGGCCGTGGGGGAGAGAGAAATAGGAGTCGCCGGTGAGCGGTTGGCCCCACTTGGTTAGGGCTTCTCGATCAGTGATATAGAGGAGCTTGATAAGCTTGAGATACTTCATCCGTCCGCCGGCTGTTTTCTCAAGAAGCCAGGCAGCCATCTGCGTTGCCTTGCGCTCATCAAGACACATGGACACGCCACTCACCTCCACCGCCATAGTAGTCACTTGAAGCCCATTTGCAAAGCGCGTTCGTCCAAGAAGAGGGGTAAGAAGGAGTTCAAAGCGTTGCGTGCGGAGTTGCCATGCGTTGCAGCGCTTGATCTCACTGGCTGACGCACATGCGCTCTTGTGATCCCTTCATGACCACGAAGATCCGCGACACGTCGAGCCGATACTCCGCGGCCTTCCGCCCCACGAGCGAGTGCTCGTTGACGAGCTGTAGGTAGCTCTCGTCCACTGCGTGAGCACAGTAGCGCACGATCTGTGTGTGGCTTCGACCGAGTAGGTCTCCGATCCTCCGACTTGGCAGGAAGATTGGCTCATCTCCTTTGATGAGCTGCAGCCTGAACGCAAGGCTGACGAACAGCTTATACGTCTCCAGATCCCTCCACGGATCGCTCTCCGGAAGGATCAGCGGAGCTTGCTGCGCTTGACGGAATGCGACAGCTAGCGGCCCCTCGCCGATTCCGTAGCGGATCCTCTCCCAGCAATAGACGAAATCGCAGTAGAGGTCTTCGTAATCCAGATCCGTGCACAGGACTGATTTCCAGCCTCCACGCCGCGCTATCTCAGGCTCAACAAATGTGCGAAACACCTCGTTGGGGTCAACTCCGTCAGACAGTGAGGACCTGATGATGCGAGCGAACGCCCACATAGGCGTGTGATACGGTCCGTGAGAAGCGGTGCTCTCGCGGTGTTCGTCCTGCCAGTAGGCAGCAACTGCGTTGTCTATGATGCCGGAGGGAGAGAGTGCGCGTCGTTCAAGAGGCGCACTCCCTGTGTTTCCTTGTGAATCCTGAGAATCCTGTGTCTCTGTGTCTCCTGTGTAACATGGGGTGTGAGTCGCTTGGCAAGCGAGCTTGCGGCGAGGATGACGCCCGGACGTGTTCACGCCCGGGCTGCTCATGTTCCTACTCGTCATCCCGTTTCCGGAAAAGGAGCAGTTGCCCGTTGGTGGGCTCCTCTTCGAAGTCCCACTGATCGCGAGCAACAGCGAAGACATCCTCGTCACAGGCGAACGCTCTGAGGAGTGTTGCCCTTTCGAGGAAGTCCGATAGAGTGACCTCGTATACTCCCTCGCGTGACCGGTATCGGATCAAGCTGACATGATGCGCAGTCAGCTTCCGGAGGAGGGAATCGTTGATCGTCCACGCATCCAGGAAGCGGAGCAGATGCTTCTGGCACACATTGCGTGTCCAGATCAGTTGTCCACCTTCTTCGGAGTAGCTGCCCACGTGCTGGCCATTGGGTAAGGAAGGTCGCCCAATTCCACAAACCCCTCTTGATCTCGTATTCTCTATCATTGCAGTTCCTTTCGGGCGGGCAGTGCGTCCAATGCGCTGGCCCGCCCCTCACTTCATGTGATTTTTACTCATGCCATATACAGACTCCGACAAAGAAATCATGGG
>Ga0180432_10006259_pt1 | contig 15531 bp, 15 predicted proteins | sample SS_ome_10_FD_132414 | JGI IMG/M metagenome (GOLD analysis project Ga0180432, IMG submission 132414) | Hypersaline lake sediment archaeal communities from the Salton Sea, California, USA - SS_1_MS_2 metaG | ecosystem: Environmental > Aquatic > Non-marine Saline and Alkaline > Hypersaline >... | reverse complement strand
TCCTCCGCGCAGGAAAGTCCCTCGATCGATCCACAAAGAACGTTTGGATTCGTTGAAAAAGAGATTTAGGTCGCTGCCTGTGTCCCGGAAAGGCAAACCTTGTTGCGACCGCTCCTACGGTTGCAATGTATCCCACGCCTCTGGCGCGGTCAACACAAAACCTTAACGATTCTTTTACACACCGCCTGCCGTCCCTTGCCGCAAGTGGTTAGCGCGAAACTTTTTTTTGTTTGCACCAATCAGCCACAGCGGCGCTCCGCTTGTGCATAAACCTGTGGATATCGATTAATATTCTTAATCTTTTCCGGGGCCGGAGCGGACGCCGAGGTCCGCCGGGCGGGCACAGAACCACGCCCGCCGGCGGTTGACTTCTCGAAAACTCCAGCGCCGGTAGAGCCGCCGGGCAGGCTGGTTCTCACGGTCCACCGCCAGGTTCAGCCCGGCATTGTGGTTGCGGCGACAGACCTGCACGGCCCGCTCCAGCAGCAGATCGCCGACTCCCTGCCCCCGAGCCTCCGGCACCACGCCAATGTACACGATCTCGAACGCCGCACGATCCGCCAAACCGGCCAGCAGCAGGATGCCCAGGGGTCGGTCGGCCACCCGGGCCACCCACCAGTACGCAGGGTCGTGGCGACCCGTGGCCCGGTGCGTGGCCAGCACGTCGGCGGTCCGCCGGACTCCGGCCAGGCGGGGGCAATCCAGGCTCGCCCGGTAGGTCTGGTCGAGGACCGCCAGAAACAGCTCCTCCGGCGCCGAGGTCAGCGAAACGAACTCGACGCCGGGCGGAGGCTCGAAGGTCGGACAGGACTCGTACGCCGAACGCTCCATGTAGACCAGTTCGGCCAGAGAGGAGAACCCGGCTCGCTCCAGCACCAGGCCCTGCTCCCGTTCCTCCGCTTCCAGCAGAACTTGCAGCAGATCGAACCCCAGAGCCCAGGCGGCGTTCTGGACGGCTTCGAGCACCTGGATCAGCGCCTGGTGCTGGAGGCCATGGGCCACATGGCGCGGAAGGAAAACGGCCCCCAGCCTGCCCGGAGAGCCAACCAGCAGGGACGCCGTGACCAGCCGCCCGGCCACCGTCGCGCCGAGCACCACGGTCTGCCGGACCGGCTCCGCGTCCACGTAGGCCAACAGCCGGCGGATCCGGCGGTCGGCCGCCCGAGGCGACTCCCCACGGCAGGTCACGATCAGGCGCAGAGCCTCCTCCCGTCGCGGGTCCGTCCGCGGGAGCGTTTCCAGTGTGAGCGAAGTCATGCTCCCTGTCGCCATGGGACCACCGTCGGACTCAGCGAGGGCCCCGGCCCTGACGCCCGGTGAGGGACGCCGCCACGTCAGCGCCAAACCCCGCGACGTTCAGCTCGCTCTTCGGCACCACCACCAGATGGTACGGGCTGGCTCTCCGGCGGACCCGGACCGCATCCGCTGGAGGATGCCCGACCACGACTTCGGCATGAAGGCTGGACCCCCGGCGAAAGACGCGGTGGATGCGGATCGAGTACTCGCCCGACGCCACGGGCCCCAGCGCCGCCACCAGGACCATCTCGCGGTCGAAATCCACCGGCCCGGCCTCGAGCGGCAGCATGGCCAGAGAGCCGGGATCATGGATGACCAGGCGCAGCGGCCGGTCGATGGACGAAAACGTCCCCCCGGACTCGCGCAAGACCGGCAGTTCCGTCCCCTCCTGGGGCTCCTGGCTGGTCACCCGGGGCGTCACGGCACACCCCGCCATACCGAGCCAGACCGCCAGGACCGACGCCATACGGGCAATAGAAGACATGCTGGCGATTCTACCGCTCGCGGAGGGGTCCCGAAAGGCGTCGTCCCCCCACCCGGCCGTCCCCCACTCCCCGCAGGCCGTAGTTGCAGCCGTGCCTGCCCTTTCTATAATCGGCCCGGGTCGGCTCGCGGGCCGGGATCTGGCCCGGAGTACGGGGATGTTCTGCCGGACCGTGCGAATCTTCACGTTCTCGGTCAGCCTCTGGGCCCTGGGGTGTCGCCCCCTGCCGCGAGAGGCACATCTTCGGCTGGAGGCCCCCGACCCCGCTGACCGGATCCGGGCCATTGTCGAGATCGGCTCCGGCTGGCCCCGAGCTCGTCAGGTGGAGGTTCTGCCGGCCCTGATCGATCGCCTGGACGACGAGGACGCCGCAGTGCGCTTCTTCGCGGTGGGCGCCCTGGAGAGGGTCACCGGCCGCCGGCTGGGATACCGGCCGGGCGACGAACCCCGGCAACGCCGCGCCGCTGTGGATCGCTGGAGGGCGTACCTGGCCTCCGTGAGGTCGCCCCCGACCAACCAGGTACGCGCCAGGGGAGACCCCCCGCATGAAGACCGAGCCGCACCAGGAACCGATTCACCTGTGCGTCAACAGCCACGCGGCCGCACTGCCCAAGGTGCGTGAGGCCGTCCGCGGCGCAGCCCGCGCCGCCGGCTTTGACGAGGAGAGCGTCCACCACCTGATCCTGGCGATCGATGAAGCGATGGCCAACGTCATCAAGCACGGATACGAGGGCAGGTCGGACCAACCCGTCGAGATCGAACTCCGCTGCACCCGCGAGGCTCAACTGGTGGGCCTGGCCGTAACGATACGGGACTACGGTAGACAGGTTCACCCCGACAGCATCGACGGCCGACCGCTGAACGATGTTCGTCCGGGCGGCCTGGGGGTCCACATCATTCGCACCATCATGGACCGGGTTACCTACTGTCCGGCGGAGGGCGGAGGAATGCGCCTGGAGATGGTCAAGTTCAGGAAGCCATGACTGATACGATCAAGCAGATCCGCAGGCTGCCCCGGGCAACGGTCGTCGAGGCTCAGGGCGAGATCGACCTCCGCTTCCAGCCCGAGTTCCAGCGGGCCATGCTGGAGGTCTGCGCCGAGAAACCCCCCGTCCTGGTCGTCCATCTCGGCGAGGTGAGCTACATGGACTCCTCGGGCGTGGGCACACTGGTGAAGATCGCCCAGACCGTGCGGCACTACGACGGCAAGCTAGCCCTGGTAAGCCCCACGCCCCGCGTGCGGAGCGTGTTCGAGATCACCACGTTGGACCGGTACTTCACCATCCTGGCCTCGGAGGAGGAGGCCCTGGCCCTATGAGCGAGGCGCCCGCCGGAAAAGACAGCCGGGGGTGGCCGGCGCGTGCCGCCGTGGAATCGGTAGGCCGCACCGCCCACCGGCAGGGCCGCCGCGTTCACGGCCAGTTCGCGTATGCCGGCGGGCTGGCCGCCCTGCTGGGCACCACGGCCAGGTGGTGCTACCGCGGCCTCTGCATCCCCGGCGTCAAGTTCCGCAGGCAGGCCCTGGCGGCCCAGGTCGTGCGCGTGGGCCTGCGGGCCGTGCCCATCGTGGCCCTGGTCCAGGTCTTCATTGGCGTCATCCTGGCCTTGCAGATGGCGCCGACCCTGCAGAGCTACGGCCAACTCGAGCGGATCGCCGACGTGGTGGGCATCGCCATCGTCCGGGAGCTGGGCCCGTTGATCACCGCCATCGTCCTGAGCGGCTTCGCCGGAGCCTCCATCGCCGCCGAGATCGGCGCCATGGTGGAAGCCGAGGAGATCAAGGCCCTCCGGGCCCACGCCCTCGACCCGCTGCACTTCCTGGTCATGCCGCGTTTCGTGGCCACGGTGCTGGCCATGGTGGCCCTCTGCGTGATCGCCAACGCCGTGGGCGTGTGCGGCGGCTTCCTGACCAGCCTGTTGGTCCTGGATCTGCCTGCGGCCACCTACATCGACTTCACCCGTGAGGCCCTGCAGCTCAAGGACTACCTGACCGGGCTGGGCAAGGCGGGTGTGTTCGGCGTGCTCATCTCGATGATCGCCTGCCACGAAGGGCTGCACGTCACCGGGGGCGCCGTCGGGGTGGGCCGGGCGACGACGGCCACGGTGGTCAAGTGCATCGTCGCCCTCATCGGCACCGACGCCCTGTTCACCGCGGTATTCTACGCCTGGGGGATCTGATGGCCGAGCGGGACGTCGTCATCACCGTCCGCGACCTGGTCAAGTCGTTCCGCGACGACGCCGGACGGGAGGTCCGCGTGCTGGACGGGGTGAGCCTGGACGTGCGGCGGGGCGAAACGCTGGTCATCATGGGCGGCAGCGGGTGCGGCAAGAGCACCCTGCTCAACTGCCTGATCGGCGAATACGCCATCAACAGCGGCCGCATCCTCTACCAGACCAAGAACATGCGGCAGCCCGCCGACATCACGACCCTGGCGGACGCCGAGCTGAACGAGATTCGCAAGCGCTTCGGCATCCTCTTCCAGAGCGGGGCCCTGTTCAACTCGCTTACGCTGGCCGAGAACGTGGCCCTGCCCCTCGAGGAACACTCCAACGTCGACCCGGCGGTGATCGAGTTCGTGGTCACCATGAAGCTCCAGCAGGTCAAGATGCTGGCCCACCGCGACAAAATGCCGGCCCAGCTCTCGGGCGGCCAGAAGAAGCGGGCCGGCCTGGCCCGGGCCACCGCCCTCGACCCGGAGATCCTCTTCTACGACGAGCCCTCCGCGGGCCTCGATCCGGTCACCTCGGCCGCCATCGACGAGCTGATGATGGATCTTTCCAAGAAGCTGCTGGTCACCTCCGTGGTGGTGACCCACGAGATGGACAGCGCCTTTCGCATCGCCGACCGCATGGTCATGCTGGACCGCGGCCGCGTGCTCCGCGTGGGCCCCCGGCAGGAGTTCGAGGCCCTCCGCGACGCCCGGCCGGAGGACGTCAGCGGCGACGCCGACCGCCTGATCAACCAGTTCCTCAACGGCTACGGGTCCGGCCCGCTCACCGACGCGGAGGGCCTCAGCGAGTTCGAGAAGCTTATCGGGGTAACCTAGGAGCAACGACCCGATGGCCAAACAGCAGAACTACTTCTCCCTGGGCATCTGGGTGATCGTGATCGCCGTGCTCTTGTTTGCTTCCCTGATCTTCATCGGCGGCCGCCAGTGGGGCCAGACCTGGCGGAGCTATACGGTGCGTTTCCCGGCCACCTACGCCCTGCCCGACGAGATCAAGGACGGGGCCCAGGTGTTCTGCAGCGGCGCCCTGGTGGGCCGCGTCGACCAGGTCGAACTGCGCCGCGTCCAGGGGGACAACCGGGAAACGCCGGGCCTGTGGGCCTACCTGAACATCCGCATCCTGGACCTGGTCGAGCTGCGCCCGGGCTGCCGGATCGTGGCCCGCGGCCCCCTGCTGGGCGGCGGCGGCAAGCTCATCATCCAGGACCCCGGCAGCGGCCAGCCCGCCCTGCCCGAGGACGCGGTCATCGACGGAATCGCCACCGGCTCGGTCGACCAGGCCATCGACCGACTCACCGCCGAGCTCAATCCCCGCAACCCCGCGGGCATGCTGGCCCTGGTCAAGACGCAGCTCGACGCCGCCAACCGGCGGGGCATCCTGGCCAAGATCCACGCCTCGCTGGATGACCTCAACGCCATTACCGCCCAGGTCGCCCGGCAGTTGAGTCCGCACCAGCAGGAGGTCCTGATGTCCAAGCTGCACCAGGTCCTCGACAACGTGAACCAGACCACCGCCGAGCTGCGGGCCCAGACCACGCTCAACGCCGACGACACCCTGCTCGCCAAGGTGCACACCACCCTGGACGACCTCAACCGCGGCCTGCACCACGCCGCCGGCCTGGTGGAAGAGAACCGGGCCAGCATCCACAACACCGTGCTCACCCTGGAGCGGACGACGGACCGCATCGACCGGAACGTGGTGGGCCCGGTGGCCTCGGAACTGAACCTGGCCAACACCCGCGGGCTGCTCAACCAGGTGCACACCGCCCTGGACAAGGTCAACGGGTCCCTGGCCGACATCGAGGCGGTGAGCAAGACGGCCCGAACCGCGGTGGTGCTGAACCAGGACCGCTTCGACCAGCTCATGCTGAACATCAGCGAAGCCGCGGCCCAGCTCAAGGGGGCCAGCAAGGACATCCGCCGCAACCCCTGGCGGCTGTTCTACCGGCCGTCCCTGGAGGAGAGCCGGCAGCTCAACATCTTCGATGCCGCCCGGGAATTCTCGACCGCCTCCACGCGCCTCGAGGACTCCGCCAAGCGACTCGCCGCGCTGATGGAGACCTACGGCGGGCAGATCCCGCTGGACGACCCCGATCTGGCGGGCTTGTGCCGCCACCTGGAGGAGACCTTCGAGGACTACGGCCGGGCCGAAGAAGCCCTGTGGAACGAGCTCAACATCCGTTGAGCCACTGGAGAAGCCGCCTTGTATGACGTCGCCATCATCGGAGCCGGCCCCGCCGGGGCCACCGCGGCTGCCTTCCTCGCCGCCCGGGAGCGCAGCGTGCTCCTGGTCGACCAGGCCACCTTCCCTCGCCCCGACGCCCACACCACCTGGGTCAACGCCAAGGCCGCTCACCTCCTGGAGACCATCGGCCTGTCTCCGCGGGAGACACTGGGCAATCCCTTCTCCGAGATCACCTTCCACAACGCGGACTTCAGCTCATCGGCGACCCCGGTGGTGAGTGAGCCGCTCGGTTACCTGCTCGACCAGCGAGTGCTCGAGCAGCATCTGATCGAGGCGGCCACCGCGGCCGGATCCGACCTGCACCAGCAGTGGCCGGTGGAGAGCATCAGCCTGCTCGAGGAGTGCGTCGAACTGCTCGGTCCCGACGGCTCGGCCGCCCGGGCTCGGACCCTGCTCTTCGCCGCCGGGGCCGCCAGCCCCCTCCGCCGGCAGCTCGGCGGCCCGTTCACCACCCCGCGCGGCGGACACTGGACCGCCCGGGTGGCCAGCCCGCTGGAAAAGGCGTCCGGCCAGGCCCACGCCGTGCGGGTCGTGCTGGGGCTCACCCGCGCGGGGGCCTTCGGCCTGGCCCTGCTCCAGCCGGACTGCGTGGCGGTGCAGGTCAGCACCCCCCGGGATCCGGAAACCGTCACCGGCCTGCTGATCGAGATGTGCCAAACTATGTCACACCAGGGGATCCTGCCGGCCGACCTGGCTCCCGCCGCCGCCCGCGCCGAAGCCCAGACCTGCCCCGCCGGTGTCGCCCTGGAAATGGACTCCCACGTGGCCAAGCACACCCTGATCATCGGCGATGCCGGCGGGTTCGTCTCCGCCACCAGCGACGAGGGCATCTACCCGGCCATGTGGTCCGCCCAGATCGCCGCGGAGGTGATCCACGAGGCCCTGGGCAGCCGCCACAGCCAGGACGTGCTCATGCAGTTCGACTCCCGCTGGCGAATGGCCATGGCGGAGTACCTCCGGGCCCCCAACACCGACACCCAGTTCCTGCTGCCCCTGATCTTCGCCAACCAGCCCATGGCCGATCGCATGGCCGCCGCCTTCTTCTGCGGCGAGAACATCTGACCGCACCGCGCCCACGGCACCTCGAGCCGCGAAGTCCACGTTGCCCGGACGCCGGCCCGACCAAAGCTGTCGTGCGCCCGGGACCGCGCCGGCCGTGCCGCGTCCGCGGCCCGCCACCCCAACCGCTTGCCAGCAACCGGCGGAGTGCGTCATAATCCGTTTCATGCCGCCTTCCACCGGGCCCACGCCAACCGGCACTCCCGACGGCTCCTCGGGCAAGACCGAGGGCAACACCCTCATCATCGGGACGGCCGGGCACATCGACCACGGCAAGACCGCCCTGGTCAAGGCCCTTACCGGCACCGACACCGACCGGCTGCCCGAGGAGAAGCGCCGCGGCGTGACCATCGAGCTGGGTTTTGCCCAGCTTGCCATCGGCGACTACCAGTTCGGCGTGGTCGACGTGCCCGGCCACGAGCGCTTCGTCCGCACCATGGTCGCCGGAGCCACCGGCATCGACCTGGCTCTGCTGGTGGTCGCCGCGGACGACTCGGTCATGCCTCAGACCCGGGAACACGTGGAGATCCTCGACCTGCTCGGGGTCTCCCGCTGCGTGGTGGCCGTCACCAAGTGTGACCTGGTCGACGGCGAGATGGCCGACCTGGTCGCCGAGGAGGTCGCCGAACTCCTCGAGGGAACCACGCTGGCCAACGGCCCGATCGTGCGCGTCTCTTCGACGACCGGGGCGGGCCTGGAGGAGCTGCGTCACGCCCTCCAGACCACCGCCGCCGACGTCGTCGCCCGCCGCCGGCAGGGCCCCTTCCGCCTGGCTGTCGACCGCGTCTTCACCATTCAGGGCCGCGGGACGGTCGTCACCGGCTCGGTCTTCCAGGGAGAGGTCGCCGCCGGCGACGCCCTGGAGCTCTGGCCGGCGGGCCGGACCTGCCGGGTACGCGGGCTCCAGACGCACGGCCGGTCCTCCGAGGACGTGCATGCCGGGCAGCGCGCCGCCATCAACCTCATCGGTGTGGATCGCGACGAGATCGAGCGGGGCTGCGAGCTGGCCACTCCCGGATACCTCCGCCCCACGTCCATCCTGGACGTGCAGATCCGCTGCCTGGCCTCCGCTCCCCGCCCCATCCGTTCGCGGAGCCGCGTACGCCTCTGCCTGGGCACACGCGAGGCCCTGGCCCGAGTGGTCACCCCCGACGGGGCGCCGCTTCAGCCGGGTGACCGCAGTTACCTCCAGCTCCGGCTGTCCGCGCCGGTCACGGCGGTGTTCGGGCAGCGCTTCATCGTCCGCGACGAGACCGCCTCCCGGACCCTCGGCGGCGGCACCGTCGTTCGCTGCAGCCCCGTGCGCCGCCGCATCCGCGGCGCGCAGGCCGTCGAGCAGCTCGAACGCCTCCAGACCGGAGATCCCGCCGACCGCGTCGAAGAGGTCCTCCGCTTCGCCGGCTTCGGCAGCCTGAGCCACCTGCACATCGCCGCCGAGGCCGGCATCCTCCCCGAGGACGCGCCCGCCGTCCTCGAGGACCTCGGCAAACGGAAACGGCGTGTGGCCGTCGAACCCGGCGGGCCGCAGGTCGTCGCCTCGGCCCTCGAGGCCATCGTGCAGCGCGCCGCCCGCTGGCTCGAGCGTGCCCACCAGCTCCAGCCGGACGAGCCGGGCGTCCGCCTGGACGCCTTCGTCGGCTACCTGGACCGCAAGAGCAAGCGCGGGCTCGGTCGCGCCCTGCTCGACCGCATGGTCCGGGCCAGGCTGATCAAGGTGCAGAGCCGCTACGTGGCCCACGCCGCCTACGCCCCGGCCCTGTCACAACAGGACGAGCGCATCCTCGCCGCCATGCTCGGCGAGTACGAAGCCGCCGACCTCCAGCCGCCCGCCCCCGACGGCCTGCTCATCGCCCGCACCGCCAACCCCCAACGAATCGACAAGCTGATCAAGATCGCCGTTTCCACGCGGCAACTGATCGAAGTGGGCGGCAAGCTCTACCTCCACCCCGCCGCCGAGGAGCGGCTCCGCCAGGTCGTCCGCGAGGTCATCCACGAAGGGGCCGACGCCTCCGTGTCGGCCATCCGCGAACGCTTGCAGAGCACGCGCAAATACGTCGTGCCCTACATGGAGTACCTCGACCGCATCGGGTTCACCAGGCGGGTCGGGGACCAGCGGGTGCTCTGCGAATCGGAGGAGACATGAGCCCGGACCGTCAGGAGCAGTTGCGTGGACTCCCGGCCGTCGGCAGGCTGCTGGAACACCCCCGCGTCCGGCAATGGCTCCGGGAGACATCCCACCGGACCGTGGTGGCCGCCGTGCAGGACGCCATTGCCGAGGTTCGCCGGCGCATCCTCGCATCCCCCCGGGAGCCGGATGCCGGACCCGACGCCGTGCCCGCCGCCGTGCTGGATCTCGCCGAGCAGTTCCTGCAGGTCCGCCGGAGGCCCTCGTTGCGCCGGGTGGTCAACGCGACGGGGATCGTGCTGCACACCGGCCTGGGTCGGGCCCCGCTCTGCCCCGCGGCCGTCGAGGCCATCACCGAAGCTGCCGGCGGCTACAGCAACCTCGAGTTCGAACTCGATACGGGCACGCGCGGCAAGCGCCAGCACCATGTGGCCGAGTTGATTGCCGAGCTGACCGGGGCCGAGGCCGCCACCGTGGTCAACAACAACGCCGCCGCCACCCTGCTCATCCTCAGCGCCCTGGCCGGCGGCAGCGAGGTCATCGTCTCCCGCGGGCAGCTCGTCGAGATCGGCGGCAGCTACCGCCTGCCCGCCATCATGGAGGCCAGCGGGGCCCGGCTCCGCGAGGTCGGCACCACCAACCGCACCCGCATCCGGGACTACGCCGCCGCCATCAGCGACGAAACCGCCCTGCTGATGTCCGTGCACACCAGCAACTACCGCATCGTCGGCTTCACCGAGGAGACGCCGATCAGCGAGATCGCCGAACTGGCCCACCGGGCCGGCCTGCCCGCCCTGCACGATCTCGGCAGTGGCGCCCTGCTGGATCTGGCCCGCTACGGCCTGCCCCACGAGCCCGTCGTGGCCGACTCCATCGCCGCCGGCGCCGACCTGGTCTGCTTCTCGGGGGACAAGCTGCTCGGCGGCCCGCAGGGCGGCATCATCTGCGGTCGGCGGGACCTGGTTCAGCGGCTGGAGGCCCACCCGCTCATGCGGGCCTTCCGGGTCGGCAAGCTCACCCTGTTCGCCCTGGAGGCCACTCTGCGGCACTACACCGACCCCATCGCGGCCACCCAGGCCATTCCCGCGCTCGAACTGCTGCTCACGGACAGCGACGAGCTGGCCCCCCGGGCCAAGCAGCTCCAGGACCTGCTCGCCGCCGCCCTTCCCGAGGAACGCTTCATCGTCTGCTCGGATGTTTCCTACGCGGGCGGCGGCTCGCTGCCCACCAACGAGCTGGAGACAGTGGTCATACAGTGGCGTCCGGCAGCGTTGCGGGCGGACGCGGTGGCCGCCAACCTCCGCACGGCCGAACCGCCCCTCATCGCCCGCGTCCGCGACGACGCCATCATCCTCGACCTCCGCACCGTCCGCGACCGGGACTTCTCCGACGTGGTCGCCGCCGCTCGACACGCCGTGGCTCACGATGCGTAAGCAGGGCGACCACTGGCGAAATCAGGGCCCCTACCGGCCGGCCCTGAGGGGCGCAGACCCAGGCACCCCCACGCCGGCGCCAGGGCTGGACGGGTACCGCTGTCTGCTTCGATGAGCACCCCGGGGGGAGAGACCGACGGGGCTCTCAGCGCCGGCCGGCGGGAGGGCCTGCCCCGAGCATCAAACCAACGGCCGCGAACGACCGCCTTCCGCCGCCGGACGCGACCTCAGCCGCACGCCCAGCCGGCGCTCCGCCTCCTCGGCCGCGACACGGTAGAACGCCATCACTTCGTTCGGCGACATTCCTTGCGTCGCCTCCTCGGCGCGACGCTTCCACTCCCAGACCTCGGCCAGTGCCCGCTCCTGCGGATCAGTCATCGAACACCTCCGGCGGGCTGACAATGTCGATTCTCCCATACCCGCGAATCGCGTTGACGCCGTTGAACGCCGCCCGGCGCCGCCGGTTGACAAGATGGCGGTAGTTCCAGCTCACCAACGCGTCCACATCCGCCACGGTAGCGATCGCAACGTGGTACGCATCGGCAAGATGGCCGCGCGTCAGCACGCCGTGGTTCACGTGCGCCTCCGCGAGGGCGGTGGCCTCATCATCCAGGTCGAGCCGCTCCGGATTCACGCTACGGAGCAGATTGCCGATCTGCCTGGCCCGCGCGGGCGGCGCACTGGCAAGCTCCTGAAGAACAACCTCCGACACATACACGCACCCCAGGTCACCCTGCCGGCACCGATCGAGAAACAGGGTGCTCTGCTGCTGGAGGTCCGCTACATTCTCGTTGAAGCAACAGCTCCAGACCGAGGAGTCGACGTAGACGGAAACGTCTCGCATCCTCACCATTCTAGCCCGCCCCAGCGGCCGCAGACAACTGACGACGCTGTGGAAGGCAGCGCCCCCGGGCACCTCCGCCTCCTCCCGGGGCCTGCGACCACGCACGGGTCGGCCCAAGCCCCGCAGCCCCGAACCCGCGGAAAGCCCTTGCAAACCCCACGCTGCGCGCCGACAATCCGACCAACACGGGCGCAGGAGGTTTGGCGCGGTGACCTTTCGCCTGGAGAACCAACCCATGACGGATCGAACGCACGCAGGCGGCATGCGCACGAAGCGACGGATGACGTCCGCCGGGCTCCTGCTGGGGCTGGCCCTGGCGGCCGGCATCGTGCTGATCGGGGCCACACCCGGGGCCGCGGACCTCCAGGGCTCCAAACACGACTTCACCGGTGCCGGCTGGAGCGGCGGCAGCGCCTGTGCCGCCTGCCACGTGCCCCACCGGGCCAACCAGCCCAAGTCCCCCAAGTGGGGCGGCCCGACGACCATCCGCACCGACCCACCCGCCGACCGCGGGCGGCCCGGGCCCCTGAGCCGGAGCTGCCTCAACTGCCACGACGGGGCCACCGCGAGAGACGTGTTCGCCGAGGAGATCACCGACCTGGAAATGCCCGCCCGGTCCCGCATCGCCGCCCACGGCGACCTGCGGCGGAACCACCCGGTCGGGGTGCGTTACCCGATCGGTGACCGGGAGTACCAGCCGGCCTCGCGGCTGGAGGCCGGCAGCCGCGTCCAGCTCTTCGACGGCCAGGTCGAGTGCAGCAGTTGCCACGACGTCCACGACACCTACGACCTGCCCTACATGCTGGTCATACCCAACGACAGGAGCCAGCTCTGCACCTCCTGCCACCGGGTCTGACCCGGGGGCGGACCGAGAAACCATGCGGATGCACTACTCTAAGAATAAGCCACCGGGGGCCCGGGAGGGCCCGGTCGCAGGCCCCACGATCAGAACCGCGACCGTAAGGGAGCGGCCCTCTTCCCGCAGTTCCGGGCGTTGCCGAAGGCATCGGGTGGGCTCAGGAGACCAGGGCCGGCGACGGCGGATCCTCCGTTGGGCGCTGATGGCCCTCTGCGTCGGCGCGACCGGCTGCCAGCAGCAAATCCGCCGGCCCGCCGAGTTCGGGCCCTGCTATCCCCCTGCTCCGCACACGCCGAGAATCCAGCACCTGCGTTCCTTCACGGGGGGCTCCGACTTCATCGTGGAAGGGGGCGGGCTGTGGCGCCGCCTGTTCGGCGGCAGCGCGGAGGCCGGCAGCGACCTGCTCAAGCCGCACGGTCTGGCCGCCCGCGACGGCCGCCTCTACGTCTGCGATGCCGGTCGCGGGGCGATCTTCGTCTTCGACTTCGCCGGCGGCAGCTTCGACCGCTGGGAGCACAGCGGCATCCGGCTCTCCAAGCCGGTCGCCCTGCGGATCACCGACACCGGCGAGCTCCAGGTCTGCGATGCCGGCCTGGGCGCCGTGGTCCGCTTCGCCCCCGACGGCCGCCTCGCCGGGCTCGTCGACCTGGCCGCCCTGCGCGAGGCATCCTCCGGGGCCGGAATTCCGGATAAGTTCATCCCCATTTCCATCACGGACGGCCCCGACGGTCACGCCGCGGTGCTGAACCGGGCGGCCCACCGGATCGAGCTGATCGAGCCGGCCACCGGGCACCACGCCGGTAGCTGGTCCGGCCCCGGCAGCGGCCCTGATCACCTGTACTTCCCCGCCGCCGCGGCCGGCGGGCCGGGCGGCACCGTCTGGTGCGTCGACCGGATGAACCGCCACGTGCTGGCCTTGGCCCCGGACGGCTCGGTGGCGGCCCGCTTCGGCGAGGCCGGCGACCAGCCCGGCTACCTGAACCAGCCCCGGGGCATCGCCGCCGACCAGCACGGCGTGATCTACCTGACGGACGCGGGCCTGCCCGGCATCCAGCTCTTCGACCGCGACGGCACCTTCCTGACCGGCTTCGGGTATCCCGGCGATCCCGGTCCCGCCGTGGTTCTGCCGGCCGGCATCTGCCTGGACCGCTCCTGCCTGCCGTACTTCGCCGAGCTGATCCGCCCGGGCTTTGCCGCCGAGTACCTGATCTTCGTGGCCGACCAGCTCGGCCCGCACCGCATCCACGTGTACGCCTTTGGAACCGGCGCGACGGCCCCGTCCGAACCGCGGGCCACCGCCCTTGCGAGGAGGCCGGGCTGAAAGCGGCCCGGCGGCTCTGATGTCCAAACGTTGGTTTACGGGATTGATCGCGGCCGGATTCGCCTGTGCCCTCCTCCTGGCGGCCTGTTCCGACCAGGAGCGCAGGCAGGTCCTCACCCTGCTCTTCGACGGCGTGCCCCAGGAGGATGCCGCCGCACCGACCGCGGCGGCCACGCCCGCCGGCGCCCCGGCCCCCGGACAGAGCACCCCCGCCGCCGCCCGGCCGACGGATACCGGCTCACCCATGGCCGCCAACATCTCGGCCGGGCACGCCGCCTTCGCCGCCAACTGCGAGGCCTGCCACGGTACCGATGCGGTCGTCACCGACGACCACTGCCTCACCTGCCACGGCGTCGGTCCGCACCAGGGCATGGACCTGCCCATGACCTGCGCCGCCTGCCACGCCGAGCACGCCGGCCGCGTCGCCGACCTCGCCCGCGTGCCCGTCGAGCGTTGTACGGATTGCCACGATGCGGCCCCGTTCGAACAGGCCCATCCGCAGTTCAGCCTGTTGGACGACCCCGAGGCCGCCGCGGAAGCCAGGTTCGCCGCCGGCGTCGCTTTCCCCCACTCCATCCACGCCGAGATGGAGGTCCTGGAGGGCCCCCGCGAGGGCGAGCCCTACCACTGCTACGACTGCCACCAGCTCGACCCCATGCAGCCGGACACGTTCCAGGCACCGTCGTACAACGGCGCCTGCCGCATCTGCCACGAGCTCGACGTCCACCAGGCCGTCCTGCCGCGGACCGACTGGCAGGCCGTCCGCGCCGAACTGCCCGAGGGTGCCGACGCCGAGAAGGCCCTGCTCAGCGCCGCCCGCTGGCGGGCCTTCGAGGAGACGGCCGGAGACTCCGAGACCTTCGCCGCCCTCGAAGCCGCCCGCGAGACCATGGCCGAACAGGGCCTCGACGAGTGCTTCCGCTGCCACGCCTTCCAGGACCGCGAACTCGACGGCACCCACCACGCCGTCGTCACGCCCGCCCGCCGCACGCAGCCCTGGTTCCGCTGGGTCCGCTTCTCCCACAGCGCCCACACCTTCACCGACTGCCGCACCTGCCACCGGGTCGCCGACGACCCCGAGGCGGAGCTGGCCCGGGTGATGCTCCCCGGCGTCCAGACCTGCGCCGAGTGCCACCACGAGGCAGGAGCCTCCAACAACTGCGCCACCTGTCACCTCTTCCACGACCCCGTCGCCACCTACACCGCCGACCCGGCCAGACAGCAGCGCGTCCGCGAGCTGCTGAACCTGGAGCGGTAGCGCGGGGGGCCGGCACGCTCCACGGGGGCCGACCGAGAACAGCCCAGTGATTCGTCACCGGGGAAATAACCAACCCGACATGAACAAATCCCTTAAGGACGGATGAACGCCCTGCCGTCCCTACGGGACTCAGATAGGAATCGGGCCCCGCCCAAAACCCAGCCATGAATGGCTGGGCTACGTTCATTCTGTTCCTGCGGAACGAACCGGGCAGGTCAACTCGCTCGTGCGCGAATCGCCTGCCGCTCGTGCGCGAATCCCTTGCCGCTCGTGCGCGAATCCCCTGCCGCTCGTGCGCGAATCCCTTGCCGCTCGTGCGAGAATCCCTTCTCGCACGCACCCCCGCGGGAATCCCTTCCCGCGGGCGCGTGTGCACGCT
>Ga0180432_10006255_pt1 | contig 15546 bp, 19 predicted proteins | sample SS_ome_10_FD_132414 | JGI IMG/M metagenome (GOLD analysis project Ga0180432, IMG submission 132414) | Hypersaline lake sediment archaeal communities from the Salton Sea, California, USA - SS_1_MS_2 metaG | ecosystem: Environmental > Aquatic > Non-marine Saline and Alkaline > Hypersaline >... | reverse complement strand
TGCTCAAAGGCAGCTATGAAGTTGTTACGCTGGATGCCGGGGAGTACTCCGAACAACAATATTGGCAGCAACAGGGCCAGAAAGACGTGCCACTTCCACCTCGCGATTAGGAACAGAAGCAACACGATACACCCCGCGAAACCGACCAACGCGAGGATTACACTCGTGGTGACTGCGGTATCGGGATTCATGCTGTCCGCTATCTCACACGAGTCTACACGACCAATGTTGAAGTGAGGTACTCTAACGCCGCATCAACACCGCCTTTGGAATGCGGCACACCGGCCATGGCGAGACCCATCTCCACACCCGCCAACGTTCCCGCCAGAGTCAGGTCGTTGAGATCTCCGAGATGCCCGATCCGGAACACCCGGCCCTTGACTTTACCGAGACCGGTTCCCAATGACATGTCGAACTTCTCGAGAATCAGACGGCGCAGTTCATCTGCGTCATACCCGTCCGGCATCCACACTGCAGTTAGTACATCCGAGTATTCTTCCGGATTCAGGCAGCAGAGTTCCAATCCCCACGCCGCCACGGCCTTTCGCGTCGCTTCCGCAAGCCGATGGTGGCGTGAATATGTGTTCGCCTGCCCCTCCTCCAGCAGCATGTCCAGCGCCACATCCAGGCCATATAGCAGATTGGTAGGTGGTGTATATGGGAAGAAACCGCGCTCGTTCATGTTCAACACGGCCGCCCAATCCCAGTACGATTTCGCGAAGCCGGCCGATTCGGAAGCTGCGAGTGCTTTTTCGCTAACGACATTGATTCCGAGCCCCGGAGGCAGCATCAACCCCTTCTGGGAGCAGCAGATGGTAACATCCACACCCCATTCGTCGTGGCAGAGTTCGATAGATCCTCCTGAAGAGATGGCGTCTATCATGAGCAATGCTGAATGCCCTGCCGCATCCATGGCACCGCGAACGGCATGTACGCGGTTGGTGATTCCGGTAGAGGTCTCATTGTGCAAAACGAGCACAGCCTTAATCGAACCATCGGTGTCGCTGGATAGCCGCTCATGGACGACGGCGGGATCGACTCCGTGACGCCAATCGCCTTCCACCCATACCACATCGAGCCCCAAGCGCACCGCGACGTTCTTCCAAGCTGTTGCGAACTGTCCCGTTTCAAACGCCAGCACTCTATCACCAGGTGACAGCGTGTTGACAAATGCGGCCTCCCACGCGCCAGTACCCGACGACGGGAACAAGATCGCCGGCCCTGAAGACTGGAAGAGAGTCTTGAGGCGGCCGAGAATTCTCAACATCATTGCCGCAAACTCAGGCCCACGATGGTCCATTGTGGGTTGCGCCATCGCGCGCAAGACCTTGTCCGGCACATTCGATGGCCCAGGTATCTGCAGAAAGTGTCGCCCAGACTTGAACGCCGTAGAGTCTGTCATTCACATGCTCCAGAGAATCGTTGACGATGTTGCGTGTTGTTGTTGGTGATCGCGTGGCGAGAACCAGGGCTCGGCAGGAAGAATCGTTCGTTCAACCAATTACCGCAACGCCCCTACCCTTTCTCCAACAGCCTCTTCGCACGCGCGGGATTGTAAACCCCACAGGGACAGAACCGCGCCATTGTCACGGCTGCATCGTGCGGTGTACGGCGTCCTTCCCTGACCATATCCAACATCTTCTTTGCCAGATTCGCCGAGACCATCCCATGACCACACATCGTGGAAAGTTCCAGCACCTTCCTGTCCGGAAGCAGATCGTGCGGATCGTTGAAACCCAATGAGTACTCCACACTATGCCTCGTTATACCGCACGATGCCACGAGCTCCTTGGCGCCATCCACCGATGCGCTCACGTTCACCGACAACCCCAAGTCCGCAGCGATCAACTCCCGCAGACAAACTTCGGCTTTGGCATTCGAGTCGAACACTGCCGCAGCGGTGGCAGTCCTGTGCACGCTCTCGATGACTGCGGAATGATCTGGCTCGGCATTCCGCCTCCAGTGTATTCTCGGTCCCAAGCTATCCGCTGATCGGTAGCTGCCGAAGTCGGAGTTGCCCATGTTGACTGGGGAATGTTTGGCGCAGATACGCAAGAACTCCTTGAGCTTCTCTACTGCACCTTCATCGTTTTTACCTTTGCATGGAATGGCAAAGATGACGTAGTCGTCATCGAAGCTTTCCGCATCTCCGTAGCGGTGCAATGTGTTAGTCATGAGCCATGTTGGTAATCCTACCCAATCCCACGTTTGTCTTCGCCCGGTCGAAGCGCACTTCAATGCCTTTTAGAAGTGGTGCCAACACGAGGTCTTCGCCATCCTCAGAACAGCGTGTTGCGACACCGACGGCCACCACGGTATCTAGCTGTCTCGCCGTTGATGCGACTGTATGCAGAACGCCACGCACTTCTTGCGCAGAAGTCTTTAACTCGATTATGGCGGATAAGATCTTTTCGTTGAGAATTTCCGATCTCAGCGTCCCGTTGATTCTGTCTGTCATCAGATTGGTTATCGGGTTCTTGTCCTCGAACCGCACCCCGATGGCGGCTAGCGCTTCAGTCATCGTCTGAATCTGATGGAATCGCACTCCGACACCGGGGCGACCCATTTCGATCACGTATCCTACCTCTCCAACATCCACACGACCCGTGAGATCGTTGGTCTTCACTTCTTCCGTGCCGCGACCGTGTATGCCCGTCGACTCGTGCTCCACCAACGGATCGCTGAATACGCGCCGGACAATTCGTGGCCAGGTGAGATCTTCCATTACGAATGCAGAGGTCGGGCACACATCGGGTTCCGGTTCAAAACGGAGCCTCAGCGCTTTAGCCAATGCACGGATGGTACGGACGATCGTTGGATTCAGCTGTTCCTGGCTCATACCGCGGTAGCACGTACCACACTCGACACACGCGTCGTAATCAATGACTGCACGATTGATCGCCGTGTCGATCACGATCGCGTTCATGGGGCATATGGGCACGCAGTTCGCGCAAGCGACGCATTTGGAGGGGTCTATGCGCATAACCTGCTACCTTCTCCGCGCAGCACCTCTTCTAGCCATCACCGACCGTGCGGGGCGCTTCACAACGACTGCACGTTCCTCGGGTTGCAACGGCATTATTGCCGGCTCCAACCCAGGCACAACATCACGATGAAAGCTCCGCCCCATCAGCTTCTCGATGTCTCGCATCAACAGCCATTCATCCGGTGACATTAACGTCAGTCCTACACCAAATCCGCCCGCCCGCGCAGTTCGTCCAACTCGGTGGATGTAGACCTCGGGGTCGTGAGGCACGTCATAGTTGACGACCATGAGGATGTCGGTCACGTCGATGCCACGCGCGGCAACGTCCGTTGCTACGAGGACACGTGTCTTCCCCGCCTTGAACCGCGCCAACGCCTTGTCGCGGGAGACCTGAGTCTTCCCACCGTGCAGTGCCGTGACGCTGGTCCCTTCTCGACGGAGGGAGTAGGCGAGCTTGTCGGCGCCATACTTCGTTCGGGTGAACACTAGTGTGCGCCCTCCTTTGGGGACCTCCTCCAACATCCTGAGGAGAGCGTGCCGCTTGTTGGCCTTGTCCACCGCGATCAAAATGTGCTCAATGCCATCCGCCACCTCCGCTCGCTTGCCTATTTCCACTTCAGCGTGCTGCCTGAGCGCGCGTTTGGCGAGCCGGTCGACGTCCGCCGAAATCGTGGCCGAGAAACACATGGTTTGACGGTCGGACGGTAGGGAGTCGAGTATACGTTGGACATCAGGTGCGAATCCCATGTCGAGCATGCGATCTGCTTCGTCCAGAACCAAAACCTCTAGCTTAGAGCTGTCAACGTGACCACGCCCCATGTGATCCAGCAAGCGTCCCGGTGTGGCCACAACGATGTCTACGCCCTGCCGTAGCGCTCGAGTCTGTGATGCCATGCCCACACCGCCATATATCGCTGTCGCCTTGAGTTTGGTGTGACGACCATACGCGCGCGCAGAGATCAACACTTGCTCGGCGAGTTCTCGCGTGGGTGTCAATATTAGCGCACGCAGTACACCGTTTGAGTCTCCGTTGAGCCGCTGCAAGATCGGGAGTAGAAAGGCGGCCGTCTTTCCTGTACCTGTTTGTGCCGATCCAACTACGTCCTGACCGGCGAGCCCCATTGGGATAGCCTCAGCCTGAATCGGTGTGGGCTCCGTGTATCCCTCTTCCTCCACCGCACGCAGCAATTCGGGTATCAAACCAAGTAGATCAAACGACATCTGTTCCAATAACGCTCCTTAAAAAAACAACAAATACGACTGGTGACTGCGACGCCACCAGCATGTTCTGAATCGACTGTCTGAACCTGAGGAACGAAACGACGGATAGAAGAAGCGCCGATACCCTATTCCTGAGCGGGTACCATTCTGAAATGGGAGAAGATGCCAGCTCGCGGTTCGCACAACGGCACAAAAGTTAACACACATCGGTAGTGGGGCCTAGAAGCAAATAATCACGTCGACAGCATCCAACCGGGTCGGGTAGGCGTATCCTGTGTACATTAGAACACGCACATTTCTGAAACGGGGAGCATTTCATGGCAAGACCGACGCCACAGACACAGGCAAAACGGAGGCGTGAACAACTGAAACTCGAGAAGCGAAAAGCCAAAGAAGAGCGGCGTGCATTGAGGAAGGAGCAAAAAGCGCAAGGTAGAAGCGACACTGTTCCTCCAGGCGAAGATCCAGATCTCTACGGCATGGTGCCCGGTCCTCAACCACCCTTGGAATAGCATCTTCGAAGTCCTAGCTCGCATCAAACAGGTCATCGACTCGTGCTGATATCCACTTTGATATCCCGCCATTTGCCCTGCCTGAAGCGGCCGAGGCTCAGCGTCACGCGTGTCATGTGACCCAGAACAATGGCCATCCATATGTCACGTGGGTCAAGCTGGCCGATCGCCTGAAAGATCGAGCACAAGCCAACCGGAACCACTACTTGCGAGATTATAGAGATGTAGAGTGGGCCCTTTGTGTCGCCGGTTCCCTGTAGACCTCCGGTGTAGGCCAGGGCACCAGTCACGAAAATCCCAGATATGCTCAGATAGGCAAGCAACTCAACACCGAGGTCTACGACCACTGGATCATCCATTCCGAATACCCCAAGCAGCACGCGGGGCACCAATATGAAAAGCGATCCCACAACCGCTGCGACGCCCAAACCCACCCAAGCGGCGACACGTACACCGTGAACCGAACGCTCCGGTTTCCCAGCTCCTAGATTCTGGCCGGCGAATGCCGCGGCGGCACCCATCAGTCCTACCGAGGTCCACGTGATCAACGAGAATAGCTGGGTATAGCCGACTGCGTACGCGGCCTGTGCTTGCCCACTCAGGCGCAATGAACCAACGAAACCGAGCAGAATGACTCCGCCAACGTTCATAACAATCCCTTGGATGCCGGCAGGGATTCCGAACTTGAACAACGAGCGGATGATAGAGAAGTCGGGCCTAAGGCTCATACCGCGATAGAAATGGACTACCCATGTATGCGAGAAGAACAGGCGATGTGCGGCTACCAAACTGAGCACGCCAGCCGCGATCACGGTGCCCATAGCGGCCCCGGTGGTGCCGAACGCGGGAATAGGTCCGAACCCGCGAATTAGGACCACGTTCAACATCAGGTTCAAAATGGTGAGCGCAACGCCGAACTTGAGCGGAGTACGAGCATCGCCAGCCGATCGCAACGCACCGCCCAACATGAAAAACACCATCATCCCGAAGCCGAACAGGAACATGATCCTGATGTATGGCAGCGCTTCGGCGCGCACCTCATGGGTAGTATTCACCATCTCGAGCAGCGTTGGTGACAAGAAATACCCAAGCGGCGCCATGATCCCAACCGACATTACGGCAGCGGTTAGAAACGCCTGATACACAGTCCGGTTCACCTTTTCCGGGTCGTTCGCACCAGCGAACCGGGCGACCAGTACACCCATCCCGGTGAATACGGAACTGATGAATACGATAACGACGAGGAAGATCTGCCAGGAGACACCGATAGCGGCATTGCCGGTGTAGCCGACGTAGTTGCCGACCATCGCATGGTCCACGATCCCCTGCAGACCGCCTATGACGTTCTGTAGCATCGTTGGCCATGCGAGCTTCCACACCGCACGCGAAACCGGTCCCTCCACGATGGAGCGATCATAAGGTTTCGCGGTTCGGTTCGGTGCGGCCATTGGATTAGCCTGGACTACGGGGAATTGAGACCAGAAGTCTGATTGTGTCCGGAAGCTCGACAAGCTAGCACGGCATTTGAACCACCGCTAGGTACTAAGACAAACTCCGCACAATCCGGGTTGCGGTGCGAGGGGACCGGCATACATTGGCATTCATGTTGCACCCGGTTTTTCGAGCATGGGTGACATCTGCGGCAAATAACGAAGCTGCGAGGCAAATATGGACCTGTCAGTCTACCGAAAAGAGTTCCCAGTCACAGAAACACTCGTCTACATGAACCACGCCGGAGTGTCACCTACCTCTACTCGCGCCCGAGACGCAGTCGCGGAGTGGTTTGAAGGTTGCGTGAAACGCGGAATCCTCGAGGAAGAGGGTTGGGTGAAAACCGCGGAGGAATGCCGCTCCCGGTTTGCGAAGCTGATAGGTGCCTCGGCGGAAGAGGTCAGCTTCGTGAGAAACACATCACACGGCCTGGCGCTCGCCGCAGAGGGCCTGTCGTGGAAGCCGGGCGACCGCGTCGCCGTCGCGACGGAGATCGAGTACCCGTCGAATGTCTATGTCTGGCAGCACCTGGGAGATCGCGGAGTAGAGGTAGACAAGATTGAGGCTCCCGACGGCGCGGTAACCCCCGAAGCTGTCGAGGCGGCGCTCTCGCCGAAAACTCGGCTTGTGGCCGTCAGTTCAGCTCAATATTCCACAGGAGCCGTAGCGGACCTGGCCACAATAGGTGCCCTTTGTAAAGACCGCGGGTTGCTGTTCTGTGTCGACGGCATCCAGACAGTAGGCGCTCTTGACATTGATGTGAAGCAGGTCGGCGCTCACTTCCTCTCCGCGGACAGTCACAAATGGTTGCTCGGAATGCACGGTCTCGGTGCGTTGTACGTCAGCAGCGAAATCGTCGACCAGGTACGACCCGTTATCGTCGGATGGAAGAGCACCACCGATGCCTGGAACTTCGACCGGGCGTTTTTCGAGCTGTTGCCCGACGCCAGAAAGTTCGAAGAAGGGAGTCTTCCGTGGGCTCTGATTGTCGGATTTCACGCAGCGCTCGAAATATTGGAAGAGATAGGCATTCCCACCATCGGCACACATATAAATGGTCTATTGGAAAGATTGGCTATCGGACTAGACATGTTGGGTGCTCAGGTGTTTCCTCCTCCGGAGATGCGGCAACACATATTGACCTTCACTCACCCGAAGGCCGACAGCAATCAGCTGCTTTCCCAGCTCACTGAACGTGGTTTTGTGATCTCGTGCAGACGAGGGCGGATACGGGTTTCGCCACACCTTTATAACACCAACGCCGAGATTGAAAAACTGCTTGCTGCTGTCGAGGAGTGTCTCGGGATTGGCTAATCCCCCATCAGGGTGACAACAATCTTCCGCTGGCCTCCGCGGTCGCGATGTTCGCAGAGGTAAACACCCTGCCATGTTCCCAAGTTCAGCCGGCCCGACGAGATCGGTATCAATACCGAACTGCCTAACAGTGAGGACTTCAGATGGGCCGGCATGTCGTCCGGCCCCTCGAAAGTGTGTCGGTAGTAGGGAGCATTTTCCGGGACGAGATGGTTGAAGTGGGATTCGAAGTCGGTTCGAACAGTCGGGTCAGCATTCTCGTTCAACGTTAGACTAGCCGACGTATGCTTGATGAAGATGTGAGCAAGGCCAGCATTAATCTCGCGAATCTCCGGCATTTCCCGCTCAATCACGTTGGTGACGAGATGAAACCCTCTTGGGTACGCCGGAAGCCTCAATTCCCGCTGGCGAGTCTTCATTACGATAGCAACACTAGAAAACCGCCATCATCCAAATCACGTGACCACTCTTTGACAAAGCCATCGAGTCGCGTCTCCAGGATCTGGCGTACGCGCGGCTTGATAACCGGCGAACCACCCGAGCCGCGACCCTTACCGGTGACTACGTGAACTACCGAACCCGATGCGCGCCTACTCCATGTCTGAATGAAATTGCAGACTGCCTGATCGACTTCTGATGCGGAGTAGCGATGCAGATCCAACGCCGCAACAGGACTTCGGTCGAGTATCGGATCCGAGAGATGCTGCCGGTGTGGGTCCTGCTTTTTCTTTCGGCGCTTTCGCATAGGTAATAATAACTGAGGTAGAGGTGCACATTGGAGAAGAATGGCGGGCGGGAGCGGAAAGGGCGCCTTGGACGGCACGCGTGGGATAAAGTACTTTTTGGGAACACTGGACGTGCCTGAGGGGTTTTCACCTAGACACCATTCGCAAGATCTGAGTTGGAGAGAAAGTGTCAATTCGTCCTATCAAGAGAATCGTACAGGCGAATCCGACCATTGAGGGGGCAGGCGTAAAGTTGCGTCGCGCATTCGGGTTCGGTGATACGGCCAGTTACGATCCGTTCCTACTGCTGGACGACTTCAGAAATGACAATCCCGGTGACTACATAGCGGGATTTCCTTGGCATCCACATCGCGGCATTGAAACGGTGACCTACATGTTGGCGGGTACTGTCGACCACGGCGACAGCCTCGGCAATCGGGGCACGTTGGGGGCAGGGGATGTACAGTGGATGACAGCGGGCAGCGGGATACTTCATCAAGAGATGCCCAAGGGAGATGCGCAAGGACGCATGTATGGCTTTCAGCTTTGGGCGAACCTGCCGGCATCACTCAAGATGACGGCACCGCGATATCAGGATGTCGCAGCCGCCGACATACCCGAAGTAACAGAAGACGACGGCACAAGCGTTAGGATTCTGTGCGGCGATTTCTGGGGCAAGACAGGACCCGTGGACGGCGTTGCCGCCGAACCGCGTTTCCTCGACGTTTCAGTACCACCTGGTGTAGAGCGCACTCTACCTGTGGAAACTCACCACTCGACGTTTGCATATGTCTTTGGGGGTGCGGCGATCTTTCGCGGAGCGTCCGAACCAATGGATGTCCGTACGGAGAAGGTGCCATGCAATGACAATGCTGCCGCTGTCGAGTCAGCAGGTAACCGATCACTCGTGCTTTTTGACTCCGGTGAAGAAATAATGCTGCGCGCTAGTGACGATGGCGTCAGATTCCTGTTGGTTTCCGGAGAGCCGCTGCGAGAGCCTGTCGCTTGGCGCGGCCCGATCGTCATGAACACGCAAGAAGAACTGCGACAGGCATATGCAGAGCTCAACAATGGGACGTTCATCAGGCAGTAGGATGCAGCGCAGCCTGTAGTAAACCGGCATCAGAACGCAACTGGCGCGTGAACCGGTCGATTCCAACTGTAGGATGACTTTCGGGAGATTGTGGTAATGACAGCGCATCATGGATTGCATTTGCTTTCGGCAGCATTGATCTGTGCGCTCTTGATACTCAGCGTCGGTGACGCCGAGGCACAAAGACGTCCGAGTTTCGGCAGATCAGTGGCCGTGGCCCTCGGACCACGTGTTGGCGGAGACTGGGACGACAAGACCTGGAGCGTGGGCGGGCAGGCGCGGGTATCACTCCCCTTCCTTCCCGGGCTTCAGGTCGTGCCGAGCGCTGACGTGTTCCTGTTGGACGATGAGAACGAATGGCAGGTTAACCTCGATGCCGTACTACAACTACTTCCCTTCATCTATGGAGGAGCGGGGCTAGCGGTTGCAAAAGACAGCCTGCCGACCAGTGAAGGCCCAACGACAGAAACAGGATACAATCTGTTCTTGGGTCTGACGATCCCTGCCCTGCGACTACCGTTGAGACCGTTCGCAGAAGTCCGTTTGACTGAGATCAACAGGCTCGTAAACCCGTGGCGCGTGGTGGTTGGTTTTGACATTTTGCTTAGCGGGCGACACTACATGCGCCGTTAACTCACGTCTTGCCAGCCAGACCGTCCTTTCGCCCCGTGGTCATCTTGTTGCGCACCTCTCGCACGACTCGGGCAGCGAGGCGGTCGCCGTACTTTCCGAGAAATACCTCCACGCGTTTGGGCTCTCTCTTCGACAGAGCACGCAGCGCCCACGACATAGCCTTAACCACCATGTCTTCACGATCGTCCACGAGAAGACGACACACCGCGAGCGTGCGATTCGCGTCTCCCTTGCCGCCTTGTGATTTCACATTCAGCGGTACGGTGCTCACTAGAGCTGCGCGTCGCCACCAGCGGTTGGCGGACCGTGCCCATCGGTGTACGTCCGCGTCTGCAATCTGACCGTTTCTCCAGGCCACCCCGGCTAACCCTGAGACACAGTCCACCTCACCCCACCCTTCCATGTTCTTGCCGATACGTTCTATGTCGGATAAACGCAACGCCGCTAAGGCTTTCGGATGATAGAGAATGAGCCCGTACACCATTGGGACGGCACCAGGCGGGTCGGCATCGATGATCCTAAACGCGAGCCTGATCGTGTCCCGGGGTGGCATTGATTCAACTTGTGGTGACAGCTCCCGCCACAACGCTCTCAACGCAGCAGCATTGAGAACGTCGAGGCTACGGAGTTCTTGCGACACCCAATTAGCGAGCTGCGCTACGCGCGCCTGCCCGCGGGCCTTACCGTCAGTACGTGAAGACGGCCGTGTTGCCTTGGAGGTGCGCAAAGAGGAGATCTCTGGTCGTGACCTGTGCACCGTCAATCAGATCGGTCTCTTCCACACCGAGCGCGGACATACAGTGCGGACATACGTGGACTTCGGCACCACGCCCAATTAGACCGGCCAGCATTTCTTTGATCGGGCGATCGCCAAACGCCAGCGTGTCTGACAGCTCACCTGTTGGAATATGAACGCCGCGTACATTGAAAAACAGCACGACACTGCGTTGGTCGTCGAGTGCATGGCCAGCCAACTGAAGTGCCATTGTGACCGGATGCGGGTCTTCAGGACCACTAGTGATGTTGAAGAAGATCGGTGTGGGTCCGTCCGATTCCGAAGCTGCGCCACTCGATTGACCAGATTGAGCGCATCCAGCCAACACAACAGCGAAGAGAACGATTGCGGAAACGCCTGGTTTGAGCCACATGGTTCTTTCCTCCCCAAATCAAGGTATTGCACGCAACCATACCTCAGAATCAGATCGCCTGCAAGTTGCGTATGTGCAGCAGGGCTCGCTGCGAGCCCTGCAATTTGTCTTCGTCAGAAAGCGCTGTTGCTCTGCGTTTACCAAATTGAAGGAACAGCGACCTGCTTTGGACATGGGCACAAGAGAGAGACAGAAATGAAGCGCAAACTGAATGTTACATTCTTGGCGGCGACAGCTCTCGTAGCGGTGGGCTGCGGCGATGCAAACGGTCCGATGACCGTCGACTCCGAGTGGAGTGGAAACATCTCTCGCGGCGATCACATCGAGATCAAAGGTGTGAACGGTGATATTTTCGCAAGCGCTACGTCCGGAGACTATGTGATCGTGACGGTCGCCAAGGAAGGTAATGACAGCGATCCCAACGAAGTGGAGATCGAAGTGGTCACCCACGATGAAGGAGTCACAATCTGCGCGATGTACCCTGACGTTCCTGGTGAGCAGCCGAACGTTTGCGCTCCCGGTACAGGAGGCCGAGTGAACACACAGGACAACGACGTCACGGTCACGTTCTCAGTGGCGGTTCCAGCCGGCGTCGGTTTTCTAGCGTATACGGTCAACGGGTCAGTGACGGCCATGGATCTGGAAAGTGATGCGCGTGCCTACACCGTTAACGGAAGTGTAGATATCTCGACATCACAACATGCGACAGCTGGAACTGTGAACGGCTCGATTGACGCGAGGATCGGCGTCACCGACTTGGATTACGACCTCTCCTTCGCGACCGTGAACGGAGACATTTTTGTCCAAGTGCCTGCGAACATGAATGCGGATGTCCAGCTCCAAACGGTGAACGGAAGCGTAACCGCGGACATGCAGTTCACAATCGTCAGTCCAGGTGATATCAGAGGTGCTCTCGGCTTAGGTGGACGCTCATTGCTGATGAGCGCCGTGAACGGAAGTTTGGAGTTGGATACTCGAGGGTGATATCCCAGAGGTTTGTTGAATGATGGACTATGAGCTTGCGGGTGCGTTCAGATTCTCAACTGCGGTAGAAGGTCTTTTTCCAACATGTAGTGATAGCTGAGCAGACTACCATTCAGCACGATGCCGAATACACCAAACGGCGTCGGCGAGAGTGTTCGAACCTCGTCGGCGCCGTTTAGCTCTACCACGCGTTTTGAAATGCCGGCTTTTTCGGCGGCGTTCACCGCAGCAGTCGTAGCGTCTTCGATGTAAGGGCACTGGTCGCTCCTGAAAATGGTCAGTCCCTTGGGAAACTTGCGTTGGACGGTGGCGGCATTGTCCAAGAGAAACGGCAACCTCGATTTCCCGAACCGTTTGACCATAAGAGAGAACGAGGGCGGTGCGTCCTCGACTCTCTCGAAGCCGTGTTTCTCGAGAAACTGCCTTTTCAGCAGCCAGTTCTTCTCGCTTGTGAGCATGGCCACTCCCTTCATCTTCTCCGCAGCGGCATTCTCGATACACTCCTCCAACAAGGCTGAGGCGTACCCCTTGCCTTTGCTCCTTCCGACGACCCAAAGGCAGTGAACAAACATGTAACCTTTCGCATCCACAGCTCGCCATGCATGTTCGCCTGGTAGGTACTCGATGAATCCACGATCGGGTAGTTCCAGCAGCTTGATCCTCATTCCTTCTGAGAATCGCGCGCTCAGCCATTCGAGCTTCCTCTTGTAGCCGATAGACTTCTTCTTGCTCATGTAGCAGAAGAACCCGATATCATCGACGTTCTCTTCGTTTACATCGATGATTTTCACGAAGTCACCTCAGAACAACCCGGCAATAATCTCGGCGATCGTCTCGAACACCGATCCGGCGACCTCACCGGCACCCTCCACCACTCCTCCGGCCGCCTCGGCTACCCCCCCCAATCCACCACCTGCGACGTCGGCAGCTGCTCCCGCAACCGCCCCGGCACCATGCGCGACACCAGTCGCGGAGACGAAGACGAGATCGGGAGCCCAGAGAAACGCGTCCAACAAGAATATGTCTGCAACGGTCATGCTGCGGTCTGACTGTTGGACGGTCGGGAGGTTACGCCGCATCTCGAGATTCCAGATCTGTGCGAGTTCATGGTTGTCGAACCAAACCCCGCGACACGGTTTGCAGGCGTCAAGAGCTAGACCATCTCGTTCTATGCGTTCAAGAGGTCTCTGGCAAGTCGGGCAATCGAGCCGGTTCTTCCACCCGCATGCGGGACACGAATCTGCGTCTCGATCCATCGGTGCATGGCAGGAATGGCAAGACATGCGAAAGGCTGTCTCACGCAATTCGACGCAGCTACCGAGGCCCTTTGGCTGAGCTTCGCGGAGTGCGCGAACCTCACCTGCGTCGAACCACACACCACCACAGCGCCGGCAGTAGTCCAGCACCAGACCTCTCTCGCGTACGGGTTTGAGCTTCTCCATCATCACGCCCAGGCAGGCGGGACACGGCAACCGAATTTCGGTGTCAGTCATCGAGCACTCCTTTTCCGGTTGCCTTCTCGCCGAGAAGTTGTACATCAGGGAATTTGTATACCAGCATCCCGCTCTCGGTTATCTCGATTTCGGTGACACCGCGTACCTGAAGCGACCGCAACAGTTCTTCTGCTTCAGAATGTGTGACGGCCATCTCTCGGACCACTTCCACAACCGTCAGCCTGCCACCATGTTCCCCGGCGAGCCTCAGCAGCTCGGCCTCCTGCGTCTGTCGTTTTAGTGAATCCCGACTGCTGGCAAGCCGGTTCCTCTGGCCGAAATGTTGGTGAAGAAGGGCGCCTCCAGCCGCACCTGGGATACCAACGGCAACGAGCAGGGTGAGTAGCGTATTCAGAGCAGAGCCAGTCAATTCGGCGTCCAAGAAACCCATCAACATGAAGAGGCTCAAACCTACGAGTCCGAAGCCAGCGATCAACCGCATTCGTGGTCCTTGAAACGTTCTCATGTGAAGGTGGCCGATAGCCAGTGCGAGAGCAACCCGAAAAAGGCGAGGCGGTCTGCTGACAAACACGCAGACAACCTTGGTAAAGGTGTCCTATATTATGGACACTTTTCACCTTCATTTGAACTGTCGCAGCACCTTTAAGCTCTTTATTTACAACAACTTATGCTTCTGGCACGATGAGTGCTTTTCATGTGGGCGAGGCAGGCAAAGCAGTGGCTCTGACAATGGAGGTGTAAGATGAAACGTTTAGCGTTAGGTGCTCTGGGAGTTGGTTTAGCGCTCGCAGTAGCAGCAGCGCCTGGTGAGGCACAGGCCGTACGAGTCGGAGTCGGCATACGCGTACCGCACGTGGGAGTTCGATTCGAGTACGGGCCCGAGCGAACCTATCCGGTTCGGCGAATTCCGCGATACGACGCCCGAGGTCGCGTGCATGCACTTGCCTACATGAGCAGTTATGAGCGTGAGCTGTATCGAGAGTGGTTGGCGTTCGAGTATAGACGCTGGCTGAGGCACAATCGACATCTTCGCAATCGCAGCCAGCGGGCTTGGGAGCGGGATTTTCTGAGAGATCAGCGGAGGGCCGAGCGCGCGTTCCGTAATTGGCAACGCGACCGAGAGCGCGAGTTAGCTCACCTGAGGAATAGGCGAGACGATCGCGACCGCGAGCAAGAGATAGCTCGTTGGAGGGATAGACGCGATGATCGCGACCGCGGCCAGCCGAGACGGATAGATAGACGTGGCAACAGAAGCAAACGACGAGGCCGTTAGCGAGCAACTACGCCTCAAAGAAGTAAGACAGGCCGGTTCCCTCAGGGTTCCGGCCTCTCTTTGTTTTGTCCTATACACCGTCTTTTGGCTTACCCTCTTCGGCGAGCGGATTGAGGAACGCAGAACGCGGTGGGAAGAGTTGTTGGTATGTCATACTCCGACAAGAGCGACAGCACGGTCCACCAAATCAGTGACCCCCGTGTACCACCTAAATGACATAAGTCGCGACTTGCCATATTGTGGGGCAGCCGTTCTGGGCCCTGCGGTTTACTCGCACCTAGCCGCACCGCCGATTCATACGTACGTTTGCCTGCGCCCGTTACCACCAAACTCAAAACGCGAGGCTTCGAAAGTGAAACGTCTCTTACCTCTTCTCATGCTCGCTGCTTGCGCAGCCCCCCCACCGCCTGAGGAGCCGGCAGAACATCCTGAGGCGGCAGCAGTGCGTGCCGCAATCCAGCAGGTCTTCGACGGTATGCGGGACAAAGACAGCGCGATGGTCAGTGCGCGTCTTGTTGACGGCGTCTTGCTCCACAGAGCAGGAGAAAGCGACGGCGTACCCACACTCTCCGCGTCGGACGCTCAAGGATGGCTCAGCTCCATCGCTCAGGAGCGAGATGAGATCCTGGACGAGCAGATCTGGGACGTCGAGATCCAAGTCGATGGACGACTTGCGACCGCATGGATGAAATTTGCCTTCTTCTTCGGCGGT
>Ga0180432_10006254_pt1 | contig 15546 bp, 12 predicted proteins | sample SS_ome_10_FD_132414 | JGI IMG/M metagenome (GOLD analysis project Ga0180432, IMG submission 132414) | Hypersaline lake sediment archaeal communities from the Salton Sea, California, USA - SS_1_MS_2 metaG | ecosystem: Environmental > Aquatic > Non-marine Saline and Alkaline > Hypersaline >... | reverse complement strand
CGGGCCACCAACTCCCGCGGGCTAAAGGGCTTGACCAGGTAATCGTCGGCGCCCAACTCCAGGCCGCGCACAATGTCCGCCTCTTTGCCAATCGCCGTGACGAACACGACCGGTATGTCAGACAGCTCGCGCAAGCGCTCACACACCGTCCAGCCGTCCATGTCTGGCATCATCACGTCGAGGATGACCAGATCGGGCTGCCAGGCATAGGCCCGACGCAAGCCATCAGCGCCGTCACCGGCGATTTGCACCTGGTAGTCCCGATTTTCCAACTGCAGCTTGATCAGCGAAGCAATGGAAGGATCGTCTTCAACAACCAATATTTTCGTAGGCATATATTGCTCCAAATCCCTGAGCAACCAACCGGTAATTTGACGCTAAATATATCCTAAAAAAGTTGCTTTGTCAAAAGCTCAGCGCGCAAGTTTCCAATGCCGGCGGCGCATCAACGCCAGCACGCGCGGCTTGGCCCCGCTGTAGAGCCAATACCCGAGCCGCGAGGTGGGAGCGTCGTAAGCGCCGATGTGCCGCACCCAGGCCGCGCCAAAGCCCTGTTTAAAGCGATACACCCCCCACAGCGGGTCGCCCTCGTCCAGCTCGTCGGGCGCGCCCCACAGGTCGTACACGCTGCAACTCGCCGCCTTGGCCCAGCGTATCGCCTGCCACTGCAGCAGATGATTGGGCATCTTGTCCCGGTGCCGGTCCCGCGACGCGCCGTACATATACCAGGCCCGCTCGCCAAACCTGAACAGGATCACCATCGCCACGGCGTCACCCGCCACCTCGGCGATCAAGGGCTGAGCCAGCCCGCGCTCGATAAAACTGTTCCAGGCGTCGCGGTAATAGGACAGCGGCCGGATGACAAAGCCGTCGCGCAGCGCCGTCTCTCGGTACAGGTCGTAAAGCAGTGGCAGGTCATCGACGCCCCCGGGACGCACGGTCACCCCCCGGCGCTCGGCCAGGCGGACGTTGTAACGCCACTTGCTCTTCATGGCCGCCAGCAGGCTCTCCTCGTCCTGGCGCAAGTCGAGCGTCATCGTGTTGCGGAACTGGATTTGCTCGGCCGAGGGGCGCCAACCCCGCTCTCGCAAGCGCTCCGTGACCGAGGATGTATCGGCGCGCACGTCGGGGTCAATCTTGACGAAAATGGCCCGTCCCCCGCGCGCCAGTCGCTCCAGGTGGGCCAGGACCGCCTCCCAGGCCTGGTCGTCCGCGTGGTCGAGGATGGGACCCTTGGGCACGTACATCACGCCCCAGGGCAGGCGCGCCAGCCGGCGACGGAGAACCAGGGCGGCGGCGCGCGGCGTCCCACCCTCGTCGCGCAGCACCCAGCGCGTCGCCGCCCAGCCGTGACGCGCCTTGAACGCGCCCCACTCCCAGCTTTGCAGCACGTGGGGCTGGGGCAAGCGCAGCAAGGTCTCGTTCCAGCTGGCGCGGTCTCCCACGGGGCTCGCCTGCAGCCTGCTCGCCGGGGACGCTTGCATCCCGCTCGTCGAGGCCGCCTGCGTCCCGCTCGTCGGGATTGCTTGCACCTCGCTCGTCGAGGCAGCTTGCCCCTTTTGTTCCGCAATGGACGGCATAGTCTACTCCAGTGACATCTCCAGTTCGATCTCGTCCCGCAGCGGAATGCCATACAAACCGCTCAGCGGAATCTCGGGCTTGGACCGGCGTGACCGTTCCACCGCGTTGCGGTGCACGGCGACCAGGACAAAGCCCCGCTTTTGGTAAAAGCGCAGCGCATCCAGGTTGTCGTTGGTGGTGATCACCCACAGTCGGTGGCAGCCAGCCGCTCGCGCAGCCCGTCTGACCGCCCCGATCAACGCCGTGCCCACGCCGCTCCCAGGTCGCTGGCTATCCAGCGTCACGATCTCACAGGCCTCGCCGTCGAGGTGATAGGTCACCAACCCGATCCGCTCGCCCGCCGCCCAGGCCATAAAGCCCGGCAGTGCGGCGGGATGGTAGATGGTATCGTGAACGACGACCGTGTCCGCGCCCCACTGCCGGGCGACAAAATCGGCGGCCCAGGCGCGGTCACCCGGCGCATCGCCCACGGGACGTATTTGGAAAGCAGGCAGGTCACGTTCGCCCATCTCACTCCTGGCCGACGGTTACTCGAAACAAGATTGTAACATAGTTAGCAGCGGTCAGCAACGGCCCTTTAGTGAACACCTAGGGCAATCGCATTTGCCCCACTTGCTGGTTAGGTGGCTAGCTCGAAATCATCCTGTCCACTCCGCTACGCTACGGGATGCTGGTGCAAAGCTCGTCGAAGGACGATTTCGAGCGGGTCTTGACGCTCCCAAAACCGCAAAAGTCTCCTTCGACGGGCTTCGGCGAGAGCTCAGCCAAACGGCTCAGGATGACTTTTGCTTGTTTGGGATACGAGAGGTTATTCCCTAACGGAACTTAAGTACAGTGATGTATAAATTCGCTCCGGGTTTCGTTGGCCCGCGCCGTCCTGAAGAGACGGCGCTAGGCCCACAAATAGGCCGAAAAGTCTCCTAGCACCGGCTCTTCCAGGCCGGTGCGGGCGTAGGAAACTCGGTGCGGATTTGCGACGATCTGCACTAAGCAAACAGCCCGCCGGGAACCGGCACGTGGGCGTGCCTTACTCCTCACCCCCAATACCCAATATCCAATCTCTAATCTCCAATATCCAGAGTCACACATCTCCCCGGCTCCCGGAGCGGATGACCCGCGTAGATGCGCAATTGGCGCGCGTCCAGGTCAAACAGCGCCGAGCACAAGGTAGCGCCACGGTCCGGCAAGGTGGCGTTGCGATAAATGGGATAGTCACGGTCGGCCTGATCACCCAGCACGGCCAGGACCTGGGTCGCATCGCCAGGGGGAGCCTCCTGGCACAACGCCTGGGCGCGCGCCAGCCGCGCCCGGCTGGATGGCCCAATCTCCTGCTCCACACCGACCAGGTTGAGGTAGTGGTTGGTGTGCAGGTGACAACCCCGCACCTCGTGCACGTGGTGCCAGTCCGGCGACATCTCGACGCTGACCACGCGTCGCTCCGCCACCGATCCAACGTTATAAGTGAACCCCGCCGCCCGCCCCGGCGCCGTCACCCGCTTGATCGCGTCGACCAACGCGCCCGCGTCAAGCAGGGAGCGGGCGAGAAAGTGCCGCCCCAGGCCAACCCGCACCTGGCGCGGACTGACGGCGTCTATGGTGTGCAACACCCCAGCCGCGTTAAAACCAAAGGCGTTGCCCGGCAAAAAGCCGGGGTAACACAGGGCCGTAAAAGGGGCGGCATCGCCCACTTGGGCGCGCACGATGAACATATTGCCCAATGCGGCGGGCGTCCCATCCTCATTGTGGCCCACGAGCGCTGCGTCAGGGGTCAGCACCAGACAGTCGGTACAACCTTGACCGCCGTTTTCGCGGGCATCTTTATTCTGGCGCTCCGACGCCATCAAGCCGGCGCACTCGCCCCTCAGGTTGACCAGGAAAATCTCCTCAAAGGGACGTTCGGCTCCCTGTGCCAGGCCCTCCAGCTCGGCCACGTATCCCGCGAACCGTGCCCGGTGCAACTGGAGGAAAGAGTGGTAAAAACCGCGCCCGGCCGGGCCGCGGTGAAAGGGCAGCAGCCGCTCCTGCAAAAAGTCATAGTTGTCAAACAACCGGTGGATCTGTGCGCCAAAGCGACGGCCAATGGCCAGGCCGACCTGGTGATGGCTGCCGCTGACCTCAAATTGCTCGATGTGGTTCATAGCGCTCTCCCGACTGTGACTAAAGTCATTGACCCGGGTTCACCGGTCGCTTAGAATAGGGCAAAAGATAGGAGCAACCATGCATATCCTGGCGATCATCACCGGCGATTACGGACGACGACACGTGGACAACATCCGCGCGCACGGCCCTGACGACTGGACCGTCGAGGTGTGGCAAGCACCCACCGCCCTGCCGCCCATCGTGGACTATCCCGAGGATCATGTTCCCAAGACGCTGCCCCCGGCCGACTTGATACTGGCGCTGCACGAACACAAAGGGGTCGCCGAGCTTATCCCCGAAGTCGCTCGGATGACCGGCGCCCAGGCGGTGATCGCGCCGGTGGATAACGTCGCCTGGCTACCGCCGGGCCTGGCCAACCAGTTGCGCGGCTGGCTGGCGAACATCGGCGTCGCCGCGGTCTTTCCCAAGCCCTTTTGCTCGTTGACCGAGACCCACTTTAACGTGCGCCGCCATCGCCAGGCCTACGACCACCCCCTCATCCGCGAGTTCGCCCGCCACTTTGGCCGGCCCAATTTGCGGTTGACCGTCGACCCGCAGAGCCGGGTCATCACAGCGGCCCAGGTCCTCCGCGACGCCTGTTGCGGTTGTGCCCACCACGTTGGCAAAGCGCTGGTCGGGGTGCCGGCCGACGAGGCCGAGGTCCAGGCCGGGCTGGCGCACCACCACTATCCCTGTCTGGCCAGCATGGGCATCGACCCGGACTTTAGCGACACGCTGATGCACGTGTCGGGCAACCTGCTCAAAGACAACGTCGCCGAACAGGTAAAACCGTTCAAGCGGGTTCAAATGATCCGGCCGTCCGGGCGCGTAGAGTAGGGACCATGCTGCACGCACACGCTCCCAGAACCGCAAAAGTCTCCTTCGACAAGCTTTGCGCTAGCATCCAGAGCGCAGCGGCGGACAGGATGACTTTTGCTTGTTGGGGATCCGGGATGTTTTTTTCTTGACAAACCCTCAGGGTGCGCCCTCCTCGACGCCCGGCCCGGTCAGCGGCACAAAGACCACGCCACCCAGGTTCTCCGCCTTGAGCTCGTCGTCGACGCGCGTAAAGCGCCACAAGGTCTGATAGCCACCCGGCGGGCCGATGGGGATGACAATGTGTCCCCCCGCGTTGAGTTGCCCCACGAGGGGCTGGGGCAGGTGATCGGGTGCGGCGGTGACGATGATCGCGTCAAAGGGCGCGTGTTCCTCCCAACCAAAGTAGCCATCGCCCTGCGTGGCGACGACGTTACCGTAGCCCAGCGCCGCCAATCGCTCCGCCGCCGACTCGGCCAACTCGGGCACGATCTCGATCGTGTAGACCTGGTCTACGATGACGGCCAATATCGCCGCCTGGTAACCCGAGCCGGTGCCGATCTCCAACACCCGGTCGCCGGGTTCCAGCTCCAAGGCCTCGGTCATCAAGGCCACGATGTAAGGTTGGGAAATGGTCTGTCCGTAGCCGATGGGCAGCGGATGGTCGTCGTAGGCCTGGTCCATGTATTGGCCGGGGACAAAGCGGTGGCGGGGGACCGTCCGCATGGCCTCCAGCACGGCCGGGTCCGAGACGCCGCGCGACTCGATGTTGCGCTGCACCGACGCATCCCGCCGTACGACAAAAGCATCCTCCGCGGCTGGCGCAGCCGCGGTCTCCACGGGGGCGATTTCGACCGTCGGCGTGGGCGAGCGCCACCAGTGACAAGCCGCCGTCAAGAGCACGACCAGAGCAACACCTGTGTTAAACAGTACTCTGCGCATAACCGCCCCCCTGGCGCCAGGGCCACGCGGGAACGTCCCCGGTGGCCGGCGTCCAATCCCGCCAGTGAGAACCCCCTTGTCGAGCATTATTATTCCCTATTCCTTTCACAGTAGCGACCGTCCCCCCAGTCTGTCATTCTGAGCGACCGCAGGAGCCTGTCCTGAGCAAGGCCGAAGGAAGCGAAGAATCTCGATTTCGCCACGTGACAGAGATTCTTCGCTGCGCTCAGAATGACACCATGCGCTACCAAGAAACTTGACCGCAGTTTCTTGCTCACTGAACAGCGACGTGGCGCTGTGGATTACTCAGAATGACAGGTCTGAGGGCCGTTGCTCAGACGGCGAAGTTTCTTAGTAGCAACCGCAGGAGCCTGTCCTGAGCAACGTCGAAGGGACGAAGCAATCTCTACCTCGGAAATTGGAGATTGCTTCGCCGCAAAAAGCGCGGCTCGCAATGACAGGCTGAGCAGTTACATTCTATCATCCTCCAGGCCAAGGGTCAATACCTGAAAATAAATTTTGCAGATAGAACATCCCACCATCAAGTTTGAAAGACAGTCACCGCCAGCGCCCCGCCGTAACACAGCGCCCCTGCGATCAGCACCCAGGAAAAGCCAAAGGACAGCGCCAGCAGCGCTGCGCCCACCGACGCCACCACCGAGGCCGCCCCGTTTACCCCCCAGGCCCAGGGGATCAGCGCCGGTGCGCGGCCTTCCAGCCAGGCGACGCCGCGCGGCAAAGGGACGCCCAGCAAAAAGCCCAGCGGCGCCAAGGCCGCGACCGCGACGGCCAGGCGCAGGCCCAGCGCGCCGCCCAGGAACAGGTCAAACAGCCGCGGCAAGAGCAGCGGGTAGGCCAACACGACGACGATCAACGCCGCCAGCGCCACGCGCTGCGGCAGCCGGGCCGACCACCAACTACCCAGCCCGGAGAACAAGAGCAAGGCGAACAGCACCGTCGTCAAACCATAGACCGGCTGGCCCAGGAACAGGATGAAGCGCTGAGCCAGGGGGATCTCGACCAGGAGAAATCCCAGGCCGATCAGGCCAAAGTAAGCCAAAGTGGACGCCAGCACGCCGCGCGCCGTTCGCGCCTCGAGCGCCCCGGAGGATGGCGCACGTCCCCCCCGGGCAAACAGGCGGCTCGCGACCAGGGGCAGCAGGATCACGACCAATGCCGCCGCCAGGGCCAGCGCCAGCAGCACCAAAATCACAAAATAACCCGCGCCGCCAAAGGGCTGCCAGGTCTGCCCGACCTCCTGCAAAACCTGCGCCGCCTGGCGCCACTTGAAATAGTGACCGAAGAAGGGATGGTCGTCGGTGGGCGGCGTCACGTCAAAAGCAAAGGCGTCCAACCAGGCCGCCCGGTCCGTGGCGGACAGCAACCCGGCAGCGGCCTCATAGTATGCGGGGGAGGACAGCACGTTGTAGCGGTTGACCTCGTCGGGGTGCACGTCGGGGGCGTAGACCAGGTCGAAGGAACGCGTGACCAGCCACGCGCGGACCTCGCGCATCTCAGCGGCGGTGAAACCGTCGGGCTTGACCAACACCGTCGCCGTGTTGTAGCCGCGAAAGAAGACCAGTGCGCGCGCCGGGTCCACCGCCGCCTGTCGTGAGCTCTGTCGAACGGGTCGTCGTGAGCTCTGTCGAACGGCCTGGTCCAGCGCCGCCACCGCCAGGGCAAACAGCCGCGTCTCCTCGCTGGGCGGCGTCTGTAACCAGCGCGTCGCCTGCAGGACCCCAGCGGGCCGGAGCAACGACAGATAGTCTTCAAAGGCCTCCACGGTATAACGATAATCCTCGGCCAGGCTATAAGCGCCCGAGCGCACCGGCCGGTAAGGGGCGGTCAAAGCAAGCGTGACGACGTCGTAGCGCTGGTTCGTCCGCCGGGCGTAGCTGCGCCCGCTCTCGACGACCGTCCGCACGCCCGCCAGGTCATAGATTGAGCGCGCCGCCTCCACCACCAGCGGGTTCGGCTCGACGGCCGTGATGGCCCGCGCGCCCTGCCCGTGGGCGACCAGGACGTCCAGCCCGCCGTGAGGCTCCAGCACCAGGGCGCTGGCCGACGGGCGCAACTGGTAGGCCAGCGCGCCGGGCAGATAGCCGGCAAAGTCCAGGTCGTCCAGGTCCACGATGACCCCGCTCAGGTCACCGCCGTCCACCGTCAGCCCGTGTTGGCGGGGCGGCAAACCCGGATAGCGGTAGCTCAATCCCGGCAGCGAGCGAATCGCGGGGCTCTCCACCAGGTCCACGCGTGAAAAGGCGTTCCAGCGACGCCACACCACCTGAGCCCCCGGCACGTTGAGGGCATAACTCAGGTCTTTGTAGGGCGAAAGCCGCAGGGTCAACCAGGACGGCTGGCTCCACAAGACGACCAGGGTGCAGACTAGCAACCCAACGGCGATGGCCCCCGTCCGTACGTCGTGTTTGACGCCCTCACGCTGTAGCCAGAACGCCAGCGCCGCCAGGATGGCCAACCCGCCGCTCAAGACGACGACCCCCTCGCCGCCCAGCGGGCCCGGCGCGATCAGGGCCAGCAGGCAACCGGCGGCTGAGCCGATCAGGTTGACAAAATAGGTGCGCGAGGCGCGGGCCGGGCGGGCGGACAGCAACAGGCCGACGGCGGCACCACTGCAGAAAAAGGGCGTCGCCAGCGCCAGGTAATGCAGCGCCAGCACGCCCACCTGGCGCCGGTCCCAGGCGATGCTGAAAGAGTCAAAGGGCAGCCAATTGATCAGGACAAAACTGCCCACGCCCCCCACCGCAAAGCCCAGCGCCAGCCAGGCCAACGCTTGCTCCGGCCGTCGCCGGCCCCAGCGGGGCAAGAGCGCCAGCGCCGACCCGCTGGCGCCGAACCCCAGCAGCGCCAGGCTGACGATCATAAAGGCAAAGTGATAAAACTGGGCCACTGAGAACAAGCGGGTCAGGTTGATCTCAAAGGCCAGGGTGGCCGCCGACAACAGGAACAGACCGAGCTGGGTCAACATGGCTCCGATTGTATAACGTTCGCGGGAGATTGCCACTCACCGACGATCTCCCGATGCGCCCCCACGTTCTCCAGGAACGAACGTCGCCCTCCTGTGTCGCTGATTTTGGCGGCGCGCTCTTGCAACAGGCGATAGGCGGTGTTCAGAATATCCTCAGCGCGGGGGTCCTGGTTGGCACGCAGGACGCGGTAGCTGGTGAGGTAAACCCGAAAGGGCTCCTCGGTGCCATCCAGGGTCTTGGTCTCCAAATAGCTTAAAATCTCCTCAACCTGGCCCAGAGCCTGAGCCAGGTCTCCTTGGGCCAGGGAAACACGGGCCAAACCAGCCAGGGGCTCCATGGCGAGATGCAGCTCACCCAATTCCCGGCACACCGTCAAGGCTCGCCGGTAGGCCTCGGCGGCCTCCGCCAGATTCTCCAGGCCCGCCAGGGCGTGGCCCAGCCTGGTCAAGGCAGCGCCCTGATCGGAACGGTGACCGATGTCCTGGGCGATCGACAGAGCCTGTTGGCTGTACTCCCGGGCGCTCTCGTTGTCGCCCAGGTGATGGGAGAGCAACCCCAGATTACACAGCGCCCAGCCCTCGCCGCGCCGGTCGCCAATCTCGCGGTGGAGGCGCAGGCACTGCCTGAAGAAAGTTTCGGCCTCAGCATAGTCGCCGTGCTCACGGGATGCGCTACCGAGGTTGCCGAGCACCATGTTCTCCCCCTGCCGGTAGCCAATCTCGCGGAAGATGCCCAGGGAGCGTTCAAAATAGGCCCTGGCCTCGGCATAGTCGCCCTGCTTGGCAGAGGAACTACCGAGGTTGAGGAACGCGAGTCCCATACCTTGCCGGTGGCCAATCTCGCGGTGGATACGCAGTGCTTGCTCGTAAGCGGCCCTGGCCTCGGCATAGTTGCTCTGTCTCTCGAAGACGATACCGAGGTTGTTGAGCGACGCGCTTTCGCCTTGCCGGTCTCCAATTTCACGACAGATTTGCAGGGCTTGGTCGTAATAGGCCCTGGCCCCAGCATACTCGGCCGAGAACCAGCAAACGATGCCGAGGTTGCGCAGACTGTCCGCCTCCACCTGGCGCAACTGAGCCTTCTGGGCCAGCGCCAACGCTTGCTGGAGCTGCGTCCGGGCCGCCTGATAGTCCCCCTGGCGCCAGAGGGCCTGCCCCCGCTGCAGATAGCCCATCGCCTCAAGATCCACCGCCTGACCGCTCTGGGCCAGGCCGATCGCCGCCTGGACCGCCGCAATGGCCGCTGGAAAGTCGCCCGTCATCTGGGCATAGTTGGCCTGGCGCAGGGCCACCTCGGCCTGCCATCGCGCCGCTCCCTGCCCGTCGTCCAGGGCCCCGGCCAGTTCCTCCAGGGTCGCCAGGTCCCGAATCTGTGCCTCGCGCTTTCCTTGTACGTCGTAGACCTTTTCGCGGGCCAACAAAAGGGCGTAACGATCGGCCAGGGCAGCCTCCGGCGCCAGCTCGAGGGCCCGGCTGAAGTAAGCCACCGCCTCGACGTTGGCAAACTGCGCCGCTGCCTGCTCGCCGGCCAACCTGGCATAGCGGCGCTCACGCTCCACGTCTTCGGCCTGGCGATAGTGATAGGCCAGGTCGGCGTAATGGGGCGCCAGATCCGCCGCGTACACCCGCTCGATCGCTCCACCGGCCAGGCGGTGGAGTTCCCGCAAGCGCGCCCGCAACTGCATATCATACGCCGCGTCGCGCATCAGCGCGTGGCGAAAGATGTAGCGCATTTCGCTCAACGCCGACCAGATCATCTCCGCTTCGGCTTGCTTGACCTGGACAGGGAGTCGCGCGTCGTGCTTGAGCATCTGCGACAATATTTGGATCTCAAACTCTTGTCCCAGCACCGCCGCCGTCTGCACGACCTGGCGGACCTGGGCCGCCAGCCGGTCCAGACGCGCGATCAGCACGGCGTTGATCGTGGTCGGTACTTCCGCCGTCCCCTCCCTCTCCAGCCCCCACACCCCGTCTTTTGAAGGGACGACCGCTCCCCGCTCGCGTAAGTCCAGGAGCAACTGCTCGATGAAAAAGGGATTACCTTCGGTCTTTTCCGTCAAAAAGGCAGCCAGTTCGCCGGTGATCTCACCCTCCAGCATCTGCCCGGCAAGCGCCTGAATACCTCCTAGCGTCAGCGTGCCCAGTTCTGTCACCTGTTGCGGCACATCGTCCCCTATGCCCAGCGTCACCCGCCCCCCGTCGTCCCGATAGCGGCTGGTGCAGACGACGGCGATGGGATATGCTTCCACGTTGCGGACCAGGGTCTTGATCAGCTCCTGGGAATCGGGATCGAGCCAATGCAGGTCTTCCACCTGCACGACGACCGGTTGGCGCAGGCTCTCCGCCACCAGCAAGGTCTTGAACGCCGTCAACGTGTTCTCAAAGCGCAGTTTCGGCGCCACCCCTTCGTACAGCGACCCCTCCCAACGCAGGCCCACCAACGCGCCCAGGAACGAGCGCGTGCGCGCCAACTGCTTCGCGATCTCAGGGATTCCGAGCGGTCGCAGGCCGGCGATCAACACGTCCAGGATCTCGTCAAAGCGGGCTTTGTTTTCCGCCGCCGTCCGGTCGGGGGACTGGTCAAAGTAGCGGCGCAGGAGGTGCTTGAAGGGGTTGAGCGACTGGCGCAGAATCTCATCGGCGGGACAGAGGAACCAGCTCAGCCGCCGGCCCTGGGCGAGTCCCCGGTGCAATTCGTAGACCAGGCGGCTTTTGCCTGTGCCCGCTTCACCGTAGACGTACGCCACGCCCGCGAACCGGCCCTCAAAAATGGGCTGGACGAACCGCGTCAATCCCGCCAGCTCGGTCTCGCGGCCCACCAGCGCCCCGGTGTAGAACGCCGCTTCGGCCAGCGCCTTGCTCCCCGCCACACGATAGACCGGGGTTGCCCCACTTTTGCCCTTGAAGGTGAACGCGCCCAGCGGCTCTACCTGGTACGCCTCCCCCAGGCGTTCTGCCACCGTCGCGCCCGTCCAGACCTGGCCCCACCCGGCGGCTTGCATCAGGCGTGCCGAGAGATTCACGACGTCGCCGATGGCCGTGTACTCGCAGCGTTCAGCCCCGCCAAAGATCCCGGCGTACACGGTGCCACAGGTCAGTCCCGCCCGCCATTTCAGACCTGGGAGGCCTGGAAAATCCCGCAGGTCTTGCAGAAAACCCGCCGCCCGCGCCAGGTCGTTTTCGTGGGCCACGGGCGCGCCGAACAGCAGCAGCATGACCCCACCCTTGTCGCCAAAGTCCAGCTTGTTAAAGTAACCGCCATAGCCGGTGGCCAATTCGAGCACGGCGGCGGCGAAGGCGTTCAGGTCATCCCGGCTTGGCGGCTCCTCGAAGGAGATGAACACGTTGGCCACCTGGCGGAACTCGGCGCCAGCGCCACCCGCCGCCAGGTCGATCACGGCGTCCGAAACAAAAGGCGTGAGGGCGGCGCGGGCCAGGGCCGGGCCGGCCGGGTTATGGTCCCCGCGGTGGGGCGGCGTGGGCGACCGAGAGCTGGGAGCGAGCGCGGTCAGCTTGAAACCAGTGCCCACGGGAACGGCTCCCACCTGACCCCGGACGTGGGGCCAGATTTCCTCACCGGCGACGATTTCGCCGGTCTCGGCCTGATGTTCGGCCTGGGCGCAGGCGTCGACGGCCGGACCGCGGAAAAAGTAGGTGTGGCGACCGCCGGCTCCGAGAATGCCCCACTCGACCGGGCCGAGGGATAACCCGACCTTGACGCCCATCTCAAACTGGCCGTACCGGGTCCGCACGCGGCCCTCCCGGGCGAAAAAGCGTTGCACAGCGAACGCAGTCCCCAGCGCGCCCAGGGGCGCATCGTCACCGCGATTGAGCGGAAACAGCGCGGTGAAGGCGTCCCCGGCAAAGGTAGAGATGAAACCGCCGCGGGCGTAGACCTCGCTCACCAGCGGGCCAAAGATGCGGTTGAGCGCCCCGGTCAGCACCTCCGCGCCGTCTTTGCGGTGTCGCATCAAGGTTTCGGTCAAGGGGGTAAAGCCGGAGATGTCCACGAACAGCGTGGCGGCCTGGAAGCGACCGCCATAGTTCTGCGCCTGGAATTGCTCGTGAACAAAGTGGGGGATCAAGTTTTTCATCGTGGCTCCGATTGTATAACGTTCGCGGAGGATTGCCAAATGGGCAGAGCGGGAGCACCGAGTGCCCTTTCACATAACAGATATCGACCTTTTCGGTAGCTCCCCTGTAAAGTGTTGTTGACTGATGGTTGGTCAAATATGATATCGAATTAGCGACGCCGGATTCGTTGAATCCTCGTCATTCGTTGTCATATTCAGAGATGCAGTTCCCTTTTTCCGCCACCTGGCGCGACCCCGACGAGCCCGGCCACGCCGCATCGGTGACGGTGCTTGGCGTGGATAGCGTGGCCCCCCTGGCGCTTGCGTCCAGGGCAAGTGAACGCCGGGGCGTCCTGCTCAGCGTCAAGCGTGGGGACAAAGGTCGCCGCCTGTTGGCCGAACAGGTCTGGGCGGACGACGAAAACAGCGCCGACGCTACCTGGCGCATCGTGGACAACGTCCCACGCCAGGAATTGTTGGCCGAAATAGCAGAGGAGAGAGAGGAGAGATAGAGAGGGTCTCTGTCTTGACGCTACTGCCCCAGCCAGCCTTCTATCTCGGCCAATATTTGGCTCAGGCTTGGTTGATCGGCCGGGGCCAAATGATCTTTTGGTCCAATATGTTTGTGATGAGGGTGAGTCACAATTTCAGGGTGGTGCGGCGCGTTATCGTAGCGAAACACGCGTTTACCTTACAAGTGAGCGGTTCCTCGATCTTGCCAATCTGGACGTTCTGCTGTAGGCCACGCTCGATGGCTGAAAAATAATCGTCAATTATCATGCCGCCGCAGGCTCTCTCTGCATGAATTGACGGATGGGGAGCGAAGTCAGGTAGAGATGGTAAAGACCGGCCCACATCATCAGATCATCGTCGTCGCCCAATTCGCCGTTTTGAAAACGGCGATGGAACTCGATGGTCGAGTACCCATACTTGCGTTCGTATGTACGTAAGCGTTCGACCAATTCATCAAAGGTCAAGCGTTTTGGTTTGAGCATCATGCCTACTCCGACTCTTATTTGGCCAAGCACGAGCATTTTCTGTGAGGGCGCGTTTCGTCTACTGTGCTTTCGTTTCACACCTTAGCATTATAGCATCTCTGTGCTTTCCCGACAATGGGAAGAGAGAGAACCAACAGATGACAGAAGCACTTGAATCCCAGACCGCCTCGATGCTGCCCTCGTCCATCGGCCTCACCTTCACCGTCGATGAGACGGCTGTGTCAATTATCGCCCGATATTGGTCCCCGGTTTTCGGCCACATGGGTCCGCCCCGGTGAATGACGCTGAAGAAACTCCAGACGAAAACAAATGTGACGATAATGGGATTAAGGTTCGATAGACACCTCCTTTTCGGAGCCGATGGCCCGTTGTGTTCCGAAGCTGGCACCGGTGATGTGGTTGGCTTTCTTTCAAGTTGAACCCTGACCGGTTGGGGCACCACTTGACGGCAATCTGGTCGGTACGGACGAGCGGGCGGCTCACCGAATTGTACAGAAAGGGATGACGTGCTATACTAACCCATGCAAAAACCCCTCGTGGGGCGAGGGGATCTTTTGCCCGACCAGGTGCGCGTACACCCAATCGGGCACCGCTATGTTAGCGTAGCGCCGCCGCCGGGTCAAGGCGGCGGTTTTTGTTCAAGCCTTGACCCTGACCGTCACCAGGAGCGCACAAGCTCGCACACAACCACCGGAGACGAATGACTCTATGCCCAAACTCACCCTGGCCCAACTCGAACGCCACCTCTTCGCCGCGGCCGACATCCTGCGCGGCAAGATGGACGCCTCTGAATACCAGCAATACATCTTTGGCATGCTCTTTCTCAAACGGGCTTCCGACCTCTTCCAGACCAGGTACGAAGCCATCATGCAGGACGAGATGGCTCATGGCCGCACCGAGGCCCAGGCCCGCGAGCGGGCCGCGCGCAGAGACTATTACGCCGACGCCTTCTACGTGCCGTCCCGCGCCCGCTGGACCTACCTGCGCGACGAGGTCCACCGCGACGTGGGCGACGCGCTGAACAAGGCCCTGGGCGCGCTGGGCGACGAAAACCGCGCCCTGGAAGGAGTGCTCGACCACATCAGCTTCACCCGGCAGGTGGGCCGCCGCGCCCGCCTCGACGACCCGACGCTGCGCGCCCTGATCCAGCACTTTAGCCAGGTCCGCCTGCGCGACGAGGATTTCGAGTTCCCCGACATGCTGGGCGCGGCCTACGAGTATCTCATCAAATACTTTGCCGACTCGGCCGGCAAAAAGGGGGGCGAGTTCTACACCCCCCGCGCCGTCGTGCGCCTCATGGTGCGCCTGCTGGAGCCGGAACAGGGCATGCGCATCTACGACCCCTGCGTCGGCTCCGGCGGCATGCTCGTCGTCTCCCGCGAGTACGTGCAAGCGACAGGTGGCGATCCCCAGGACCTGGCCCTCTACGGCCAGGACGCCAACGGCAGCGTGTGGGCCATCTGCAAGATGAATCTGCTGCTGCACGGCATCCGCGACGCCGACATCCGCCACGGCGACACGCTGCTGGACCCCCAACACCAGGACGAAGGCGGCGAGCTGATGCGCTTTGACCGCGTGATCAGCAATCCCCCCTTTTCCCAAACCTACAGCAAGGGAGGCATGGCCTTCAAAGAGCGCTTTCGCCACGGCTACACCTCCCAGCGCAGCAAGCGGGCTGACCTGATGTTCCTGCAGCACATGCTGGCCGTGGTGCGCCTCGGCGTGATCGAGGCCAAAGCGGTGGGCAACACCCTGAACGGCGTCGAGCCCCAGGCGGCCTAATACTGCGCTGGCCTGCCCGCCGACCTCAAGCTTGTCAGGAACGGTAGTATAAGTACCAAAAATAACGAAGTTGAGCAAAACGCCTTTAAAGTAGCGCCAATATAGGAGGTAACGATGCCACTGGAACGTGCTATCGCGAATGTCTTGGTCGAGTCGATGTGCGGAGCGGGTTGGCAGATCGAAGGTGTGCTGCCGCTAGGAGACATTCCTAACCCTGTGCGCCTCACCT
>Ga0180432_10006253_pt1 | contig 15547 bp, 12 predicted proteins | sample SS_ome_10_FD_132414 | JGI IMG/M metagenome (GOLD analysis project Ga0180432, IMG submission 132414) | Hypersaline lake sediment archaeal communities from the Salton Sea, California, USA - SS_1_MS_2 metaG | ecosystem: Environmental > Aquatic > Non-marine Saline and Alkaline > Hypersaline >... | reverse complement strand
GAGTTCGTGGAGGCGAGCAAGCACGATTACGGGAGGCTGAGAATGTGGGGCGGGATCGGATTCGTGATCCCCCTGGGGGTCCTGAGCCTTTTCATGGGGAAGGAGTCGGGAGAAAGCGTTGCCCCGGAACGATTGGCCCCGATGTTTGCCGGCTACTTCGTATGCGCCACACTCGCAGCCGTATCAGCCTTGAGGCTCCCCGAGCAACGGCCGGCCCACTTCACCAACATCCTCAAATGGCATATCCTGCGCCGCGTGCTCTCGCCCAACATCCTGCTGCTGGTTCTTTGCGGCTCGGTCCACGCGGCGGTAATGATGACGTACTACGTGTTCCTGCCGATTCGCCTCGACGAACTGGGCGTAGCGGACAACTTCAAGAGCCTGTTCTGGGCCATCGCGGTCATCCCGGAGATCGGTTTTTTCTATTTTGTGGGGAGCATAAGCCGGAAGGTCGGCAAGAAGTGGCTTTTCGTGATGGGAATATCGGCTTCGGCGGTACGGTTGGCGATCTTCGCATCCGCGGAAAACTATTGGCTCATCGGCCTCGGACAGACCCTGCATTCATTGAGCTTCGCCGCATCGTATGTCGCTACCGTAACCCTGGTGGACGGCGAAGTGCCGGGCAGGCTGAGGACCACGGGGCAGACCTTTGCTTACGGAGTCGGAACAGGACTGGGCGGCACCGTGGGATTACTTCTGGGCGGCAAGATGGCCGACCTGTGGGGGATACCCACGCTTTTCGGGCTCGCCTCCGTCGTAACACTGGTGGTCGCGCTGGTGGCCATGATCTTCCTTAAGGAACGTGTGGTCGAGCGCGTCTCGGGGGGCACGCCCCAGCAACCCGTGTAGACTCACTCGGCGACGCAAGATACAATGTGATTTGAACAGAATGTGATACACGTGGAGAAAGAGGTCGCGCCGTGAATCGTGTCATTCGAGCCCTGGTGATCGGTGCTGTCGTCATCGGGTTCATTTATCTTATCTTCTTCAGCGGCCACGTCCTGACCGCGAAGAAGCGTGGAGCGGAGGTGACCATAGAGTTCTGGGGATGGGGCACGTATGACCGGAGGCAGAACCTAGAGGAGGCCGCCAGAGCGTTCGAACGCGAGCATCCCGAGATTCGCGTGAAGTTCGTCCCCGTTGTGGGGGACTACCTCAGCAAGGTCATGGTCGGCATAGGCGGCGGCAAGGCCGGCGATGTGATGGAGCAGCACTACCTCGGGTTTCCCACCCTGGCCTACCGGGGGGCCTTCCTCGACTTGACGCCTTTCATCGAAGAAGACAGCTACGATCTTTCCGACTTCTTCCCCATCGGTCTGGAGGCATACCAGTACAGGGGAAAGCAATACGGTTTGCCGCTCTGGGGGTCAACCTTCTGCCTCATCTACAACAAGGACCTGTTCGACGAGAACAGCTACCCCTACCCGGACGAGACGTGGACGTTCGAAGACCTGAAGAAAGCGGCGGATTTCTTCACCCGCGACCGCGACGGGGACGGCAAGCTGGATCAGTTCGGCCTCAATCCCTACGAGTTCACCTTCTATCTTTGGTCCAACGGCGGGGAATACATCAGCGCCGACCGAACCCGCTGCCTGCTGGATCAACCGGTAGCCATTGAGAGCCTGGAATACTACAGATCCGTTATCCCGCCAGGATACTGGATAGGGCAGCTCGCGAACGAGTTCGAGCTGGGAAACGTGGCCATGACGGTGCAGGGCCCGTGGGTGCTGCTGGCGCGCGAGGGGAAGATCTGGCCCTTCACGGTAGGTGTTTCGCTTTTCCCACAGGGAAAGGCCGGGCGGAAGACCCGCTACTCGGGCATCGGCGCAACGGTATGGAAGGACACGAAACATCCCGAAGAAAGCTGGGAATTCGTCAAGTTTCTGGCGAGCCGCGAGGGGATCACGAGAGCGATCTACGGGGAAGATATTCCAGCCAGGCGGACAGTCGCCTATTCGGACTTCTTCATAAAGCCGGGCACTCCGTACCAGGAGGAGACGTTCATCAAGGCCCTGGAGACCCAGGCCCGTATTCCGCCCCGCCTTCCCCAACTCACCGAGATCTGGAACGTCATGGAAGCGGCGGTGAGGTACCAGATTGTCGAACAGGGAGGGGATGTGGAAAAGGCTCTCGTGGAGGCGACCGCCAAGGTCAACGAAATACTAGCCCGCGGCTCCGAAGAGGAATGGGCCGAGTAATGCTCCGCCGGCTTGCGGCGCGGAATCCCTCTATCCCTTGATCGCTCCCAGTCTTATCCCTGCCCGGAAGTATCTCTGTGCCGCCATAAACACTATCACGGTCGGCACCAGCGCCACCAGAGCCCCCGCCATCAGGAGGTTGTATTCCACGGTGTAGGCGGATTGGAAGCTGCGCAGCATCACCGGTATCGGATAGAGGTCTTCGGTGTTGAGGACGATGAGCGGCCACATGAACGCCCGCCACGAGCCCATGAACGTAAAGACGGCCAAAGTCGCGAGCGCGGGTTTGGAAAGGGGGATAATAACGTGCCGGTATATGCCTATGGCGGAACAGCCGTCTATGCGGGCGGCGTCTTCCAGATCCTTCGGGATCCCCATGAAGAACTGCCGGAGCATGAACGTTCCGTACGCGGTGAACATCGCCGGGACGATCACCGCGAAGTAGGAATCGATGCCTATGGCCTTTCCCACTGCGTACTTACCGAAGAGAAACAGGTCTTGGGAGAAGACCTGCGCCTCTCGACTGAATGCCCAGTTCAGGGCATCAGGAAGGTACCTTACGACAATGTAGGTGGGGATCAGGATCACCGCTCCCGGGATCATCATGGTAGCAAGGTAGCCGATAAAGAGCTTGTCGCGCCCGGGGAACTCCAACCTGGCGAACGCATACGCCGCAAGCGAACTCGTAAATACCTGACCGGCGGTGATGACCAGGGTGATGAAAATGCTGTTGATGTACGCCCTTCCTATGTTAATGCTTTTCACCGCCCTGGCGAAGTTGCCCCACTGGGGCGCTAGGACCCTCCTCTTAGTGACTTCGTCCGAGGGCACCCTCAACACCTTTTCCCGCTCAGGGTCGCCGGCGTTGAGCTTAACCACGCTGTACGATTCGACTACGTTTACTGGAACGAGGCCATCCGCGATGCCGGCCGCCTGGGTCTTCTCCCCTCCCCCCCGGAGTTGCGCCTCGTACAAATCAAGCCGGCCCGGCTCATCCAATTGCACGGAATCGAGCAAACGTCCCCTATCCGAAGGGTTCACAAGCTCCGCCTTCACTCGCTTGCGAAGGAGCCTGACTTCCACTTCTTCGCCTTCGAGCGTTATGTAGTGCCTGGTCTCGGACGGAAGCCATTCGGGAGGTATCGAATAGATGCTGGCTTCGTTCTTGAGAGCGGTAGAAAGCATCCATACGAGGGGGAGGACCATCGTAATGCCTACGACGGAGAGGCCCAAGTACGTAACGACCATAGCGATCCTGCGGCGTACGGATCTTTTCTCGTAGAACCTGGGGCTTGTCCGAGCGAGCGCGGGCATCAGTAGATGACCCTCCTGCCACCAAACCGCCAGTTCAACAACGTGAGCACGAGCACAGCCAGGAACATCAGCCAAGCGGCGGCGGAAGCCAAGCCCATGCGGTAATGAATGAAGGCGCGCTCGTATATGAAGTAGCTCAAGAATCTCGTAGCGCCGCCGGGCCCCGCGCCGTCGGCGATGATCATGGCCGCTTCGAACCCCGCCTGGAAGCCGCGTATGACGCTCATGACCCCGATGAAGAAGGTCGTGGGCGAGACCATCGGCCATGTTATCGTCCAGAACTTCCTCCACGCGCCCGCGCCGTCGATGTCCGCGGCCTCGTAAAGCTCCGGAGGTACGTTGCTCAATGCCGCCAGGTAGAGGATCATGTTCATGCCGCCCACGGTCATCCAGGTCTGCATGATGATGATCGCCGGCCTTATCCACTCCGACTCGTTCAACCACCGGACGCCCTTGAGGCCGACCTGCTTGAGCAAAGCGTTAAGCAAGCCGTCGTCGTGGAGGATCCAGCGCCAGAGCATGAGGACGGCAATTCCAGCGCAGATCGTCGGGAGGAAGAATACCGTCCTGAAGAACACCATGCCCCTGAATTTCTGGTTGAGCACCATGGCGAGGAAAAGAGACCCCAGGATGCTTATGGGAATCCCGAACATCAGGAAGACCGTGTTCCACGCGGCCTGGAAGAACTGCTGACGCTGATCGCCCCCCAGCAGGGCCGCGAAATTCTTCAGCCCCGCCCACGAAGCGCTCAGCGGCCCGCCTACGAGTTCGTAAGTCGTGAAGCTAAGGACCAGTGAGGCGATCACGGGGAAGAACATGAAGACGAGAAAGCCGACCAAGTTGGGGGTGAGGAATGCGTACCCGACCAGCCCTTTTCGCAGCTTGCTCATACCGCCTCGCCCGCGCCCCCCGGGCGCGCCGAAAACCAAGCGAAAGACCCCTGCGTCGGAAATACTCCCCGCCCCCCCGGACGATGGTGCCGATTGCAGTTAACTATGCTGGAGATTCCCGACGATAAGTCCAATAACACGCCGCCTTGTGGCTTCGCAACCATCTGGAATCCAGATTATAGTCCCGCCCGCGGGAGGGCGCAATGGACCTCCAGGGAACTTTGGACAAGATGAGCCTGCCCGACCTGCTCCAGATGTTGGCCAACGGAGAGCAGGAAGGGACCCTGGTCATCAAGCAGGGAAGGGACGAGCGGAGGCTCCACGTCAACACTGCGGGAAAGGTCCTGGTGCACGTCGGGATAGCCGAGCACTCGCTCCTTGGAAAGCGTCTCCACGAGGCCGGGATCATCTTAGAGCAGGAATTCCTCAACGCAATGCGAAGGCAATCGCTGAAAGTTCAGCCGCTCGGCGAAATCCTGCGCTCGTACAAGTCGGTGTCCGGCGAGAAGATCGATGAGATCATACGCATACTGGTGATGGACAAGCTGGTGGAACTGTTCGGGTGGGACGCTGGAGATTTTCAGTTCAAGGAAGGGATGGAAGAGACGGAGCTTCCGTACACGGAAGTGGGCTTCGATTCCGGCCCGCTGATCATGGAGGCGGTGCGGCAGTTCGACGAGTTGAAGAGGACCTCCGGTTTCGACTGGGCTCCCACGCACGTCTTCGTCGCCTCGGAGCAAGACGCCGACGTTCTCCAAGACGACGAGCTTGCCAGGCGGATTCTGTCGTGCGTCGACGGGGTCCGCAACGTAGAAGGCGTATCGACGTATTGCGGCGCAAGCCTGGCGGACACCGTGAGCGCGCTTTGGAGGCTTTCCTCGGCGGGCTTGGTTCGGCTGGCAACGCCCGAGGAACTCTACGCCAAGGCCGAAGAGTCCAGGGGCTGCCGACAGTACCTGAAGAGCCGCTGGCTGCTCCGAGAGGCCGTTCGTCAAGACCCAGCCCCGAAGTATCTCAGGAAGTTGGCGGAGTACAGCCAGGAAGATGGAGACGACCAGGAGGCGGCCGGCGCATACGTGACGCTGGCCAGAGCGCTGCTGGAGTCCGAGCCGCAGTCGTCCGTGGAATCGCTCGAAACGGCTATCGCGATCGACGAGAAGAACGCCGACGCTCGTGAACTCCTTTGCAGATTGCATATATCCACCCAAAACCTGGCGGGAGCGCTGAAGGAAGCCGAGTCCCTCGAGCGGGTCTGCTTCGACCGGCCCCGAGCGCTGGCATGCTACCGGCTGCTGTCGGAAAACAAGCCCGGCGATCTTTCAGTCAGGCTGCCGCTGGCCAGACTCCTTGCCGCGACACGCAATTTCGACGAGGCGTACGAGGAATGCAACAAGCTGGAACGTGTTCTGCCACCCAACAGGCAGGTCGAGCTGCTGCCCATTTACGAGAACATCGCGCGCGCAGGACGCCGGCAAGAAGAGATCACGACACGGATTCGAAGAATTCGCAAGCTCGCAGCCGAATCTCACGAGCCGTTGCGGGCGCGTCCCGCGCAACGATCGGCGGCGGCCGTGCTGATAATACTCGTCTTCCTCTTTATCATGTACCAGGGCGTATCTCAGTTCCGCCTGAGCATGGCCACGCGGCGGGCCAAGGACTTGGAACTGGCTGAAAAGTACAAGGAGGCAGGGGAACTCTTCACGCACTTGGCAACGACGTCGGTGGGCACTCCGATCAGGTCCGCCGCGCAGAAGCGGGCAGAGGAGTACGGCAAGCTGGCGGCGCAGCAAGAAGCGGCGGCAGCCTTTGAAGCAGCCGTTGCGAGCGCTCAGGCGCTTGTTGAAGAAGGAGATTTTTCCGGCGCGAGGGCGCGAATAGAGGCATTTCAAGCGGCGTTCCCCGGGTACAAGACCAAAGAGGCAAGAAGCGTGCTTGAAAAGCTCGAAGATGTAAGAGCGCACGAGCTCGTCGCGATGGCGCGGTCCTTGCGGAACCAAGCCCTGGAACTGGAGAAGGCAGGGCTGGCGTCGAAAGCAATCGAGATATACGACCGACTCGCCGGCGACGAGGACCTTTTGCCTTTTGCAGGACTGGCGGGCGAGCGAGCCAGGGCACTTCGTGCGGAGCTGCAAGAGGCCAGGACCGAGGTGGCGGCAGCACAGGAGTTAGAAAGGGTTGGTAATGTAAAAGAAGCCCATGTGGTCATTTCAGGCATTCTTGCCAAGTACCCCGCCACGCGCAATGACATCCCGGTAAGGCTGCCGTTTCTCATCGATTCGAAGCCCATGAGCGCCGAGGTGCGGGTGGAAGGGGAGCTTGTTGGGAAAACACCGCAGGTGCTCCATTACAGCCCCGAATCTCCACGTCGCGTCTCGGTGGTCAAGCCGGGTTTCTCAACAGTCACATTCCAGCTTTCCGAGCCGAGGGAGTGGGCGAAGCTGGTATCGCTGTCGAAGCTCCCTTTGTGGACTTTCCGAGCCGAAGGGGCTCTGGATACGGCCCCTTCCCTCAGGGGCGGAGTGCTGTTCTTCGGCAGCAGGGACACGCATGTGTACGCCGTCTCGGCCGGCAGCGGTGAACAGCTTTGGAAGAGAAAGACAGGGGCCTTGTCGGAGGTCACGTCCACACCTGCGGTTACCGACAAGGTGGTGATTGTTGGAACGGTGGATGGCGGCGTGATCGCATTTGACCCATCGTCCGGCGAGCCGAGGTGGAGCTTCGCGACTAACGGCTTCGTCCGCTCGCCCCCGGAAGTTGACGCAGCCAGTGAGAGGGGCTGTGTGGGTTCCGCCGACGGATCGATCTACGGATTCTCCACCTCGAGCGGCAACGTCACCTGGAAGGTCGACGCAGGCTCCTCCGTAAGCGCAAGCGCCGCGAGGTACGGCAAGTCGGCGATCTACGCAACCGAAAAAGGACGAGTCCTGGCCCTGGACATAGTGAGCGGCAGCGTCGTTTGGTCCGAGGAAACGGGGGTCAACCCGGTGGGCATTGCCCTTGCGGACGGCACCGCGATAGTGGCCTCCTCGAACGGGGAGGTGCTCGGGCTCGACGCTGATTCAGGGGAGATTATCTGGAGAAAGGTGGCGCGCGGCAGACTCAGTTCCCCGCCGGCGGCGTCGCGGGGACAGGCGTTGGTGGCAACGCACCTGGGGGAGGTGGCGGTATTCCAGGCCCGTACCGGCACGGAAGTGCAAAGGATCGAACTGCCGGAGGAGGCCCCGGCGCACTTGGCATCAGATGGTGACCTCCTCGTGGCGGCCACGACGAAGGGAGCGATCTTCGCGATGGACATGGAGGCGGAGGAGATCGTCTGGCCCGCCACAACCGCCGGCGGTATCAGTTCTTCTCCTCTCTTGACGGAGAAAGAGGTATTCGTGACCTCACGAGACTGCGCCATTTACGCGTATCGCCGCGACGGGAAGTAATGTGCTTGACCGCACGATTAACCGCGGCTAGAATCTAGCAGCCGTAAGGCATTTGAAGGGAGGGAAAAGGCCAGTGACACCAGCATTCGGGAGACCAGGCAAGGGTGCGCACAGGCGCAAACTCGAACGGGAACTCGCCCGCGATCCGACTGCGGGGAGGGCGGCAGAGCTTATCCGGGAATACGTGCGGTCCGGCGAAACCGGCCGAGCTCTGGAGATTGCGCGCAAGGCCGCGGCGGAGTTCCCCGAGGCGGAGGATATAACTCGCTTGCTTTCCCAAGCCGAGCGGCTATGGAGGCGAGAACGAATCACGCACCTGCGGAGCACCGTCGAGGGAAAGTCGGCCAAGGCGGAAGAGTACGCCGAACTCGCCGAGCTGCTCAATCAGGCGGGCGACGCCGGCGCGGCACTGGAAGCCTGCATGGACGGACTGGCCGCATTCCCGAAATCGCCTGAGCTCCACCTCCGGTTGGGCGGCATGAGGATGGAGCGGTTCCGCGAGAGCATGCTCGCAAAGGATGGAATCGCCGCACTGCAAGCTCTCGAGAAGGCAATCGAGATTCAGCCCTCCACCTCCGAAGCGGCACTGCTGTTGGGGCAACTATATCTCGAAATCGGTTGTACTTCGAGGGCGCGCGAACTCGTTGACAAGGTTTCACGCCTGTACCTTAACGACGAGCGCATGCTCAAGCTGCAGGAAGCCCTCAGACGCGCCGAGCCGGATCGGTGCGACGAGCCTGAAAGGGCGTGCAAGGACGTCGAGCGCGCCCAGTGTCTAGTTATGGATTTGGGTGGGGAAGGACCTCATGGTCGCCCGGCTCCCGTCTTCACCTCCGAAGCGATGGCGGCCCGGCTGAGCAAGGTTCCCAGCTTTGCCGGATTCCGAGCTGCCGTCCTCCTCGGCGAAGAGGGGGCTACCATGGCCTCGAAGGTTGAAAAGGGAATCGACGCGGGAAAGGTCGCGGAGGCAATTGGGGATGTTATTGAGGCTGCCCAGAGCGGCTCGCTCAGGATGGATACGGGAGCCTTCAATGAAGGGGTCGTGAAAACCTCCGAAGGGAGGATATACCTGAGGACTGTGCCTACGGGAAGATTTGCCGTGATCTGCGGGGGCGAAACCAAAAGCGATGCAGCCCTCGATTACATTTCCGCCGTTACGTCTCTTGGGAGCCAATGAAAGACATACTGGAAGACCTCAACAAGGAAGTGGGCGTTCGCGGTTGTGCCGTGGTTACTCGGGACGGGATCGTGGTCGCCGCCCATCTGGGGAGCGGCCTGAGCGAAGAGGCCGTCGCCGCGATGGCCTCGTCGATCATCATCGCCACCGAAAAGGCTGCTGAGGGGCTATCTCTCGGGCGCCTGCAGGAATTCATCTTGAGTTCAGCCTACGGCAAGATGGTTTTTGTCGATCTCGAGCGGGCTTTCCTCGTGGTTGTGGCGGATATGACCATCGACCTCGACATGACGCTTCTGCAGATTGCAGGAGCTGCCCACCGCCTGAGGAACATCCTCACTCTGAATCCATAGAGGACGCGCGCAAAGTGGTGCAGATAAACTTCGCCCGCCGCGAGCTGAGTTGCAAGATCGTCTACTACGGCCCCGGGATGAGCGGGAAGACGAGCAATCTCGAGAAGGTTCACGAAATCCTTCCGGACGAGGCGAAAGGGCGGTTCACCTCCATCGCCACTGACGGGGACCGAACGCTGTTCTTCGACCTCCTGCCTCTCGATGTCGGCAAGATCGGCGGCCTGGACGTCAAGCTTCAGCTCTACACCGTCCCCGGGCAGGTCTATTACAACGCCACCAGAAAACTGGTGCTGCGAGGCGCGGACGGGGTCGTATTCGTCGCCGATTCGCAGCCTGACAAGATGGATGAGAACCTCGAATCGCTCAAGAATCTGGAAGAAAACCTGGCGGAATACGGCGTCGACCTTGTCGACGTACCTGTAGTCATGCAGTACAACAAGCGCGACCTGCCGGACATACTTCCGATCAGCGATATGGAGGCAAAGCTCAACAGGCTCAAGTGGCCCTCGATGGGGTCATCCGCAGTGCGCGGCGAAGGGGTGCTGGACACGCTGAAGAAGTGCTCGGAGCTCGTCCTGCAGGCCGTGAGCGTCAGAGCGAAGGCACCCGCCGAAGCCGCGACGACGACTGTCCACGAGCGGCTGGGGAAGCTGGAGGCCGCCGCTCGGCCGCTTCGAGTGGACAAGCCCCCGTCAGCGGAGCCTGCCAGGGCCGCACCATCGCCCGGGCCGACACCTGCGGCGGAGCCCGCACTTCCGCCGAGCAGAGAGCGAATTCAGCTTGACTCCAGTTCCGGGCGGCGGTCGCCGATAATAGCTGTGATAATCGCTGCGGTAGTGGCGCTTATTGGAATAGTTATCGCAGTAGTGTTGCTTACAAAGTAAAAACGTGTAATACCGCCAGCGAAGGCCTTTTCTGGACGGGGGCTGTAAATGAATGAAAGCGAAAAACTGCGACGGAGTAGGGTCCTCTTCTATGAGCAGGACATAGGCCACATTGGCGAGATCCTCGAGGAGTTGCTTCGCTTGTCGAAAGCGAAGTGTGCCATGTTGGTGGACCTGGACGGTCATCTTATAACGAAGGTCGGCGGAACCACGACGTTTGACGACCAGACGGTCTCTGCGCTCGTCGCCGGCAGCTTCGAGGCAACCCGGGAAATGGCCAAGCTTCTGGGCGAAGATGAGTTCTCCGTGCTTTTCCATCAAGGGAAGCGTGACAGCATCCAGTTGGCCATCGTCGGGGACAGAGCCATCCTTGCGGTCACTTTCGACGATCAGACGACGGCGGGCATGGTTCGGCTTTACGCCGGCGAAGCGACCGCCCAGCTCGCGGACATCATGAAGGGGGTCACGGAAAGAAAGGGCGGCTCCGATACGGATAGAATCCCCGACTCGCTGGGAGAGTCGGCTCGCGGCAGGCTGGACGAGCTGTTCGGCGGAAAGAAGGAAGGCAAGCAGAAGCCGGAAGACACTTCATCTTCAGCCAAGGCATAGGAACGCGGGGGGAACCTGACCCCCGGTATTCCTAAGTCTGCCTGGCAGGCTGCTCGCAGGTACCCTGGACTTTACGGTTGTTCGCTTGTCTCCGGGAACATTTCGTAGAGGATTTCCTCATCCCCCTGACCGGGGGATGCGGGCATGGGTTGTATTAAAGGCCTGCTGCCCGGAGTCGCCTCGGCGCGCATGTCGGCGACAATTGTGTCAAGGCCCCATTCACCCGCCCACTCAACGGTCCCGGAATTAACCTCCAAGCTGACAAGCGGACCGCCGGGAGAATGCGCGTCCGGCGTTACCTGAATCCTGGCTGTCCCTGTGACTTTCATCCGACCCGCGGGCGTGAAAACAGTAAGCGTTTGCAGGCCGCGCTGGACTACCGCTTTCATGTCGCCGGCATCGATCTCGAGGTCGGCCAGCAGCCCTCCCCGAGAGCCGATGAGCCTCACGGAGGTATCATCCAAGAGAGTTACCCTGGCGTATCTGCCGATGACAAATATGCACGTGCCGTCGCTGCCCGTATCCACGGTATCGCCGGGATACAACCTGGCGTGCTTCTGGGCCTTGGAGCTATGTTCTCCCCCCATCCTCAGGACGCCGGCCAAGCCGCCGGTTGCGCTGACCTCGCCCGCGCCCACAAGCGATCCCGCCGATGCGGCAAGGCCAAGGAGCAGGGCGAAGCCGGCTAGTGCCACCAACCAGCGGGCCGCCGCCGGGACTTTGGGGGGCGGCTCGTCAGGCAACAGGCCATCCACCTTCGCCACGAACCCCTCGACATCCATTTCGACGGGAGGGTAGAATTCCAGTATAAGTTGGTATCCCAGGCGCACGGCTTCGTATTCCTGTTGGCAGTCCGCACACGCGTCGACGTGCCCTTCCAATTGCACGCGCCGGAGCGGGTCCAGCAGCCCACCCATGTAGAGCACCATCAAGTCGCGGGCCTCAGGACACGAGATCACGATGTCCGCTCCCTGGGTTCGAGGTCGATGAGTTTCTTCCTCAACGTCGCCGAACCTTTTACCAGGAGGGCGGAGACGGCCTCCGGTTTGGTTCGCAGCGCCCTTGCGACGTCCCGGTAGGACATGCCCGCCATGAATCGCAAGTTAACGGCAAGCCGTTGCGGGACGGGGAGCCTGTTGACGGCGTCACGGACTCGCCTCGTGGAGTTCATGAACCGTTCGCGCCGCGCAGTGGAGGACTTAGACTCATCGAGGGCCTTCATCCACGAGACCGCCTTCAACTTCTTGCCAGCTTGTTTGTTCATCCCCCAGCTCCTGTGAGCCAAGCGCACAGACTTGACCACAAGGGCCGGCATGTTGCACCTTTCCCCCTCCGCCCCCAATCGCCCGTAAGCCAGTACAAGACCGGACGCGGCTACTTCCTCCGCCACTTCGATGTCCCGGGCGAAAGAATAGGCCGCTGCGACGGCAAGCGGCGCGTATCTGCCCACCAGGACCAAAAACGCCTGCCTGTCCCCATCCAAGGTCGCTGCGATCAGACCGCTGTCTTCCAAGCGTCGCCTACCCCCCGTAAGCCCCGTATTGTTCCACCGCGTCGACAAAGGCCCGTATATTCTCCCACGGCACTTCCGGCTGGAGCCTGTGCGTGGGGCTTATGAGCAGTCCCCCACCCTCTCCGACCGTGTCGATCATTCGCTTCACCTCGGTACGGACTTCCTGCGGCGTACCGAACGGCATCAGCCTCTGTATGCCTATCGTGCCCCAGAACGCGAGCCTGTCCCCGTACCTTCGCTTTATCTCGACAGGGTCCATACACTCGGGCTGGACGGGATTCAAAACGTCGATGCCGACCTCGATGAGTTCACCTACGAACGCATCGGCTTTGCCGTCGCTGTGGTAGCTTATCAGGATATCGGGGTTGGCGGACTTAGCCGATTCGATCACTTTCGCCAACCTCGGCTTCAACCACTGCCGCCACATGGAGGGGCTCATTATGGGACCTTCCTGCATGCCTATGTCGTCGCCCAGGGCCAACAAGTCAACGCCGGCCGATGCAAGCTGCGCGGCTTCCTTGCACCTTATTTCGGTGATCTTTTCGAAGAGCGCTTCTGCGATCTCCGGCTGAGCGACCATGTCCATCATCAGTTCCTCGAACCCGCGAAGGTACCAACCGATCTCGAAGATCGTGGACACTTGAAATGACAGCGCCGCGTAACCCTTCCGCTGTATCTCCTCGACCCGCCTTGCGGTCTCCAAATACCTGTAGGGCTCGCCGAGGTCGGGAAACGGGTAGTCTTCCACCTGTTTGGGGGAATCGAAGGCTCGCATCGGGCTGATCCGCCTGGAGTAGTAAGTCGCGGGCTCGACCTCGTAGCCGACGCCCCACTCGTCGCAGGATGAATTACCGTAGCTGTGGAGAACGGGAGTCCCTTCCGCCAACTTGCCGATAAAAGGGGAGAAGTCCGTCTTCCTCTTCGTCGGCCCCGCCGTCACCTTCCGGAGTTCGAGGTCAAAATACTCCTGGGGGTCGTCGTGGCCGGTCCACTCTCGAAACTTTTCCTGCAGCAAGGCGGAAAATGATATCCACTTCGGAACGCGGTCGGGCACTTGCCTTCTCAGCGTGGTAATCACTCTGTGTCGGGCGTTCATAGATGTCTCCTGCGCCGAATCATCCACCATGAATCTCGCGAACCACGTCGCCGCCGGCAGCAAGAGCAACGGCCTCCCGGAAGGCGCGCCAGCCTCAAGCGGAAGCCCCCTATCTCCGCAGGTCTTCACCGCCGAGGGGAAACCGCCGCAGCGCCCGATCGGATCAGAACTGCGGAGGTCTCGCTCCTGTCAAACGCGCTTCCGAATGCGCACGAATCCCCGCCGACAACGAGTACCGACTGCGTCCGCGATGGAACCAGGGCATTATAAGCTCCGCCTTTCAGCCCGTCAACGCGACATCGCCGTGCCGTTCCGACGCATCCGTGTGCGGTCCGTCGTCCCACGGGCGGAGCGCCCCTAGGGAAGCGCGTCTCAGCAGGACGTGGGAAATCCATGAAAGGTCGCTAAAGGAGAGGTGGCCGCGCCCGAGTCTCCACGCAGAGACTAACGGGCGCGGCCTGAGGCAAACAGCGGGCGCGGAGCTTGCCTCACCATCGAGCAGTCGGCTCGCGCCAGGCGACAACCTGACGCGCTCGCCGCGGCACGGCGCAATTCTTCAGCATGATATCGGCACATATGCTGATTTCCTGCTCCCTTGTCCCCTGTAGTGCCGTTGAATCACGGGGAGCGCTACGTCGACCAGCTCGGGGTCGAACTGGACCCCCGCAAAGGCCGCCACCTCGTTCATCGCTTCGTCCAACGTTTTGCGGCGGCTGTAGCACCTTTCCGACGTCATAGCGTCTATCGAATCGACTATGGAGATCATCCTCGCCCCAAGAGGAATGTTCGCGCCTTTGGCACCCAGCGGATACCCGCCGCCGTCGAATCTTTCATGATGATGCAGGACCAGGTCGAGTTCGTCGCGCAAGAACTCCACCGGCTGCAGAATGTTGTAACCGATGGCCGGGTGCTGCTTCATCTGGGCCCATTCCTCTTCATTCAGCTGGTTCGGCTTTGTAAGCACCGCCTCGCTGACTCCTATCTTTCCAATGTCGTGAAGACGGGCGAGGACGTAGTATTTCTTCACCGTCTCCTCTGAGAGTCCAAGCTCGCGGCTCAAGAGAAGCATCGTCTCCGCTACGCGTTCGGAGTGTCCCCTGGTGTAGGAGTCCTTGGCGTCTATGGTTTGTATAAGCGCCTCAGTGGTTCCTATATGGGTGCGCTGCATCTCATCCTTAAGGGTCCTGAGCAGCTTGGTATGTTCCAACGAGGACTCGCGATTATCCACCGCTTTCCGCGCCACCCTCATCACCTCTCGCATGTCGAAAGGCTTCACAATGTAGTCGAATGCTCCCGCTCGCATGGCGGCAACGGCGGTCTCGGCGCTGGGGAACGCGGTGATGATCACCACCTCGATCTCCGGATTCGTCGCCTTGATTCGAGAGAGGAACTCCAGGCCGTCGAACTCCGGCATACGGATGTCAACGAAGACAAGGTCGATCTCGCTGGGAGATGCGAGTATGACCCTGAGAGCTTCGGATACGGAGCCGAAGCTCAGAACGTTGAAGTCGTCTTTGAGGATCATCCTCAGCGACTGGCGCGAGCCGAGTTCGTCATCGATTACCACTATTGTTGGAAGCTGTTTCATTTGCGCCCGCCTTTCGGCTCCCCCCGAAACGCCCGGGGATGGACCGACATTTGTTTTCGCTGAACCCGGTAGGGCTAAGCCACACCGAAGGTCCGTATATCGTCCACCCCGGGCGTCCCTCCTTCTGTCTCGCCGCTGGTTTGCGTATTGAACCGTTCCTCCGTTTTCGCAACGATCATGCCGATTGAAACATGGCGAGAGCTTTTATATGCTTGCGTCGACGTAAGTCGTTATGCGCGCGCGAGATACAGACGCCACACAACTTCGGAGCGCCGATCTGTGTTGGGCATTCGCCGGCTCGCTCTGAAGACAAAAATGTTGTCGGGCTCAGGCGACTTGCCCAAACTTGTGCACCGAAGTGTCCGATAACGGGAGAGGAAACAAGCCGCGCATTTGACTTGACAGGCCCCGGGCATGGTTGTACAATTTTGTAACGCTGCACGGGTGGACGCCAGGAGAAGGCGCAAAGTCGGCTCAAATTATCTGTCTAGACCAGGCTT
>Ga0180432_10006252_pt1 | contig 15547 bp, 18 predicted proteins | sample SS_ome_10_FD_132414 | JGI IMG/M metagenome (GOLD analysis project Ga0180432, IMG submission 132414) | Hypersaline lake sediment archaeal communities from the Salton Sea, California, USA - SS_1_MS_2 metaG | ecosystem: Environmental > Aquatic > Non-marine Saline and Alkaline > Hypersaline >... | reverse complement strand
ACTGGAAGCTCTTTTTGTAATTTTTCTATATGGTATTTTCTTCTGATTCTTTGACTTATGCTTTGAAATGGTTTGTATTCTTTTGTTTTTGAATCCCATCCAACTGCTTCTGAATCAAGAATAAATGATTTCCCTTTAACATATTTATTAATGTAGTTTACTGCTTCTGGAAATTGTTTTGTTACATTTTCAAGACGTCTTGTGAATAGAGTTATTTTTTCTCCTTTTTTATGAATCAACATTCTAAATCCATCATATTTGTATTCTATTGCACAGGGCTTTCCCACTTTTTTAAATCCATCTACAATATTTTTCGCTTTTTGAGCAAGCATTACTTTTACTGGTTTTCCAACCTCAATTCCTACTGATTCTAATTCTTTGATTTTTCTTTTTTTACACATAACAAATACTGCACCAATATCATTTGCTCTATCTAAAGCTCTTTGTATTTTTGAAGCACTTTCTTTTTTATTTTTGAAAAAAGCCTTGTTTAATGCGTCACGAATTGTGGATTCCTGGACGCCTATTCTTAAATCTCCTATTAGTGTTCTTATTAGATATTTTGATTCTATTGGACTAGCAGAACTTAATAATTCGGTTATTAAAGATAATTTTTTACTAACAGTCCCTTTTCCTATTAATTCAGGAAGTTTCTGTATATTTTCAAGAACTTTTTTTATAGTAAGTATCTGGCTTCTTAGAGTTGATTGTCTTTTCTTTTTTGCAAGTTCTTCAGCAACTTTTCCCAAATCTCCTATTTTTTTCCATGCTTTGACAACTTCTGATTTTTCTCTTCCTGTTGACTTTGAAATTGCTTGAATCGCGAGTTGATTGCTTATTCCAATTTTCTTTTCACTATACTCTGGAAATACCCTTCCTATAAGAAGGTATGTAACTTCTTTATCTGATTCTTTTAAAGACTTTACAAATTTAGAAAGAGTGTCTATTTTTTTTAATCTTTTTGTGGTGCTTCCAAGTTCTTCATAGACTTCTGCTAATTTTTTATAGTTCATTGTAGGACTTATTTAGATAATTCTTTAACTTCTTTTTTTCCTTTTTTTAATTCTTCTACTTGTTCTTTATCAAGTTCTAAAAGAAGTGTCTGAAATTCTCCAACATGTGTTTTTTCTTCTTTTGCTATGTCCAAAAGAATTGTTTTTATTTTTTGGTTTTCAGTCATTGCAGCAAGTTGTTCGTATAGGTTAATTGCATCTAACTCTGCAATTATTCCTAACCTAAGAATTTCTTTATCTATGTCCTCTTTTTTAATTTTATCTAAATCAATCGGCTCTTTTGATAACATACTTTTAATTAGAAATAAGGATTTAAATAATTACTTATTTTCCACGTCTTTTTCCCGCTCTTACACTTGGTCTTACTTTAGATGGGCCTTTTTTTCTCAATCCTCTAGACTTTTTTCCTGCACTTGTAAGTCCTCGCATTGTTCTTTTTTGATTTTGTTTCTTACAAATCCAGTTTAATTTTTTATCATTTTTTATTTCAGGTTTAGAAGGATCTACCATAATAACTTCATAAAAATAATGAACTCCATCTTTTCCTATTAGATATGAATTCAGAGAAATGAGATTTTTGAATCTTCTTTCAGCTCTTTGTTCAGCTATCCATTTATAGCTCATCTTTAAATTTTTTTTAATGTGAAGTCTTTTACTTCTTCTTCCTTTATTTGGACGAGGTCTTTTATGTCCCCCTCTTTTTAATCTTACTCTAATTATTACAAAGCCCTTTTTATCCCTATATCCTAGGCTTCTTGCTCTGTCTATCCTTAATGGTTTATCTACTTTAGTAAAAACTCTGCTCTTACGCCACTCTATCATTCTTTCTCTAAGAGTTTTTTTGTCAGGTTTTTTCCATGCTTTTCTTATATATTGATACATGCCCTTTACCATAAATAATTGATAGAAAATTGGTTTTTAAATTTTGAGGTTTAGAATATGAATGAGCCTGCACGGATTTGAGCTCAAGAACAAAGTCCTTGGCTTAGTCCATCTTCTACAGAACCTGAACTAAACTAAAGTTCAAATCATTAAATGAGCCTGCACGGATTTGAACCGTGGACCCCTACCTTATCAGAGTAGTGCTCTAACCAGGCTGAGCTACAGGCTCATATAAACACTAAAAAATTATTTTCTTTATAAGCTTTGTGAATCTAGTTTTTCATTCCTAGTTCAAGAATTAATTTCCCTTTAGATAGATAGTAATCAAGAATAGGCAATCCTATTTTAATCACTTTATAATAAGCTTTATTTTTTCCAATTGCTTTAATTTCAATACTATTTTCAAGTCTAATTATTGATATATTTTCTACTGATTTAACTTCAGGCATTTCTATATCATATATAATCCTATCTGATAATCTTCTTACATTTGTTTTTGGTTCTTCTCTTGGAAGATTTGAAAATTTCTTTGAACTTTCTTTTGAAAAATATGTTGAGGGAATTTCTTTTATTTGTTTTTTTGCAGTTCTTTTAATTATTTTTTTTGGTTTGGTTCCTATGTTTATTTTTTTCCCATTTATATACAATTGAACTTTTGTTTTTGGAACTATTTGTGGTTCTTTTATTCCTTTTTGCAGTTCTTTTTCCAATACTTTCATAGCATTTCCAATCATTTTATTAAGTATTCCTCCTCCAAACCCAAAAACTTCTTCTTTTTTTTCAAATAGATTGTCATTTTTTCCTAATATCCCCCAGTTATTTTTTATGTCTAAAGATTTTCCACAATAAGGGCAGAAGTCAAATTCTCTTTCAATCTTTTTTCCACATTTAGGACATGTTTTCATATTAAATGGATATTTGTTTTGTTTAAAAGATTTGTTATTTCTCTCTTAAATATTCTTTCATTGACATAATCTGGTGAACTTCTTCTACAAGTGTTGGTCTTGCTTCTTTAATTATTAGATTTTTTAGAGAACTTGTTCCTTTGAATTTTTTTACTTTTCTTACTTCTTTCATCATAGGAAGCCCTATGATTATTGTAAATAATCTTAAAACTGCACTTATTATAAAAATAACAATTATGGGTTGTATTGTGGTTGTGTTTATGTATTTTATTAAAATTGCTCCTAGACCTGCACCTAAGAATGTTCCTAGTCCAAGCAACATATTATAATAAGATACAGCAATTCCTCTTTTTACATTACCTACATTATCATATATAAAATTTCCAGCAGATAAATGAAATCCTGCCCAAAATATTCCCCCAATGATAGATGGAACCAAAATCAAATAGATTGGAGAGGCATTTAAAATCCATAATATTGGAATTAATGGAATAAATATACAACTTATTACTATTGTTTTATAATTTCCAAATTTATCTGCAAATTTCCCCCATAATTCTATTATTGTAAGAGCAAAAAAACTTCCTGCCATTGTTATTGCCATATAGATTATATAATTAAAACTAAGATTTCTTAATAAGTAAACAGCAATTAAGGGAGTTATGACTGAAGTTGAGAAAGCCAGAAAAAACCTAAAAATAGCAAATTTCCCAAAGTTAGTTTTTGGAGATTTAATTAAAAAATCCCAAAAAGAAAAATAATCATCTTTTTTTAGTTTTAGTTTAGGTTCATATTGCTTTTTAAAACATTTCCAAGACATAAATCTTCCAAATAAAGCTAAACCAAATAATATTATGAAACCAAACATTACTAAATTCATGTTTTTGAAATAATCTAGAAAAAAAGAAGAGATAATTGCTAAAACAATAGATACAAATCCTAAAAGAAGGTTTCTTTTTGCAAACCATCTTCCTCTGTAAGAATCATCAACAATATCTCCTATCCATGAAAACCAAGGAGGAGCTGCGATATTTGCCGCAATTAGTTGTATGGCAAAAGCAAAAAGAAGAAGTAAAGGAAGAAGATCTAATAATATCCCCTTGAAAAATAAAAAACCAATTATAATAAAAGGAAGCCACATTAGAGCTTCAAATAAAACTGCTTTAAGAATTATTTTTTTCCTTGAATATTTTTCCATTAATCTTGAACTAAATAATTGAGTTAAAGGACCTATTAATCCAGATACTGAGCCAAATAATGCTACAAGAGAATTACTGGCATTTATTGCTATAGCAAAAGGAGAAATATATCTACTTCCAAGAGAAGATTGAACTGTTGCCCACATTCCCTCTTTTATGCTGTGTCTTCTTGCTTTATGTCTTAATTCTATATCTCTTTTACTCTCTTTTTTCATTATTTTCAATAATACAAATAATTTTATAAACTCTTTCATAAGAAAAATAATATGAAAAGGCAATTGTGGTGGAATTTTGTGTCAGAAGCTTTAGAACAAAGACGGAGATATTTTTTTGTAATAATTAATGATAATAGGGAGATTGGAGTTATTTCTAATAGAATTTTTAGTGAACTTCAACCTATTGATGAACTACAAGAAAGAGGGGGAAAAGCAGGAGATTTGCAATATAAATTACTTGTTTTTTATTCTCATGAAACACTGCCTCTTTGGAGAAGAGAGAAAATTTACAAAGGAAAGCAAAAGCGAGATTTTAGGCTTTATGAGAGAAGAAAAATGGGGATGGATGGATTAGAAGAGTATGTTCAAAAACAAATACAAGAAAATAATTAGATTTAAATAAGAATTCTGATTTAGTGAATTATGACAAAGAAATTTTATATTACAACAGCAATAGATTATGTTAATGCAGAGCCTCACATTGGACATGCTTATCAGAAAATTATAGCAGATGTTCTAGCGAGGTGGCATAGACTTAATGGTAATGATGTGTTTTTTTTAACTGGAACAGATGAACATGGAAAAAAAGTTCAAGAAGCTGCTGAAAAGGCTGGAAAAAAACCAAAGGAATTTGTTGATGAGATTTCTAATAAGTTCAAAGAAGCATGGAGAGTGTTAAATGTCCAATATGATAGATTTATTCGAACTACAGACAAAGACCATGAAAAAGTGGTTCAGGAAATCATAAAAAAAGCAAAGGATAAAGGAGATATTTACTTAGGAGAATATGAGGGGTGGTATTGTGTAGGATGTGAGGCTTATGTTACTGAAAAAGATTTAGTTAATGGGTGTTGTCCTTATCATCCTGATAAAAAAGTTAGAAAAATAAAAGAGAAAAGTTATTTTTTTAAATTAAGTAATTATCAAAAATTTCTTTTGGATTTGTATAAGAAGCATCCTGAATTCACTCTTCCTAAAGAAAGACGAAATGAAATTATTAAAAGAGTTAAGCAAGGTTTAAAGGATTTAAGTATAAGCAGGACTAGTTTTGATTGGGGAGTAGATTTTCCTGGAGATAAAGAACATGTTGTTTATGTGTGGTATGATGCTTTATTAAATTACTATTCTGCTACTAGGCAGAAAGGTAAAGAGAAATTCTGGCCTGCTGATGTCCATTTACTTGGAAAAGATAATGCTTGGTTTCATTGTGTTTATTGGCCTGCTATTTTAAAGTCAGTTGGAATAGAACTTCCAAAAACTATTTTTGTTCATGGTTTTCTAAGTTTTAATGGAAGAAAAATTTCAAAATCTCTAGGAAATGTTATTTCTCCTAAAACACTTGTAAAAAAATACGGAGCAGATAGTATTAGGTATTTTGTATGCAGGCAGTTTCCTTTTGCAGAAGGAAATGATGGGGATTTTTCAGAAAAAGCTTTGATTCAAAGACATAATGATGAGCTGGCAAATAAATTAGGGAATTTAATTTCAAGGGTTGGAGGATTAATTGAAAGAAATGGGATTGAAAAGTGTGAGAATAAATTAATTAAAAAATTAAAATTAGAGAAGATTAATAATTTAATAGACAACTTTGAATTAGATAAGGCATTAAATGAAATATTCGCTTTTATTGATGTGTGTAATGAGTATGTTCAGAGTAAAAAGCCATGGGAAACAAAAAATAAAAAGGTTTTATTTGAATTAAAAGAAAGTATTTTAGAAATTGCAAAATTGTTGTCTCCTTTTATTCCAGAGTCTACAGAAAAAATAATCAAACAATTTAGTGTAAAAAACATTAGAAAATCAAAAATACTTTTTGAAAAGATAAAATGAATAAATTAAAGGAATTACATTTGAAAATTGATGAAATCAATTCTAAAATTCTAAATCTTATTGTTAAAAGAAATCAAATTGTTAAAAAGATTGGAAAACATAAAAAAGAAAAAAATCTTCCAATTTATAATTTAAAAAGAGAGAAAGAGATTTATAATAAAATGGAGATATCTGCAAAAAGAAAAGGAATTAATAGGAAATTTATAAGAAAATTATTTGGTTTAATTTTAAAACAATCAAAAGGAGTAGATAAGAATGTCCAGTAATGTAATTAAATTTTCAGATTTTCAAAAACTTGATTTAAGGGTAGCTGAAATTAAGAAAGTTGAAGAGATTGAAGGAGCTGATAAACTGTATAAATTGACAATTGATGTTGGTGAACTTGGTGAGAGAATTATATGCGCGGGAATAAAACCTTCTTATTCTGCTGAAGAATTACAAGGAAAGAAAATAATAATTGTTGCAAATCTTGCTTCGAGAAAATTAAGAGGAGTAGAAAGCCAAGGAATGTTGCTGGCTGCAGGAGGGGTAAATAAGGATAAATGCGTTTTACTTGTTCCTGGAAAAGATATTGAATCGGGAACTAAGATTAGTTAAATTATTTTATTAAACCTAAACTTTTAAAGAATTTTTTAAGAATACTTTCTCTATCTTTTGTTGAATTATAATCTATTCCTGCTATTGTGGCTGCAATTTCTTTGTATGCTCTTGCAGCTTTGCTTTTTGGATGAGTATGAACAACAGCATTTTTTGAATTTAGAGATTTTGACACATTTATGTCTTCAGGAATCATTCCTAGTATATCTATTTCTAACATATCTTTAACAACTTCTGGTTGTAATTCAATGTCATTCTTTTTTACACGAGTCATGATGACTCCTTTTACAGGTGTTTTTAAACTCTCTGCAAGTTTTATTGCTTTTAATGCATCAGTAATAGCAGGCATTTCTGGATTTGAGACTAAAATTATTTCATCAGCTGCTTCCATTGCAGAAGTAGCTTCAGTTCCAAGTCCAGCAGCACTATCTATAATTACATAATCAGATACTACTTTCTTAAAATCCTTTTTAAAATCTTTTAATTTTTCTGATTTTAATTTTGATAGTTCTTTGATTGAAAGAGAAGAAGGTATTATTTTTAGTCCTGATTCATGTTCATAAACTCCTTCAAAAACATCCGCCTTTCCATTTAAAATGTGATTTAAGTTTACTGGAACCTCAGGAGAACCTAAATGTACTCCAACATTAGGGGTTGTTAAATTCCCATCTATAATTAGAACATCTTTTCCAAAATAGTTCATTGCTGCCCCTAAGTTTATAGCAGTTGTAGTTTTGCCTACACCTCCTTTTCCAGATGTTATAACAATTATTTTTGTCATTTTAATTTTTGGGCATTTTGCCCATTAAAGAATTTTTATTCTTTATGATAGAAGAAATTGTTTTGTAGTGCTTATAAACTTTTCGAGCATATCTGCATAAATTTTTAATTGTTCTAAATTAACATTTATTTCGTCCCCTCTGTACATTATTTTTAAACAGACATTTTTCCTAAATTCTCCAATTCTTTCTTGTCTTAATTCTTCAATTTTTCTTAACATTTCATAAAATTCAATACTTTTCATTATATTTTCATCTTTTTTAAATAGCTTTTTCATTGCCTCTATTTTTTTAACTGGATTGGTTGGAACGCTTGAGATCTTTTTTTTCTTTTTTGCGTGTTTTAGAATGCTATCAATAGAAGTTTCAATCATTTTCCTCCATCTTAGAAGTAAATTTCTAATAACATCACACGTTTTTGTATATTTCAAGCTAACATAAAGTAGGTGATCTGCACTTATTTTCTCTTGAATAATATTCTCCATAAAAAAACCTTTTTGAGCGCATAATTAAACAGGAAAATGGGCTTTTTATATTTTTCTTCAAAATTAGGAAATAATTAATTTTTTACTTTTTGTTAATAATTCCTTTGCAAGAGATAAAAATTTCTTAGCATCCTCAATTACAATCACTTTTGGTTTTGAATCTTCAGAAAGAATGACTATTTTCTCTTGTTTTTTAAATTCAAAGGGACTTTTTTTGTGTTTTTCCACTAAATCAAATAATTCTAAAATAATTTTTATTTTTCCAACACTTATATCATATCTTGGAGCACATTTTAATTTGAAAACTCTCATATTTTCTTTGGGGTCTTTTGTTAATCTTATTCTTTTGTAAAGATACTCGTATTGGAGAATAGAGTTAATGCATTTTATTATTGCTCTTTTTGCTTCTGAGATTGTTTTGAGAATTAGCCTTTTGTCTTGAATTAAGGGATATGTTATATAAATCATATGGTCAATTTTTTTAATTATTTTTTCTGCTTCATATAAATTTTCTAGAAACTTTTCCATATTATTTAAGAAGGTTTAGAATTCAAATATATTGTTGTTCTTAAGAAGATAACTCCATTATTGCATCGGCTAAGTCCCCTGTTTTTTCAAGAGTTTCTCGGGCTTTTTCTTCATCAACACCTGTTTTTTCCATAATGGTTTTAAGGTCTTGTTCTGATATTTCTGGTTCAGCTGACTGCACATCTCCTTGTATTTGGAAAATATCTTTTCCTTGAATATTCATTTTAGTAACATTTGGGTTGTTGATTACTAATTTTTCTCCGCTACTCTTTTCAATTGTTACTCTAGAAGAATCTATCTCTTCTTGGGATATTCCCATTTTGCTCATAAGAGCCTGCATTTTTTTAGGATTTAATCCTCCAAGTCCAAACATTTTAAGTAAAAATAAAGCCTAGAGAGAATCTAAAAGCTATAATTAGTATTATGAATAAAATTACATGAGTTGGTTTTAAATTAAATACACTTGAATATTCTTCATTGTATCTTACTAATCCTCCAAATCCAGAGGGCATATTTATTTGATTACTTGCCATGATAAAATTTAAAACATAAGTTTGTTTAAAAAGATTATGATAAAGGAAATAAAGAATTGGAATCCTAAAATAGAGGAAGAAATAACCTCTAAATGGAAAAAAGCAGAAATGTATAATTTTAATAAAAATACTAAAAAGAAGATATATTCTATTGATACCCCTCCCCCATATATTAATTCTCCTATTCATATGGGGCATGCTGTTACTTATTCCTTTATGGATATGATTGCAAGATACAAAAGAATGAAAGGATTTGAAGTTTTATTTCCCTTGGGGATGGATAGAAATGGTTTGCCTATTGAAATGGGTGCTGAAAAAAAATATGGTATTTCTGCTTTTAGGTTAGGAAGAAAGAAATTTTTAGAGTATTGTAAAAAATTACTAAACGAAACCTCTGCTGAATCAGTGGATAGCTTTGCAAAACTTGGAATTTCTTTTTCATCTTATAAGGAAGGAAAAGATCCTGGATATGTTTATAACACTGATTCAAATGAGTATAGGACTTTAACTCAGTCAACTTTCATTGATTTGTATAAAAGGGGACTTGTTTATGAAGATTCTAGAGTAAGTAATTGGGATCCTAAATTACAAACAACAATTGCAGATTCTGAAATAGAATACAAAGAGATTCCTAGTACTTTTAATGATATTAAATGGAAGATTAAGGAAACAGGAGAAGAGATAGTTATTGGAACAACAAGACCCGAACTTTTATGTACATGTGGAATGGTTATTTTTAATCCAGAAGATAAAAGATATTTACATCTTGATAATAAGACTGCTATTACTCCTCTTTTTGAGAAAGAGGTTCCAATTAAGGCTCATCCTTTGGCGCAGATAGAAAAAGGAACTGGCTTGGCTATGATGTGTTCTGCGGGTGATCTTAGTGATATCCAATTTTTTAGAGAGATGAATCTTAAACCAGTAATTGCAATAAATAAAGATGGAATTATGAATGAACATTCAGAATTTTTAAGAGGATTAAAAGTTAGAGATGCAAGACAGAAAATAATTGAAAAACTAAAATCTAAAGGATTGTTAGTTAAACAAGAAAAAATAACTCATAGAACCCCTGTTTCTGAAAGAAGTGGAGCTGAAATAGAATTTATTGAGATGCCTGAACTTTATTTAAAACAACTAGAGTTTAAAAAAGAGATAAGGAAAATTGCAGATAAAATTAATTTTTATCCAAAGAAATCTAAGAAGATTTTAAATGATTGGCTTAATTCTATCTCAATTGATTGGCCAATTTCAAGAAGAAGATTTTATGCTACTGAAATTCCTTTATGGTATTCTGATAAGCAAGGCATGGTTGCTCTTCCTATATCTGGAAGATATTATAAGCCTTGGAAAGAGAATGTCCCTCGGGATGCAGATGTTTTAAAGAATGGAGAAATAATTGGAAAAGTTAAAGATTTTAGTAATGTTAAATGGAGAGGAGAGGAAAGAGTGTTTGACACTTGGATGGATTCTTCAATTTCAGAGTTGTTTATTCTTAAGTATAAATCAAATGACCAATTTTTCAAAAAAGCATACCCTGTTAATTTAAGGCCACAAGGAAAAGAAATTGTTAGAACTTGGTTATATTACACCTTGTTAAGAGGCTATTTGGAAACAGGAAAGCCGTGTTTTAAAGATACTTGGATACACCAGCATATTTTAGATGAAAAAGGGAGGAAAATGTCAAAAAGTTTGGGCAATGTTTTGGACCCTCATGATTTATTAAAAGAATTTGGTGCAGAGGCTCTGCGTTTTTGGGCAGCAATAGAAGGAGATTTATCTAGAGGAGATATTCTAGCCTCTAAAAACAGAATCGGAGCAGAATTGAAAACTCTGACTAAAATATTGAATGTTTCAAAATTTGTTATGCTCTTTGATAAGCCTAATAAAAAGCCTAAGCTAATGGATTTAGACAGATTGTTTATAGAGTATCTAGATGATTTAACATTGAGAACAGATAAGTCTTATGAAAAGTATGATTTTAATAATCCTGCTCAAGAATTAAGATTCTTTTTATGGGATATTTTTGCATCACACTATATAGAGCTGGTTAAGGCAAGAGCATATAATCAAAACAAGGTGTTTAGCAAAGAAGAGAGTGATTCTGCTAAATATACTCTTCATTTTTTACTTGAAAGATTTTTGTATCTTGTTTGCCCTATTATTCCCCAAGTTACAAGTGTAATTGCTAAGGAAAAGAAAATAGATTTATTGAAAAGTGAATGGCCTAGAGCTAAAAAAGGCAAATTAAAACTTGTCTTAGTTGATAAGATTATGGAATTTAATAAAAAAGTTTGGAAGAGTAAAAAAGATAAAGGGATTAGTCTAAGAAATCAAATAGCAGGGGTTCCTATTCCTCAAGAACTAAAAAATTTTGAAAAAGATTTGACTGCAACACATAAATTAATATGATAACAAAAGCTGAACTTGAAGAACAAATAGAAGAATTAGAAAAACATAGGGGAAGACATACTGAACTTATTTCAGTTTATGTTTCTTCAGGTTATGATGTGAATGCTGCTCAGAGGCAATTAGAAGCAGAGACCTCTACTGCTAAAAATATCAAATCAACTTCCACTAGAAAAAATGTTATTGATGCTTTAGAAAAAATTATTAGGCATCTTAAAGGATTGAAAAAAACTCCTAAAAATGGTTTAGCTATCTTTTCAGGAAATGTTTCTAAGACAGAAGGACAGAGCGATTTACAATTATGGGTTATTGAACCTCCTTTGCCTTTGAAAATAAGGTTGTATAGATGTGATAAAGATTTTGTTTTAGAACCATTAAAAGAACAATTAGAAGTTTCTGAGATTTTTGGATTGTTAGTTATGGATAGAAAAGAGGCAACTATAGGGGTTTTAGAAGGAAAGAGAATAGAAATAATTCAAAAGATGACTTCTGGGGTTCCAAGTAAGGTTAGAGCTGGAGGACAATCAAGCCAGAGATTTCATAGGATTACAGAAGGTTTAACTAAAGAATTTTATAAGAGAATTGCAGACGAAATGAAAAAGATTTTTTTTCATGATACAAGACTAAAAGGAATTCTTGTTGGGGGACCAATTCCAACAAAAGACGAATTTTTAGAAGGAGGTTATATGGTTACTAAACTTCAAGAAAAGGTGATAGGAAGAATTGATATAGGAGGAAGTGATGAATCTGGTTTAAAAGAGCTAGTCCAAAAATCTCAAAAAATTTTGTCAGACCAAGAAATAATACATGAGAAAAAAATATTAGAAAAATTCTTTAAAACTCTTGGAGAAAAGCCTGAACTCGCTACACTTAAGGAAAAAAATACAAAAACAGCATTAGAATATGGAGCTGTTGATACACTTATTTTATCTAAAGTAATTGATAAAAAACTTATAAAAGAACTTAAAAAAATGGCAGAGAACACAAGTTCAAATATTGAGATTGTTTCGATTGATACAGAAGAAGGAGAGCAATTTGAAAATCTTGGAGGAATTGGGGCTATTTTAAGATTTAAACATAAATAAAAAGATGGAAGTTTCAAGCAAAACTATACAGGAGATTGATGAAGCAAAAGAAAAAGAAAATTTAAGAAAACTTGAAGCTATATTCTTTGTTTCTGGAAGATATCTTAGTATGCAGGATTTGATTTCTTTAAGTGATTTGAATCCTATTATAATAAGAGAATTAATTGAGAATCTTCAAGAGAATTATAACAAGGGGGATTCAGCAATTGAAATAATAAAGAAAAATGGTTTATGGAAAATGGATGTGAAACCAGAATATCAGAATATTGTTAATAAATTAGCCACTGGAAGTGCAGAGTTTTCAAAAGCAGAGCAGGAGACATTAGCTATAATTGCATATAAACAACCAATAAAACAATCTGTAATAATTAAGATAAGAGGAAATAAGGCTTATGATCATATAAAGAAATTCTTTGAACTTGGATTAATAAAAAAGAAAAAAATAGGGCATACTTATGAACTAAGTCTTAGTGATGATTTTTATGATTATTTTAATATTGGTTCTACCACAGAAAATCCTTTAAAGGAAGTATCACCTGAATTTATAAGGGAATAAAATGGATTTTTTAACGATAGTTTACCTTGCTTATGGCTTTTTAGCACTTTATATTTTAATACTTTATTCTTTGATTTATCTCCAGAATAGAACAAGGTTTTCTGAGTCTCCTCCTATTAAAAAGCAGTTTTCTTTGAGTATTGTTGTTCCTTGTTATAATGCTAAACATGCTATTGGAGAAACTATACAATCGCTTTTAAACCTAAATTATAAGGGTTTAAAAAAAATAATTGTTGTTGATGATTGTAGTACTGATAATTCTTATAAAATAGCAAAAAGTTTTCAAAGAAAATATCCTGGGAAAGTTAAAGTTGTTAGAACTCCTAAGAATACAGGGAGAGCAGCAGGAGCTAAAAATTTTGGAGCTAAATTTGCTAGAACTGATTTAATTGGTTTTACAGATGATGACTCTCGTCCTAAAAGAGATGCTGTTTCTCATATGATTGGATATTTTAATGATTCTAAAGTAGGAGGAGTTACTTCAAGAGTTTTGGTTCAAAATAGGAAAAGTTTTTTGGGAAGATTACAATCTTTTGAGTATAAAATTATTGCTTTTACAAGAAAGATTTTAGGATTTGTTGATGCTATTTATGTAACTAATGGGCCTTTAAGTATATACACTAGAAAGGCTTTTAGAGAGGTTGGAGGATTTAGTATGGCTAACTGGACTGAAGATATTGAAATTACTTGGCATATGGTTGCTAAGGGCTATAAAATTAATATGGCTATTCCTGCTAAAGTTCATACTGTTGTTCCTAATACTTTAAAAGCATGGTTTAGACAGAGATTAAGATGGAATGTAGGAGGGTTGCAGACAATTGTAAGTTATAAAAAATCTTTTTTAAGATGTGGAATGCTTGGATTTTTTATTCTCCCTTATTTTGTTTTATCTTGGGCTCTTGCTCTTTTTGGGCTTTTGGTTTTAATTTATAGGTTTGGAAGAACTTTGATTATTAGGTACCTTGCAACAAAAATGTCTATTGAATCTCAGACTGCTATTCTTACTTTAAGAGACATAAATCTTACTCCTGGTGTTTTATTATTCTTTGGAATTCTGTTATTTGCATTAGGTTTAACTTATAATTTATTTGCTTTATCTCACTCTAGAGATGAAGAATTGGGAAAGGAAGGATTTAGTTACTTTTTTGTTTATATGTTTGTTTATCTTACATTGTATCCTATAATTCTAGTTACTTCGATATATAAATACATAAAAGGATATAATAAATGGTAGTAAAATGTTGAAAAGTAGAAAACATGTTTTTTGGGAGGCTTTACTAATTACAATTGTAATTTTCTTTTTAGGACTTTTAATAGGTGTGGCTTACGAGGGAAGTAGACTTAATAGAGTAAATGAATATTATACACTTTCAGAAATTTCTCTTATGGATGTGCTTGCTTTAAATGATGTTTTAGAATTAAGTGAAGTATCTTGTGATAATTTCATTCAATCTAATTTAGATTTTGCTGATAAGATTTATGAAGAGGCTAGATTGCTTGAAAAATATGAGGATGCAGGAAGAATAACTGATAGTTTAAAGCTTGCTCATAAAAAATATGACTTAATGAGAACTTATTTATGGATTAATACCATTAAAACTTCTGATAAATGTGAAGATAGTCCGGATATAGTTGTTTTTCTCTATGAATTTGAGACAAGAGATTTAGCTAAAAAGGCAACTCAGAATGTATGGGGAAAGATTTTATTTGATTTAAAACAAGAAGTAGGAAATGAAATTATTTTAATTCCCATTGCAGCAGATAGCAATTTAGATTGTCTCAACACCCTCCTTAGGACTTTTGATATTTCAGACTATCCTATTGTAATTATAAATAATAAACATATAATTTCAGAGATCACTTCTGTTGAAGATTTGAAAACCTATCTAAACTAAATATATAATTTTAGCATATAAATATTAAAAAAGAGTTTTTTACTGGTTTCTTTATGGAATGTGCTAAATGTGGTGCTCCTGGCGAATTAACTTCTTTATATGATGTTATTACAGGAGAAGGTATAGTAAAGCTTTGTAAAAGATGTATTTTTGAAGAGAATGCTCCAGTTATACATAGGCCAACTGAAAAGGAAATACAGAGGGCTAGTAAAAGCACTTCTTTATATAAGAGATTATCAAGTGCAGCGGGATTAAACCCTCAACAGCATAGGAAAAATGTTAAGGATTCTTTTGCTTTTTCAAATAAAAATAATCAAGAAATTACTCTTAGAGATTTAGTTGATAAGAAGTTTGATAGATTTATTAAGAAAAAGTTAAAGAAAAGAGATGATTTGATTGATAATTTTCATTGGATTATTATGAGGGCTAGAAGAGCTAGGAAGAAGAGCATAACTCAATTAGCTAAAGAGATTGGAGAGCCAGAAAGAGCAATTAAAATGGCTGAACAAGGAGTTCTTCCTGAGGGATATGTTATTGTTGAAAAGCTAGAAACAGCTTTAGGAATAAGGATTCTTAAGCCAGAGATTGCAAAAGAATTAGAAAGACAGAGGAAGCAATTGGGCTTTGATGACTATT
>Ga0180432_10006251_pt1 | contig 15551 bp, 17 predicted proteins | sample SS_ome_10_FD_132414 | JGI IMG/M metagenome (GOLD analysis project Ga0180432, IMG submission 132414) | Hypersaline lake sediment archaeal communities from the Salton Sea, California, USA - SS_1_MS_2 metaG | ecosystem: Environmental > Aquatic > Non-marine Saline and Alkaline > Hypersaline >... | reverse complement strand
CCTAACCCGCCAACGTATACTGGTGATCTTACACGTATGACACGACAAACAATGAGTTTCGATCCGGAAACTCCTAGATTAGCTCAAATTGCCAGTCCATGGAGATATTCAACAAGAAATAAAGTTGGAAAAGCTATGTTTATTGGATTCTGGCTTGCAGTTATCGTAATTGTTTCTTTAATTATTTGGTTATTCGTTGATAATAATACAGAAGACACTAGATTAACACAAAGTATAATGGTTCTTCCACTTATGGTTGCGTTGTTATTAATTAATGCTTCCAAGGTAGAAGAAGCAAGACCATTAATGGTTTCTTTACTTGCATCCCTTGTTGCGCTTGTAATAATTGGTAGTATTAATTGGAGACGCATTAGTGGATTTAATGTGACAGAATACACAGTACTTATTTTAGGTACATTCATCACATTATACACATTTACAAAAGCAATTAATCTTGAAATGAAAAAATAAATGTATTCGAAACTATATTTTTTTACTTTCCAGGATAAGGAGGTGGTGCCTCTGTAATATTTTCAATTATTAATTTCATTTGTGAATAAATTGGATCTTGTTTGAAATGAACAGCTATAAGTGGATATAAATAAGCAATAATTAACAAGTAAGTAATCCATGAACTTATTCCCATATTCAAAGTTGCGATAAATATACTAACTACAAAAATTATACCGAAAATATATTTAGCTGCAGTAGTTTTAAGAAATAATGGTAAAACATATCCTGACAATGGTACACTAATTAATGCAAGAATAAGTCTCCCCCATGTAATTCCTTGAAAGATTGGTGATTCAGGCGCAATTTGTTGATTTAACATTTTTTTACCACAATATCCTTCAAATCCCCAACGAGGACGGTAATTCCAATTTACCAAAGCAGCCATAGGGACCATACGATTCATTGTATACAATTAAAGAAGAAAATTAATTATAGCATTCCATAATTTGAGTAGTATAGTATACTGATATATATTCAACTATAATGTAAATCAAGTGAATTGGAGGACCTATAATAATAGACATAATCATGACAATCGTGTATATAATCATTTTATTAATAATACAGTACAATGCATTATTGAACTTGAATATACATTCAATACTATTATCCAATTCTATTTTCATGAAAGCACAGAACAATAAACCAATATTGAATCCATAAAATAAGTAAATGTAAATGCCATAAGAAACCATTTTTAGTTAGCTTGTGGATTTATTACTTATGGCATTCAATTTTTTTAATGGTTTATAGTAAATAAATGGTAGTTGGAAGTACTGAAATTTATATTGAAACTAATAAACCAGGTCCTAAAATTAGTTATGAATTTAGAGGCAATTCTCATTACTTAAGTGATATATTTGGAGTTTCAACAAGTCTTTTGCAAAAAGTTGATCAATTATTACAATCTAAAGATGCATATGCTGAAATATCGTCTTATAAAGATGGTATCCTAATATCAACCAGTTCAGATAATAAATTTCAATCTCAATTGAGAAAAGATTTAAAGAAAATTCTATCCACTTTCCAAAAAAATGGTAAATATAAAGTTGGTAGTCGAAGTGATGTGGTTAAATCAAGTTCAAAAAAGAAAAGACGTAGACGATCTAAGTCCAAAAAATAGTAATGTATTATACACATTATTTTAGTGATTTTTAAAAAGCTTCATTCATTGCTTTCAGTTCAATATCAAGTTCTTCCTTTTTCAAAAGCCCTGGTTTAACATATTCTGTTGTACATCGCTTTTGAAGTTCTTGTTTCATTCTTTCTGTTACTGCGTTAGCAAGATTTTGTGCTCTCGCTCCACCAGCACCATCATTATTATATGCATCTTGTTCTTCTTCTGTTGCTTCTTCCAAAATTTCATCTCTAACACGTGCAGCCTTACCTTGAATTTCTTCTTTCAAAGCCCATTTAGGTCTGAAACGAACCACATCATCGCGCGTATCCATTCCTTCCAGTGCATTTAGTGCTCGTGTTACGCGACCAGTGGCACAAACTGGTGTACCAGTAACAGCTGCATCAGCTAATTCTCGTGCAAAGGCTTCTTTAAGATTATTAACATTCTTACTATTTTCCTTTGCATGAATTCTATTCCAAACAAGACCAAGAACTTCTGTTTCGCGCATTCCATTAGCTGCTGCAATGGGATTATTACTTGTTTTCATAACACCAATTGTAGCACGGGCTTTTGTTTTAATATCACTCGGGAGATCCATACATGTTCTGATATACTCTTCTATTTGTTGTACAATATCTCTTTGTGGAATAGCGTGTTGATTATAACCATTTAATTTCTTTAATTTCTGTACACCATTTGTGAATGCTTGTTGAATCTGTCTGTCGTGAACATTCTGACTGTCATTCCTTATGACATTAGGAATATCTTGAGGTAGTTGTCGTATCGGGACATTATATGCTGGACCATTAGGAATATTATGTTCTCGCAAGATTTGATCATTAGGAATATTAGGTTGTAGTCGCGTGGTTCTATTCATATTTTTCATTGCTAGTTCTCTATTAAGTTCAATTAATCGTAAATTAGCTGTTATCTTTGCTTCTTGTCCAACTTTAGAACTTCTAATAACTTTTTGATATAATGCCTTTGAAACATCTTTATTCGGAATGTCACTGCCCGGAATTGTACAGAAATTATAAATATCTGCAAGTTTAACCATACAATCTAAGTAACCCATTAAAATAGCATGTTTGTACAAGTTAGCTGCTTGCAATAAACATGGATCACGATCACCAACAGCTTTTGCATAATTGATTTCGGCTAGATAATAATAAACTTCAGGACCCGCTTCTTTATTGCGAATTAGTTCGTAATACATCTTTTCTGCGGCACTGTATTCTTGATGATCATTTGCCATTTCAGTTGCATATTCCATGATTTCTTCTGGTGTTTCTGGAACATAAGGTTCTTCGGGTTCTTCAGGAACTCTCTTTGTCCACCATTTATACAAACCATAACTAGCTACAGCAACAATGATAAAAATAGCAGAAATGATTAATACACGTTTTGTTTTTGGTTTAATTTGGTACGCTGTGATGTTTAACATTATATTCTTTAGAATCAAAAAAAGCTGTGCAAAAAGAACACATTCAAATTGTTACTAATGGTTTATTAATTGAAGATTTACAAATCGGACAGAAATTGTTTTCTTTCCTCCATCTTTGTAAACAATATTTGTGGAAAATATGCTTACAAGGTAGTATAGTATTATCATTAGTAATATAAAGATTCAGTGATGACATACAAATAACACAATTCTCTTTTAGTTTCTCTATATTCTTTTTTCGTCTCCACGTTTTTTGAATCTTTATTGCTGCATTCTTCTTAATTTTGTAATCGGCTGATTTATTTTTCTGAGTTTTTCTGTAAATATTTTGAATATTCTTAGTCACTTCATCTTCTTTGTAATACCTACAATAAAATAATACTCCATCGTAATCATGTTTCATATTTTCCATACAGCATTTATCTGTAGATTTAAAAATAATTTCTAATGAATACGGTAAATCAAATATTTTTCTACATTCACTTAGTGATATATTACACCAATCTGTACATAATCTGTGGGTAAGTATGTAATAAAATTCTTCAAAACACAATGGTTGTTTCTTAAATATAATAAACTTTTCGGTTGGTGGAGGGTCATACAATTTAATAATCTTGAATGAATTATTCATTGATACAATTTTGTTGCCATTTAACGCTTTCGCGCCAAGAAAAACAAGATGCCTAGCTATTTCGCTATTATTAAAATTGAGAGCAGCATATAAAGGATAAATCAACAGAAAATTAGCTTTATTTACATATTCCTTCAACATTGATTCTCCATATTTATTTTTATATTGTTCTAAAAACCACTTAATCATCTTCGTTGCCTTATGTTTAATCAAAAGTAAAAGACATGTATCTCCTTCAACATTGATAATATCAAGATTAGCACCGTGTCTAATAAGAAAAATAAATGATTTAATATTGATTTTAGGCTCTTTTAGTGTTCCCATTAAAGGGTGGAAAAACGTTTTTTCCAAATTGATTTTTGCATTATGTTGTTTAATAAGGTGCTCTAATGCAGGAAAATATTCTTCTTTTTTTGATAAAGCATAAATTAAATTAACTCCTTTTTTAGATTCAATATTGGGACTTATTCCAAGATCAATAAAGTGGTCAATAATTTCTAATTTATTCTTTTGAGCTGCGGCTAAGATAAAATCATAGTGATTATCAGATTCAAAAGAAAATAATTGCAATGCTTGTTCTATTTGGTTTGATCTCAATAAATTTGTGAACTGAACCAGTTTATTTTGTTGCTCATTTACTAGGGGTCTCAATTGCGGTAAACCAATACCAAAAGGGAATCCTAAATTGTAATTCATTTGTATTCTATTTAGTGAATGACTTTAAAATGTGTTAAATATACATGGATCCAATAATATCATTTTTTGATACAGTTTCAGATCTCATTTTAATAAATTCGTCTATACCATTTTTAATATCTTCGGCATCAAGCACGTACTTATCATTATCAATTAAAATACGTCCAAAAAGTCTTTTAGATCTTGCTTTTTTGCACGCAAGGAAGTAATTTTCAGTATCACCACCGAAATTCTCAAAACATTTAGGATTAGTATGTATACTATTAATAATCAAACTATGATTTGATTCATTGATTTTCCATCCACCAAGACCTACTTGATACAAGAATATATCTCTTAGTTCTTCTTCACTGTATTTTTCAATTGTATATCTAAATGGAAAACGTCTTTCTAATCCTTTATTAAGATCAAAGAAGCATTTTTGAACATCTTCTTTGTAACCAATAACAATACATAGTGTATCTTTTTTATTTTCTGAAAGAAATTGATTAATTGTATCAATAGCTTCTTTAGCATATGAATCATGGTTTTGTTTTCCTGAAGCTAGAGAATAAACTTCGTCAATAATAATAACACCACCTTTAGCTTTTTCAAGGAATCTCTTTGTTTTAACAGCTGTTTGACCAAGATATTCTGCAATTAAATCAGTTCTAGATCCGTATGTGATTTTATCTGTCTTTAAAAATCCTATAGCTCGGTAAATTTCGCCTACAATTGAACTTACGTGTGTTTTTCCTGTACCAGGAGGACCATAAATAGCACAATGTAACATAGATCCATCAAAATCTCTTTCATTAAAACCTTGAATAAAATACATAATTTGGTCAACAATTTCTTTTTTAATAGTTGACATACCAATCAAATTATCAAGTTTCATAAGTGGCATAATAAGTTTAAATAATTTCTGGAAAAATGAATTATTTTCTGAAGGATTATACATAAACCCTAATTTAATTAGATCAGATATATCATTAACTTGAAAATGTGATTGATTCAAATTATTATAATATCCTGTTTTTGGTTTCTTTTCTTTAGGAATTTCATTGTATTCATCTTCATTGTAACGTTTTCTTTTACCTCTTCTAGGTCTGTTATTATTATTATTATTATTATTCATACTTACATATTTATCAGTATTTACTCTTTAAAATAAAAATTGAAAAAATAAATTAATTACTTACTAATCTTAAAGACAAGCTACATTTATAAGAAAACAAGATGGCAAAGGCATCAAAGACTGAGAAAGCAATCCTTGAATTGTTGAGTGACTTGAGTGAACGTCTTCAAACTTTTGAAGAGAGCGTAAGCAAGAATTTCAAGAAAACTGATCAACGTCTCAATTCTGTATATGATAGAGTAATGTCTGATGACACAAGTGGTGGCGCTAGCAATGGAAAGAAACCCAAACGTGCTAAGAAGGAACGTAGTGCAAGTGAACCACGTAAGCCTCCAACAGCATACATTCTTTGGAAAAATGAACAACAACCTAAACTTAAGGAAAAGTATGAAGATGTTGAAGACAAAGAAGAACGTAATCAAAAGATTTCTGAAGCATTGTCTGAGGGTTGGAAGGATGAAAAGATTAAGGCAAAATACAACAAGAAATATCAAAAATTGAAGGAAGAACATGTCAAATCATTGGCTGCATATAAGGCAAAGAAAGCAGGTGAAGCTAGCGAAACTGGTGACAGTGACGGAGACAACGAAGAAGAAGAAGAAGTTGTTGTACCACCAAAGAAGGAGAAAAAGACTCCAGCAAAGGCAAGTACCAGCAAGAAGGAAAAGAAGAAGGCTGCACCTCCACCTGAAGATAGTGACGATAGTGACAGTAGCGATAGCAGTGATGCTGAAGTCGTCAAGAAATTGCGTGGTAAGGGTAAAACTGCCGCACCAAATGATAAGGAATTAGAAGATCTATTGAATGATAGTGATGACGAAGATTAATTAAACCACAATTGTGGTTATTATTTTTTTATATTTTTATTTATTAAAGAGATGTCATCGCAATGGAGAATTGCACCAATAGAAAAAAATGGTAATCCGGTGAGATTTGGAACCAAAGAAATTGCTAATTCAAATAAAAGTCCTCTTCAAATAATTGGTGAATATATTAAAAATAATAAAGTATTAATTTTGGAAGCGGCAACAGGTAGTGGGAAGACAACAAGGCTTCCACTTGGTTTATTACAGGGTTATACAGATAGTGGAAAAAAGGTGATCGCTACCCAACCCAGAGTCTTAAATGTCACTGAAAATGTTGATCGTGTTTCGGGAATAATTAGTCGTCGTAATTATTTTGATGGAGATACTCGTATTATTGGATTTATGACTGGTGCTGGTAGTAGCATTCAACCTGAAAATAGATTAATTTTCTATACTGAAGGTGTGTTAATCCGCAGACTTTTAAGCAATAAAAAGGAAGTTCTTCGTGATGTAGAATATATGGTTTTTGATGAAGTTCACGAAAGAACAATGGACCTGGAACTCTTATTAACAATGTTACCTGATCTTTTGAAAGAATTTCCTGATTTAAAAGTTATTATTACAAGCGCTACTCTCAATACTAAAAAATTTGCTGATTATCTTGATTATCCAAATAATATTGCCAGTGTTGAAGGTGTGAAACCTAATTTGACAGAACCAGAATTCATACCAGAAAATGTAGAAAATTATATTGAAACTATTGTGGACCGCGTTGAAAATATTCAGCGATATAATCTTGAATCAGGACAATGGAAAGATATTCTTGTCTTTTTACCAACTAAAGCATTAGTAAAAGAATTACACTTGCTTTTAGCACAAAAAGTAAGAGAACCAGAAAATCCTATGGCGAGTTTGTTTATTACCGAGTTGTATCGTGGTGTTTCAACAGAACAAAAAAATTTGGCTATTAAAAAACTTGCGAGCTTAGAAGTTAAAACTCTTGCTGGATTAACGCCAACTCGCAGAGTTATTATTAGCACTAATGTTGCAGAAACAGGTATTAATTTTGAAGAACTCAAATATGTTATTGATAGTGGATGGACAAATAGAGCTTATTATAATCCCACAAATGGTAGTAATGCTCTATTAATGTCAAGTATCACTGGAGATACTGCTTTACAAAGATGGGGTAGAGTCGGCAGAGAACAAGGCGAAGATGCACGTGGAATAATTTATTGTCTTTATACAAGACAATTTTACAATGATAAAATTAAAGAAACAAGTAATGTACCACAAATATTTGTGCAAAATTTGAATGATTTTGTTCTTAATTTATTAGTATTTAATTCTTCTGACTCGACATATGATCTAAGTAAAACTAAGTATCTTGATACACCAAGTCCTGAATCAATTAGTAGAGCTATTGACACGCTTTATCATTTATATTGTATTGACAGTAATAATAATTTGACTGGCTTGAGTGATATAATTGCAAAGTTAAAGACTAATATTGTTCATGGCAAAATGATAATTGCAGCATGTGTACATAGAATAGTAACTCCAATTGTAATAATTATATCGATGATGTATGTTGGTACAGAAAATTTATTTGATACTCGCAAATTACAATCGGGATCTTTAGGAAATATGTTGATAAATGAATATTTTAGTGATCATGTTAATCTATGGTTACTTTACAATGAATGGCAAAAACATAGATTCGATTTTTATTGGTGTAAAAAAAATGGATTAAATTGTCAAGGATTTGAGAAAGTTGAAGATGAAGTTCAAGATCTTTTAGTTAGTTTGAGCGATAATGGTTTGCCAATATTTGATATGGATACAATTGATACTAATAAAGTTGCTAAAGTTATTAAAAAGGTGATTTTTGCTGGATTATATTATAATCAGGCAAGGCAAAATACAAATGTTGGAACACTTTATACATGTGAACGTTTTCCTACTGTTACTGGAAAAATATCAAGGAGCTTTGCTTTTAGAAACGATAATAAAAATTTGACAAAACTGTATCCAGAAAATATTGTTTATGAAAATCTCAATGTCACAAGAACACTTAGTGGTGATATTGAATATACATTAAGCATGGTAACAAGTATAAGTTTGGATGTTCAAACACCAGAAAAAAAATCATTAGTATAATTATATGGAGCGTATTGCTATTACAGAAGGTGCGACAGAATATCCTGGGTTTGATGTTAGTGAAAAAGATATTGGATCAGGTGAAGGATATGACGCTATTTTAGATAATGCTTTAAAAGTTTTGGAAAAAAATTTTCATCCTTCAAAAGTTTATTTGGCTCAAGATCAAGCACTTGCTTTAGCAAAGATTGATTATCATTTAAAGAAAGCGATGGTAAGTCATCTTCTTGGTGAAACGGAAGCACAACTGAATGGTGATAATCCTGATAAAGGAATTTATGGTAACATAGATAGGGTTTATGATGCTCAACAAGACAACGCTTATAGATTAGCTCATATAATTCGTCCACGAATTGAATTAATTTATGATTTGAAACGCCATATGGACAAAATTAAGCGAGTTATGGGTGATCCTTCAATGGGAATGCCTATGGATCCAGATTATAAGCGTTGTATCTTCAAACTTGGAAATACCCTTGAATATTTAAAACAAGATGTTGGTCCGCATGTACAACAATTTCTTGAATTGACTGAAGGAATGCAAGGACATCAAGGATCTATGTGGGCTGAGGGTCTGTCACCAGACATGCCTGGTCCTCATAAAATGAAGGATGTTAAAATGGTCACTATTGGTGGTGGTGGACCTAAATCAAAGAAGAAACGCGGAAAATCAACAGGTCGCAAGAAGAAGAAACGTACTACTAAACGCAAATCAACAGGTCGCAAGAAGAGTCCTGCTCGCCGAAAGAGTAGACGTCGTGCTATGAGAATTAAGTTTTAAATGAAAATTGATTATTATTTTTTGTCATAATTTAAAAGGAAGCTTAATACTTATATTAAAATGGATAACAAAAAATGTGTTCGTCGTTTGAATAATGAAATGAGAAAGATTGAAAAAGAACCTATTCCAAATGCATTTGTTAGAGCTGATGAAAAAAATATTTTAGATTGGTATTTCGTCATTCATGGATTAACTGACGATTATGCTGGTGGTATGTATCTTGGTAAAATTAGCTTTCCACCACAATATCCTTTTAAAGCACCTACTCTCAAATTTATTACACCAAATGGTAGATTTGAGCCAGAAAAAACTGTTTGTACTACTTTTACACATTATCATCCAGAAGAATGGAGTCCAGAATGGAATACATCAGGTATGTTACTTGGTATGATTTCGTTTATGTATGAAGAAAATGAGACTGCAGTTGGAAGTATTAAATTAACAAGTGAAGAAAGACAAGCATTGGCGAAAAATAGTATGAATTTTAATAGAAAACATAGTAAATTTATTGAACTATTCCCTGATCTTTTGTAAACTGATTAAATATTATTTTTTTAATTTTTTAATGAATAAAATGGTTAAACCAATTTTGTTAGCTATCTTTTTTGTGTCTTGGATTCTTGTTGAGTATCAAGAACCTCGTGACATAGATGTATGTAATATTACTGAGTATGTAATCAATAAAACAGCAAATTGTACAAGTTGTATTGTCTAATGATGAAATATCATATGGAAAAGAAAAAATTGATTGCCATTTGACTTTGATTATATATTCTACGTTCAATAAAAAATTAATTAAATGGTTGTAAGAGACGAAGACTGTTGGGCTGTCTTTTTGTGTTGTATAATATTTAGTCTACTAATTTGGACAACGGTTGTTCGAAATAAAGCTTGTGAAAGTATGTTCTTAAATAGTAATTGTACTGTTATTGAAGAACCATTGATTATTAATGATGCTTCATGTAATCTGATTTACTTTGAATTACTGGTTCCTACAAATAAAACATTCAATGTTAGAACTAAAAATTGTGTTTCAACAGAATATGCATTTGAGATCAATTCCAAAGAAGTACCATTTAATATTAGCTGTTATTTACGTCACTGTAATGAAACAAGATTTAATGATGAATGGGAAAAATGGAAACTAACTTAAAAAGTAGTATTTTTACTTTTTAAGATGAATGTCAAACTCAATGTTGGCGGTCAACTCTTTGAAGTTTCTGTAGAACTATTGACCAAAAATAGTGATTTCTTTGATGGTTGTATTGGAGATGCATGGAATGGTGAAGAAATAGTGAAGATAGATCGTAGTCCAGTCTTATTTGCAGAAATCTTGGATCTCTTGAACGGACGTTTTTACAAAACTCCTAGTAAAATTGTTGAAGAAGAATTAGATTTTTATGGTATTCGAATAAAGATTCCATACATAGAACAAAACAACACACTCAAAAAAAGTGAGTGTGTTTATCATGAAATGTATGGTCAGGTAGCTCTAGGAAGACGTGTGCAAATTAATCTAAGCAAAAAAATCTCCGAAGGTACTGAAAAATTAGATAATTTTGGTATAGTATTCTATGATTTTGATGTGAAGTATCATGAGGAAGAAATAGATTTTGATGATTATTTATATGATATTATTGAATCTATAAGTATATATAGAGATCGTAATCGCCTTATCCATATGGATAATAAGCGGCTTTTTATTGAAAAACTAAAAAATAACATAAAAATTAAATATAAAAATGGATATGGAAACTGGGAACTACCTTTTAAATTTGAACTTGATAATCCCGAATCATTTTATAGAATAGAATTAACATTTAGAAGGTCTAAAAAAGATATTGAAAGATACGTTAATTTTTATTGTTCATTATACTGTGATCATACCTCAACTCTCTAAGATGTCGTCGTCTTCGTCGTCTTCATTCTTAGTTTGCTTGTCAGTATCACTTGAATCTTCTTCTACAACCTTGACTTTGTATCCTCTAATTTCATTATCCTTATATTTAGAACCAAAATGCGTTCTTAAATAACCATCGAATTCCTTTTTTGGTGTTTGTTTTTTGTTTGAATACCATTCTTGATGCCAACTTGTGTACATCAAGTACAACTGTGACACAGTAATCTTGGATCTTGTTGTTCCTTCCTCTAGCTTGTCACTCACAAATTCCAGGAGAATATTGTTGCGTTCTCTGTATAATTTTGTGGCTTGCATTACTTCTTCTGGTTCATTAATGCCATTAGCAGCATATTTTTTGTAAAACTCGATAAGCAGACTGACATAGGTTTCTTTCCAATATTTTAACTTGTTCTTCAGATTTTTGTCAATTAGTTTGTCATTAGGATTCTTGATTTCCGATGCTTCACAGAAATGTATTGGAAATTCGATAACGCGAATTCTGTCCCAAATTGCAGCATCATCACTATATACATCAGGCAAGTAATTAGTCATTAATAGGAGTTTTGAACTAACTCTGAATTCATTGTCGTTTTCATGAAGATTTCTACAACTTACTAAATCATTTCCAGTAAGTTCCTTGATAATACCCACATTCAAACTGATATTAGAAGTATCAGGTTCCTTGATGAGACAGAAACGTTTCAAATCCATTTTCACTAATTCTGGAGTTGCCTTACCTGATTCTGTGCGTTTTTGTGTAATGAGACTGACTGGTAATGCACACGTGTAGTCACCCAATGATTCTTGATGTAAATGCATTAGAAGAGATTTTCCATTTCGACCAGCACCAATTGTAATATAAAACTTTTCTTCTCTGTTGACGTAATCAAGACTACTTGCCATAACAAGAATCATATAATCGCGAACGGCTTGATTAGGGAGAATTTCTTTCAAGAATCGCGTAATCTCTTTTTTCGTTTGTTGATCAGTTTTGTCAATAGGAATGTAATTAATGTTAGTCGATTTAGAAATATAATCATTTGGAACTCCGTCGCGGAAAATACTGTTTTCCAAGTCATAAACACCATTTTTGAATCCAATAAGATACGGATTTCTATCTAATTTCTCGAGAAAGAGGGTATCTCTGAAAATGTATGTACATTCTTCCATTACTTTTTTGACAAAATCATTATTGCTTAGTTTTGATGCAATGAAAATTGTATCTTTGATATTAGCATCAAATACCTTCTTCTCATTTTCTTGCTGAGTTTCATAATACATTTTCTTATATTTATCATTCAAATCCTCATAAAGGATTCTGAGATCATCTGTTAGATGTCTTCTCAAAACAAATCCATCTGGTTGAAAATACCAACGATGATCCTTGAATTGATACCATCCATTCTTGTTTCTATTAAGTGAATGAACATAAACGAATTCATGCTTATACATCATGTACGCGATTCTTGCCAGATCTACATGACCCTTCTTAAATTCCTCAATCTTTGTATGTACTGATTCTCGCATAATTTTTTGATATTCATCAGGATTATCATGTTTTGCCCAGTAAAATAGTGACGCAACTGTCAATCCTTCACTTGCGGTGTCCCATACTTTTTCACAAGCTTCGGGATCAAATTTTGATGGACATTGTTTACTAAATTCTTCAAATTCGTCGTAAAGACTTGAATCAGTATTAAACAAACACCATCCAACCTGAATCCAACTATGATAGTCATCTGCACGTGATGGATCAAGAATCTTAATAAGTTTTTTCACTGTAGCAAGATCTTGTACAGGTTCTTGTTTTTGTCTTGGTTGTCTTGGTGGATGTTGTTGATTCCACCAATTATTAATTATTGTCTCGATTGCTCCGTTGAAATATTGGATATTGAATTCGCGAATTCTGATACTAAGATACTTGGGTAAATTCTTGATTTTCAGATCTTCTACAGTACATTCTGACGCTTCTAATTCTTTTTTGTTGCTTAATTGAAGAATTGATGTAACTTTATAAATTTGACCGTTTTCTGGTTTTCCTTTAGACCCATACAAAGCCCAATTATTTGTGTGAATAACGGATTTATCAAAGATATCTTCTTGTGAATTAATTGGATTGAGATCACCAAATACTTTTGTAACAATATCTTGTTCAATCATCATATGTCTGATGTAATGTTGTAATGCAAATTCAGTTACAATTTCTGGAAACATAATGTGGAATCCATCTTTGTAAGTACCATTTTTTGTGGTTGTATATTTATCTTTTTCTGTTATAACTATAATAACATCCTTATCTATTTTAAGAAATTGCCTCATTTTTCTGAAATAGTATTTGATGAATCTCATAATATGAGTCATCGTGTAGTAATGAGGTTTATCCGAAGAATAATCAAACTTAATATCAATATCTATTTTGATTGGACTTACTTCAGATAAATTACATTCAGTTAAGTATAAATCTTCCTTTTTTGCAACAGCATTATTGTATAATTTAAAGAATTTTTTTGTTTCTTCTTCAGGAATATTGAATTTAGCAGCAGGATTTCTTGATGAAATATGTGTGAATGGACGTGAATGAGTTTCATACTTCGAAAGAAATTCCCTGAGTTTGTCCATCCCTTTTGAATTATAATAAAAAAATAAGTTATTCAATTTTTAATAGTTCAATAATATCTTTACGATTCCATCTTTTTGCATAATCAATAGGTAAATTACCATATTTGTCTGTACTATTTAAATCAAATCCTGCTCGAAGCAATGTTTTAACAACTTGTTTTTCACCATACCAACTTGCATAATGCAGAGCCTTACCATTATCCCAATTGTAATTGGTTTCAACAATTGAAATTAATTGTTTTAAATATTCTTCAGAAGGTATAAGAATCCATAATAAATATATTTCTTTTATTTCTAGTTTATACAGATTCCATACACAACTAAACTTAGCTTTAATTCTATCTGGTAAATAATTATATACTTGACAAATAAGTTCTGTTGGAAATTGATTCATTTTGAATCGTAATAAAAAAATAAGTTATTCAATTTTTACGTGATTTAGCCAAAGTCAATCATAAATGGTTCAGGATAACCTTGAAATGTATACTTATCTTTTTGAAATAAGTATATGTAATTTAACTTAGGTCTCCCATCTTTTCCATCACATTTTTTAAGCTTCTTGGGTAAATTATAAATTCCAATATAAACACCCCAGTCATTTAATTTAAAATCGGGAAATTTGTCTCTTGTAATTAGTATAAACCATAGTTTTCCCTTAGTTTTTGAATATTTATTTTTAATTTGCCAGGGATCATCACAAAGTCCTGTTTTAAAAGGTAGTGTCATTTCTTCTTGATTAGGTGGTGGAGGAGGGAAGATAATTGGTGCGTTCATTTTTCCATTGTTTTGCTGTAGTAAAAGATTCATTATTATTATTTATTTATATAATCATTTTTTTAAGAGTTATTATATAAATGCCAAGACCATCACCTTCTGACAGTGCTACTATATTTCCAGTTGGTACAAAAAAGAAAGGAAATGATGGAAAAATGTATATTGTTAAAAAGGTAGGTAATTCACAAAGATGGATAAAATATTCTGCTTATCCCAGTGGAAAAAAATATTTTATTCATTTCAATAGAGGACGACCATGGACTATAATTACAACAAAAGATGAAGTATATGTTGTAAACAATGAAACAAATGAGTTGTTTACAAAGTATGAACCAGATATAGTTTATATTGGCACAAGTAAGAAAGGGGATCATAAACCAAGTGAATCAAAAAAATTTAATGGAAATACAGTCTTATTACAATTTGGAAAAAAATATTTTATATCTATTCAAGAACACATTTTTGAATTTAAATTACCATCTAATGATAAGCCTGTTAAGTATTATTCTCTTGTTGGGCGCAATGATGTACCTTATCCAGTTTTGGAAGGTGAAAAAAATATTTATTTCTTATTACTTGAAGACGTAGCTTACGTAAACAAATCAAAATTCCCAAAGGACTTGAAGAACTTTGAAGATGCTTATTCTTATTATTATGGTTACGTTGGGAAAGAACCTTTGGATAAATATGCTAAAAAATTAAAAATAAAAAATATTTATCCAAAAAGGATTAGTCGCAGATAATTAAATTTCCAGAAGATCTGCATCCTTTGGCTTTTTACCTTTTTCGTTACTTTCGTTTGTATCTTCAGCGTCTTCCATTTCAACTTCTATTTCTTCCTTGAAACCGTATCCTTTCAGACCATACTTAATTGTATATTCTTTCTTGTATGTCTTTTTCAAATAGTCTTGTAATTCTTTCTTTGGTACACATTTTGTTCCAGGATAACTATCAGAATACCATGAACGAAATTTGTTGTAAATACTACTT
>Ga0180432_10006250_pt1 | contig 15551 bp, 14 predicted proteins | sample SS_ome_10_FD_132414 | JGI IMG/M metagenome (GOLD analysis project Ga0180432, IMG submission 132414) | Hypersaline lake sediment archaeal communities from the Salton Sea, California, USA - SS_1_MS_2 metaG | ecosystem: Environmental > Aquatic > Non-marine Saline and Alkaline > Hypersaline >... | reverse complement strand
CGCGGCTCAAGAGTACTTGCTTGCCGTAATGACGACAAATACTATGCCCACAGAAGCATTGGCTCTCACATACGCTGCCGCAGAAAGACCATATGAACTTGGCGACACAAGCTTCCTTAAACAATCTCGCAAGAATGACACGCGGATTAAATTTGTCCGCGATAATATATGTGTTGCCATCAGGGCAAATGGTTGTTTCGCCAATGAAGCCTTGCCACTTGCGCGAAAGATAGACGCCATGCTTATTGCCCAGGCGGCGCTGACCTGCCAAGAATTGTCGGCTCGAAAACCAGAAGTTTGCATCACCTCGCATGTGGACCACTCTTTAGCGCCGCACCCAAAAACGGTTTCTTATGGCGTGTCAGCGCCATCAAGCCGGGACATTGCTTGCGTGCGCGCCTATGTGGACGGCGCAGCGGTTAAGGTCAAAGACGGCAAGATCCCGTTGGCGAAGAAAAAGGGTAGGGTCACAATCAGATTGGTTGCAGTAACGTCCGAGTTGTTGGCCAATTCTGTCGAGCAAGAGGTCGTTATTGATGAGTGAACCGGCTCCGGCAGCAGGCGTATAGCGGGTTGTAGCCTGCCCTACGCCTGCTATATGCCACGTATACATACCGGCCAGAAAATACCCCCCAAAAAACACAATGCGTTTTAGAGGCCGTTGGCGGCGGGTTTGAACTGGGCCGACTTGAGGCCTACGTTGAACTGCAAGTCCGTGTAGGCATACGTGCTGAGCAGCTTGTTCTTCCAGTCGTAGCACGTAACCCTCGTCGGCACGAGATACTCGACGTCGAACTCCATCACCAGTCGGGCGTACGGATAGTCTTTCTTCGGCGGCAGTCGTCGTTCCAGCACGGCCACCTTACGTTTGCCTTTTTGCTCGCGAAGTCCCTTATAGGCTGTTTTGAGATCGCCGGCTTCATCGGCGTTCTGGTACACTTCGAGCAGGCTCTCCATCGTCCGCGAGAAGCCAAACTGGTCGCACGTGCGTCGGCTTGACTTGCGTGCGGCTTTGCAGCGGGGATCGCGCTCGACGCTCTTGATCCATGAAAGCAGTCCCGTCGGATGCACAATCATTTTGTCGTCGTTGCTTCCCTCGACGTAGAGCAGTTTGTCGATGGCGCCGGCGTTTTTGCGCCAGTGCATCATCACCGAGAAGGGCTCCTGCTTGAAGCGGACGTCGATGATTTCTGTCTTTTTGAGTTTGCCCTTGATACGTTCCTGTTTGTGCAGCGTGGCGGTGTAATCCTGGACCTTGTCCTGGTAGCTGGCCAGCGACCATTGGAGCAGTTCGATCTGATCCGTCTGGGCCAGGTGCACGATCCGGTCGGTGTGGTCGGGTGTTCTGGTCAGCTTGGCGGGGCTGGCCACGACGGTGCTGGCCAGCTTGACCGATGAGGGTTGGGGCTGCTGGTCGGCGCCGTGACAGGTCTGCCACAGGTAGAAGCCCACCAGTACGCCCACCGCTAAACGGGCCCAGTGTTTGGACCGGGCCAACCTGGCTAGTACGCTCATGGGCTCTCCTCTCGGCGGCGGTACTGGAACCGCTTTTTGGGCTCACCGCAGCCTGAATTTGGTCGGTCACTGAACGGACCGGACCGTCATTACAACACCACTATGCTTGGCCAACGCGTACCGCTGTCGGTTGCGTGGTTACGCCTCGTTCAGTATCGGTACGCCCTTCGGTGGCTCTTGAGTGCAAATCGGGTGGATTTTTATAAAGGGTCTTTGGCAGCATGATACTATAGGAAAATATACGATCAGAACTTTTCATGTCAAACGGGCCGCGGCTCGGTCGCAGCTGTAAGCCCTCCACGGAGAGCAGGTTATGTCGAAATCAATTTTTTATTAAGCCACTACGCTTTGTCCGATAACCTTTGGGCGTTGACGTTATTTTCCCCGGAGCGATTCGGTCCGACCAGGTGGTGTGTGGCTAGTCCGTGTCGTAGGCGTTGGCCGGCAGGGTTTCTGAAATCTGTCGCGTATGTCTTGGGGACAGATAGGTTGGCTCCTGAGCGAGAATAATGCGGTGCAGTTGATCGACCACGGCGGGGGTGGCGTAGTTGTCGAGGACCTTGCGTCGATTGCTCTGGACGATATTCTGGGTGACACTTTGTCGTCGCTCGGGTCTAAACATTTTCAAGGTCGCTCGCAGCGGGGCGCCGTTTTTCTGGAGAATCATGCGTAGATATTCGCTGTCGTCGAGCTTTTTTATCTCAGCGAGGCGGCGTTCCAGTCCGGCATCTGGATCGTCGGCGCCCAAATCGGCGAAGTCCTCGCCATTGACCAAGAGCACGTTATAGAGGTGATCGAGGCAGAGTCCGGCCTTTTTGAAATCCATGGACACGGCGGGCAGGTTTCGGCCAATGACGCCCACGCAGGCGGCCCAAGGCTCGATGAAGACAAAGCCAAAGCCCTCCATGACGGAGGTGGTCAGGGTCATGCGTGCGGCTGCGTACATGTCGGCGACGCCGTACTTGAGCAGTCGGTCGGGGTGATCTGGATGGTACTGGCGGTGCAGGGCGACGAGGTCGCTGATGTCGATGGTGACGGGCAGCTGGTGGTCACGGGCGTAGTCTCTCAGTCTCTGGGTGTAGGCCTTCTCCTGGGGGCTGGAGCCCTCGAGGGAGACGACCAGGTGAAAGGTGGTGTCGAGGTGGTACTTTTGCTGATACTCGGGGTCGGCCGCGAGGATATTGAGCATTTTGAGCAGGAAGAAGGCCTCTTCGACGTTTTTGCGGGGAATGGCGCGGACGGGGTAGAAGAGGAGGGAGGCGTGGGGATCGATTCCTTTTTTGCGGTTCAACAGCTCGCGTAAGGGGCCTTGGCCGTCGTCTTTGTGGCATAGAGAGGGGTCGATACTGTTGGGCACATACCAGACGTGTCGTGCCTCGATTCCGTGGTCCAAGAGGCGGAAGTAGTCTGTGGTGTTGATGGCGATATATTCGACGTTAGGGGTGGCGGGATACAATATCTGGTGCCAATCGGGCATATCGGCGGGGAGGTAGGCCTGGAATTTTTTGATATTTTGGAAGTTTGCCGGTCGCTGCTGGGCAAAATCGTGTACGCGAACGAGAAAGCGTTTGGAAGTGCCCTGCTGGTACTCTCGGCGGCTCCACAGATAGAACGCATAGGTGATGGAAGGGTTGATACCGACGGAGAGATTTTCAATGAGGACCACGTTGGCGTCGCGAAAGCGTTGCTGCAAGCGGCCGGCGACGTTTGTTCCGTGCCAGATGTAATCATGCACTTGCTGAATCTTGATCGTCTTGTCTTCCAGTCCGGGAATGGCGTAGTCGGGGCTCATCTCTTCGACGTTGCAGTATTCCAGTCGGCCCTGTCGCCATGGCAAGAAAGCCTCGATGTGGTCGGTGGCCTTGCCAAAGAGCGTGATGTGCAAGGTGGGATCAATCTGGCATAACCGGTTGATCGTTCGCCACATGACCGTATTGACGCCGTCATGGGCGCCGATGGAATAATGACCGATGGCTAGATGCATGCTTTTGTCTCGCGAGAGGTATACAGACGTTGGCCCGGCCAGCGCCCGGCAGGGCGGGCTCGCACTGACGGGTGCACTGGCGGTCTGGATGTCAGCTTCTGGCTGGGAATCACCAGTGACCCCAGGGCGTGCTCTTTCTGCCTCATCGACCCGGCAACGGGTTGCACTTTGAATCAACTCCAACTTTTCGTGGTTTGGCCGCCAAAACGGCCAGCGCCAGGCCCGCGCGTGGCAAGGGCCTACCTTTGTCTGTGTGTCTCTAGACACCCCCGCCCCCCGGCGCAGGCAGGCAGGTGACACATTGTCTCTGTGGATGGTGGCACTGAGTGAAGCATGAGGCGGTAGGTTTGGCGTGCATTGCGCGCGTTGTCAGCGGGCGCCTGCCACCCCGCTCCAGGCTCATCCATGTCGGGCCCGCCGTTGTCTGCCCCCTCATTCTTAGTCATTGTGCCATAAGAGGACGTCATTGTCAAGGGTGCCTTGGCTGTTTATAATGGCCGGACTTTGGATACGCAGCTGATTATTACTATTGACGGGCCCGCCGGTTCGGGCAAGAGCACGATCGCCAGGCACTTGGCCGAGCGACTGGGGATCGCGTATCTCGATACGGGCGCGATGTACCGTGCGCTGACGCTGGCGGCGTTGGAGGGGTGTGTCGACCTTGACGACGGGGCGGCGCTGACTCGGCTCGCGGCGGCGTGCCGCATTGACTTGGCGTTGCCGGAGGCTCCCGATCGGGTCTATCTCGACGGCCACGATGTTACCGAGGCCATCCGCCGGCCCACCGTTACGGCGAGCGCCCACAAGCTTGCTTGCGTGGCCGAGCTGCGGCAACATCTTGTCGAGGAGCAGCGTCGTATCGCGGAGCGGGCCCAAGGACTGGTGACGGAAGGGCGTGACCAGGGCAGCGTTGTTTTTCCTGGCGCCGATTATAAGTTCTATCTTGACGCGGCCCCTGAGATACGGGCGCGGCGGCGGCAGGCGGAACTCTCGGCCCAGGGCGAGTGCGTCAGCTACGGGGACACCCTGGCCGCTCAACGGGAGCGTGATGCGCGTGACCGGAGTCGGCGGGAAGGTCCGCTGAAGGTGCCTGAGGACGCGATCGTGATCGACACGAGCGCATTAACCATCGAAGAGGTGGTCCAGGCCCTGCTGGACCGAATAGGCAAGGACTGACGCTCATGCGTATGTGGTATCGATTCTGGCAAAGGGCCAGCCAAGTCGTCTTCTCGGCGTTTTTTAATATTCGCGTCCTTGGTCGCGAGCATATTTCGGCCACGGGGCCGGTTTTGCTGCTGAGCAACCACCAGAGCTACCTGGACCCCGTTCTGTGTGGTCTGGGTCTGTCTCGAGAGCTGGACTACGTCGCGCGGGATTCGCTTTTTCGCAATCGTTTTTTCGGCCGGTACATCCGTTCGCTCAACGCCTTTCCGATTCAGCGAGGCCAGGCCGATATTGCCGCGATCAAGACGGTGCTTAAGCGCCTCAAACAGGGGCGGGCGATCGTGCTCTTTCCAGAGGCCACGCGGACGCGTGATGGTCGAATACGCCCGATCAAGAGCGGTTTTGAGCTTATCGCTCGTCGCGGCAAAGCGCCGGTGATTCCAGTGGTGGTGGATGGTGCCTTTGAGGCATGGCCGCGTCAACGCGTTTGGCCCTGCCCGGCACGCATTTATGTTATGTTTGGCCAACCGATTACGCCTGACGAGATGCGGCAAATGGGCCGTGCTGAACTGGTCGAGACGCTGAACAGCCGTTTGCGCACGATGCAGCATCGCTTGCGAGAACGGTACCGTCGCCGCTGCTATGTTTACCCTGATGACCAACAAGCCTCGAGCACGAAAGAATGAATTGCCCATGAATGTCCTCATCGCGGAAAAATGTGGTTTCTGTTTCGGCGTCAAACACGCGATCCAACTGGCCGGCGAAATGCTGGACCAGGGCAAGAACGTCTATTGTCTGGGCTCGCTCATTCATAACCAGCAAGTGGTGGATCGGCTGATGGACGCGGGTCTTAAGGTGGTAAACGACGTATCTGACATCCCCACCGAGACGCAGGGCGAGCCGACGCCAACCGTGCTCATTCGCTCGCACGGGTGTTCTCCGGCGCTGCTGGATGAAGTTCGCAATCGCGGGCTCAACCTGGCTGACGCGACCTGTGTGCTGGTCAAGCGAGCGCAGAAACTGGTGAAAGAACTTCACGAACAGGGGTATCAGGTCGTGGTGGTGGGTGATCCGGACCACCCCGAAATCCGTGGGGTGGTGGGTTACGCGCCGAATGTGGTGGTTGTGGCGAGCAAAGACGACCTGACCAAGGTGCCGCGTTGCGAACGGCTGGCAGTTATCTCGCAGACGACGCATTCGGCGGAGGATTTCGGGCACCTTGTGGGTGAACTGGCGCGGGGCGATTTTCACGAAATCAAGGTGGTAAACACCATTTGCCGGGAGACGACACGTCGGCAGGCCAGTGCCCTCGACCTTTGCCAGCAAGTGGACGTGATGTTTGTGTTGGGCTCGCCGCATAGCGCCAATACGGGGGAATTGGCCAATATTTGCCGTCGTCAGGGGGTCAAGACGTACCATCTGCAGGATTGGCGTGAGTTCAATGCGGAGTTTGTCGCTGGCAAGAGCACGGCGGGGGTCACGGCGGGCGCTTCCACGCCGGACTGGATCATCCAGGAGTTCATCGAAAACCTCAAGCGACTCTGAGGGAATCTTTTCAGGCAGAGGCACTACAGATAGGCTGACACGGCAGCGTTACCCCTACGGGTAGCGTATAGGGCGTTAGTTTCTTATTCAGGTCTGTCCAGCGTCTGGGTGAAAGGTCCGCTGGGGCTGTGCCAGGGCCACGCTGTGAGGTCTGAGAGCCGCAAAGAATGGTATTGACGGGAGGGGTCTGAACCGGTCTAATGATCTGCTGGCGCTTTGTTCGATGATCGAGGCAGCTAGCTTCTCTCGAACAGATTTTTGCATGCAACGGTCCGGAATGGCCGGGCCTGAAAATCGTTAGTTTGGCTAGAGGAACTCATGGTAGACAAAGGTATTCTTAGAGAATTCGAAATAGACGAGACCTTCATTGATGAACAGGTCAAAGAAGCACTGGGCACGAATGATGAAACGGAGATGCTCGGTCTTATTGATAAGACGGTGAGCAGTTTTGAACCGGGGGCGATCCTCACGGGCAAGATTGTGAATCGGGTCAGTGATGATGTCGTCGTGGAGGTGGGGCTCAAGAGCGAAGGGAGCGTCAGTGCGTCTGAATTTGACGACCCTGCCGACATCGAAATCGGGCGTACCATCGAGGTCCTGCTGGAAGCGGTCGAAAGTGACAGCGGTCTGGTAATCCTGAGTAAGCGTAAGGCGGACCGTATCCGCGGCTGGGAACGGATCGTCAACAACTATAAGGAAGGTGACACGATCACGGGTAAGGTGTCGCGTCGGATCAAGGGTGGTCTGCTGGTCGACGTCGGGGTGCCGGTGTTCCTTCCGGCTTCGCAAGTCGATATCCGGCGGCCGGGCGACATTGCCGAGTATATCGGGCGTGACATTGATTCGAAGATTCTCAAGATTGACGAAGAACGGCGCAATATCGTGGTGTCTCGTCGCAAGCTGCTCGAAGAAACGCGTGCGGCGGCCAAGAGCAGTCTGCTGGGGGAGATCGAAGTGGGCCAGATTCGCGAGGGTGTCGTCAAGAACATCGCCGATTTTGGTGCGTTTGTGGACTTGGGCGGCCTGGACGGGCTGCTGCACATCACCGATATGAGCTGGGGCCGCGTCAATCATCCGTCGGAAGTTGTCAAGCTCGATCAGAAGATCGAGGTCAAGATTCTCAGTATCGACCGGGAGCGTGAGAAGATCGCTTTGGGGCTCAAACAGAAGACGGAAAGCCCGTGGGTCAGTGCCGAGCAACGTTATGAGGTCAACAGTGTGGCCAAGGGCGTGGTGGTCAACATCACCAATTATGGCGCTTTTGTCAAACTGGAGGAAGGGGTCGAGGGCCTGGTGCACATCAGCGAGATGAGCTGGACCAAGCGTATCAGTCATCCTTCGGAACTGCTGACAGTCAACCAGGAAATCGACGTGGTCATCCTTCAGGTGAACCCGGCCAAGCAGGAGATTTCGCTGGGTATCAAGCAGTTGACGCAGAACCCCTGGACGCAGGTATCGCACAAGTACCCTCCGGGCAGCATCATCGAGGGCAAGGTGCGGAATCTGGCCAATTATGGTGCGTTCATCGAGATCGAAGAGGGCATCGACGGGCTTCTGCATGTTTCGGACATGAGCTGGACCAAGAAGATAGGGCACCCGGGCGAGCTGCTCAAACGGGGTCAGATGCTCAAGTGCATCGTTTTGGCGGTGGACGAGGACAAACAGCGTGTGGCGTTGGGTCTCAAGCAAATGACGGAAGATCCGTGGGTACGGGCCATCCCGGAGAAGTACATTCCGGGCCAGATTATTCAGGGCAAGGTCACCAAGCTGACGAATTTTGGTGTTTTTGTCGAATTGGAGCCTGATCTGGAAGGTCTGCTGCACGTTTCGGAGCTATCCGACGACAAGATTGAGACGCCCCAGGACATCGTGAAGATGGGCGACGACCTGGAGGTGAAGATTCTTCGGGTGGACATCGAAGACCGCAAGATCGGCCTTTCGCTCAAGCGTGCCCAGTGGGCCGCCGAGGAGACGCCGGAGCAGGCAGGGCGTGGTCCGCAGCGTGGTGGTCTTGACGGCGCGGCGGGGATGGGCGTCGGCTTTATCGACAGTGCGATGCTCCAGCGGCGCAAGGATGAGGGGCAAGAGGCTCCTGAGGCGACGCCGGCTGAGGAAGGGGCCCCGGCCGTGACCGAGGAGGCGCCCGCCGAGGCAGCCCCGGCGGAGGCAGGGGAGGCAGCGGCGGACGCGGAGGCGCAAGGGGCCCAGGACGCAGCGGCCGGCACCAGTGAAACGGCCGCGGGTGCGGGTGCGGAAGAAGCGCCGGCGAGCGAGGAAGCTGCTGGGGCTGACGAGGCTGAGCGTCCCTCGGAAGAGTCATGAACGAAGTATCGTGTCGCAATCGCTGTGTTGGAACGTGACGGGCCCACCCGGCAGCGTGGTGTGGTCAGGTCGGTTCCAACGCAGCGTCGACACTGGGATAAAAATTGGCCCGACCGCAGGACCAGACTAATGCTATGGCTTGGTTAAGCCGATAAGGTGGATGTCTGGCCGGGCTGACTCGGGGGACATAGAATCCCTCGGGCGTGAGGGATCGCCCGGGCGAGACAGCGTGTCCACCTGTAAGGAGGCGGGATGGTTGAATCTACGCTGCAAATATATTTGGAAGAGATCAACGACGCGGCCCTCTTGACTGCCGAGGAGGAAAAGGCGTTAGCGCGGCGGATTATCGAGCATAACGACCCGATGGCGCGTGATCGTATGATACGCAGCAACTTGCGGCTGGTCGTCAACATTGCCAAGAAGTATGGCAATCGAGGGATGCCGCTGGCGGATCTGATTGAGGAGGGCAATCTGGGGCTGATGCGTGCGGTGGAGGGTTTCGATCCGGAGCAGGGGTCTCGTTTCAGCACGTACGCGTCTTGGTGGATCAAGCAGTCGATCAAGCGTGCGTTGATCAACAGCGTACAGCCGATCCATATCCCGGCTTACATGGTGGAGATGATTGCGCGGTGGAAGCAGGCGTCGCTGGAGCTACAGGAGCGTTTGGGGCGATCGCCGAACCTGGAGGAGATGGCGCAGGCGTTGGAGGTGCCGGCGCGCAAGGTGAAGATCATCCGGCGAGCGGTCAAGGCGTTTTCTTCTCCGAGCCAGGCGCCGAGCAGCGATGACAACTTGTCGCTGAATGAGTTGCTGGAGGACGAGAAGACGCCGCGGCCTGATGAGGTGGTCTTCAATCAGGATGAGTTGGCCACGATCAAGCGGCTTTTGGACCTGATAGACGCCCGGGAGGCGGAGATTTTGCGGTTGCGTTACGGGTTGAATCGTGAGGAGCCGATGACGCTTAAGGAGATTGGCAAGTGCGTGGGGCTCACGCGCGAGCGGGTGCGGCAGATCGAGAAAGAGACGCTGGGCAAGCTGAACTTTATTCTCACGGGGGGCGAGGGACAAGGGTGAGACTGGGGGTAGGTAAGGGGGCGTTTCGGAACTGCGCGCTGTCCAGATTGGGCAGAGCGGCTATTCTTACGGAGCACACCGGGTTGGGTAGTTGCCAGAATCTGGCGTGGTGCAATCAACGAAGAGAAGCCTGAGGGGAAGGGGGCAAGGGAGAAGAGGCCTGGGCGTCAGGGAGGACATTGGCGAGGGCAGGGTGGCGGCGCGACGGCTTCTGGTATTTCCTGGGCGAGCTGGACAGCGAATACTATCTTAAATTCTGGGGAGAAATGGTTCTTGCAGAGGGCTTTGAGTCTGTCAAAGCTCTTCTGGTCAGGTACGTTGCCGAGTATCATAATGGATCTTCCGAGGTGGGCTGTTGAGAGGGCAATTCTGACTTGCGAGAAAGCGGCATCGTTACGTAGGACGGCCTCGAAGGGGTCTACTTCCTTTCGGGCCTTTCGCATATTGCGCCTTTGCAGAGGCCCGGGGCCCCAGAGAAAAGCGACACACGCTAGAAGCAGGAAGACTGAATATAGGCACCAGCGTGTTTTGAGTACGTGACTGATTGCCATACTCATGCGAATACACCTCCTGGTAAGAGACGCGGCAACTTCTGTCGGCAAGGCATTATGCAGAAAGCTTTTTGTCGGCGTTGAGCACAAAAGGGTCTCAACTGGGCTTTTCAGGGCTTGTACAGGTGCCAGGGGGCCCCTGAGTGGTTGCTCGATCAAGCGGGTGGCCTGTTCGTCATTGATGAAGCGTTGTTTGTGGGGGTCGAATCGCAGGGGTCGTTGGAGGCGTATGGCGATCTTTCCCAAGTTGAGGATAGTGCAGGAGCGGTGGCCGTTAGCTTCGTTGAGGGCAGACTTCTTGCGGTTGCGGACGGCGTCGGCCCAGTCGGTCACTTGGGGCTTGGGCTCGGGAAACTGGGCCAGTTTGCGGTGGAAGTCGGGGATGTCGGAGCGGAGGCCGCGGTAGGTTTTTCCGTTTGGTCCTTCGAGGAAGACGCCGCGAGACACGTTGAGGTTGAGCCGTAACACTCTCCGGTTGTGACATGGGCCTTTTGTGAGACTTCGTACAGGCCATGGACCTTTGATTGGCTGGCCTGTTGGGGATGTCATTGCTACTGTTTTGAGAATCGCAGATAACGCCGCGTTCGTCAAGGCCCCTGTCCGCCAGGGCAATGGCGTTTAGTATCTCCGGCCATTTGCGTGTGAGGAGTCGGTCACGGTAAAGGTGGCTCCGGCGGTGGGTCTGAGGCGGGGGGGCATGGTCGCGGAGAGGGTTTCAGGGTTTATTTATGGGAGGCTTTGTGGGAATATCAGGGTAAGGCGTCCAACCAGGGTGTCGGGTGGTCTGTCTTTATTAGCAGGCGAAGTCGGGACTTTTATTGAGAGGGTAAAGCGATGCGGTACAGAGCAGTGACGATGGCGGTGGTGTGCTTGTTGGCGGGTCGAGCGTGGTGTGGCGATGCGGAGCTGCTGGTGTTGAGTGATGAGCTGCTCAGCGAGAGCCAGGCATTGTGGATGGAGACGCACAAGCAGGCGTACGGGGGCCAGGGTGACAAGGTCGCGGTGCGGGAGTCGTTGGCGTCGCTGAAGGCGTTGATACGGGCGTATGAGAAGCAGGCGGGGATTCGGGACGAGGCGGCGGAGGCGGCGGCGCGTCGGCAGCGGGAGTTGGAGCGTCAGCGGGCATTGGAGCGGGAGCAGGCATTAGCGGAGCTGGACCGGCGGTATCTGGGCATGACGTTGCCGACGAAGGACGGGGTGGCGGTGTTTTACACGGACGAGCGGACGCGGCGGATAGCGTATCGGACGATTCGCGTCGAGCACACATCGGGCAACGCGTATGTGCGGCTACACAGCATCGAGGTGATTACGGCGAAGGGAAAGGTGTATGAATATGCGTTGAAGGGGGGCAAGTTTTATCTGGGGGATGGTTATGAGGTGGTGTTGGAGCGGCCGGCGCGGATCAGCGAGGTGCGGGTGCGGGTGCAGCACCGGACGGAGGGGTTGCGGATTACGGGCGAGCCGGCGCCGGAGCCGGTGGCGTTGCCGACGGTGGTGGAGCTGGGCACGAGTAACGGGGTGAAGGACGGGTATGCTGCGTTGGAGCTGAAGGGGGTTCATCGGCAGGTGCGTTTTCGCAAGTTGCGTCTGCTGAATCGGGGCGGTGATGAGTATGTGCGGCTGCGTAAACTGGAGGTGACGACGGGGCGTGGGGAGGTATTGGCGTTGGAAGTGGGGCCGGGGAAGGTTCGGCCTGGGGATGTGATGGAGGTCGAGTTGGACAAGATTGTGCATATCCGGTCGCTGCGGGTTTATGTGCAGCATCGGACGGCGGGTCTGGAGGTGGAGGGGGTGCGTTAGGGGGCCAGCGAGGCCGGTCCCGGGCGGCACGAGGGGGGGGGGTCGCAGGGTGGTGGCCGGTTGGCCCCGGGCGAGGCGGAAGGGCATGGCGAGGGCGGCGCGCCGAAGGGTCGACTACGTAACCTCTTGCCAGTACAAGGCTTACGCGTTTTACTAACAGTAAAAAAAAGGGGTTTACAAGGCGGGTGGAAGTGGTTATAATTTGGGGTTCTGATTGGAATAATGGAACAAGGAGACTAAGCAGTGAAGCCAGATATTCATCCGAAGTATGTAGAGACGGCTGTGAAGTGCGGCTGTGGCAACACGTTCAAGACGCGTTCGACGGTCGAGAAGCTGAACGTGGAAATTTGTTCGGCGTGCCATCCGTTTTACACGGGCAAGCAGAAGTTCGTGGACACGGCGGGACGGATCGAGAAGTTTCAGAAGAAATACGCGGGCAAGTATGGTGCGAAGGCTCGTGGTCAAGTCAAGGCAGAGAGCCAGTCTTAGCCAGGATTACAAAGAAGGATCACGCTGTTGTCGGCTGGGGGTAGGCCGATACAGCGTGGTTTTTTTATGTCTGGTGTACGGGGTCGCCAGTATGGCAGCAATGGGCAGATGAGCGGCGTGGGGCGTCGGGGTGGTAAAACGAGGTTGCGGAGCGGATTATGGCGACGGGACTAACGACAACCGATGAGCGGATAGTGGCGAAGCTGGCGGAGCTGGCGAAGCGTCATGCGGAGCTGGAAGGTCAGATGAACGATCCGGCGGTGGCGTGCCGGCCGGCGGAGCTGGTGAAGATTGCGAAGGAACACAGTCGGCTGAGCAAACTGGTGGCCTGTTACCGGGCGTATGATCAGGCGGAGCGTCAGCGGGGTGAGGCGGCGGCGTTGGCGGCGGACGCGGGGGAGGACCCGGAGCTGCGGGCGATGGCGGAGGAGGAGCTGGCGGAGTTGGAGGGGCAGCTGCGTGGGGCGTTGGAGCAGGCGAAAGAGCAGTTGGTGATGTCGGACGACGCGGCGGTGGGGGCGTTGATCATGGAGATACGGGCGGGGACGGGTGGCGACGAGGCGGCGTTGTTTGCGCGGGATTTGTACGACATGTACCAGCGTTACGCGGAGAAGCGTGGCTGGAAGGTGGAGCCGATGAGTTTTTCGGCGACGGAGCTGGGAGGGTTTCGTGAGGCGATTTTTTCGGTGAAGGGTGAGGGGGCGTGGCAGGCGTTGGGGTATGAGGGCGGGGGTCATCGGGTGCAGCGGGTGCCGGAGACGGAGGCACAGGGTCGGATACACACGTCGGCGGCGACGGTGGCGGTGCTGCCGGAGCCGGAAGAGCTGGAGATAGACATCAAGCCTGACGAGGTGGTGGAGCACGTGGCGCGGGCGAGCGGGCCGGGGGGGCAGAACGTGAACAAGGTGAGCAGTGCGATTCGTCTGGAGCATGTGCCGACGGGGATCACGGTGAGTATGCAGGACGAGAAGAGCCAGCACAAGAACCGGGCGAAGGCTTGGCGGATATTACGGAGCCGTGTTTTCGACTATCACGAGCAGAAGAAGCGGGCCAAGAGGGACGCGACGCGTAAGGACATGATCGGATCGGGGGATCGTTCGCAGCGGATTCGGACGTATAATTTTCCGCAGAATCGGCTGACGGATCATCGGATCAATGTGTCGCTGTATACGCTGGACAAGGCGATGATGGGGGAGTTGGACGAGCTGGTCAAGGCGCTGATGGAGTACGACAAGCAGCAGCGGCTGGAGAGTTTGTAGGAGCAGGCATAAGGCATAAGGCATAAGGGGAGGTGTCACCTGCGGTGACGGTTTGATTTAAGGCGTTGGGGGAGCGGGTGAGGCTGGGGGTCAGGCGGCAGGATGAGGTGATGGCTGATCGGTTTGGGGAGGCGTTGACGGTGAGTCGGAGTTTTCATGTAACGCGAAGGGCGTTGGCGCGGGCACGGCAATGGTATTACCGTGAGGAGCAACGCAAGCAGGAGCGGATCGATTTGCTGGAGGAGCAGATCGAGACGAAGCGCCGGGCTAAACGGTTGATCAGGCGCGAGCGTCGGGACCGCGCCTGGGAGCACCCAGCAGGTGCCGTCGACGTGGGGACGATTTCGATCAACGTGCGGGATGAGGGGCGTTTGGTTCATTATCCGGCGTCGGCGGAGGATATTCGCGAGGTGCTGGCGCGTTTGCCGGCGGGCATGGCAGACGGGGTAAGCGAGATTCGGCTGTGTTTGGGAATGGAGCATCAGGCGACGACGACGGCGAAGCGTGAGATCAAAAGCAACGTGGACCCGTACCTGGGACGGGCGGGTTGGGAGGTCTGGCCTGGTGTATTTTCAGGGGTTTCATTGGGGGCGTACCACACTGGGACGAATCGGATCTATCTTTATGGGTACGTGTATGAGGACCCAGGCATCGGGCCGGAGGTGGCGGAGCTTTATTTGCGTTTTATAACACTGTGGGCACTGGTGCACGAGGTGGCGCATCACGAAGACTTCATGGTGCGGATGGGGCGCGGCCGCTGGCGATGTGACGATGTTGATAAGCTGGAGAGACAGGCGCGTCGGGTGCAATCCGAGCAGGTCCAGCGGTGCGTGGCGTCTTATCTGGAGGAGAGATACCCTCACGCATGCAGAATTCTAGAGGACGGTGTGGACTGGCACGGAGGGGTGCGGATGGGGCTGAGGGAGTTAGCGGACGATGGGCCGTTGACGGGGGAGAGATGGTTCTTGGCCAGCTTTTTCAGCGTGCGACAAGCGTTTGAGACACTGGTAGCGGATATTCTGTTGGGTGAGAGTCAGCGGGATTCACGCCTGGATTTTGCGCGGGAACTGCATTACGCGGAAGACTATGGCCGATGTTTGGCGATTCTGGATCGGCTGCTGGCCATCGACGCGAAGGACTGGGAGGCGTTGACGTTGAAGGCGGACACGTATGTCCATATGGCATTGTACGACGAGGCTTTAGAGATGGTCAGCGTGGTGCTGGGGGCGGCCGGGGCGTATGTTAAGGCGTGGAAGATCAAATTGGATGTGTACAAGGCGCGTCAAGCGTGGAACGAGGTGAAGGCTGCGGCGACACGAGTGCTGGAGTTGGCAGAGGCGGACGATAGGGGGGCACGTGCAGGGGCACTGCGGGCGAGGGCGGAAGCTTACGTGGCGTTGGGCCAGAGTGAGGGGGCGGAACAGGACTTGGCGGCATTGGACGCTGTGGGGTCTTACGGGCAACGGCTAGCGGCACAGGTGCGCAAGATAATGGATGGTAAGGCGGACACGTAAGGAACGGTATTCTGGGAAGGAGTATCAGGAGAGTCATGCATTATCAGGGCAAGGGTGCCTGTAATGCTTGTGGTGGTGGTGGAGTCGTTGGATCTGGTTCGGATTAAGGTGAGCGAGGGCGGAGGGTGTGTGAGGAATAGAGGCACGCAGGATCATGGGAGGTAAAGCTGTGGGAGCAGGCGGATTGGGTGATGGTGTGAGGTGGGGGGGAGAGGACGCGGCGCGGGGGGAGGTGCGGGTGTATGGGGATGCGGAGGCTTTGTATGGGGCGGGGGCGGAGGTGTTTGTGGCGGAGGCGGGGGTAGCGGCAGCGGCGCGGGGGCGGTTTTGCGTG
>Ga0180432_10006247_pt1 | contig 15554 bp, 12 predicted proteins | sample SS_ome_10_FD_132414 | JGI IMG/M metagenome (GOLD analysis project Ga0180432, IMG submission 132414) | Hypersaline lake sediment archaeal communities from the Salton Sea, California, USA - SS_1_MS_2 metaG | ecosystem: Environmental > Aquatic > Non-marine Saline and Alkaline > Hypersaline >... | reverse complement strand
CAGGGGGAGCAAAAAAGATACGACCTGAAAATGAAACGGATGTCAAATTGCCGGCCTGGCAAACGCAATCTCAGTTTATGAGATTATTATTAACCGATCACTATTAACTGATCACTGATTCTCACACCCCCTTCAGGGCCAGTTTGTATAACGCTTCGTACTCCCCGGCAGCATCGTGCCATGAGCGGTTGAAGATCATCGCGTTCTGCTGCAGTGTCTTCCACTCCTTCTGATTGCGGTATTTCCTGAGCACCTCTCGAATTGTTCCGTAGAGCGTCCGCACGGAGAGCTCGGTAAACTTGAAGCCGGTACCGGTTCCGTTTGCCGGATCCCAGGGAATGACGGTGTCATCCAGGCCGCCGGTTGCCCTGACGACCGGTATCGTCCCGTACTTCATGCTGTACATCTGGTTCAGGCCGCAGGGCTCGTATCGCGATGGCATAATGAAGATATCGGCACCCGCTTCGATAAGGTGCGCAAGCGATTCATCGTATCCCCAGTATATGCCGAAGATGGCGGGAAATCTGCTCCTGAGATCTTCGAATTTCCGTATCAGCCACTCCTCTCCGGAGCCGAGAATGATGAACTGAAAACGCTCATCGGCAGAGAGCAGCTCCACTGTTTCTGCAAGCAGGTCCATGCCCTTCTGATGGGTAAGTCGCGAGATGGCCGCGAGTATCGGAGTTTTCCGATTCACCGGGAGGCCCAGCCGTTTCTGGAGCGCCGCCTTGCATGTTCCTTTTCCGGAGAGATCGTCTCCGGTGAATTGCTGCGGGATGAGCGTATCGGTCGCGGGATTCCACTTCCCGTAATCGACGCCGTTGCTGATTCCGTAGAGTCGCTTTTTAATCTTCCGGAAGAGCGGTGCCAGGTTGTATCCGTATTCCTCGCTCTGTATCTCAATCGCGTACTTCCGGCTGACGGTCGTGACAATATCCGAGAAGAGAATTCCGCCCTTGAGATAGTTAATCTGGTCGAAGTATTCCAGCCCCTCTGCGGTGCAGAGATCCCAGCCCAGCTCGGTCCAGATGAAATTATCCCTGTGAAAGACCCCCTGATAGCCGACATTATGCACGGTAGTGATGACCGCCGTATCCGTGAAAGAGGGATCGCTGGCATAATGTGTTTTTCTGAACACCGGAACGAGCCCCGTCTGCCAGTCGTTGCAGTGAATGATATCCGGCTCGAACTCCATTGCCTTCAGACAGGGGAAGATTGCCCGGGAGAAGAAGGCGAATCGTTCCGCGTTGTCTTCAAAGGGGGTGTCGCCGTAGCCGTAGAGGCTGTCCCGTCCGAAGTAGTTGTCGTGTTCGATGAAGTAGGTGATAACCGTGTCGTAGGCTTCATAGATGGCTGCCCATTTTTCGGTGAATCCCAGCGGGACGCACAGGGGTGCGTGTATCAGGGTGAGTTTGAAGCGCCGCTTATCCACAACATAGTAGCGGGGCATGATGATTCGAACGTCGTGACCGCGTTTGTGCAGTGCGCGGGGAAGGGAGAATGAGACATCGGCGAGACCACCCGTTTTCGCATAGGGGTATGCTTCCGATGTGATAAAGGCTATTTTCATAGTGTAATTATCGGCGGAAGATATTCATCAGGCGGTTCGTAACCGAGGAGGAGGAGGAGGGTGGAGGCGATATTTGCCAGTCCCGGAGTTGTGTCGAGCTTCGCGAGCCGATACTCGTGTTTGTACTGCGGATCGTATATAATGAAGGGAACCGGATTCAGGGAATGGGAGGTCTTAACAAGCCGCTCGCCTGTTTCCGGATCGATTTTGATGTTTCCTTTTCGATCGGTTTCGAACATCTCATCCAGATTTCCGTGATCGGCGGTAATGACCGCGATGCCCTTTCGCTCGTGAATTTTCGCAAGCAATCTGCCCAGACAGAGGTCCACCACCTCGGCGGCGATAATCGCAGCTTCCATGTTACCGGTATGCCCCACCATGTCGCCATTGGGATAGTTCAACCGGATGAAGTCGTAGTCGGGCGTGTTTATGACCTCGATAACCCGGTCGGTGATATCAGCCGCTTTCATCCATGGCCGTTTGTCGAATTCTACTCTATCAGAGGGTATCTCCTCGTAGGTCTCAAATCTTCCGTCGAATTTGCCGCTCCGGTTTCCGTTCCAGAAATAAGTCACATGGCCGAACTTCTGCGTTTCTGAAATGGCGAACTGGCGGCAGTTTGCGTGAACGAGGTATTCGCTGACGGTATGATCGATATGCGGCGGGTGAACGAGATAGTTCTTGGGAATATTGAGGTCACCATCGTACTCCATCATGCCGGCGAAGAGAACGGCCGGATACCGCTGCCGATCGAATTGGTCAAAATGCTGTTCCTCGAAGGCGCGGCATATCTCGATGGCGCGGTCTCCCCTGAAATTGAAGAGAATTACCGAATCGCCGTCGACAATGGGACCGACCGGGCCATGCTCATCGACGATCGTGAAGGATGGCAGGTACTGATCGGTGATTTCGGGATCCTCCTTCCGGAATGTCTCGATTGCCTCCTGCGCCGAAGAGAAGGGTCTGGCGGTGCCGAGCACATGCGCTTCCCAGCCGCGCTTTACGATATCCCAGTCCGCTTGATAGCGGTCCATGGTTGTTACCATTCTCCCCCCGCCGGAGGCGATGCGATAATCCCTTCCGGAATTCCTGAATTGATCGAGATGTTTCTCGAGCTTGTCGATATAGATCAGTGCGGAGGTTTCCGGCACATCCCGCCCGTCGAGGAGGGTGTGAACACGCAGCTTCTCGATGTCCTGCGATGCTGCCTTCTCGATGATGGCAAAGAGATGATCAATGTGCGAGTGGACATTCCCGTCGGAGAGGAGGCCGATAAGGTGAAGCGTTTTCCCCTCATTGCGCGGTCTGTTGATAACACGGGCCCAGATCTTGGTCTCGAATATCTTTCCCGATGAAATGGCGCTGTTCACCAGTTTCGCTCCCTGATCAAAGATCCGACCTGCTCCGAGGGCGTTGTGTCCGACTTCCGAGTTGCCCATATCGTCGTCGCTCGGCAGACCCACGGCGGTGCCGTGTGCCTGCAGGGTGGTAGAGAGGGAGTTTTCTCTCAGGGAATCCAGGATTGGCGTGTTGGCGAGTGACACCGCATCGCCCTCCCCGCCATTTCCGATTCCAACGCCGTCCATTATGACCAGTACCAGCGGTCCGCTGCGCGGGGTAAAACGGGTGTTCTTTCTCAGTGGTTTCATGATTGTGCCTCTCTTAAAATCATATATAATATCATGATAACTTTCTACATTTTCTCGATTGTCCGACCATAACCTCTTTCAGGGAACATGCCGGGAAGAGCCGATCTGCCGAAGCCCCCGGCGCCCTGCTTCCGGTATCGCTCAAAGGTCGCGTAAGCATCCGTTCCATTTTCATCGAAACCGTTACGGTTTGATCCTCTTCATCATATCCTCTATCTCTTTCAGGCTCTTCAGGGTTGAATCGGAAAAGGTTATCATTTCGTCCGGGGCATTCAGGATATCTTCGAGGAGCGATTGTTCGAATTCGCTGCCCGCTTTCTGATAACGCCTGAGAAACTCGATCATATTCTCCTTGCGGAAGAGATGTCTCCTGAAACGGGGAGCTTTCCGGTACATCCATGATGCTGCTCGTGCGAAGAGGGGGGGGATTGTTCTCATTATGATAATATAGGCAAGTATCGGAGCAATGAGTATGCCATTCGTCTTGAGCATAGTCTCGGTGGCGGGGGGGCTCTTGAAGCTCTCCCCCCAGGTGTACCAGAGAGCATTTACGGTGATGAGACCGAGAATGAAGGTGAGTTTCCCCTTGGGTATCCCGATAAATGAGAATAATGCGGAGAAGAGGAGAGTTGCGATGAACAGGAGTATCACCTTAACACCGGCGAGGTTGGCGACCTTTTCGAAGAAGGAGGCGATGGAGTTCACAAATCGCATAAAGCCTTCGAGAGCCTCTTTCGTTTCAACGAGCCTGTCAGTGATGCCGGCAGAGAAGAGGGAGGGGCAGCTGTGATAACTCGTTGTGATGCTGATAAGGGTAAGGGTGATGAGGACTGAGATACCCAGAGAGAGGCTCATCTTCTTTCGATTCATGAGAATACAGGTCCTCCTTGATAATTAATGTTATGGCGATGTGCGGGCGGCACTATCGATGTGCAGGGTTATCTGATTTCCCTGTTCGTTCCAGGTCGGATTGCAGAATTGCCTGATGATATATATACCCCTCCCGCGGGGAATGAGCTTCTTTATCTCTTCCGGCGTTTTATCCGCGAGGGAAGTGTCAAATCCGATGCCCTCATCCATGATTGATATATTGAGACGATCAGGCTCCCGGGTTACGGTCACCGTTATCATTTTGTCAGGATCCCACTGATTGCCGTGTTCCAGCGCGTTCGTCAGCGCTTCATCAACGATTAGATAGAGTTCGTTCTGGTTGAGTGTAATGGATACGCTGTGCTCTTTCAGCTTCTTGATTATCGATTTTATTATCTTCTTTCGTATCTTCCGATGAGATGGAAAGGATTGATTCATTATTACGATATGTTCTCTGTTCATGAGTGAATGACCGCATTGCTATCGGGGAGGGGGATAAAATGTACCGGAAGTGTCTCACCGATTGTTTTCGATTTATGCAACTGTGGAATTCTCCCGGATTATGTGCTGTCTCTATTATTGGCAACGCTTGCAATCAGGAGTTTCGTTTATTGGATGATAACTCCTGATTGCATCAGATAGCATACCCGCAGCGGCACGCTATCGCGCATGCCGGCGCGCACAGGATATGCGAAAGAAAGCTTGCCGGGGCACCTTCAAATTCAAACAAATAGGAGTTATCTTATTCTCAGATGATAACTCCTCATTCAATCAGCTATGGTGCTCAGCGGGGAGCTTCAAATGGAAATAGAGAGAAGCTCCCTTTTACGAACAGATTAACCGCACGAATCTATTCATGGTTTTTTGCAGGATCACCATTATCGGAATAGTAGGTGGTAAAAAGCAATTCCTTCATTCAAACCCACGGATTCATCGAATCCCCGGCTTGTCACTGAATAACTCCGATAGCTCTTCGGGATGGGGGGATTTGAACCCCCGACCTCTGCGTCCCGAACGCAGCGCGCTAGCCTAACTGCGCTACATCCCGCCTCATAAGCTGAGGTATCTCTCTATGATAAGAGAACGTGTCGATGAATTTTTTGCAATCTTTTTTTTTAAAAATGATATCAACCGCTCTTCACGGAAAGGTGCTCCCTGCCGCAGAGAGGAGCGCCCGTTATTTCCGCCTGCGCGGTATACGGAAGTCTTCACCAGGGGGTGAAAAATTACTTGCATCGCCGTTAAGGGTTTACTATCTTTACAATGCACCTTTTGTTCTATAGTAAGAGGAGTTCCTTTCATTCACTCCTGTTCGAGGGGGATATATGGTTTATCCGTATAGCTATGTTAATAAGGCACCGGTTATTGAGATTGTCGAGGAAGAGTGCTCCTTCGCTGATATTGATGTGGAAGAATTCTATAACGATATTATTCAATTGAATGTTCACGCTGCCGAGCGGATAGCGCTTGACCTTTCGAAGAAGAGCTTTTGCAGCAGTGCAGATCTCGGGGTCCTCCTGAAAATTAAGGATCTGCTCATTGACGATGGGATTGACATCGTGCTAATAAATCCGTCTGACAAAGCCGTTGAGTTGTTGAAAATGGTCGGTGTATTTGATCTTTTCCTGCTCAGTGAAAATGCCGAGGAACTGTTGTGATAATACCTCCCGGAATTGGCAACATGATGAATGCGAGGAACAGGAAAGGGAGAACCGTATGAATGATGGCGAATTTGTATCATCATCAAACGAAATCTATGATGGTGATATACAGAAGGATCTGAATCCATTACTGGAACGAGTTATCAAGTTTCTTTTCAAGAAGCTGGAGATCGATCAGGAGAGCATTGATACGCTCAGAGAGTATTCCGAGAAGGGGGAGATTGTTTTTGCGTCTTTCCACAGCACGAATACCTCGCTGCTGATCCTGCATATACTTCTCCGGAGAAACGGCTTTGTGCCTCCCGCCTATGCGCTTGAATATAATCCCTTTCTGCTCCAGAAATTGGGTTTCGTGTTAAAACGGGTGGGGAAGCTCCTGGGACGGCTTTTTTTGCGGCGGCGTTCCCGGGATGTTCTGGAAACCGATTATATTGAAAAGCTCATACGGGCGGGAAGGATTGTTCTCGTTCCGCTGCTGTCGCGGCGTTTCTTTCTCAGACGGTATATGGAGATAAAGCACGATTCTATTATTCATCTCGTGGACATTCAGAAGAGATTGGATCGACCGCTGTATCTCGTACCCCAGATGATCTTCTGGAATATGAATCCCGAGAGGACGAGGAGCATGATCACTTCCAGGGCGACCGGCGATCGGGGTCTCGTCTCCGCCTGGTTGACCAATCTCAAATGTATCACGCCCTCCTTCGTGCGGTTTCTCAAGCCGATAGATTTGAAAGAGGAGATTGAAAATTCACCCGTTACGGACTCAAGCCAGATCGCCGTCAGGATTCGGAACAAGCTCCTGGAGATATATCACTATGAAAAGCGAACAGTCCTGGGTCCCATACTCCGTTCACGGCAGGAGATGATGGAGAAGGTGCTGTATCATAAAAATGTGCTGGATACCATTGCGAAGATATCACGAGAGGATGATGTTTCTGAAAAGAAGCTGCGAAAGGACGCCTATCATTATTTCAAAGAGATTGCGGCGAATTTCTCGATTCTGACCATCTGGATGTTCAAGGCTGGCGCGGAGTGGATGTTTCGCAGAATATTCGATGGCTTCTCCTATGATCCCGATTCGATACGAATCATCAAGGAATACGCACAGAAGGGACCTATTGTCCTGACCCCCAGCCATAAGAGCCATATGGATTATCTGATAGTCTCCTACCTCTTCTTCATGAACAAGATGATCCCGCCGCATATTGCTGCCGGGATTAATCTCTCATTCTTCCCGCTGGGCACTCTGTTCAGGCGTTCGGGAGCTTTCTTTCTCCGGAGAACCTTCAGGGGATTGCAGCTCTACCCTGTTGTTTTCAGACAGTACCTGAAAACGCTCATCTCGGAGGGATACTCCATCGAGTTCTTTATCGAGGGGGGGCGTACCCGGACAGGAAAGCTCGTCTTTCCGAAGATGGGTTTTCTGAACTATCTGATCGAGGCGATTGATGAAGGATACAACAGGGATCTCTACTTTGTGCCGATCTCGATAAACTATGACCGGATTCTGGAAGAGGCCAGCTATCAGGAGGAGATAAAGGGGAAGACAAAGGTTCCCGAGTCGACCTCGATGCTGGTTGAGAGCAGGAAACTCCTGCGGCGGAAGTACGGCAGGGTCTATGTAACTTTCAATGAGCCATTCAGCCTCAAGGAGCTGCAGGGGAGGGTGGACTCCTCTCAGGTGGCCGACGCTGTGGCCAAGAATATCATCAATAAAATATACGAAGTGACGGTGGTAACTCCCTTCGCGCTCACGACCACTGCCATTCTCCTCTCTTCGGTCAAGGGCTTCTCGAAGCGGATGCTTGCTGAAAGGATTATCAGCCTCTATGATTATCTCGTGTATTCGCATGTGAAGCTCTCGGATTCGCTTCTCCGCAAGAGAAATATCGAGCAGATCGTTGAGTACGTTATTGAGGCTTATCTCGATGACCGTATCCTCGAGGAGCTGAGCCTCCCCGAGAATGAAACCGGGGAAACGGCGGGAGATCTCTTCGTCCTCAACGATGAGAACAGATCGCGAATCGCCTTTTACAAGAACAGCATTATACACTATTTCATTCCGCTTGCCTATTACTGTCTGGAGCTGCTCAGTTTAAGCAGAGAGGGAGCACCCGTTGAACCGGAAGCGCTGGAGCGGGGGTACTGCTCTCTGCATGAGCTCTTTTCACGGGAATTCATTTTCCCCGAAGAGAATGGAGAGAAGAAGAAACCCTCCGAACAGGTCTATGAATTTCTCCGCTATGAAAAGCTCATTGAAGACGATGGATTGCGGATCAATCCGGAGAAGAGTGATGTTGTGCTTTTCTATGCGAAGATTCTCAGAGAGTATCTGGAATCCTATCTCATCGTGGTGGAGGCTGTGATACAGCATCAGGTAAAAATGAACAGTAGAGAGTATGTACGGAATATACGCAGGAACGGCATCCGCATGTATCACCTCGGCGAGGTGCAGCTCGCTGAATCGCTCTCACTCCCCAATTATCAAAACGCCCTGGATAAGCTCGTCGAATACGGCATTCTCCAGAAAGAGTTGCACGGCAAGAAGGATGCCTTCTTCGAGCCTGACGATGTGCAACGCCTTAATGAGCTTTCAGCCACACTGAAGAACTATCTCACATGTATTAGCTAGACAGGAGAGGCTCAGTCCTCTTGCCCGGGGGTTCGTTGACAGAGCATTGTGTCACTGTGAGGAACGCCAGTTGCCCGCACTGTCATCGCGAGGAGCGACGCGACGAAGCGATCCGCTCTCATTGAACGGTTAATCACCATGAACAGAGATTTCTCGCGGAGCATACCCCGAGATAATTCGAGGGGCTCGGAACCGGCTTCGCGATCTCTGTTCATAAACGGAACGATTGTAGAAATAGTGATAGAATAATAAATTCAATATGCAAACAAACAAAGATCACTTCGCGGAGTATGTCCCGAAAGAAATCGAGTGGCCTCGCGATGACATATCGTTCGTCAGCACCCCCCCGCCCGGGAGGGCGGGGGAATAATGAACAGCTTTCTCAGATGGATACCCGCGCCCCGACGTGCAGGGCGTCGGTATTAATATCGGCTTCGTATTCTCCATCCTCGATGGTGGATTCCGTGTGAATCCATTCGCCGAAGACCTGTATCATCGGGAATACCGTCATCGCAACTCCGATGCCGTAGTATATCTGGTTGAACTTGTCATCGAATTTAGATCCCTCGAGGTCTAACTCCTCCTTAATGGCGATGCCGCCCCGGATGTAGGGGTGAATAACGATAGGCAGTTCCAGCTGTGCGTAGGCGTCGAAACCGTACGATTCACGGTCTGCATCATAATCCTTGCTGTCAATCTCGACGGTGTGAGAAGCGCTTTGCCAGAAGAGACCCACCCCGACGCTTATCAACAGCGGCACACCGCCGTTAAAGTGTCCGATGAAGCCGTATTCGCTGCCGTCAATGTCGTAGGTGCCGTTTGGCTCAAAGTCGCCCCATGCGTAGCCACCGTAAACACCGAAGTCTATTATGGCATAGCTCGATGCAGGGATGAAAACAATTATGGTGAGTATAACAAGAATCTTTACTAGTAATTTCATCTGCACAAAACCTCCGTTGTGAATTGATTCTCAGTACGCGAGAGAAGTGTAAGAGATGAGGTGCTGTTCGTCAATCGAAATAAATATTATGTGGAAAATTCCTCCAGGAGGCGGTAGAGCTCATCTCTCTGCTGCTGCAGCTCAACGCCGGCATGGGTGTCCTTCACCTTGAGTGGATTCTCGTAGGTGTCGATGATCTCGATCATCAGATTCACGGGTTCCTTCTTTTTCCGTGCTTCGATGACCTCATCGGGTGTCGGCAGTATGATGGCATAGAGGGAGTAGGGGGTGTGCGTCAGCGAATGACCGCGGTTCAGATATGCTTCTGAGAATCCTCCGTCGATGTTGATTGCCCTTCCGTCCGGAGATGCTATTTTCTCCCCCTTCAATATATTCACCGGTGTGTGCCCGTAAACAATCCTTCTGGTGCCGAATTCGTTCATGATCTTGTCCATGAAATCGGCATCTTTTATGTTCTCTCCCCAGTAGAGGAGCTTCTCCTTGTGGGTTTCCTTGTCTTTCAGGAAGTAGCGCTCGAATGTTTTCATTGCGTTTTTGCCGAAGAAGGGTGATTTCGGGCCGCACCAGAGGTAGAACATCAGCGCCAGCTCTTTCGGATTCTGCTCTCTCCCTTCGAGGTAATTTTTCCCGACATTCTTAATAACTGATTGAATATATTCGATGAGCTCCTTCCCCCGCCGGCCGAGGAATTCGTCAAAGTTGCCGTCCGCGGTGCTCGGTATGAGCGCGTGTATGTTGAGAATGTAGTTATTAATATGATACATCTTCCCCTTTTCGAAGAGGAATTCCATGAGTGATCGTATTTTGCTGCTCGTGGTGAACTGATGGGTCAGATCATCGATGATATCGCGCTCTCCGTCGGTGAGCTCGGTGGGATTGTCGAGATCGAGGGTGGGAAAATCCGAATCGACGAGCCCCTCGATTTCATTATTTTTCAGCATTGCTGCGAGCTTATCAAGCCAGAGCCGTGATTCCATGTTGAACTCGGGATTTTCCCGAATCGTTTTCTCTTCCAGCTTGAACTGTATCATTGCCAGCGTCTTTTCCATTCTCTTTGAGATTTCCTGTTTTGCCTTGAAATTGCCCGTTATATCGCCGGGATAGAGCTGGCGGGCAAATTCGATCAGGCGGGTGATGTCAATTCCAATTCGTGAAAGGAAGGAGAGATTGTCATAACGTGTGCTGATACGAAGCGCTTCGGCAATCAGGGACCGATTGCCGGCGGCGGCACCCATCCAGAGGATGTCGTGGTTGCCCCATACGAAGGTGACATACGGTTGTATATCTTTTTTTTTGAGGATTCTGATGATCTTGTCCGGTTCATCCCCTCGATCGAAAACATCACCGAGTACGATCAGATGACCGAGAATAACCTGCTTGGCTATTTTACACAGAGCTGTTATCACCCGGTCGGCGATGAGATCATTCTCGTAAACGATATTCGGCACGGGAAAGTTCAGAAGCAGGTTCTCCAGCACCAGTTTCAGGTCCTTATTGAAGCTGTCCCTGATCTGATCGAAGTGCCTGACATTCTGTACCTTGTACTGAATAATCTTTACCAGAGCGGAGATGACGTCCTGTCGCTCCATACTGACTTCTTCAACGATGAAGTAACGCTCCTTTCTCATGAGACGGCCCAGATACTCTACTTTTTCGTTGGAGAAGGTGCTCGGTAATGCCTCGCGGCAGGTTTGCCAGACGAGGCCAAAGCGCCCCTTCAGTATTGAGACAAATCGCTCTCCCGCACCGTGTGGATCGCTGACCCACATGGTGGTTTCGATATTTGATTCAAGCTTTGTGTCGATTTCAACAATTTCCCTGATTATGTTATGGAGTGAGGTTATTGTTTTCTCAGGTGGCATATTTTACTCCTCTCGGCATCCTGAGGTGGGATGTGAGAGATATGGCTCTTTCGAGCAGCGTCTTTTAGTATAATGCGTACTGCCTCGCGGCGTGCCTCAACGAAGTAATCCCTGCCTCTGTAAGGCAGCAAAGAATCGCCTGGAAAGCAGGCCTGCTGTAAGCAGCAGGGGATTGCCTGCGAAGCAGGCTCGCCCGGCACAGACCCCTCCGTCGATGCTGCAGGCATCGACTGCGTTAACACCGGCAGCTCGCTTCAGGGTTGTTCATTGTAGAAGGGTTTTGCGCTGCGTGTCAATTGGATTTTAGAACTTTTTTTTAGGGAGGCGTATGCCCGTTATCAGCGGCACTTTCAGTGACATCGCCGGGGATACGAATAGAGAGATACAGAGATATGGTATCATCTTTTTTGATGTCGTATGCTATTCGGTTATTCGATACAGGCTCGCTACATTATCTTTCCGCCGGCGTCATCCAGCTCAACGTCTTCGAGGAGCTCTTTCAGGGTTTCCTCATCAACCTCTTTCGATGCTTTATCAAGGCCCATACAGAGAGCGAATACCTTTTTCTTTACGAAGATGGGAGCCTTCGCCCGCAGGGCGAGGGCGATTGAATCGCTCGGACGGCTGTCTATCTGTAATTTTGTGTCACCTGAGACGAGGTTTATCTTCGCGTAGAATATGTTGTTTTTCAGGTCATCGACGACAACCGATTCTACTTCATAGGAGAGCTCTCTGATTATATTGAGGAGCAGATCATGCGTGAGCGGTCGTATGGGTTTCTTTCCTTCGAGTTCGATAGCTATCAGGCTCGCTTCGAGCGGTGCGACGAGTATCGGGAGCACATCCTTTGTGTTAATGTCCTGGAGGAGAACGATCGGCGCTCCGGAATCCTGATCGATGAAGAGATTTGCTACCTGTACTTCGCACAGTGACATAGAATACTCCCTTTTTACTATCTGATGCGTCTTGAAACTAATTTCAAAATACAGCAAAGTTTAACGAATATCAAGATTTTTACACAAAAATATCCCCTTAAATAGTGAATTGCTTTACAGAGAGTGAGATATCTTACCCCCTTTTCACCTCACGTATCAGCTCATGCGCTATTTCGTTCATCTGTATCTGGGATGTCCCTTCATAAATGCTCAGAATACGTGCATCGCGAAGCATTTTTTCAACGGGGTAGTCTCTCATATATCCGTATCCCCCCAGTATCTGAATCGCCGTGTTGGCAACCCACAGAGCATTTTCAGCGCAGTAATATTTTGCCATCGCCGAGAATTTCCTGTGGCGTGGATTCTTATCGTCAATCATTCGCGCTGCGGTGTAGGCGAGAAGACGTCCTGATTCGATTCGGGTGCTCATTTCAGCAAGCAGATGCTGTATCGACTGGAGGGAGCTGATGGGATTTCCGAACTGTTCCCGTACAGTGGCATACTGCAGGGCGCACTCAAATGCCCCCTGTGCGATTCCCACTGCCGATGCTGCAACGACTGCGCGCGAGTGATGAAGCGTTTCCATAACGTATTTGAAACCGTGTCCCTCTTTCCCGACGAGATTCTGAAGCGGCACCTCGCAATCCTCGAAGATAACTTCTCTCGTTTCTGAACATCTTATTCCGAGCTTTCTCTCCTTCGCGCCGAAGGACATGCCGGAAGTCTCATTCTCGACGATGAGGCAGCTCATTCCCCGAATGCCCCTGTTCTTATCGGTGAGCGCGAAGACGGTGTAAAGATCAGCCCGCGAGGCTCCGGTGATCCACTGCTTCACGCCGTTGATGACGTATCGATCGCCCTTTTTCACTGCGGTCGTTCTTATGGCGGTGATATCGGAGCCCGCGCCCGCCTCGGTGAGCGCAAAGGCCGATTTTTTCTCCCCCCGGGCTGCAGCGGGGAGAATCCGCCTCTTCATCTCATCGGAGCCTCCGATGAGGACCGGATAAAAGCCGAGTCCCGTGACGGAAAATGCTGTGGATACGCCGAGGCAGCCCCGTGAGAGCTCTTCCGCGATGAGGGCAGACTCGAAAATTCCCTGACCGATCCCCCCGTATTCTTCGGGTATAAAGGGGCAGTTCATCCCCAGATCCGAGATGAGCTTGTGTATGATCCCCTCGGGGTATTCTTCCCGCTCGTCGAGCTCGGCTCGAACGGGGATAATCTCCTTTTCGGTGAATCTCCTGACCGTCTCCTTCAGTGCTTTCTGTTCATCGGTGAGGAAAAGTGACATAGGCTCTCCTTCCGCTCGTTGATTCCGGGCATCTGCTCATACGGGCTCTCGATATCGTTTCTTAAGAGATCTTTTCGTATTCCCTGTTGCGTATGTAGTTCACAATCAATTCACCGGCTTTTGCGCTGTGCGTCTCCTTGTTGCTGGCCAGCTCGCTGTAATCCGAATGGCGTAATCCGTCGAGCATTTTCTTCAGGGTGTCCGTGCCGTGCAGCTTGTCGCTGGTCGCCCCGATGATGAGCGTCGGTACGGGCACGCCAGGGAGATGCTCCCAGATGGTGTAATTTTTCAGCGCTATGGCGTTCGCCTTGAGCTTGTACGGATCCGCAGCATCGAGCGTTCCTTCGTATTTCTTCACCTGCTCGATTTCCCGCTTCTTGTCGAGCCTGAAATTGCGCAGGTACCACTTTATAAGCGGCTTGATGATGAGGTAGAGGGACGGGTGGAGGAGGGGGATGATATCACCGAGAACGGGGGGGAAATGGAACTCGAGTACCGGCGATATCAGGATGGCGCATTCCGGCTGCCTCCGGTTTCTGGCGAGGTACTGTATAATGGCAGTTGCCCCAAGTGAGCTCCCGGCAATTATGAAGGATCGATCTCCGGGTATGGTTTTCTGTATGATATTATCGATGTCCTCCGCAAGGCGTTCCATGGTGAAGCTCACCCGCTTCCCCTGCGGAACAACGGATGAAGACTTCTCCCGTGTCTCAAGATAGACGGTACGGTATTCGGGAGTGATCTTCTGTACGACCGGTTTCCATCCGGTTATCATTGATATCCACCCCGCAACGAAGAGCACTATCGGCTTCTCCGGTGAATCGCTTTGTGGAATGAACTCGATAATGTTCAACTGCACCTGATCGGATACTTCTGCCAGGTATTCTTTGATCTCGGTGCCTCGAGATGTATATTCCGAGTAATCCATTTCATACCTCCTGCATGGTGATTGCAGTATGTATGCTGCTGCGCTCCGTCACTTCGAAAGGACTTATTCCTGCAACCGGCGGGCAATATCATCTCCGACCGCCTCCGTGCTGTCGGTGCCGCCCCGATCGGGCGTCTTCACCGCTCCTTCGGAGAGGTGCTCCTGCACGGCGGTTCGTATCCTCGCAGCATTCTCCTCCCCGAGGAAGTCGAGCAGCATTGCGGCGCTCAGTATCGCTGCGATGGGATTTGCCGTTCCCGTGCCGGCAATATCGGGCGCCGAGCCGTGTACCGGCTCGAACATCGAGGGATACTCCCTCGTCGGGTTGATATTGGCGCTCCCGGCAAATCCCATTCCGCCGATGATAATAGCAGCGAGATCTGTCAGGATATCGCCGAAGAGGTTTGAACATACCACCACATCGAACATCTCGGGCGCGCGCACGAGGTTCATTGCCGCCGCATCGACCAGCATGGAGGCCCATTGGACATCGGGGTAGTCGGGGGCGATATCGCGGATGACGTCATCCCAGAAAACCATGCTGTGTTTCAGCGCATTCGATTTCGTGATGCTGGTGAGATGCTTCCGCTTCCGCCCCTGCGCGGTCTCGAAGGCGTAGCGGAGGATTCGCTCCGTTCCCCGTCGGCTGAAGTAGTTGATCTGCAGGGCCACCTCGTTCGGGGTGTTCCGATAATGCCGTCCGCCGAGGTCCGTGTATTCGCCCTCGGTATTCTCCCGGATGACTATCATGTCGATGCCGAAGGGCTCTTTCCCCTTCAGGGGCGAGTCAACTCCCGGATAGAGCACAGCCGGTCTCAGATTGACGTACTGATCGAATCCCCTCCGCATGGCGAGGAGCGGCTCGACGGCAATGTGATCTGGCGCATTGTCGCTGTTGCCCAGCGCGCCGAGGAGAATGGCGTCGAAGGTTTTGAGCTGCTCGAGAAAATCCTCCGGCGCGCATCTGCCGATTTTCGGGTAGAGTGCGGTGTTCCAGTCAAAAAGGGTAAAGTCGATATCGCTGTTCAAGGCGTCCAGTATCTTCCGTGCTTCACTGATGACTTCAGGCCCAACGCCATCGCCGGGGTAGAGCGCAACTCGATGTGCCATGGTTATCTATTCCTTCCCTTTATTCAGACGATAATACCCGATGCGATGAGAGTGAGAATAATACTATTGCATTAATCATTAT
>Ga0180432_10006246_pt1 | contig 15555 bp, 31 predicted proteins | sample SS_ome_10_FD_132414 | JGI IMG/M metagenome (GOLD analysis project Ga0180432, IMG submission 132414) | Hypersaline lake sediment archaeal communities from the Salton Sea, California, USA - SS_1_MS_2 metaG | ecosystem: Environmental > Aquatic > Non-marine Saline and Alkaline > Hypersaline >... | reverse complement strand
TTGCAATCTGCCATTTACTAATTAACCTCCAATATTCCTCTAAAGAAATAATATTACAATACACTAACGCTAATAAATAACTAGTAGTATTCATGTTTTACTCCGAAAAGGCCCCCATGGGCCCCATATATGAGTTGGGCGTTGCCAACTCAAATTTAATAAGGATATACATATAGGTTTTTATAACGCTCTTCTTCACGATCCCTCGCCATAACCACATCATGCCATTCCATGCGCATTTCTCTATATTGCAACCTAGTAATAACACCTAATCGTGCCAAGATTCTCAAATAATCACCCATCATCGATATGCCACCTATTTAAAAGCACCACTATCACATCCAAATGCTCTCGAGCATTTAGAACACCAAAAGCACGCAAACCGGTAAGATAAACTGACAACTTTTCATCATCTGTGCCATTGTTCATAATGCCACTCATCACACCACCTTCGTACCAATTGAGGCCTCATCTCTACTAGATTTATCTTATTGATAATATTAAATCTACATACACTATAAAAATAGCGTGATAGCTCTATGGCGGAATACCTTTCATGCATTACAACCCCTCACTGCCACCTTTTCCCACATATATCGTTTCCAACACTCTTTATATTCCCTATCACTCATTATGCCTAATCGCACCAATGCCCACATATATTTACCCATCGTACTCTTCCGCCCGTAATTCTCGTAATACATCCATATACAATAACAAAGTAATCAAATATTCCTTGTTACTTACAATATTCAATTCCCTTAATGCAAACAAATACCCATTAAACTTCATTTGTGCCCCATAATTCTCTTTTCGATACTACAATCATTTACCACTTCAATAATATATTTCCAATGCTCATCAGGACTAATTATGGCGCATCTCTCTAGGGCCTGCATATAATGTCCTATTGTAAAATAATTACCCACATTCCACTCAGTTTCCAACATGTTGCTCCATAATCCTATCTATATTTTCTCTAATACATTCAATAATAGTCTGTAAATGCTCATCAGAACTAATTACGCCATAGTTCACTAATGCATTCATATAGCCATCTTTAATAGAATATTTCACCATGGATCCTTGTAATATTTTTCGCAATATACAGCCCACATCATATGTTCTTTTGCAGACCATTTAGAAAAATGTGCCATACCAAAGCCATCCAATGCACACAAATAATCATATGTTAATGATATTCTACTTTGTGTCATTTATATAGCCCCTTAACCCTATATGCTGCAGCCATACTGTTCCACCATGCATTTTCATAGTCATATATATTTAATATCTTGCAGCTCTCTAATGCAAGCAAATACTTTCGTATTGCATAATTTATTGTTGAAGTGCTCATGATATCAGCCTTTTTATCTTTATATATCTATTACGTAAAGCACTCCATGCTTCTATTTCTGCTTCATCCCAATAATCAATATTGATTATCTGATAATCATCCAATGCTATTATATAATTGCGTATAATACTAAATATGCTCATAATATTGTCTTTCTAAGTATTCTGCTAACCCTGCATCATAGCAACTTCTTTCAATAATTCGATCCCACCTATAGATATCATTTATACCCCAATCATATATATTAATTATTCGTAAATTATGCAGCATATGTAAATAACTATTAGCAATTATCCAACTCATCGTTGTTCCCATCTTGCACAAAATTCTTTCCATAACTTGTGGTGTGGAATCCAACGCCATCGCTCAATAACAGTATATTTTTGTAAGGCAATTATATATTCAGCAATTATGGTTATTTCATTCTTAATATTCATCGTCTTTTCATCGCCCGAAACTTATCCTTAGTTGTCGTCAATACATAATCTATGGATTTAATAATATGTATGCGACCCAATGCATACAAATACTCATCTATTACTCGTATTTGTCCATAGTGCCTTTCAAATCTATGCCAACGTGTTGTATTTTTGTACATATTAACCCCATTTATAGCTGGTCATAGCCTATACCTAATTGTACTTCGTACCGATGTTTTAAACCACGCCATAGGTCCCAATCGCCTGCAGTCCATCGACCTACATTGATAATTTCTAATCTATAAAGAGTACCAAGGTAGGCATTAATTTTCGCCCATTCATCCATTGCTTAACTCTTCCATGTCTGTACATCGAATATCATCAGCAATGCCCAAACACTCGCATGCAGAACAATAGAGTAGCACTATGCACCATTCACTAAATTTCATATCGATCAATCCAAAGCCAATTTAAAGCGGTATGTAATTCTTGCTCGCTAATTATCCCATGGGTATACACACCATACAAATACCCACTAGTTACTTGATTATGAACACTATTAATATTACTCATTATCTTCTTTATAAAATATTAAATTTATAGAGCATGTGATAATACACAATCGTTTTTATTAGACTTGAATCTAAAGCAATTTCTACTATTTCTTCCATGTCATGAAAAGCCCCGCTATGACCCAGTGTATACTACTGTACTCTTCATAAGGCAAAATACGTAAATTAAACAATATCGTCGCATAAGTATCTACTAATTCCATTTGTTCGCCAAGTGTTTTAATATCACCACCCATATTCTAATGCCATTTTTCTTTTATACAGTCGGTGCATTGTGATGTCCATATCGCCATGGTGCAATAATTTAAACCACCTAATTGCTTCTATGTAATATATAGCATATATTAACTGTTCTTTATTCATAGGTTGTCCACATATAAGAAAGAGTATAGTCATAGCCATAAGCATCTCTCCAGGGCATCAATCGACATATAGCAAGCGTACGAATATAGCATTTTACCCAATATATTTCCCCACTATTTAGTGTTCGGATAATGTTTTTATATTCCGCCATAAAAGCCTCTTGTGTGAAAGTGATCATCACGTGGTATAGAGGTATAATAGGCGGATAAGTTTGCTACTGGAGTATATGTGTAATTACCATTAGATCGATATATGATATCATTAATCAATATATAATCACCGACAGGGATCGGCAAAATGTGAAATCGCTGTATAGAATAGAAATAGGACCATTTATTTAACTTTGACATTTTCATACTTTCTTAGGTAATACACTATGTGTTTATTATCAGGAAAAGGTGTTAATATTTGCAAGCGTTTTGCACTACGTATGTATTGAATAAGCAAATGACGCAATACCACTACAGTTTACCTCTTTTGGGAAATAAATGTGCCCCTAAGCGAGGCGATGGGTCATATCCGCGAGCAATTTCTTCCGTATAAAATGCAATAGTTACGGCATCATAATAATCAGTAATCTTTAAATAATATAAACCCTTGGCGTAATTGTACATTAGTGTAGCTTTATATGTCATTTTACTTGTTTCTTTAAACGTTTATTAATATAACGATATACTTGACGTACAGGCCAATCTGGTATCATACCCAACCGCTGTGTGGCACGTAAGTAATTTATCAATATTGTCCAGGGTTGTGTCATTCATCACCACATTGTACTAAAGCAAAAGTGCAGGCGGATAACGCCTTGAAATTATTAAAAAAACAAAAATTTCACCGATCGGGGTTATTCATTTATACTAGCGCGTGCATCAGTTGGTAATTGCTAGTATATAATCTTACCTTTTCATGTTTAGAGATAATTTTTAATCGATATAATATTTTACAATAACAATTCCACATGGTTATATTATACACGTGGAAATTTGATGGTGTGTATATCTGCAATATAGCAGTCTACAAAAGAAATATGTAGCCGCTCAAGAGAAGCTAAATAAGGCTTAACAGTAGGGTGGTATGGATAATACGGGTAAGGATGTAATTCCTCATCGGTGATCCCAAACCGATAAAGAATACCATCATACATTAATATATGTGCATATTTATTCATGGTATTTCTGGATAAAATTTATCACGCCATGGTACAAGCTGCAAGCGCTTACACGCCAAGATATATAGTGTATAGAGATAACCTCTATATCTCGGTTTCTTGTTCTTCACTCCAGGTGCCTCCAGTACAATCTTTGCAATAATAAATCTTTTGCTTATTGCCATCAGTCATGTAAGTGATATTGGTAGAACTACAATGTGGACAAGTCATACCGTTTCCTTTTTTGTTTGAGTTTTTTACACAAATTGTATAATATATATCCAAGCTGTAATAAAATTTGATAACATTAACATTACGCACAGCTCTTAAATAGCCTAGCCATGTATCTTGCCATGCTTCAATAGATGCATAATCAATCATATTTTTTTAAGCTCTTGATCCATGATACGATCAATACCCTCACCCCAAAAATTTAATTCCTTAATAATACTTTTTTTCCATTGTGGCTGTAGTTTTAGCGAGCATAATATTTTTCTATAATTCCATAATATAGTAATTACATAATAAGGGCTATCTTGATCATAGGAAATATTCAACATATTTATTATCCAGTTCTTCTTCTATACTTCTTCTATAGTAAAACTGCCCATTTTTGATAATTTTTATTCGTCGACAAGCAAGTAAATAGTCTAATACTACAGATTTTGAGAAAATATTATAATTACACATTATTCTGGCCACTTTTGGGTATTGAGGTATTGACTCCTATATACCTCTAGTGCCCCTACATATTGTATATACATTATGGACAATCCATATGCTTCGTATACTGTACATATGTAATCATTAACTAATTGGGCAAGTTTATAGTGTTTCTTATTCACAGCTCACTCATCCACATATGTGCAGCATAGCGATAGATACGATTATACTCTTGAGAATATCTATCTATTAATCGATAGTTGCACAAAGTTTCAATATACAGTAGATAAAGATAATATTCTTCGCCACTATTCATAGGTTTTCCAACCAGGAGTCAAAGGAGCTGGGTGATATATCGCCATCAATAAGTCTAGATAATCTATTTGGACCTACCGATGTAACTATAGTATATCTCTCACCATCCATAATAAATTTTTCTTTTGTGGATACATAAAGAGTTTCATAGGGAAAACTATTAATAAAACCGTGTTTGCGGCGATTTATGTGACCATCGCTTTGATGTATATTGAATTTAGGTGTTTTTCTAGTCGTCTTGCTCATAATCATCCATCAAAAAACGAGTTAATATTTCCAATGCTTTTTCTACTCTTTTTGCTTTTGCACTCATTGAGGGACGTTTATAATCTCCCATCATATATTCCGCACATTCTTGTAAAAAGGGACAAGCTTTGCAACGCTCATTATCGCAGCAATCCCCTTGGTGCTCGATTATATAATTCACCACATCTTCATTTATCATCTTCTTTTCCTAATACAACTCGCTCTATTTCAATATCATTAAGTGCTTGTATTGCGGCTTCTAAAAAAGACCCAGTATTAATACCGCCTTGGCTTTTAAAAACATAAGTGAGACAAGATTGTTTTTGCCCTAATGGGCAATTAATACATATTTTGGGGCCAGATATATCATTAATCCACGTGCATTGCCCGCGATTATCGATGATTTTCTGAAGAATCTCACGTGGTTTCATTTTGCCCCAGTATAATGATAAAATATAATAGGATCGTTTTGAACTATTATGATAATATTATACCGATTATCGATTTCATAAGGAGATATGGTAAGTGAGCGACATGCCAAAACCTACCCAGGTTTATCCTGATCGGGTTAATCAAAAGCCTTCACCGATGCCTGTAAATATTCAGGATGTTAGCTTAAATAAGCAAAACTTTGATCAATTACTACAAAATCGTGGTATTCGCTTTATTCATCGTAAGGCAGTTCCTTGTGTAAATATGAATTCACTAGATGACAATTCACATAATCCTAATTGCACAATATGTGATGGTAGTGGGCTTTATTATTATGAAGAGAAAGAAATCTATGGGATATTTACTTCAAATAGCCTGCAGAAAAACTTTGAGCAACAGGGCTTCTGGGAAATAGGTACGGCAGTGGTGACATTGCCTGCAGAGTATGAAGATGGCACACAATGTGAACTTGGACAATATGATCAACTAGTTATACCAGATTTTACTGTTAGATTATGGGAACTGAAAGAATACTACCCTACGGACAATAACCAGCAACGTCTCCGTTATCCTATTGATACCTTTGAGTTTATGAGCTCTGTGGAGAATGGCTCGGTGGTTTCATACACAGAAGGAACTGACTTTAATGTGGTTGATGGTAATATTGAATGGGTAACTGGAAAGACTCCATCATATGATGCTACAATCGACCGTGGTTCCGCCTATAATATTGTTTACTATGCTAATCCTGTGTATGTAGTTATGAATCATATGAGAGAGTTGCGTGTTTCACAGCAATTAGTAGGCGGCCAGAAGACTGCAATCAGAATGCCTCAAAGTGTTTTGGTAAAGAGAGATTTTCTTAATAACCCATCGGATTCTGAATAACCTATATAATAGGTTATAATGATATAGATTAATACGGTTTTATACACCAGTGGAGCAAATATGCCGGCACCCGTAAGTAAGAAACAGATGAGGATGATGTACGCCATCGCAAATGGCGGCAAGGGCAAACCAAAGCGTGGTGGGCCTGGTCCAGACAAAAGTGTGGCACAATCCTATGCCAATGCCAACAATAGTGCACCAGCTGAAGAAGATAAGGGAAAAGCATACGAGGGTGGCAGACATCCTGCAGGAAGTGGTAGACACCCACATGGACTAAAAGGAAGCCGAAGCAAAGAAGAACGAAAAAAGACTGATAAGAAGAAAAAAGAAAGCGTTAAAAAATCAGATACTGAATTTGGTGCGGGTATTATTGTTGTTAATGATAAAGGACAAGTGTTATTAGGACGACAGACAGATAATAAATGGAGCACTTTTGGTGGCAGTGTAGATGCCCATGAAAGATCACATGATGCAGCTATTCGTGAGCTGAAAGAAGAAATTGGGCTTAAGGCTGAAAAGCTTTATGAAATCAATCCTCAATCTGGTTGTGATACATCAAATACCTTTGTGTGTGAACAATGGACTGGCACCCCCAAAGTAGACAAAAGAGAATTTAAATCTTATAAGTGGTTTGATATACATGATATTCCATGGGGTAAGTTAAGGTATTGCTCAAAAGAGCCACTAAGACAATTTACCTACAAACAACTGCATAAATCCAAGCGATTGAAGGATATGTTGTATCTCGAGGATTTGCAGAAGAATATCTTACGTAGTAATGCCGGCAGTGAAGTTGTACATGATGTGACCCATGGTGATGCATTAAAGTTAGTTGGAAATGGTGTTTTTCGAATGCTTCGCAATGCTGTGAAGGATATGGTAGATGAAGATTTCAGGGAATTGAAAGTAGATACTTATACACTATTTATTCGCAAGCACTGCAATGATGTGTATTCTGGTCGAATTAATGATGGCAACAAACAAGTACATCAATTCACCAATAAGAGTCTTCCTGCGGTATCCGTTGAGCTAATGAGCGTATTTGAATGGTATTTACCTGAGGATGCACAAGAATTAGAAATCGTTGATGATTTGCATGATAGTGATATTAATGGTGGCATGCAGAAATTGATAGATGATTATTATAAACATAATATTATTAACATCTATCAAGAAATGGAAAATATTCGTGCTGAAATTAGGCAATCACATGCAGTAGATATCCAACAAGTCGAACAAAAGATCATGAAATTGTTTGATAAATTAGAATCTACAGTATTGCAGCATGCAGATAAACACAATACACTTGTATCTGATGCCGGTAGTCACATCGATGAGGTACATGAGAAGCTAAAAGAACTTCAACTTAAGATTGATGAGCTTAATCAAAAGCCAACTGAAGTCGAAGCAGTGTCACGTGATCCACGAAATCCTGGCAATCCTACTCAGGTGCACGAAGAAAGTTATATGTATCTCACTAAGCCCCAAATTGAGATTGAGCCTGGTGGGAAAATGAGAATCTTATTCAAATCAGATTGGACCTATATGGATCAATCAAATTACCTAAAGGACTTAAGGGCCAGAGCTCTGAAGAAAATAAAACAATAATGACTAATCCTACCCTAGAATTGAATATGTTACGCAATAAGCTTTTAACACAGGCTTATTCAGAGCAGGGGTGGATTGGTAAAATGGGTTTTCAATTGCGCTCAATCTTGCGAATGCGTGGTAAATCTGAGGATCGTATTGATGAGATTATGCATTGGGCTGAGCAAGATTTAAATATGGCCATCTTAGATATTGTAACCGATAGTTTGCAACAGGTTCAACAATTAGCTATTGAATATGGTATTGAAGATTTTGTGGAAAAGGTTTGCATCAAGCCAGTTGGTGGTAATTTTGAAGTTACTGTGATGGATGGGGATATGGACTATTCTGAACCACAAGTAGAGATGCTGCCAAGATTGTTGATGAATGGTAAGACTGCTAAGGATGGTTCTGTGTATCGAGTCATTCCACTTCCTACAGTTCGTGGTTATAAAGCTAGATCGTTATCGAATGTGGATGCAATTTTAGAACGTGCTAATAATATTAAACAGGAACAGTTACTTAAGCGGGAACAACGAAGAACACATATGCGAGAACAACGAGAGTTGGATGCTTATCGCATGACTAGGCAACTTTCAGGCTCAATGCCTAGGGCTACTATGGTAACTCAAGAGATTGCCCCACAAGGAAAAGAATTTAGAACTGCATCCAGCAAGCAAGACCCGCACACTATGTGGGTAAGACCTGCACGCAAAATTGATGTTGCAGAAGAAATTATGACTATCAATACTAATATGAATCGCCGTATTGATGATGCTACTCAATCAATTGTTAATAGGTATGGAATATAATGAGTTTTGTAATGCCACAAATTGCACTTCAACGAGTAATACAAACAGGTATTGCTAGTTTACGCAATAATCGTGCAGCATTTAATGAGATTTTTGATCTATATACTCATGAGTCTATGGACAATGACTATGGACAATCATATATTGATAATATCTGGACATGGTTCACCGAAACTCGTATTCCTGTAGTTCAAGCATGGGCTCTTAATAAGACTCGTATTCCTGGCATAAGTGTTCATTTATCGCAAGAAATGGAAGATGAATCTAAAGCTGCCATTGGTGACCATCACCATATTAGCTACGATGATGATACTGCAGTGGGGATTGGGGTGTTTACGGTAAATTTAGATATTGGTATTCATGCCGACAAGACTGGTGACGAAGTATTGTGGTTGTATTATATTGTAAGTTATGCTCTTTTTAATCAAAAAAGGCTAGCAGAAGATTTAGGTATTAAGCTCCAGACATTTAACGGCTCTGATTATGGTCGTAAAATTGAATGGATGCCAGAAAATATTTGGTCTCGCTGGATACGCTTTAAGTGTACAGTAGAGAATATGTGGGGATCATCTGACTTATTTGAAGCAGATAGTGTTGAAATTGATTTAGATGCTGAATCAAATGAAATACTTGTAGATGTAAGTGCCCCTATTAGAGACGAACCATAACCAAGGAGAATAACATGGCCCGTAAGGCAAAAACAGCTAAAGAGATAGCTTTAGCTAAAGAAATCAAGGAGATGGAAATGGCCAAGAAAAAAGAAGCCATGGAAAAAGCTCCAAAAGTTGCACCCGTAGTTGATCTGGGTGTTAGTTTTGATGAATGGTGGATGTTGCTAGTGAAGAAAATCACTATCCGACCATCCTACAAAGAGGTTATTAAGGCTGATTTTAAAGCTAGAGGCTTAGGTGATCGCGCATCTATGGCAGAATACGATAAAGCCCTAGAATTATATGGTATAAAACTTTAATTTTAACTTTAACATTACGCTATAATATCTTAGCGAGCTTATAGCATGAAAGTGAAAATCATAGGAGTAACAAATGGCAATCAATGTAAGTTTTAACGGAGCCACGATCTACAAGCCTGGAGCGTACTCCAAGTCTACAATTGATCTTGGTGGTGGGCTACCTATTGGTCCCTCTGGCTTGATCGCAGTTTTTGGCGAAGCTGATGCTGGTAAGCCCGGTGCCAACGAAGTCAATATCGCAGATAATCGCTACAATGCAAGTGAAATTGTATCGATTCGCAATAAATATCGATCTGGTCCAATTTTGGATGCAGCAAATTTCCTTTTTGCACCTGCATCTGATGCGGCAATTCCTAGCGGAGCAAATACAGTATGGTTTTATAAAACCAATGCTTCTGTGAGAGCTCAGGTTTCTATGGATGCTTCGGGATATACAGGACATTATGATGATATGTATGTGCGAGCCAGGGAATATGGCACTGGTGGCAATAGGGTTAGTTATAAATCAGTTCTTTCGGCAGAAACTGCTGCAACTGTAACTGGTGCAGCTTTTGATGAAGGCGCACTAACAGCTGGTGGTGAAACATTTGCTGTAAGTGTAAATGGTGGCGCAGCCAATACTTTTACTTCTATTGTGTGTGCAAATAATGCAGCTTTAGTAGCAGCTATTGCAGATGCTGGTAACTGGTCAGCAGGTGCACCAAGTGGCTTTTCTGTAACGGTTGGTGGAACTGATGGTGCATCAACACTCACAATCGCTCTTGATGCAGATGCAGATGCATTTGAATTAGGATATGGTCGTAATCTAGAAATCAGTGGTCTTACTTCCTTATTGGATTTTGGATTGACAGCTGGTCTTTCTGTGGCTTCTGTTGAGCCTAGTTGTGCACTCACACTTTATAACGCACGAGACTTGATTACTGAAGAAGATACTTCAATCGGTGGAAATATTGTATTCCTTATTGGTCGTGACAGCACTGACACAGCAACTGCTGCAACTGTTTCGGTATCTGATACTCAAATCATTCTCGATAAGAACGGCGCTCTTGAATATGCATACAATATTGATGAATATACAACCCTTAAGGAAGTTGCTGAAGATATCAACAGTAAAGCTGGTTGGAGCTGTTCAGTAGCTGATGCTGCTTATTACAACCTTCCACTGACTGTATTAGATCGTGTAACTGATCTTCCTTGTTTTTCTGCTGCAGGGCTTAAGCCTGGTCAAATTAAGAAAGATGCTTATGAAGTTGCAGACTTTTTTGACACCAGCGCGCTTGCAGAAATTGGAACTTCTACAGCACAACAAGATCCTACAATTGGATTACCCCCAGCGGTTGCTGAAATTTACATGAGTGGTGGAGCAAAAGGTGCTACAACTACTGCATCTATTACTGCTGCACTTGAGGCATTTGAGAAATTTCATGTTAACTCTGTTATTCCTCTATTCTCACGTGATGCTACAGCTGATATCGTTGATGGCTTAACGGATTCAGGTTCCACATATACGATTGATGGTGTTAACCAAGCAGTTAAAACACATATCTCGATGATGAAGACTACTCGTCGACGCTCTGAGCGACAAGGATATTTATCATATAAAGCGTCTATGACTGATAGTTTCAACTATGCACGTGGTTTAGCTGATGGACGACTACAACTGGCTATTCAAGATGTACGCGCAGTTGATGGACTAGGTAATGTCAAGTGGTTCCAACCATATGCACTAAGTTGTATGCTTGCTGGTGCACGCGCTGGTAGCCCAATTGGAACTCCTCTTACCTTTAAAAATATGAATATCGCAGGATTACGACATACTGCACAGGCTATGACTGTAGCGGATGCAGATATCGTTGTCGATTTCGATCCTGATCTTCATGTTGATGCAGCGATTCAGGCTGGTGTAACCTTCCTAGAGGCACCAACAACTGGTGGATACAGGGTTGTTGTTGATAACACAACTTATGGCAAAGATAATAACTTTGTTTGGAATCGTGGTAATGTGATTTATGCTGCTGATACTGTTGCCTATAACCTACGTACAAATTTGGAAGCAATTTTTGTAGGTCAAAAGAATACAGTTACTGCAACAGTGGTTGCTTCTGCAGTTGAAGCTCAAATGAGTAATTTCTTGGGCCAAGGTATTATTGTCGCATCTGACGATGCCCCTAATGGATTCAAGAACTTAACTGTTAACATTACTGGTAATACAATCACTATTGGTGTGGTAATTAAGGTAGTTGAAGGCATTGACTTTGTTCTTACTGATATTATGATCCAACGTGCTTCTAGCTCCCTGTAATCCTAGCTAAGATTGCTTATAACTCGCGAAGCCCAGGTGTAAAAGCCTGGGTTTTTTCTTATTGTGCTTAAGCTTTTTTCCACTACAATGTATATGTGAGCCTGTGTAAGGTTCAAAGTGTCAATGTAATTGGTAGCTGACTACCACCTAACAAATGAGGGCTTATATGTCTAAAGTAAGAGCTGGCTTTGTCACCGGGGCAAATGCCAAAATAATGATCGACAATGTAACGGTAGCTTATGCAACTAATGTTGGATACGATATCAATGTTCAAACTATTCCAATTGAAGGTATTGGACGATATGAAGTATGGTCTAATGAACCAGTATCGTATTCCTGTTCTGGTAGCCTTTCGATTATTCGCTACACCAAGCGTGCCAGTGAATCTGGAATCTCTAAGGTGGATGCAGATGGCAATACCGTAGATCAAGTACCCACTGGTGCTAGTGGTAACTTGGCCCAACATCTGGATCCTTCAAAACTTTTGGTATCTGAAACATTTGATATTAAAATCTTTGAAAAAACTAAAGATGCTGCCAATGAATATCGAGTAATTGAAATTAGAGATTGCCGACTCACAAGACGTAGCGGTAACTTGGATAAGCGTGGTATCCTTATGGATCAATTTACCTTTGTTGGCGTTTTGGCTGGAGATGCTGGTGCCGACAACACAGGTCTTTCGGCTTCTGAGTCTGGTGACGAAGATCTGAAATCCTAATACCCCTTAAAACTAAGGGGCTTCGGCCCCTTAACTTTTTGAGATACTTATGTCAGGAATGATTCCATTTTTTCTAACCGGTGCCAATGCTAAGGTTAGGGTAAATAATAAAACTATAGCTTTTTGTACTGATTTAAGTTATAGTATTAAAGTGGCTCATGTGAATCCTAAGGTACTAGGCATGTATGAGGGGCATAGTGTTACGCCATTAAGCTATGAAGTAACTGGTAGTTTTACGATTATTAAGTATACTCGTGGAATGGCAGAACAACATGATGGACTGCATGGTGATAAATTACCCTTTGGCGTAACAGAAACTGGTAATGGAATTGGTGCTTGGGGGCCAGATGGTGTTGTTTATGACCTCACAGCAAGTGGTAACGATGGTCGAGCCAATCAATCCTTAAATCCTGTTTATCTCAAAAACTCTGTTATGTTTGATATTGAAGTATATCAAAAAGGACCACATAATGATGAGGTTCCAGTAGCACAACTACCAAATTGTAGAATAATTCAATCAGATTTTAAATTAAGCAAACGTGGTGTTGCGACACAAACATTTCAATTTATTGCCGTATATGCCAATGAAGATACCTTTGTCACTTCAGCTTCTGGGGTGGGACAGAATTTAGGATCTTAATATGAGTAGAAGTGGACCTATAGACCGAAGATCATCTGGACGACGAACTGCAGACGCCACAGCTGCACAAGTGGCTAATATAGCTGGTTCGCGGCCTGTAGGCAAATATCTTACTGGTGCTCGAGTTACTCTTCGTATTAATAAGAAGTTGGTTGGGTTTGCTTTTGGGATTAGTTGGAACATTACCACTCAACAACAAGAAATTCAAACTATTGATGATTATTTACCAGTAGAAATTGCTCCACAAAGGATACATGTTACTGGTAGTATTAATTGTTTGCATATACCTGGTCAATCTCCCACTAAAGAACAATATCAAGCCAATGTGCTTTCTTTCTTAGCACATCAATATATAGAAATAGAAGCCCGTGATGCTCAAACTGATGAAATTCTATTCTATACACCAAAGGCTGCAATTACAGTTCGTCAAGAAGACTTACAAGCAGGCCAATTAGGCAAAATGACTCTACAATTTCTGGCTATTGGTTGGTCAGATGAGCTAAATCCTACTGTCCCTAAGGGTATTGATGGTGACAGTGGTGGTCAAGCACAAAGTGCCATTGGTCAAGCAGTTGATAAAATCAAAAGCTTTTTCTAATTAAGTTATATCACTTCAAGGTATAATACTACTGGATATCTATATATTTAGGAGTACTTATGAGTTTACCTGATCGTAACAGAACATTTTATTTTGATTACACTGATGAATTTGGAAACCGCACTGAGGGTAATTTTACCATTAAGTGTCGGCTTACCATGCGTGAACGGCATGCAATGGAGCTTGAGAAATCACGAGCATTAGGTGGAAATCAGAACCCGACTAATGCACTAATGGGCATTGCAGTTATGGCAGCAACTCTTTCTACGCATATAGTAAAAAGTCCTAATTGGTGGGAACAATCTAATAATGGCATGGACTTAGAGGATGAAAATGTGGTAGTGGCTCTTTATGATCAGCTAACATCTGAGCAATTGGCTTGGAGAGATGAGCTGGTCAAAAATACCCTTGATTCCACAAAAGAAGTCGAAGAAACACAGGATACCCCCTTGGGAAATGGGTCAGTGGAGACGAAATAAGCTCGCTCTCCATTATAGATACAATCCAACAACTCGCTAAAGCAGATGCTAGACGTCCGCTGACAAATCGTTCTAATGTATTAACATACCTACAAACTTGGTGGAGCAAATTCTATAATCGCCCCATAAAAGATCCAATATTACAAGCCTACACTTTTGATGAATTAGTATATGAATACTATTTGCATCATGAGCATTCCACATATCAAAAAGAACGTCTCGAGCAAGAAAATGATAAAATAGAAGAGGAGAAGTATCAAGAGGCTGAAGCTTGGGCAGACAAGATGGAAGCTGAAGAGCTTGATGATGAATTTAATGAATTAGAAAAAGATCCATTAAAAGACCCTGACAATATTGCTTGGATGGAAGAACAAATGAAAAAAGCTAAAGAGCAATATGGTGAAGATTTTGGTGAAGATATTAGCGAGGATTTTGAGTAATGGCTGATGGACCAAAGAAATATTGGGAAAATCTAACACCTGAAGAAGAACAGCAATTTGCAGTAGATGTTACTGAAAATACTGTTCCTCATAGTATTGAACAAGCTATCCAACGACGACGTGAGCGTCTTAATGAGCCGTTTGCTGAACAGCGATATCGTCAAGTTTATTATGATCAACAAAAGAAAAAATTAGATGATCTTCAGGCAAATGCCCCAGGGCCTAGAGCTGGAAATGATGTACTTGCTGCTCACCAAGAACAAATACAACGACAACAAGATAGATTATCTGCACTACAAGAAGAATTTGCAGAAGGTGGAAAATGGGAACAACACCGCGTACAGGCCGCAGATCGTGGTTTAATGAGTTCCACCAATACACTAACTGGTCCACGTGCTACTCATGAACAAATTAACCGTGTGGCTACTAGCGTAGAGCATTTGGGTGAAATTAATCGTAGAATGGCCGATCCTCGGATGACATCTACATTCCTTGAAAAAGAAGCCAAGCGTCGTCAGTATCAACTAGAGGCTGAACGTCAAAATATTGCATCTATTGCAGCACGTGGTATTACATCTGAAGATGATGAAGAGCGCTATCGACAGTC
>Ga0180432_10006245_pt1 | contig 15555 bp, 38 predicted proteins | sample SS_ome_10_FD_132414 | JGI IMG/M metagenome (GOLD analysis project Ga0180432, IMG submission 132414) | Hypersaline lake sediment archaeal communities from the Salton Sea, California, USA - SS_1_MS_2 metaG | ecosystem: Environmental > Aquatic > Non-marine Saline and Alkaline > Hypersaline >... | reverse complement strand
TAGTCTGGTGTATAGAGCCACGAAAAAGCCAATGCCAAACCAAAGGGTTAAAATTAAGAAAGGAATATTCATCGTGCGTTTTCTTTGCCCAAGGCAACAAAGAGTGCCATGCAGGCAACGACACCAAAAAAGTCTAGTTGCTCGTTGAACATTTCTTCAGCACCCCAGATCATGAGGGATGCCGCGAGGAGATAGATGATGTAGCTGATCCATTGTTTCATGGTGTATCAGTATAGCAACTGATTGTGACTTGTCAAGTGGAAACTTCCTTGAAAAACGGCTTGACATTCGGTAGTTTGGGTGTATTATGTCCCTACCAAGCGAGGATAGCCCGCCTAACGGCGAGCAAGGGCTTGAAAACGACAATTCTGAAGGTTTGTGGCGGCAAATCAGCCCAAATTGGGCACGGATGAGTCATCCTCGTGTTTTTTCGCGTATTTGGTTGACAATTAGTGCTTTTGAGCGTATAATCATGTGTATCGCGGGGTGGAGCAGTCTGGTAGCTCGTCTCCCTCATAAGGAGAAGGTCGTTGGTTCGAATCCAACCCCCGCTACCAATCATATGACGAGGTAGCTTAAAAAACAAAGCCCCAGCATACTCGGCTGGGAGATGGTGGTGTAAATCCATCCCTCGTCCCCATATAACCAGACGACACCCTTGAGCCCGACTCGTCTGGTGTTTGAAGGGGCAGTAAAAAGAAGTGGACAAACCCTACACTCCGCAGTAAATAGGTGTAGCAACAAACCCACAGCCGTAAGCGGACGGAAGCGGATCCTATAAGAGTTGATTCGCCCCCTTTTGGGACCGGGTACTTCCTGGTCCCATTTTTATTGCACTACCTAGAAGCATGGGGTCATCCCTTACTAGTCTAGAAGTGTCAGGTTTTCCCTTACTATAGGATAAATCTTAAAAACCTAGAAGGGTGTAAATTTCCCTTACTAGGCCCTTTATCCAAAAATGTAGAAGTATGGGATTTTCCCTTACTATGCCCCGCCCCCGCAGGGCGTAAAAAAGCCCCGCCGTAGCGGGGCCGACTTCTTTTCGTACTCGGGTCGGATGAAGTCGCTACTTCCGACGCGGAAAAATGTTCAGGGGGCTTACGGTAGCCAAACAGGTCTTATGGTCGCCCTAGGACTTATCTTTGCCCCTGAACTGTCCCTAGTATACACTCGGATCAGCGGATGTCAAGTGTATTCCTCGAAATCGTACTCCTCTTCTTCGTCTTCGTCCCGCCGCTGGCGGGGCTGGTTCCTACGATTGTGTTCCCGCAGATAGTCCTCGGCCTCGCTGGCACGGCCCGCGAATTCGAGCCGACCGTAGCGGTCCAGGACTTCCGCCCATTCCGGATTGTTGAGGTAGTGGATTCGCATGACGGTGCCATTATACTATTGCCTCGCCGGTTGTCCACTCCAAACTGAGATATTCTTTTTCGAGCTTTCCGCTTGCTCTTTCGGATCCTATCGCTATACTGGCTGCGTATTCGATAACTCAGCCCGCGTAGGGCACAACACTCAAAAGGAGACAATACCATGTCCGATACCAACACCAACACCGAAACCGCTCGCCGTGGCCGTCCCGCTAACTTCCCGGGCGTCGAGACCAGCAAGCGACTCTACAACCTGCCCACCGAGACGATCGAGATGATCGAGCAGGTTGCCGAGAACTCCGAGCAGCCCATCGGGGTCGCTCTGGATCGCCTGATCCGCCGGGGCTTCGCCCAGGTCAACCGCAAGCGTAGCCGCAAGTCCAGCTAGGTACAACCTACGCGGTGCCCCCGGGCCGTTCCCCACAATCGGGGAGCGGCCCTCTTTTTTGAGAATCGTGTTGACTTCTCCCAATCGAACGCTATACTGTCTGTGAATCGAGGGCAGCAACGCCCACAACCAAAAAGGAACTAACCATGCAGACGATCAAAGCTTTCTACAATCCGACCACCGATGGCGAGCAGTTCAAGGGGCTTTTCCCCTCCGATCCCCGCTGGGAAGCGGACTGTGCCGATGCGGTCATTCGTGACCTCCAGGAATTCCTTTCCGCCGCTCGTCGGGACTACTTCATCAAAAAGGTTCCGGCCTACAGCATGATCCCGAATCCGGAGGGTGGCGACGATTTCCTGCCCGCCGAGGTGGAAAATCAGTACCACCTTGTCCGCTCCGTGGATCATCGGGTGGTCTCGCCCCACACTGTCACGGACCAGTACGCTCCTCTTTCCCTCATGGACGTGGCGGAAGAGATTGCCCCCTGGGTGCAGGCGGGCTGGGCTACGCCGGATGCCGTTTTCGAGGCTCGCAACGGCTCCCTGGAGGTGCTCGTGCTCCGTCTCGACGCTGGCGGGGAGATCGCGGATGGGGATTTCTTCGTCCACTACATCGTGATTCAGAACCCGCACGGGGCGGGCGGCAAGGCCAAGGGGAAGATCATTTCTTTCCGGGTCGTCTGCTGCAACACCTTCGCGGCGGCGGTTTCCGCCGCGAGTGACTTCGCCATTACTCACCGGGTCGCCAAAGGCGATTCCGAGGTCCAGGCCGAGATCATGGCCAAGCGTACCCAGGAAGCCGTCGCGGCCTGGGAACAGGTCCAGGAGCACATTCGCCAGCTCTCCGAGCGGATCAACGTCTGGAACGATGCCACGATCCAATTCTCGGATGCCGAGCACCTGACGGATTCCCTGCTGGGTATCACGAAGCTGGAGGATGCCAGCACTCGCAAGAAAAACACGCGGGAAGCGATCCTCTCCGCGTTTTCGATGCCGCAGTACGGTACCTTCGGACGCACGGCCTACGATTGGCTGAACGGGGTTACCTTCGTGAACTCGTCCCCGCACGCAGAGACGGTGCAGAAATCCAAGGTCGGCACGATCGAGCGGACTGTCCGCAACATGGACCCGAACGGTACTGGCTTCAAGCTGGAGCAGAAAGCCGAAAAGGTCCTGGCCGGGTTCCTGGATAACTAGTAAAGCTCCGGGGGTCGCTTGACAAGGCGGCCCCCGGGTGCTATAGTGTAGACCGATGGCAAGACATACCATCGGGAACAAGCGAGGATCAGTCCGGGGTGCTCCCCCGGACGTTTATATCCCCTTCGGTTCCTTTACAGACGGAGACGAACGCGAGCCCTGGGAAGATGCATTCAACCTGGGGAAGATGGTCCTAAAGATGGCGGCGGCCTGGGTAGTAATCTGGAGCCTAATTGTCATTTTGTGGGCCGTGGGCATCCTGCCCGACGAACTCGCAGACTACTAAAATATCGGGGGCGGGACTTGACAATCCCGCCCCCGATGGTATAATGATATCGTTCAAGAGAGGCTCAAACAAAAGAACAGATATGGGTTACTGCATTTCGCAACGGGACTGTGACTTCCGCATCAAGGCCGAAAACATCGGCCCGGCCCTAGCGGCTATCAAGGCCCTGGCCACCGATACCGATAGCATGAGAGGCTTCTCCTCGCGTGGCGGGGAGATCCGCGAACGCTGGTATTCCTGGGTCCGCACCGAGGACTTCGCCAATGCTGAGACGCTGGCGGATGCTATGTACGCATGGCGGTGGGAAATCGACTATGATCCCAAAACGACCGATGTCAATTGGATCATGTTTCACGGCGAAAAACTTGGCCAGGATGACATCATGCTCCAGGCCATCGCTCCCTTCGTGGAAAACGGTTCCTATATCGAAATGCAGGGCGAGTGCGGTGCCATCTGGCGATACGTTTTCCAGCACGGAAAGATGGAAGAAAAAGAAGCCATCATTTCCTGGCAATAGTTCTTGCCAATCCTGATCTGGACGGTATACTGTCACCATGAAGCTCATCGCCAAGACCCGCAAGGGCAAGAACAAAATCCGCGAGGCCGGTACCGACGAGTGGACCATCCTCCGAAACGAGCCCGACGTGCCTTGTCTGGGGGGAGTATCGGGTCTCTTTATCGCCCCTCGGGTGGACGACGAAGAAATGGCACAGCGAAAAGCTCGCTGGATCAAAAAGTTTCACGATCCTGATTTCGATATTCAGGAATCGTAAATTCTACAAGTCTGGGAAAAGCCGTTACTGCCAGACGACGACTCCTCCCCTGCCAGAATGACAGGCTCGGCCTGCCGCCCTGGCAGGCGGAATCTTTTTCCCGCCTACCGGAAATCTCTCCCTACTCTCCAACGGTACTAGTATATCACCCTTCGGGGCGATGTCAAGCTGTAAAACAGAAAGTTTACAAACTAAGTGCTCGGGTCCGTGTAAAATAGCCCGCTGGACGGCCCACAAGGGGCCTAGGATCGACGTTCGCACTATGCTCGCGATAGGTCTAGTCGCGTGACGTGCTAGGGTCCGCGAGAGGGCCGCACAACGGCTCTCCGAGGCTTCGCTATTCGCGAATAGCGTACGCCCCTGCAAAATAAGGACTTGCGACATTTCTCGGATTCCGCTTGCTTTCTGCCGATCGGGAGCTATACTAGGACCATGAAGCGAACGATGAAAGAGCTGGAGACGGCGGTCGGCGGTCTCTCGAATCCCTCGAAAATGCCGGGTCTGTCCTACGGTACTCCCGCCGCCGATTGTATCATCGGTGCGATTCTCCGCAAGAAAAAAGGTACCGTGTGCGAGAAATGCTACGCCCATAAGGGTATGTATGTTTTTCCCGTGGTCAAAAAGGCCCAGGCTCGTCGCCTGGAAATTCTTACCACCGACCTTGAGACGTGGCGGAAAGATATGACCGAACTTCTTTCCCGCAAGTACGCTAAGAAAAAAGGTCCCGATGCCGTGTTCCGCTGGCATGATTCGGGCGACCTGCAAAGTCTTTCCCACCTTGAGGCTATCGTCCAGATTGCGAAAGACCTTCCGGGAATCGCTTTCTGGCTGCCCACGAAAGAGTACGGGCTCGTGCGGAAGTATCTTCGCACGAACAATCTTCCCTCCAATCTCGTTATCCGCGTGTCGGCCCCTATGATCGGACAATCGGTTTTCGGGGCGGGAGTGTACGATACCGTTAGCACGGTAGGCACGGGCGAAGGGTACGCCTGCCCCGCGTACACTCAAGGGGGCGAGTGTGGCGATTGTCGGGCGTGCTGGCAAAAAGACGTTATTTCGGTTGACTATCCCCAGCACTAGGCTATACTAAGAACATGAAAGAGAAAAAGCCGTTTGTCGTACTGGTGCGGGAGGTGCATGTTTCCAGTCGCGTGGTCTACGCTACTTCCCCCGAGAATGCAATCGAAGCAGTGAATAACGAAGAGGACGAGGAAGAAATTGCGTGTGAATACTCGCATACCCTTGATCCCAATACGTGGACAGCGAGGGAGCCTTACGACGGAGAAATCGAATAAAACACTTGACACCCGCCAGGGCCGCTCAGCGGCCCGCTGGCGGATCCTAGGCAAACGTGCATAGCTTAGCTACGCGGATCCCGATAGGGTCCAGCAGAGAGGCGGACAGCGGCTCTCGTGGGTAATCGAGAAAATCACAATTCTCATTTGCTTTTCAAGCTCCCGAGGGTATACTGGAGCATGAAAGAGAAAGACGAGAAAATCTGCTGGGGATGCGAGAATCCCCAGGATCGGTGCCGCTGCAATGAGCCGCTCGAAACGCCCGAAGAGGAATTCTGGCGTATGGTGCGGGAGGAAAAGGACCTGGACCGAATTCGATAAAAGCATTTGCTTTTCTGGCTCGTGAGGGTATACTAAGAACATGAAAGAGCGAATTGAGGTTACGTTAGCCGAAGTGGCCGACTGCTACCGAACGCACGAAAGCCTGTACGATTTTCTTGCGGAGCGTATTGAGGAAAAACTTGGGAGAGCCCTTGACTTTTTCCAAATGGTAGACTATGCTATCGTAGGCCATAAAGGAGCTATGATCGAGGTAGAAATCGAAGGATACGAGGACAACGTATAAAAACCAGAAACCACTTGACTCCTCGGAGGGCCGCCCTGCGGCTCTCTCTTGGATGCTGGCGAAACGTGCGTGGCTAAGCTACGCGGATCCCGAGAGGGTCCAGCAGAGAGGCTCACAACGGCTCTCCGAGCTAATCGAAATTCTGACGTTTTCCCCTTGCCTTTCTTCTTTTCGAGTGTATAATGAGAGCATGAAACGAAGAATCATTCGAGCGGATAGCCTGAATTGGGCGATCCAAGAGTTCCAAGAGGGTGGCGGCATCGTGGAGCGGGGACGCTACGCGGGCCAAAAGAAGCAGGCACGTTGGAAGGCCCCGGAGGCGTTCTACAAGAACGTGGAGCACGCTATTAGCGGGCTGTTCCGAGACTACCTCGGGGATGGCCCCGATGGCTTCACGCTGGACGAGGCTACGCTAATCGAGAAGATCGAGCAGGCGGAAACCCGTACCGTGGAGACTCTACAAGAATCCATTTCCAAGATGGAAACCTCGGTTCTCATTGGTCTACTGCAAGAGCGAGGCTATACTGTCACGGACGGCAAGAAAGGCCGCACGAACTACGTCGATGACGAAGAATAGGTACAATACCGGAGATAGGATCAAGTCCATCGGAAGCGGACGACGAGGAATCATTCTTGCCTATCTAGGGAAAATTTTTCCGAGTTCACATAGCTATAAAATTCGGTGGGATTCTGGCATGATTAGTGCTAGACTAGAATCGACGTTGATGGACGAGGAGTGAGAATTCTCCTTTTCCTGCTTGACTTTCTCCCCCAATTGTGTATAATGACACTGTACGGAGGAAAGAGAAATGGCCAAGCGAAAGAACAAAAAGAGGCTTCCCAAGGCGGCGGAAGAGGCTAAGCGAGGAGCAGCGGCTATGGCCAACGCTACCCAAGGCCGAGCCCGCCGATTCAAAGATCGGAAGAAAGAGCAGGCACGCCGAGCGTGCCGGGGGCGTGTGTCCGATGAATAGCCTGATAGCCGAACTCATAGACCACGGACCTTGGGTGTCCGATGCCGAAGAGGGTGTGTACTGTTTCTATTGCGGTTGCACCTATCATGATTCTTTCAATGGGGGAATCTACACTCATGAAAAGGACTGTCTTTTCGAGCGTATTCGGTTGACAGACCCCGATTAGGTGTTATACTAAAGCATGCAAACGTGGCAGAAATGGGAAGTGTACATCGGTCACAAGTGGGTCGATACCGTCTTTTTCGTGGTCGGCATGACTGCCCAAGAGGTACGCGAAAGCCTCATCGGGCACGATGGCTATAACGCTGGTATCCGAGTGTGCAAGGCATAAAATTCGTCTGCAAAAACTGCGATCAATCTTTTCCAGCCGAAGAGGTGGGGAAAGAATGGACCGGCGGACCCCGTAAGTGGGAATGCCAATATATTTGCCACAACTGTAAAAACCATGAAAGTTCACGAAGCACTACAGAATCTCCAGAAACTAGTTGACGAAGGCTGGGGCGAACTCAACCTAATCGCCGTGGATACCTCTTCCGGCGTGTCACACACCGTCTCGATTTACAGCGGTGACCCTGCGAGCAAGGGGGAGTATGATAACGCTGGCGAACTCTGCGAGTATCCCGATGGCAAGAAATACATCGGGGTATATCTCGACTGAGTAAGAAGTAAGAATCCCGCCCTTACGCAAATTCCAGCAGTCTGGCATTTCGCGTTACTGTATACCGGAGGTATGGTGTCCACCCCGGAGGACATGCCAGAATGGCAGTCCCCGGGGTGAAAACGTTTCTAGCCAACATTCTCGCAATTCTGTTTGCATTCTGGCGGCTGGTGGCTATACTGTGGGCATGAAAGCAATCACGCAACCGGAACTCCTCGCCACTCTTGACGGAATCAAGGGGGCGACGTTCGCGACGATCGTTACCGAAACCGATGCTCGTCTCAAGAAAACGGGCAATCCCTTCGGCCCCGTCCGCAAGGTTTCCCGTGTCAACGTCACGCTGGGTTTCCAGTACGCTTCCGCCGTCAACCGTCAACGGACGCGAGAGGGTAGCGAGGCGGATTTCGAGTCCGCTCCCCGTCAATGGGGCGAGCGAGTGACGCCGATGCTGGTCGAGCACAAGGGCCGCACCTATCTCGAAACGAAGGTGGAAAACGTTTACTCCACCGAATACTACACCACGGACGGACGCAAGCTTTCCCGCGAGGATGTTGCTCCGTTCCTTCCTTCCCGCTCGGGTAGCTCCCGCCAGAAGACGGAAAAAGAGATCGTGGTCCGCGACTACGCAATTGATTCCATCCGGTCGCTGGCCATGAAGGGGGAAGAATTTATCATGCTTCAACCCATTGCGACTCCGATCCCCGCTCAGACCCAAAAAGTCTGAGGCTGTCAAAATGGCGGGGGCTACGGCCCCCGCCAGACCCGTTCCCTGCCCTTGTAGCGGACGCTACGCGGAGGGTCAATAGCTTAGCCACGCGGGTTCCGCGAGCCGCCAGCACGCGGCCCCCGAGACGGCCCCACGGGGCCGAGAATCGGCTCAGAAAAACGTAATTCCATTTGCTTTTTCGAGCCACGCTGCTATACTGCAATCGCAATGAACGAGACGAACAAAGCAGACAAGCGAGCGGGCAAGAAGGCCATCGGTCATACGCCGGTCAACAAGTGGGGCCGCAAGGCCGCCAACAAAAAGAGCCGATTGCTCGCCAAGAAGTTTCTGAAAATCGCTTGACATTCTCTCCCGAGACGGTATACTGCTAACATGAATCACGAAGAGGAAATGACCGCCGACGATCTGATCCGCTACCAGGAAGAAATGGGCGAGCGGTGCTACGTTCACGGGGGGACGGAGTGGAAGGGTGGCTACTGCAATCGGTGGCCGTATGATACGGGTAAAGGCCCGTGCATTGCGGGAATTCCGCTTGACAAACAAAAAGACTAGGCTATACTAGCAACATGAAGCACGAGCCGACCACCGAATTCGCGACCGCGATGGCCCAAGGGGCCGACCGTTGGGTTCCCGCTTGCGGGGGCCACGAGAAAGAGTTTCGGTATGGGGATTATCGGTATCTGTACTGCTACAATCCGAATCGGCACGAGCATGCCTATCTGAATCTGGATACGGATATGATCGAGCCGTTCCCGCCGTTCCTCGATTGAAACCCGCGAGCGGGGGCGGGAAGCCGCCCCTAAGCTCGCGTGCTGCACGCTGCGAAAATCAGCGTGGCTAAGCTACGCGGGCGGGCGGTGCCGCCAGCACGCGGGCCGTGAGGGGCTCTAGAGCGAAGCTCCAAAAATCACAATTTCCATTTGCTTTTTCGAGCCGGGACGCTATACTGTAGCATCATGAAGAACGAAGTGCTCTACTACGTCGCGTTCAACGCGGAGGCCGATATCCTCCGCTTCGAGACCCGCGAGGCCGCGATCGAGGCGGGCTACCCCGATCCGATCCCGGTCGTCCACGTCGAGGAGGTTCAACAGTGAAAGAGCAACACGGACGCATGCTGCACGATCTACTGACCGCGATCCGCGAGACGGGCGTGCAGATTCCCGCCCCGGTCAAGGCCCACGAGTGTCACGAGGGGTGGCAGGTTATCTTTTTCCAGGGTGACCAGGGCCTCTCGATCGTCTGCCACGATGGCAGTTACGAGCTGGAAACCGCTTCCATCCAGGGAAGTCTGGAGGATTGGAAGATCATGGGCGACGTGAACGCCTACCGTACGCCCGAGGAAGTCGCGAGCGATATTCTGCTGCTTTTCGCTTGACATTCTGGCCCAGGGAGCTATACTGCTAACATGAACGCACAAGGAATCGAGCGGCTGGAAATCATGGGCGACTGGTACGAGGAAATGCGGATCGAGGACGAGCGGGAGGAAGCCTTCCGCGATGCTCCGGTCCACGAGGACACCGACGAGGACGTGGAGGCTCACTTCCTCGACTGGTGCGACCGCAACGCTCCGAAGCTGGTGCGGGACGGGGAGGACGAGGACGGTACGCCGATCTGGAAATTCAGCTAACCGAGACCCGCGAGCGATAACAGCGGGAGCCGCCACGGGCGACGTGGACCCTAGCGGGGGCATTATATCCTAGGTGGAGCCGCTACGATACCTAGGCCCAAAAAAATTGTCGATTGAGAACCCACGGGGCGGCCTTGTGCCGCCCCGTGTGGCTTTGTGGGTCGAGCCCGCGTAGCTTAGCCACGCGGGTTTCGCGTGCCGCCGCGAGGCGGCCTCTCGGCCCTACTGAGCGGGCCGAGAATCGCCTTAGAATTTAGCTTTTCCATTTGCTTTTTCGAGCGGTTACGCTATACTGTATGCGTAATGACGAACACGGAAAACAGCGGCGAGCGTCTCTTTCACGTCTACTGCGACGAGTGCGGTACCTCAATCGGAGTTACCTCGTGCGAAATTACTTCCACGAGTATGCATCTCTGCCGCCCCTGTGAGGATCGCGACTAAATCGCAATTTCCATTTGCCTTTTCCGGGCAGCGTGCTATACTATAACCATGATCGAGGTAACCGAAGCCCTGAACGGAAACGTCCGAGTCAGCATCGACCACGGGGGACGTACCGTGTGCGAAACCTGGAAAATGACGGTCGAAGAGGCTATCGCGGAAGCCGAAGAAATCCTTTCCCGCTGGAATAACTAGAAAAAATGAACAAGCTCAGCAACGCCAGTTTCACGTCCCTCATGGGGTACGTAGATGTTTCCTACAACCGGCTCGTGGAAGTTTTTGGCGAGCCCCACTACCGCAACGGGGACAAGTCTACCGTGGAATGGGCTTTCGAGCAGGACGGAATCCGTTTCACGATCTACGACTACAAGTGGCAATCCCGCCAAAATGACACCGTGGAAAGTTTCCACGTCGGGGGTGACAGCACCGATGCCCTCGCTCTGGTCCGCGAATTGATTTCCTAACCAGAATCCCACGGGGCGGCCTGTGCCGCCCCGTGCTGCATTGTGGGCCGGGCCAGCGTGGCTAAGCTACGCGGCCTCGCCGCCCCGCGAGCACGCGGCCTCTGAGACCCCTTGAGCAGCCCCAGAATCGTGTGAGATTTTGGCTTTTCAGTTTGCTTTTTCGAGCCAGGACTGTATAATGCAATCGTTATGACGAACTCGAAAGAAGCCCGCGACGTTCTCCTCTCGATCTTCTCCGACACCTACAAGGACGTGTACGGCGTTCGCCCCCGTGGTGCGGCGTTCCCCTCGGGCGAGAGCTACGCGGAGATCGAGCGTCGGCTCGCCATCCTTCAATCCGAACTTGAGCAGGAAATGGCTCACGAGGAAGAGGAGCGAGAGCTGTTCGAGGAATTCTGGGACGGGGAGGATCTTCACGATAGTTTTTGGGACGGGAAAGTTGACTGAGCCCGGAATTAGGGTATAATACAATCGTTCGGGGGGACGAGCCCCCCCGCAAAGAAAGGCAAAGCAATGGACGAAGATTTCGACTACGAGTACGACGACACCTATTCCCACGAAGACTATAACGTTTTCGAGCAGAACTGCCTCGACGCTGACCGCTGGGCCGGGGAATACGAGGACGACCTCGCCGGTTCCGATGCCTTCGAGGACTGGCGGGACGACGAGGGGACGGAATTCGACGACATGGACGAAGCCGATTCCTACGCCTTCGACAACGAATAATCTGCTGACCTTTCGGGCGGCTGCTGGTGTGCAAGCCAGCAGCCGCCTTTTCAGTGTGTTTGAGAGCCCGCAGGATCGACGCGGCCTCGACCCCCTGTAGCTTAGCTACGCGGATCGGGCGTGCTGCCGGGAGAGAGCCGCACAGCGACCCTACGGGCAAATTGCAAAAATCGCAAATTCTATTTGCTTTTTCCAGCGAGGATGATATACTCTAGCACTATGAACCTCGTCAAGTGTCACGATACTCACGGTCTAACCGTTCCGTGTAACTTTTGCAAGGTGCGTATTCCGCTGGCAGAAGCGTATGCGGACCTCGATGGAAAGCCTTTCCAGGACTACTACTGCGAAACCTGTGCCAATCGAATCGAATAACAAAATCCCCCTCTCGCTTGACTCCAGGCGGGAGGAGGGTATACTAGCACCATGAAGGTAACGCAACACGAAATGACGCGAGAGGCGTATCGCATCCTGGCCGAGTGTCAGGAAATGGCCCCCGACGCTTTCGAGGGACGCCCCCGTGTCACGTTCAAGGTCTCGGCCCGTATGACCCGGGCTGCTGGTAACGCTCGCCCTGCTACGGGCGAGATCAAGCTCTCGCTGGCCTTTTTCGAGGACCGCTCGAATTTCGAGAAGGATTTTCGCAACACCGTAACGCACGAGATCGCTCATATCCTCGCCCCCTCGTTCCGTGAGCCGGGCCGCCGCCGTGACCCGCACGGCCCCCGCTGGAAGGCTATGCATCGACGCCTCGGAGGGACCGGGGAGCGATGCCACGAGCTAGAGCTTGCGGACGGCTACACCGCTCGCCGCAACGTCAACCGAACGGACGTTCCGTGCCCTTGCGGCTGTGGCCAGACCATGAACCTCGGCCCGACGCAAGCCAAGCGACACGAGGCGAGCGGCGGCACCTACTACTATCTCAAGGGGCACCGTCCCCGCCGTCCGAAGCGGGACGACGGTCTCGACGGGCTCCGAGACCTCTTGAGCTTCTGATAACAAAAACCGGGGCGGGGCTTGACATCCCCGCCCCGGGTGCTATACTGTATGCGTCCTGAGAGGAAAAAACAATGATTTTCAAGAGCGAAACCGACCCGGCCTTCTCGATCGAATCCAACCCGGAGCACAATTGGGAACTGAATTTCGCCCACGCCCTTGAGGCCGAGCGAACCAAATTCCAACGCTCTATCCCCCGAGGAATTTACCGGGGTGAGGATGGTCGAGCCGTCCGCGTTGGCTGGAAAAACAATTGCTTCCAGGTGAACATTATTCCCCACTAAAAAACCCGCGAGCGGGGGCGGGAAGCCGCCCCTAAGCTCGCGTGTTAGACGCTACCAAAATCAGCGTGGCTAAGCTACGCACGCTCGCCGGGCGTGCGGGAGAGGGCCGCACAGCGGCCCCTGCTGGAAATCGAGAATTCCATTTGCTTTTTCGTGCTATAGTGCTATACTGTCAACATGAAAGCAACGTGGTACAGCGTGGACGGGGAAAACGCCCTGGCCTTCATTCCCGAGAGCCCCGAGGAGCTGGCCCTGCTCCTCGGCCAGACTCATGAGACGTTCTGCCCGGATTGCGAGCAAGCTACGGAGCACGATACCGAGACGTGCCCGCATTGCGGCGAGGGTATCGGTACGGAGCCCGAGTATCGTTCCGTCCGAAAGAAAAACTAAAAGCCGCTTGCTTTTCGAGCACAGGACGCTATACTGTTAGCGTCCTAGAGGAAAGGAAAACAATGAAACTTCAATTCGATAGCCTGGACGAGATGCTGGATTTCGCGGATCGTGTCCGCCTTCGTCCCTACGCTAATCCGGCGTCTGTTTCGCAGGGTGACCCGCTCATGGTTCGCGAGCACCTTGCCCGCATCATTGCGAATCCGCAAGGCAACCTCATCCCGCTCGTGAAAATCATTCGCAATGCCACGGGGCTTGGTCTCAAGGATGCGAAGATGATGGCCGATAGCCTGCTGGGGAGGTAGAGTGATGCTGACGCCCACGGAAGCCAAGAAAGAGGCCGCACGTCTCACGAATCGAGTCAAGTCCTACCACGTCCTGCTGGAGACTATCAAGACCGCCGTCAAGACCAAAAAGCAAAACATTTCCGAAGAGCAAGCGGAGAAAATCCTTCGCCTAACCGAAGAGATCCAACGGCTCGCGATAGCCGATGCTGAGGCTGTCCGATTCTACGTTTCGTTTTTCAGCGAAATTCCCCCCGGTACCGATATCGGGGAGTAGAATAGAGCGTGGACGAAAACCGCACACGTCGCTACGCAATGCGGCACGAACAAACGCCCAGCGGAGACGTGATCGACGTTGGGCTAAAAATGGCCTCTGCCTGTATCTGGTTTGCTGTGCTCTTGCCCATCGGCCTGCTAATCGCCGCCCTTTGGGTTTCCCTGTAGAACACCGGGGGGTCTCCCCCTGCCTTTCCTTTCGCGTCGTTGCTTCTTTCCTAGGGGGCCGCTAGTGTTGCACTAGCGGCCCCTACCTATTGGCAGAAGCCGTTTCCAGAAATTGCATGAGTGACAAAAAAGCCCTTTTAATAGGGCAAATTCTGCACCCTGCATCCCTTTCCATACGCACCTCTGCGTACGCACTAGTGCGTATGGAACATTCTTCCGTCCCCTGTGGAGGACATACGCACATGGGCGTAGGAAGGCACTTCCTATAGTATAGCCTCCGATCCGCCCATGTCAAGCGGAACGCTCTAAACCCGCAAGGGCACTAGACTTAGGACGAATCGGGGGCAAAATGGGATTTCCGTTTGCCCCCCTCCCTTGGCCGTGGTATGCTCTGGCATGACCGATCAAGAAATCGCCGCCCTTATCCGCTCGCACGGAATCGAACCCCTCCCCGTTCCGGAGGATGGCCGCTACCCTTGTTTCGCGGATTCGATCCTGGCCACCGTTCGCCAGGGGACGGAAGAGATTTCGAGGATCGTGGACGAGGCAATCAATTCCGAACCCCAGTTTTAGAGCTATGGAAAACAATTCCACCCCCCAGGACCAGGAACTCAAGGGCAAGGCTGCCATTCTGGACCTCATCGAAAGACTTTCCCACGTCGAGGCTCAGGCTGCCGCCGGTCTCCCCGTGTACGAAAAAATGGCCGCCTCGATCGAGCGTAGGCGGGACGAGCAAGCCGCCGCCCTAGTGCGGGAGGCCCTAAACCCCGAAGGGAACTAGACTTAGGACGAATCGGGGGGCAAAATGGGATTCCCGTTTGCCCCCCGTCTAGGATCGGGTATACTGCAAGCGTCCTAAGGAAAGGAAACAACGCAATGAAAACGCTCCTCTCGCTCGCCGCTCTCGCCGCCACCGTCGCCGGATTCGTCGTCTTCTGCCTCGACTGCCTCGCCACCGTCGCCGGTCTCTAGTATGCTCCCGACTACCGTCTACTATCCCGTCGAGAACCCCGTAGGCTACCTACAAGGGACGATCGACGGAGCTACCTTCCGGCAGCCCGTCTATGCCGATGGCTCCCTAGGCGTCAAGCGTAGGGCCTACGGCCCGGCCCCTGGCCCCGTGGAAGAATGTTCCGCCGTGGACAATCCTTCCAGCATGATCGGGACGCCGAAACTTCTTCCGCATGGAAGATTGCTCATCATGGTGTGAAAAGAAGACCAGGAAACTTTCGCCCCCCAGCCTTGACAAGAAAACAAGGCATAGGGGGGGTTTTTTCACTCTCCGGACTGCCAGATCGGCGGACGGGGCGGCGGGTACCTTACACACACAGCTACCCCAAATCCCAGGCACTAGCTACTCATCACTTTTAGTGTCCAACGGGAGGATGCTGAGCAACTTGTAAGCATTAGTCCAGTCGTGCATCTTCGACGGATGCGGATAGGCCCCGTAGTAACTGCTGCAACGAAACTTGTATTTCAAGTAAGTCAACCAGTAAGTGTTTCCGTCTGTAGCCTTAGTTGGAAGCCAAGCATAACGGATCCACTCGCACTCTTCGCCGCTATCGTAGAACTCGACGTTATGATTCTTAGTCTTCCACTTCATTATCGCCTCCGGAAGAACGAGCCAGGACGCTGATTACGTTGCTCACGGAATCCCATCCGACGAGTACGTACGT
>Ga0180432_10006243_pt1 | contig 15564 bp, 17 predicted proteins | sample SS_ome_10_FD_132414 | JGI IMG/M metagenome (GOLD analysis project Ga0180432, IMG submission 132414) | Hypersaline lake sediment archaeal communities from the Salton Sea, California, USA - SS_1_MS_2 metaG | ecosystem: Environmental > Aquatic > Non-marine Saline and Alkaline > Hypersaline >... | reverse complement strand
CGTGGCCCACCCGCACACCGGCCTCCGCGGAGAGCCGGACGACCTTGCGGGCCTCCTCCAGCCGTTCCTCGGGTCCGCGCTCGGTGTTGGGCGGGACCAGTTCGACGGCCACCGTGTTGAAGGGCACGGGGACACACCCTACCCACCCTGCACTCTTGACTCAGTCCAGAAAACTGACAAGGATGGCGGTGTGGATCCAACGCCCGATCTGCCCGCTCGACTGCGGGCCGCCGATCTTCGGGTCACCCGACCGCGGGTCGCGGTTCTCCAGGCCGTCCACGCTCACCCGCACGCCGACACCGACACGATTTTCGGCGCGGTGCGCAGCAGCCTGCCCGAGGTCTCCCGGCAGGCCGTCTACGACGTTCTGGCAGCCCTGACCGGCGCCGGACTGGTGCGGCGCATCCAGCCCTCGGGTTCGGTGGCCCGCTACGAATCCCGGGTCGGCGACAACCACCACCACGTGGTCTGCCGGTCCTGCGGGACGATAGGGGATGTGGACTGCGCGGTAGGTGACGCGCCGTGTCTGACCGCCGACGACACGGGCATCCCCCAGGGATTCGAGTTCGACGAGGCCGAGGTCATCTACTGGGGCTACTGCCCCGACTGCTCGAACCGCACGTCCGCGCGGTCACAACCGTGACCGCGGCACCACCACCCGGAAGGAGTTCACGTGGCTGAAGAGGTCACCAACGAAGAACAGATTTATGCGATGACGGAGTCGGAACTGCGCGCCACCCTGCTGGACCGCTTCCACCAGGAGCACCAGGGCAGGGAGGGCGGGTGTCCCGTCATGAAACCGCCGGTCGAAGGCGGCGGCAATCGGGACTGGTGGCCCAACCAGCCCAATCTCAAGGTGCTGCAGCACAACCCGGACGTGATCAACCCGATGGACGAGGGTTTCGACTACTCCGAGGCGGTCAAGGCACTTGACGTCGACGCCCTGCGCGCCGACGTCGTCGAGGTGATGAAGACCTCCCAGGACTGGTGGCCCGCCGACTTCGGGCACTACGGCCCGTTCTTCATCCGGATGGCCTGGCACGCCGCCGGCACCTACCGCGTGCAGGACGGCCGCGGCGGCGCCGGCGCCGGCATGCAGCGGTTCGCCCCGCTCAACAGCTGGCCGGACAACGCCAACCTGGACAAGGCCCGGCGGCTGCTGTGGCCGGTCAAGAAGAAGTACGGCAAGAACCTGTCCTGGGCCGACCTGATCGTCTTCACCGGCAACGTGGCGATGGAGGACATGGGCTTTGAGACCTTCGGCTTCGCCTTCGGCCGGGAGGACGAGTGGGAGCCCCAGGAGGTCTACTGGGGCCCGGAGCACACCTGGCTCGGTGATGCCCGCTACAGCGGTAAGCGCAAGCTGGAGAATCCGCTGGCCGCGGTCCAGATGGGCCTGATCTACGTCAACCCCGAGGGCCCGAACGGCCAGCCCGATCCGGTGGCCGCTGCGATCGACATCCGGGAGACTTTCGCCCGGATGGCCATGAACGACATCGAGACCGCGGCGCTGATCGTGGGTGGTCACACCTTCGGCAAGACCCACGGCGTCGGCGACCCGGCTCTGGTCGGGCGTGAGCCCGAGGCCGCTCCGATGGAGCAGATGGGCCTGGGCTGGAAGAACCACAACGGCACCGGTGTGGGCAAGGACGCCGCCACCAGCGGCCTGGAGGTCATCTGGACCCACACACCGACCAAGTGGGACAACAGCTACCTGGAGATCCTTTACGGCAACGAGTGGGAGCTGACCACCAGCCCGGCCGGCGCCCACCAGTGGAAGCCCAAGGACAACGGCTGGGCGAACTCGGTGCCCGAGGCTTTCGGCACCGGCAAGACCCACCCGTCGATGCTGACCACCGACCTGTCGATGCGGTTCGACCCGATCTACGAGAAGATCACCCGGCGCTGGCTGGACCACCCCGAGGAGCTCGCCGAGGAGTTCGCCAAGGCGTGGTTCAAGCTCATCCACCGCGACATGGGCCCGGTCACCCGCTACCGCGGGCCACTTGTTCCCGAGCAGACCCTGCTGTGGCAGGACATCGTCCCGTCGGGGCAGAGCAAGCTCAGCGAGGCCGACATCGCCAAACTCAAGGCCGAGATCCTGGCCTCGGGGCTGACCGTGGCCCAGTTGGTGTCCACGGCGTGGAAGGCGGCCTCCTCGTTCCGGGGCAGCGACAAGCGCGGCGGCGCGAACGGCGGACGGATCCGCCTGCAGCCGCAGGCCGGCTGGGAGTGCAACGAGCCCGATGACCTCGCGGTGGTGATCCGCAAGCTGGAGGAGATCCAGAAGTCATCCGGTACCGACGCCTCCTTCGCCGACCTGGTCGTGCTCGGTGGGGTGGCAGCGATCGAGAAGGCCGCCAAGGACGCCGGTGTCGACGTGACGGTGCCGTTCAATCCCGGCCGCGGTGACGCCACGGCTGAGATGACCGATGTCGAGTCGTTCGCGCACCTGGAGCCGAAAGCCGACGGTTTCCGCAACTATCAGGGCAAGGGCAGCGAGTTGCCGGCGGAGTTCCAGTTGCTCGACCGGGCGAACCTGCTGACACTGTCGGCCCCGGAGATGGCCGTCCTGGTCGGCGGTCTGCGGGTGCTGGGCGCCAACTACCAGGGCTCGCCCCTGGGGGTGCTCACCGACAAGCCGGGCACACTGACGAACGACTTCTTCGTCAACCTGCTCGACATGGGCACCGAATGGTCGCCGTCACCCAAGGACGACGGCACCTTCGTCGGCAAGGACCGCGCCACCGGCAACGAGAAGTGGACAGGCAGCCGGGTGGACCTGGTGTTCGGGTCCAACTCCCAGTTGCGGGCGGTCGCCGAGGTCTACGCCCAGGACGACGCTCACGAGAAGTTCGTCCACGACTTCGTCGCGGCGTGGTCGAAGGTGATGGACCTCGACCGGTTCGACCTGCACAACTAGCCACGGCAAGCGAAGCCCCGCGGACCGAGTGGTCCGCGGGGCTTCGCTGGCTCCCGACCGGGTACGCCGGTCAGCCGCAGGTGTTGGCGCTGATCCACCGGCCGTTGTAGCCGACGCACGCGTTCAGGCCCTCCCCCGGCATCGGGGCGTAGGAGTCCGGCGGCGGCACCCAGGGCGCCATCACGTCCGAGAGGTTGGCACAGCCACCCACCGAGATGCGCCGACCGGCACTGGCGCAAACGTCGGCGCTGACGGTGCCGTCGGGTCCGGTGGTGATGATCGCCACCGGCAGGCCCGCCAACGTGATGGCCGCGGCGCTCAGCGCGGCCCATTGACGCGCAGACACATTCATGGCCCAGAGTCTAGCGGGGTCAACTCCCGCCGGATCGAACGTCGACGGCGCACGGCCCAGCCGGCAGCCCCGGCACCGAGTACGGCCAGTACCCCGAGGGCTGCCAGCCACGGCCCGGCCCCGTTCTGGTAGACCCATCCGGCCAGCGTTCGCTGTATCCGGGCCGCCGCGGCGATGACCGGGTCGTCGGGACTGCCGCCGGCGAACAGTTGCAGCTCGAAGTATCCGTAGTAGGCGACGTAGAGGCCGACCGGAACCAGGATCAGCCCGCTGATGCGGTTGACATAGGGCAGCATCCTCCGCGCCCGGGTCAACAGCGCCGACGATCCGAGCGCGACCGCCACCGCCAGCACCCCGACGACCAGCGCGATACCGGCCGCGTAGGCGGCGTAGACCAACACCCCGCCCAGCACCGAGCCACTCCGCAGGCTGCCCCCGGTGACGGCCAGGAATGGGCCGATCGTGCAGGACAGTGAGGCGATGGCGTAGCTGACCCCGTAGCCGACCATCGAGCCGAGCCTGGGGGTCGCCGTCCAGCCGGGTCCCCGACCCACCGACCAGGCCGGCAGATCCCGTCCCAGCAGCAGCCATACCCCGAGAGCGGCGAGGGCTGTCCCGACGCCGACCGTGACGAACGGCAGGTAGCGCTGCACGGTCGACGCGAGGGAGACCGTCAGCAGTCCGAACACCCCGAAAACCGCGAGGAAGCCGAGCGCCATCGCGGCGGTCGCGCCCAGAGCGCGGCCGATCGCGTTGATCTGGCTGCGCTGCTCCGGGCTGACCACCAGCGCCAGATAGGCCGGCAGCATGGCGAACCCGCACGGGTTGAGGGCCGCCACCATCCCGGCGGTGAACGCCAACCCGATGAGATCGGAGTTCACGCTCCGCCGCTAGGAGGTCAGGGCGCGCACCCGGTCGCTGAGTTCCTGCTCACTCATGGCCGAGGTGGGGTTGTTGACGAACGTGGTGGACCCGTCCGGCGTGACGAAGAGGTACGCGGGCTGCCACGGAACCTTGTACTTGGCCCATATCGAGCCGTCGGCGTCGTTGATGTTGGTGAAGTTCAGGCCGTAACGGTCGACGAAGCTCTGCATGGCGGACACGTCGGCGCGGGTCGCGATGCCGACGAAGGTCACCGCGGGGTTGGCGGCGGCAACCGCGCTGACGCTGGGCGCCTCAGCGTTGCAGAACGGGCACCACGGAGTCCAGAACCACAGCACGGCCGGCTTTCCCTGCAGGCTGGAGCCGTTGAAGGTGCCGCCACTGAGCGTCGTCCCGGTGAAGTCCAGGTCGGCGGCCGCAGCGCTGCCGGGCCTGGTCAGACCGAACATCAGCGCAGTCAGTGCCAGCACCACGGCCAAAGGCTTGATCGCGAGCGTTCTCATACCTCGAGCCTAGAAAGGAACGGCCCGCCGGGCCATGAGGCGGGTCTCGCGTCAGCAAACCGTAAGGCCGATTGTTCCCCGGGTCGCGACGAGGGCCGAGCTCTACAGTTCTTCGCTGCCCACGCCGTGGTGCACGCGGAACAGGTTGTCCGGATCGTAGGTGCGCTTGATCTCCAGCAGTCGGGGGTAGTTCGAACCCCACTGGTTCTGCTGCCAGTCCTGCAGGAAGAAGTCGGACTCGGTCGAGTACGAGCCCGCACCGGGGGTGGCGGCCGTGATGAAGCCCATGGCGCGGTTGAGCGCCTCAGCGGAGTCGCGGGCCACCGCGGCATCCGGTTCGCGCCCCGGCACTCCCGGGTATTTGTACTGCTGGGCCGAGGCCATGATCACCAGCGCCGCCGCCTCGAAGCATCCCGGATGCAGGGCGGTGCGTTCGTCGCGGGCACGGGCCTCGGGGTGCTCCCCGCTGAGCCCCTTGTTGACCTGGAAGATGAAGGAGCGCAGCCTCGAGGCCTGGAAGAAGGCGTCAGCGATCCGGCCGGGGTCGCGCCGCAACAGGTCGGTGGGAATCCACCGGCTCTGGTAGCCACCCCAGAACGCTCCGAGCTCGCCCTGGTTGCCGGTCCACCAGAACTGGTAGCCGGGGGCATCCGGCCGGGGATCGCGGGTGATGAAACCCGGGTCGGCTCGGTCCCAATAGTCGGGGTTCCACAGATTCCTGAACTCGAGGAACTGAAACTTCGGATCGACCGTGTAGTCGCCCGGCCGGTCGCGGAACTGGCCCGCGAACCGTTCGACGACGGCCCTGCCCTCGGATTCGGGCATGTCCAGAAAGGTCAGACGGAAACCGAACTCGTTGTCGGGGCCGAAGGCGACCGACTCCCCCCAGTGCCAGTTGTCCAGTTCGACGGGGTAGAACTCGGCGAACCGCTGGATCAGGGTTCGGTAGGCCTCGTCGCTGCTGGCTTTGATCGAACCGGTGACGACACCCACCGTCGAAGGAATCGGGTGGGTGAGCAGCGTGACGCGGCTGACGATGCCGAAGGTTCCACCGCCCCCACCGCGAACCGCGTAGAACAGGTCGGGCTCAGAGAACTCGTTGACCACCCGAACCTGCCCGTCGGCGGTGACGATCTCGGCCTGCACGATGCCGCCGGAACCGGTGCCGTATCGCTTGGAGAACGGACCGAACCCGCTACCGAAGGTGAACCCACCGCAGGCACCGACACTGGTGCAACCGCCGCCGGCCACGAAACGGTCGGCCAGGGTGGCCGCGCGGTAGGCCTCCAACCATCGGGTGCCGGCCTCGACCGTCATCGCCGGGACGGGAGCGCTGCCCTCCGGCGCGCCCTGCGGGACGAAAGCGTCGTGGACGGTGACCTCGCGCATGTCGTGGGTCCACACCAGCAGGGAGTCGGGGGCACAGTTTCGGCCCAGGTAGTCATGCCCGGTTCCCTTCACGACGAGCCTGACGCCGTTGTCCCTGGCGAAGTTCACCGCGGCGACGATGTCACCGGTCGTCTGCGCCCGCACCGCGTACGGGGAGGCGGCCGCCGTCCACGCCCCGTACCAGCCGGTCGACTGCAACGCTCCGGGCTGTTCCTCGTTCCAGAACGGGTTCTGCAGAAGCTCGAAGGTCTCCGGGCCCGCATCCACCCACGGCAGCGCAGTGGTGATCAGGCGATCCCCGACCTGCTCGGCCAGCGCTCGCCAGCGGTCCTCGGCCGGCCAGGCGCCGACCGGGGTCATCGAGGGTGTGCGCGCGCATGAGAGCGGGGATGCCGCCACCGCCGCGGCGAGCAGAGCACTGGATCGAAGAAGCGTCCGGCGGTTGACATCGGCCACATCTCGAACCTAGTTCACCCCGGCAGAGGTATCACGGCGAGCCGATATCTCACCGAAGTCTTAAAAGCAGAACCCCTCCTGCCGACTAGGCTCGTCTTCACGAGATCTGTTGGGAAACGAGGTCAACGATGACGAGTTTCACCTCGCGGTACGGCAACCCGGCCGATGATTACCGGGGCGCCCACATCTGGACGCACTGTCGGCACAGCACCACGGTCGTGGCGGTCGCCGGAACTGTCGATGCGGCCAATATCGGACATATCGGCGAGCACGTCGGGCGATTCGTAGGCTCAGGCACCCCCCTGGTACTCGACCTCAGTGGTGTCACGAACTGCACCCCTGACGCGGTGGGCCTTTTCGACGCGATCGACCGGCACTGCGGGCAAGCCGGCGTGCAGTGGGCGCTGGTGGCCGGTGACCCGGTCACGCGGTACCTGGGCGGCCGCGCCGAGTACCCCGTCGCGGGCTCGGTCACCGAGGCCGAACAGTGGTTCGACGACGCTGTGCTGGCGCGCCGCCGCGGCCTGCTGCCGCTGTTCGCCAAATCTGCCTGAAGTCCCCGCCGGGATTCCGCGTACCCTATTCGACGTGTTCCGGACAGTGATCGCCACCGTCGCGGCCGCGGTTCTTGCGATCTGTTCGGCTGCGGCTCCCGCGGGCGCCGAGCCGGAGACCCCTTCGCCCGGCCCCGAACCCGGACCTCCGCCCGGCCCCCCGCCGGAGACGTCAGCCATGGTGGAGGCCGACGGCAGCTACGCGGTCGGCAGCGAGGTCCTGCCCGGGGTCTACGCCTCGGCCGGGCCGGTCCCCGGAGACGTCTGCTACTGGCGACGAGCCGATGCCGACGGCACCACGCTGGCCAACGCGATGACCAAACAACCCCAGGTGGTCCAGATCGAGCCCACCGACGCCGTCTTCACCACCAACGGCTGCCAGCCCTGGCAACCGACCGACGGCGTCCCGCCGCCCGCACAGACCCCACCCTGGCTGGCCCAGCTCCAGCTCCGGCATTCCCTCGACGTCCTCAACGGATTGGCCGGCCAATCCGGCAACGGCGTGCTGCCGCCGTACTGATCCGTGGCCGGGTCTGCCGGCCGCCGGTGCGGCGGCCGGCCCTAGGGTCGAGATGTGATCGTCCTGCTTCCCCCCTCGGAAACCAAGCGTGCCGGGGGCGACGCTCCCCCGCTGCGCTTGGATGCCCTGAGCTGCCCGCAGCTGACCCCGCTGCGCTCCGAACTGGTCGATGACCTCACCGATCTGGCCCGCGATCCCGAAGCCAGCCGCCGCGCGCTGGGCATCTCGGCGTCCCAGGATGCCGAAATCCGGCGCAATGCCGAGTTGCGCACCGCGCCCACCATGCCCGCCATCGAGCGCTACACCGGTGTGTTGTACGACGCCCTCGACGTCGGTTCGCTGTCCGCGCGGGAACTGTCCCGCGCCCGGGAGCGTCTCGCCGTCGGATCAGCTCTGTTCGGACTGTTGCGCGCTACCGACCAGATTCCCCCCTATCGGCTCTCGGCCTCCTCGAAGCTGCCCGGCCGGCCTGGGCTGGCCGCCCGCTGGCGGCCGGTTCTGGAACCGGTGCTCATCGAGCTCGCCGACCGGGAAATTGTCGTGGATCTGCGCTCCGGCGCCTATGTCGGGCTGGGACGCCTTGCCGGGGCGGTGCGCGTCGATGTCGTCTCTGAAAATCCCGATGGAAAGCGCACCGTCGTGACCCACTTCAACAAGTCCCACAAGGGGCGGCTGGCGCGGATCTTGGCCACCACCCGGTCGGAGCCCGATGATGCGGCAGGGGTGGCCATGATCGCCCGCCGGGCGGGGATGCAGGTGGAGCGCGAGGACAACCAGTTGACCATCGTGGTTCGGTCCTGAACTGCCACAATGGCCGCATGACGACCCGCTGGCAGCGTTCCGACGGCCTGCGCGGTGACGACTACGACGCCCGCTGGAGAGAGATGGCCGCCGCCGGGCAGGACATCCATGGGGAGGCCGACCTGGTGGAGTCGCTGCTCGACGGTGGCCGACGCGTCCTGGACGCGGGATGCGGGACCGGCCGGGTCGCCATCGAACTGGCCCACCGCGGTCTCGAGGTCGTCGGAGTGGACGCCGACGAGTCGATGCTGGCCGCGGCGCGCGAAAAAGCACCCGCACTGGAGTGGGTTCACGCCGACCTGGCTGATCCGGATAGCGCAACCGGCCCGTTCGACCTGGTGCTCGCGGCCGGGAACGTGATGATCTTCCTGGAGCCGGGAACGGAAAGCCAGGTGATGGGCAACCTTGCCGGGGTTTTGCGCCCGGCCGGCCTGCTGGTCTCCGGCTTCACGGTGCGGCCCGACCGGCTGACCCTCAGCCGTTATGACGAGTTGGCCCAACGCTCAGGGCTGGATCCGGTGTCTCGTTGGTCGACGTGGGACCGGTCTCCGTTCACCGGCGGTGAGTACGCGGTGTCGGTGCACCGCCGGCGTCCGGGCGGCGCGTTCAGCGTCCGCGGAACATCCCCGGGTTGACGTGAGGCATGTTGATATTCGGCACCGGGATGTTGGGGATGGCGTTGACCACCCCATTGATGTTCGGCACGCCGACATTGGCGCAGGCCGAAACACCGACCGCGTCGACGCAACCGCCGATCCCCGGGTCGGCGCGGAGATGCGGCGGGCTCGCGATCGAGGCGAGGAACGCAGCCGCTACGGCGGCCGGAATAGCAACGAGCCGAAAACGTGTCGTTCGCATTGCGGTCATCCTTTACAGGCAGCGGGTCTCGAAGTCGGCCAACGGCTTCCGAATATTTTGGAGCGCATCGCGTATCTGCGGGTTGGCGTTCAGGTAGTTCTCGACGTTGGTGCGCAGTTCCTCAGGACCCTGGCCCTTGAGACCGGTGAAGAACGTGTTGACCTCGGGCTGGCCGGAGAGGTAATCCGCCGTGGCGTTGGAGACACCCGCCGAGATGCGGGCCAGGTCCGCGGCGGTGCAACTCTCCGGCGGATCCGCGGCCGCGACGGACTGGCTCACCAGCAGCAATGAGCAGCCCACCGCTCCGACCGCGAGGTGCCGGATCGCGACAGGGACCGAAAGGGCCATGATTGCCTCCTCAAGTAGACGCATCTCGCCGCTGCGAATCTAGCCGATCGCCCGGTTCCCGGTATCGCGAACCACGAATCCGCATTCACCGCCCCCGCCCGGGTCAGTGCCGATGTCCCCGCATCGGGCCCTCCGGGACCGGAGCCACCCGGCCATCCAGCAATGGCCTGGCCGGGTCCCACCGGGTGCCATTGACGTTGTCGAACCGCTTCCTCGCGATAGCCGAAAGCGCCTCCAATACAACGCGATTAGCCAACGCTGCGGTGATGTCCGCGTGATCGAACGGGGGCGCCACCTCCACCACATCCATGCCGACCACCGGCAGTTCCAGACCGATCCGACGCACCGCGTCGAGCAACTGGCGCGCCGACAGACCACCGGGTTCCGGGGTCCCGGTCCCCGGGGCGTGACCGGGATCGCACACATCGATGTCGACCGAGAGAAAAACCCCGTCGCAGTCGTCGGTGGCGATCTCGAAAGCCTCGGTCAGGCAGGCCTCCAGCCCGCGATGACCGATCTCGGTCATCTCGTAGGAGCGCATCCCCTGCCCGGCCATCCAGTCCAACGTCTCCGGTCCCGGCCAGTAACCGCGCAGACCGATCTGCAGGAAACGGTCGCCGCGGACCGCACCGGACTCGATCAGCCGGCGCATCGGCTGACCGTGACCCCACAGCGAGCCGAACTCGATGTCCCCGGTGTCGGCGTGGGCATCGAAGTGGATCAGCGACACCCGGCCCTGGCCGAGCACGTCCGCCAGACCTGAAGCATCGGAGAAGGTGATGGAGTGGTCCCCGCCCAGCACCACCGGGATCGGTCCGGCCGAGGCCACCGTCGCGACAGCCTCGCGGATCTGCCCCAGTGAGCGCTGGATGTCCCCGGCGTAGATCTCCAGGTCGCCGACATCGACGACGGTGAGGTCGCGCAGTGCGTCGGTGCGCAACGCCAGCGAGGGCCGCGAACCGTCGTGCGGGAGGTAATCGGTGCCGCGGATGGCCTGCGGACCGAACCGGGCCCCGGACCGGTAGGAGGTGCCGCCGTCGAACGGTGCGCCGAGGATCACCACGTCAGCGCCGGCGAAACTCCCCGGGTCGTCCAGATCGGCCGCCGGGACCCCCAGGAAGGTGAAGTCCGGTCCGAACAAGTTGCCGATTCGGCCCATCAGGTGCCCTCCTCGCGTCCGCGTTCGGATTCACCACCCTAACCCCCGGGGCAGGCATGCGACACCGGGCAAATGCCCGCCCACACCGGTCTTTTGGCCGGAATTCTCGCCGTGGCGGTGGCGGTGGCGGTGGCCTCCGGGATCTGACCGGGTCCGCGCCTGGGCCGGCCCCCTCGGCGCAGGATGACCGGCGTGCCGAGGCCTGCCGGTCTCAGTAACCCATCGAGTCGAGTTCGGCTTCGGCGACCGCCTCCTGGTCACCCTCGATGACGATGTCGGTCTCCTCGAGTGCGACCTGATCGCCGTCGACGATCAACTCGTCCTCGATGATCACCGTCTCGTCGCCGTCGGAGTAGACCTCGATTTCCTCGATGATGGTTTCGGCGGGCGGTTGTTCCCAGACGATCAGGTCCTCACCGAAGGCGTTGTAGACGACGCTGTCGGGAGCCTCACCGGTGACATCGAAGTAGATCTTGCCCCCGGCTTCCTGCCCCTCGGCGAGGGTGGCCGGGCTGATGCCCAAGGCGGTGGGCACCTGGAACAGGGCCCGGTAGTTCTGACCGCCCGCAGCGCGAGCGTTGAAGTCGGACACGATCGGGGTGACCGAGCCGCGGACGGCCTCGTCGGTGACCAGGGCCTCCCACAGCGTGCCCTGCACCGGGTAGGGGATCGCGTCCTGGCTGGGCTGCAGTTCGAGCACCGTCCACGCCTGGATCACGCCGCCGTTGACCAACTCGGCTTGGCCCCCGATGGACGTGACGGTGAGGTCGCCGCCCTCGGCGGCGGCCGGGGCCGGGGCGATGGCGATTCCCGCCACGCCGATGGTTGCCACCATGATCGCGATTCTCACAAAGGTGCCCTCTCCTGGTGCTCGCCGAAATTCGTTGTGGGGGTTCGGCGATTGCGGTACCCCCGGGACAGCATTGTATCGGCGCGAACAGGGCATGTCCTGCGCGGATGGGGCGAACCGATCACCCCGCCGATAACAGCGCCCGCCGCAGCAGGTGCATCGCCACCGTCGTGGAGCGGTCGCGGACGTCGGGGCGTTCACCGGGTACCCGGACTCGACGGGTCAGCACCGGAGCGCCGGCCAGAGCGATCGCAAACCACACCGTGCCGACCGGCTTGTCCTCGGTGCCTCCGCCCGGTCCGGCCACGCCGGTGATCGCGACGGCGGTGTCGGCGCCGAAACGGCTCAGCGCACCGACCGCCATCGCCTCGGCCACCTGCTCGGACACCGCGCCGTGCTCGGCGATCAGGGCAGAATCCACCCCGAGCAACGCCGACTTGGCCTCGTTGGCGTAGGCGACCACGCCGCCGGCCACGTAGGCGGACGAACCCGGGCGGTCGGTCAGCCGCGCGGCGAGCAACCCGGCCGTGCACGACTCGGCGGTGGCGATCCGCCGGCCGGCCAGCAGGCGGGCGACCTGTTCGTCGATCGACGAGCCGTCCTCGGAGAAAATGGTGTCGCCGTGGCGTTCCCTGACCAGTTCGGCCAGCACCCGGTACGCCTCGCCGCTGCCGGACTCGTAGCGGGTCACCATCTCCAGTTCGCCGCGGCGCAGACAGGTGGTGATCTCCAGTTCGTCGAACCCCGGGAGCTGAGCGGCCAGACGCAGGGTCTCGGCCAGTCCGGACTCCGCGACACCGAACATCAGCACGGTGGCCTGCTGGTAGACGGTACGGCCGGAAAGCGCCTCGGTCACCGCCCGGGTGGCGACCGCACGCGGCCACATCGCCTGAAGTTCCTTGGGTGGGCCCGGCAGCACAACTACCGTCGGCTCGCCGTCGATCACCGCGCCCGGCGCGGTCCCGACCGGCTCGAGCACGGCGGCCCCCTCCGGCAGCATGGCCTGCTTGCGGTTGGCGGCACGCACGGCGTCGGTCTCCAGATCGGGGAAGCGTGTCATCCATCTGCGCACCACGGCGGCGATGGCGGACTCCATCTGCGGATCAAGCACGAGATCACGGCCGCAGAAGCGGGCGACCGTCGCCATGGTGGCGTCGTCTGCCGTGGGGCCCAGGCCCCCGGTGGTGATGATCAGGTCCACGCCCTCACCGCGCAGGAAGCCCAGTTGCGCGGTGATGTCCGACGGGCGGTCGCCGCAGATGGTGATGTGGGCCAGTTCCACCCCCATCTCGAGAAGGCGTTCGGCCAGCCAGGGTCCGTTGCGATCAGCCACCCGGCCGGTCAGAACCTCGGTACCGGTGACCACAATCCCCGCGCGCGCGCTCATCGCTGTGCAGCCTACGAGCTATCGGCGCAGCGGGGTGGCGGCTTGGAAGTGCGCAGCGCGCCCGCCGGACTGCCAACGATGCCATCGTTCCCATCGCCGCAGCCCGAACCCTTGCCAGGCCTTGTCCAGACCGGGAACGATGCGGCGGGCGATCTCCACCGCGGCGACCAGCGGAGACCGGAGAAGCAGCAGCACCACCCCCGGCCACGGTGCGGGAAGCCGGTAGCGGCGGCGATTGCGCGGCAGCATGAACAAGCCGGCGAAGCCGGCCTGGAGCCGGTAGTGATAAACGGCCCGGAGTCGCTCTGCGCCATGCTGGTCCGGTCGCGGGGCGAAGGCTGGCGCGAAGGACTCGACCAACTCGGCGCCCGTTTCCCCGGAGTCATAGCTGCGGGCGGCGTCGGCCATGAAGAGGATGCGCCACGCATCGGCCGCATTCCGCGGAAAGTAGCCGTCGCAGCGCATGCCGACCAGATGACCGCAGTAGCGATTGAAGTGCAGGACCGCCCTCGTCTCCTGAGGCGAGGTCAGGAACCCCAGCGCGGTGAGCCCCAACGCCGGGGCGACGCTGCCGCCAAGCAGGGTGAGCAGCATCGCCGACTGGCTGATCGGCAGCCCCCACCGCGGGAAATCCCACTCCGGGTGCTCGCGAACCCTGGCGCGGACGCTGACGTGCATGATGCGAACGTGCAGCGAAATTGCTCGCGCTGCCGATCCGGCCCGCAGCACGGCACCGGGCCGGCTGACTTCGATCCACCACCGCGAGGTCTCAAGGTAGCGGTGCAGGGCCCGTTCCCCGGCGTAACCGCCGGACAGTGACAGCGGGAGCGCCAGCCAACCCTCGGTGTAGGTGTCCATGGTGCCCGCGTTTCCCACCGCACCGAGTGCGTAGGCCCACCGGCGCCAGACCGCCGCCCCCTGTTCCACCAGGTCGACGTCGACCCAGTCCGGAACGTCCTGGAAGTCCGCGATGAGATCGACCAGCGATTCGGGGGCCTCCGGCACCGCCTCGATGCCGTCCTGCAGCGCCCTCTCGACCAGAGCCCGGGCCCCGGGCGCACCCAGATCACCGTGATAGGTCTCCGCGACGAACCGTTCAGCGATCGGATCCCCCCGGGTCAGCCCCGCCTTGAAGGCGGAGGCGACCTCATCGGAGGGGAACAGGTCGAACCCGGTCAGCCGCAGCACACGGTTGCGCAGCCGCGCGTGCCGGGTGCCGTACCGTGCCGCCGGGTAGTCGAAGGCCTGCGGGATCGCCGGCGTCACACCGTGTTCAGCCCGCCACGCCGGGTGCCCGCACCACCAGCGGAACCGCCGGGAAATAGGCGGCCATCTCCGACCGGGACCGCCGCAGCGCCGCGGTACCGTAGCCCTTCTTGCGGTGGGCGGGATGTATCCAGATCCGGAGGTTCACCTCGCCACCGGCCAACTCCCCGAACACCATTCCCACCTTCTCCGCACCGTCGAGGGCGACGAACCAGGCAGCCTCCTCGGCCCGCAAACGTTGACGCGCCGACGTGATTTCCTCGTCGATCGGTCCGGCCGGGCTTCCGGAACCATCGCCGGCCGCGCCCATCTCCTCGGTCCGGGCGACGAAGATGTCCCGGTCGGATTCCGGTGAGAAGAGCCGGAGCCGCAGGGTTTCGTCGGCGCTGGCCGGCCGCTCGCCGACGGTGAAACTCAACTGGCTGTTCAGATCGTCGAGTTCGGCGGCGATCCGTCGCCGCGAGTCCTTGGTGAGCTGGTCGAACGACATCCCCATCACCGCCTCCGCCCCGATCCGGGACTTTCCGAGCAGCTCGGCGACGGCGCCGACCGCGGTCTCCCGGTCGGCCGACTCCACGATCGCGTCGAGCACCTCGTGGCGACGCTCCAGAGCGGTCAGCAGGGCGTCGGCGATGGCGCGGCGGGCAACGGACTGGTCTTGATCGGTCATTGCCTAAGCCTAAACGCCTAAACCTAAACCGCACCCGTGACGGGAGCGCCGACCATGGCCAGGTGGCCTCGCCACGCCGTCCGGTGGCCTAGATTCGGAGCAGAACTCCGTACCGATGCGCCGCAGCCGACGACAGCCGGAAGGGACACACATTGCTGGAGAAGGCCCTCGTTGTGGCTGCCGCTCTGGTCGGTGCGGTGTTCACCGCCATCGGCATCGTGATCCGCCAGCGGGCCACCATGGACGTCCCCGCCGACCAGGGCGTGAGCGTTCTGATGGTCAACACCCTGCTGCGCCGCCGGCTCTGGTGGGCCGGAACCGCGGCCGCGGTGGTGGGCTACCTCTTCTACGCCATCGCCCTGGCCTACGGGTCGCTCACCCTGGTCGCCCCGCTGCTGGTCGCCGCGCTGCTGTTCGCGTTGCCGCTCAGCGCCTGGCTGGCCCATCGCAGCGTCAGCCGGGCCGAGTGGTTGTGGGCCGTAGTGCTGACTTTGGCTCTGGCGGTGTTCATCTCACTGGCCCGAACCCAGCCCGGCGACTACCGCGGCTCGGGACCGACGGCAGTCGGTGTCGCCGCGGCGAGCATGGCCGTCGTGGGCTGCTGCGTGCTCCTCGCCACCCGCTTCGCCGACTGGCGCCGGGCGAT
>Ga0180432_10006242_pt1 | contig 15565 bp, 11 predicted proteins | sample SS_ome_10_FD_132414 | JGI IMG/M metagenome (GOLD analysis project Ga0180432, IMG submission 132414) | Hypersaline lake sediment archaeal communities from the Salton Sea, California, USA - SS_1_MS_2 metaG | ecosystem: Environmental > Aquatic > Non-marine Saline and Alkaline > Hypersaline >... | reverse complement strand
ATGGATTCCCATTGTATAAGCCCCAGGATTGAAACGCCCCCCCCTTATCGTTGGGTGTTTTGTTACTTCGTTACAATAAAGATCCCATAATTCGTATGCTAAGGCATCTATTTCTTCTTTATCATTTCCCCATTGTTGATATTTATTCATGAGTTGTTTTCGCAATACATTCTGTTTTTTATAGTTTGAATTCAAGATTTTAACAAGCTCAGAAAGCGTCATTAACTTCTCATCGTAAACAATTTTCTTGATATTATAGATAGAGTTAACTAGCGTGCCGAAGCTATATGCGGTAATCGAAGAAAAATTATATTTTGTCCCACCTTTTGTATACCCTTTCCCTTGTTCTAGGCAGTTATCGAGAGTAGCTGAAATAAATGGTTGTTGGCACCATTTCATTGCTTCTTCATCCATTATTGTTGCGATTTTCACTGACTTTTCAATATTGTACTCGAGCTGTTTTTTATATGCATCGAGAAACAGCTCATAAGTAATAAGGGTAGATGGGTCACCCGTTTCAAACTCTTCTTTGTGCTGGTTAAATCCACTAAATCCATTATTTAGCACTAATTCAAGGACTCCTGGGAGATTAAGAAACATTTGTCCAGTCGCACCATAGGTATTTCCTTGAGATGTTGGTTCAACACACCCAATTATGACATAATCACGAGCATCTTCTTTGGAATACCCTGCTTTTTCGTTTGCGGGTACGATAACATGATCATTATAAAATGCTATTCCAGATGTACTACGAAAGACTTTTAAAGCTTCAAGAAAAAAATCTTTCGGAGTATCTTTATGAATTCTAATGGATAAATCAGATGTAAATACTTTTAAGTTCTTGTAAGCTTCGAGAAACAAATAAGAAAGCTCGTTTGTAGCATCTTTTCCGTTTTTATCCATTCCTGAGATAGTTATTGTCTGAGTATTCAATCCAAGAGCATTAGCCGCATTTGCATAATCAGAAGGAAGTAACGTACAATTCCAAGTAAGTTTCAGGTTTATCTCTTCAACTAATTCCAAAGCTTCGGTTCTTGTGATACGATTTTGCTCTCTATCCTCTTTATAGTAAGGCCACAACAGTTGATCTAACCTTCCTAAAGCTAAAACGCTTCTGTGATATATTATATTGGCGATATTTTGAGTAAACCATATTAATAGAATTGCTTGGTAAAAAGTTTCAGGAATGTTATTACTTAAGAACTTGAGGGATTCAGAGATTAGCAATAGTTCTCGTTTTCTTCTTTTTTCTGTCTCACTTACTGACATTTCAGACGCTAGATTGGAATATCTAATTAAAAAATCAATTGCAGCTTTATAATAAATTTTAATTGCTTCATAAAATTCAAACTTCTCTTGATAATTCAAATCATCTTTATCCAATAATGATTGAAAAGTATTAGCTTCTTCAAGAATACCTTTATATCCCTTTTTTAAAAGATTTTCATATCCCGCACATAGATGTCCTTCGTTTGTTCCTAATTGAATGGCGATATTAGGAGCCGTTGCTGATAATTTATCGCGTTTAGTGATTATATTATCAGCAAGCATCCTTTGCGGGATGATTTCATCGTATAAAGTACTACCTTTCCAAAAAGAAGCTATTTCTTCTAGCTGAATAATTTCTTTATCTTGAATTTGAAAGTTTTGTAATTTTCTCTTTCTTGCTTCTTCAAGGTTCATTCTCTCACTGGCGTTATATAACTCTATGGTTATTTTCTCACCTAGATTTTTACTGCTTTCATTTCCAACAAGCATTTCATTGTCTCTAATAAAAATTGTCATGTTTTTTAAGGTATGAGCAATAGATTTCGCTTTTTTGAGTATTTCTGGGTCATTCTCATTCTTTTTATATATTTCCGTAAAAAATCTTGCCCTTTCAATGCATATTTCATTTTTACTTGAGAGTAGATCCTCTTTTAACTTTATCGTACGTCGTATAGGCTTTTCTGAAATTAAAATGATTACATCACTTTTTTTTTTTTACAAATAATTCATAGTTAATATATGTAATAATATTTCCTTTTATGAAAAAAAGCAACTATCTCTCGAATTCAAATAATATAAGTTAGTTGTTTGAAAGATTAATTATTTTTTTATTTAATTACATGCAACTTTCAAAAAATAAAGAAAATGCTAATGTAACTAACAAAAAATGAGAAGAAATTATAAATAGACCAAGATTCATAATAAATATTGGAGTGTTTTTTATTAAGATTAAAATGAATTCTATAATCCAAACTCATGTATTCAAACTTACCTGGAGCTAAAAATGCAGATAACTCAAAGTTTAAAATCCTATAATATACAACGCACATGTGTACACGACGGTCCTGGGATTTGTACTACGATCTTTTTCCAAGGATGCAATTTGAGATGTTTATGGTGTCAAAATCCAGAGGCACAATCATTTCAGGGTGGTATAATGCCTGATTGCCATTATTCTTTAGAGGATATTATGAAAGTTGTATTGAGGGATAAAGACTATTACTTATCGTCCAAAGGTGGCGTGACTTTGAGCGGTGGTGAACCTTTTTTACAAGATCCTGACAGCTTGATTGACTTATTGAAATTGTTAAAAGAAGAAAAGATAAAGGTTTCCGCTGAAACATCGCTTCACGCACCATGGAATAATATTAGTCAAGTCGCACCATACATTGACCTCTTTCTCGTTGATCTTAAAATTGTTGGTGATGATGACCTCCATTTGAAATACACAAAACAAGACAGCACCTTGATCCACAGTAATTTAAAAAAATTGCTTGATTTAAGTGCCAATATTAAATTCCGTATGGTGATGCTACCGGGAATTAACGATAGTGAACAAAATGTTCAAGCTACTGCCGATTTTTTAAAATCAATTAATCATAATACAATTGAATTACTTAAATTTCACAACTTATATGAGGATAAAGCCAAACGCCTCGGTTTGGATGTGGTGTCATTAAACATTACCCCTGAACAAAGCCTTGAATCCTTGAAGAATGGTAAAAAATTATTTGAATCTCAAGGTATCAATGTCGAAAGCACTTATTTGGGTTCTACTATTTATAATGCCGATTTTACGCCACGGGTAAAAAGAATACAGAAAGATATAAGAGATAGCGGGCGTGCTGTTTGTATAGAAGCCGCCGATCTTAAAACTCAATATTATAAGAAGCATGGCTTTAATAAACCGACACCCATTCATAGAGCAGAATGTCTTGCATATACGCTAAAAAATAAGACGGTCAAAATTTATCCACAAGAGCTTCTTGTTGGAAACTATACTTCTAAAAGAGTGGCAGGCCATATTTGGGTAGAATATATGGGAATTGTCGGAGCTAAAATGATCCATAAAGTAAGGCGCCTAAAACCTGTTCCCTTCCAAGCCTCCTCTAAAGATCTTATTCCTTTCTTAAAGATGTTACCTTTCTGGCTTAAATACAGCCTTTTAGGGAGGGTAAATGCTAAGCTAACAGACATGCTTTTAATGCTTGCGCGTGCTTCAGAAATGAATGCTGGGTTCAACAACAATTTTGCAGCAATATGCCATTTTATCGTAAATTTTGAGCGAATTCTTGAATTGGGAACCTCCGGTCTTATAGAAGAAATAAAAAAGATACAAAAAGAAAAACCTGAGAACAACCAAGATTTTTACAATGGAACCCTAATTGCCCTTAAGGGATTGGAAGCATTTGCAGAGAAGTATGCCAAGCACCTATTAGATTTGAGTAAGAATGAAAATGATCCTGAACGTCGCAAGGAATTAGAGGAAATGGTAGAGATCTGCAAGTATGTTCCTAAATACCCCGCTAAGACGTTTCAAGAAGCTCTACAAAGTATGTTATTTTTACATATCGCTCTTTGCACGGAGCAATACGAAAATGCAATTTCCTTTGGTCGTCTTGATCAGATACTATATCCTTATTACAAAAAAGATATAGAAGCAGGAATAATTACTTTCGAAAAAGCAAAAGAACTTGTATGTTTATTTATTCTAAAAGTAGACGAAGCTATTTTGGTAAACGATGGCGAAACATTTTTGGAACTCTTCAATCTTTTTGAGACACTCTCCACGGATCAAGCCGTGACTTTCGGTGGTGTTGATAAGGATGGTAAGGATGCCACCAATGATGTTACCTACATGTTAATAGATGCTTGTAAATTACAACCGCTTGCTGCAGATATGGGTGCACGTATTCATAAGGATAGCCCCGCTGAATATCTGGAAAAGATTGCAAAAGTACATATTAGTGGATGTCCCATACCGCAATTATTCAGCGACGAAATATACATAGATACCATACAGAAGCATTACCCCACTACCTTAGAAAATGCCCGAAATTACTCTATAGTGGGATGCGTTGAACCACTCGCTTCAGATGACCATTTTGGCAATACAGACTGTGCTAATGTGAATCTAGCCCTTCCTTTATTGCAGGCAATACGCGGTCATGAGAATGATTTGTGGAACTTTGGAATGCGTGATCAGCTCATAAAACTAATGACTAACTTTCTTAAATACACCCTCAAAGGGAAAAATAGGTTTTCCAGGTTTATTATTAGGATTTGCGACGTTTTAATTAAAAAACGAAACAAAAAATTAGGTCTTTATACTTATAATCCGCCTTTAAATATGGATGAACTACTTGAACGCTTCCAAGCGCGATTAAATTATCTTTTAAAGTCAATATTGAACGATCACCAAATCATTGAAAAAGAACTCCGTAAACACTTTACGACTCCCCTTGCCTCCTCGCTCTTCAAAGGATGTCTTGAAAGTGGGAAAGACGCGTATGAAGGTGGTACGACGTATAACAGCAGTGGAATTCAAGCTGTAGCCGTCACGGATGTCGCGGATTCGTTATATGCTATCAATGAGGTTGTATTCAAGAAAAAGCTTTATACTCTTAACGATATCATTAACGCCATCGAGATGAATTTCCAAGGGGATTATTACCAGCGTATAAGGTCTGCATTGCTCGAGGTGCCAAAATTCGGCGATGATTCTTCCCTGGAGGCTACAGAATGGGTGAACAAGACCATGAAAATTTATAACAACGCCCTAGATTCGATGGAAAACTGTCCACGCAACGGTAGATATTCTGCGGGTTACTACGCCTTAAACGTCGGTACGAGATATGGAAAAAATACTCCTGCCTTACCTTCGGGAAGATTAGAAGGAGTTCCTCTAGCCAACAGTATTTTTCCGCATTACGGAATGGAACAAACGAATTTATTTTCATCATTGAATTGCATTTCCAATGTTGATTTTACTGAAAACGCTGAAAATGGCACGACGGCCACGTTTACCATTGATTCTGCATTGTTTCAAGGCGATGAGGGAGTAAAAAATCTGGCAAGCATATTCAAGACTTTTCTCACCAAAGGGGGTATGCAACTCCAACCCAATGTCATTAACCGGGAAATATTATTGGATGCCTATAAACACCCAGAAAAGCACAAAAATCTCATGGTTCGTATTGCGGGCTACTGTGCATACTTTAACGAGCTTTCTGATGAGATGAAACTGACTATTATCAATAGGTCTTGTTACTCCTAAATCTGTATGTGATCAATTGATTAAAAAATAAAAAAAAAGTAGCTTGGAACGATTAAGAAATTATAACCATTCTTCTTTTAAAATATCGCCTTTAATTCCAACAACGACATACTTTATGGGGACTTTCCTATTAGCTCTTTTCGCTCCTTCTTGTGCCAACCGAAGCAATCCTCCGCAACAAGGGACTTCCATGATGACAACCGTCAAGGTATTGATTTTTGCATCATCTATTAAACCCCTGATTTTCTCAATATAGCTCTCATGTCCTTGGTCCAGCTTTGGGCATGCAATCGCAATCGCTTTGCCTTTTAATAATTCAGGATGAAATCCTCCGTAAGAAAATGCCGTACAATCTGCTGCGAGTAAAACATCTGCTCCTCGGTAATATGGTGCTGATGGAGAAATTAAATGCATTTGAACTGGCCATTGCCTTAATTGAGTCTGAACCTTCCCTGTTGACACTTTCTCTTCGATTCCGCTCAAATCAAAACTCATTGCTTGAGAACTAGGGCAATTACAAGCCACGTGTCCTGGTTCTTCCGTTGCTAAGTGTTCCTCGCGTTCTTCATGCTTCAACCTTTCTAGGCGCTTCTCAACTGCCTCCTCACTAAACTCAGGTGCTTCACGTTCTACAATTGATAGTGCTCCCGTTGGACAACTTCCCATGCAGGCACCTAAACCATCGCAAAATACTTCATTGACTACCTTTGCTTTCCCATCAATAATTTCAAGAGCGCTTTCAGCACAGTCAACAACGCATTGTCCGCAACCAGTACAAAGGTCTTCGTCAATTTCAATAATTTTCCTTTTTACCATCTTAACTTGTTCAGTTTCAGTCATGATTTTGAACTTCTTTTTCACGTAATTCTTCTTAATTATCTAGAAATTAGACCGTCATTTAACTTTACTTTCGAACATGTTCAAAAAAAATTAAGGATAGATTCTAAATGAAGGCTAAAGCTAAAGAGGAATATTTAATGCTCATATGAACTACACCATATTCTTTTTTATCATCATCTTTTTTTTCTTTGATATTCCCGTTTCTGCCAAACGTTTAGGCAATGTTCTCTTATGTAATGTATAGCTTACAACAAATAACAAGCCTATCCAAATTAGTAGCATGATAATGTCAAATTGGAACATGAAATAATTACTTCCGTCTACACAAAATTTCAATAAATCTGCTAAAAATGTTATGGGAGATATAAATGATAGAAATACCAAATGAGGGGATAAGCTATTTAGAGGTATGAAAATTCCACTTATAAATAGTAAGGGGAACTTAATGAGATTTACGAGAATCATTACATCAGAAGTCATATCTGTAGGATAAGCAGATATTAATAAACCTAATAAAGATCCTAAGACTGACATGAATAAAATTCCTAAAAAGATTAAAAAGATCAACGAAAGCGAGCTAAACATGATTGAAAACAATAGCATGAAGATAATCGCTAGAATTGATGTAATAATTAACGAATACAGAGTTGAAGCTAATATTATTCCCAATAAAATCTCGTTTAATGATATTGGAAAGCTCAAAATTCGCTCCAACGATTTTTCGCGAGTTTCAATAGGTAAAACAACAGGACTAATTGCAGTAGCAGTGAAAAAAGATGTCATTGCTATAATTCCGATAAATACAAGATTTAAAGAGATCTCCCTTCCAATGACCCATGAGAGGGTCATGAAGAAAGGAAACATTAAACCAAATATTAATACTGGTCCTTTTCTAATATAGAGGAATATATTTTTCTTACTTAATAGCCAAATTTTATTTATACTCTCATGAATCATTGATTACCCATCTCCTCCAGATTTAATAGATCCTCTTTTATTAGATGAATAAATACCTCTTCTAACGATGTTTCCTTAATTTTTACCTCAGAAATAGTTATATTGTTTTCCCTTGATGCTTTATATAAGTTAGATATATCCTTTAAAGCATCCTCGCTAGTAATTACATGGTAACCATTTTTTTCCTTAACAAATTTAACTATTTTAGATAAATTTTTTTCTTGTTCGATGGATAACACACCTTCAATTTTAATTAAAATTGTTGATGTAGATTTAAATTGTTCCCGCAGGGTTTTTGGACTCTGATCAGCAATGATTTTTCCATTATTCATGATTAAAATTCTATCACAAATATTTTGAGCTTCTCGCATATCGTGAGTAGTAATAAGTATTGTTTTACCTTCCTCTTTCAATTTGAGAATTTGTTTTCTCATTAGATTCATAGAAATTGGATCTAAGCCGCTTGTAGGCTCATCAAGAATTAGGATAGGAGGTTTATGAAGTAAAGCAAGACAGAGATTTAAACGCTGTTTAAGCCCCTTTGAAAGAGTTTTTGTTTTAGAATGCATTCTATTGATTAAATCGAATTGAGTTAAGAGTTTTTTTGAACGCTTTTCAATTTTTTCTTTTGTAATACCATAAATACTCCCTGAAAATTTAAGATTTTGCCACACGCTATAATCGGAATAAGCATTACTAATTTCAGGTACAATTCCATAATGCTTTTTATATTTAATTGGGTTTTTTGTTATATCCTTTCCAAAAATTTCAATTTTTGCGTTATCTTCTAATTGAAAAACTCCTGTCAACAATCGAATTGTCGTAGTTTTACCCGCACCATTAGGACCAAGAATTCCAACGATTTCACCTTGGAGAATTTCAAATGAAGCGTTATATACTGCGAAAAGATCTTCAAATCTTTTAGATAAGTTTAAAACTTTAATAGCAACAGATTCTTTATTCAAATTTTGTCTATGAGTAATTATATTCACTTTCCTACTAATATTCTTTAAAAAATGATTATTTATTAATAAATCAAACCTTCATTTAACATTATTTCTAACCAAATTCAAAAAAAAAAATAGAAAATTTAAAGCATTTTTGTTTCACTTGTAGGCGTAGGAGTTTTCATTACTAAAAAGCTAAAATTTGCATCTGATTCATTCATTAAGGTGTGTGGTATTTTCGCAGGGCTAAAAATAAGTTGGTTCTTTTTTACAGATTCCTTTTCTTTTCCAATGTGTACTATTCCATCACCTTCTAAAATGAAAAAACAAACATCCACAGGAGTAACATGCATCTTTAAAGCCTCTCCCGGTTTTAATTCAATGCGAACAATAGTAGCGTGTTCATATGAAATTAGTTTTCTTACATCTACTTTATGTGGTGTGTCCGCAATACTTACATCATCAATGTTAATAATTTTCATGTTTATCACCATGCTTAAGATACTTAAATTCCTAATTTCTTACGATTTGCTTCAATGTGGGCCAAAATTCCTTCAACTGCTTCGACAGCATCTGTCTCTACATGTAATATCCCACCAGTCACATCCTTACAATCTTCTGTTAAAAGTTTAACCAAATCTGGTCCACCGGTAACTGTTGGTACTGGATTAACATAAGTATAAAGACCAAAAGCTAGGGCAAAAATCGCATCAATGGTCGCTTTTTGTTCCATGTATTCGGGTGCAGCTGCAGCCACGGGTAAATCAGGGATTGGAACCCCTCCAAGAGCTCCTGATACTGCGCCAATTAAATCAGCAAGTCTTCCTGTATCCGTGCAAGTGCCATAGCTTAATACGGGCGGAACTCCTAATTTTCCACATAAAGCTTTTAATCCCGGTCCTGCAAGTTCCTTAGCAGCGGGTTCACAAAGTCCAGCTACTTGTAGAGCAGCATTACCGCATCCCATCGATAAAACCAACAAATCTCTTTTTATCAGTTCTTTTGTTACTGCTACAGTATGGACATCTTGGCCAGTATCCCTCAAAGAGGTGCATGATACTACTCCAACCACGCCTCTTATCGTGCCATCTTTAATTGCATCTAAGAGAGGATCAAGGGTACCTCCAAGCGCAGTTAAAATGCTTTCGGTTGAAAAACCTACCATTGCTTCATTCATTCCTTGCCCCGTTATTGGTTCTATTGAAGCCCTCCGTTCTTTAAAATTATCAATTGCCATTTGTACTAACTCTGCTGCTTGTTGTTCTGCCTTCGAGGGAATATAATCGATTCTTTCATCAATACCTTCAAATGCAACAACGTCCGAAACGGGAATTAGTTTGAACTTGTACTTTTCCGCATATTTAGGATCAATTGGCATGCAACAATTCATATCGCAGACAAATGCATCAATGCATCCACTTGCCAATATGGCTTCTTGCATTATCCAATTTCCTGTAAATCCATAAAAAACGTCATCCATTTCCCACCTCTGGATCATTTCTTGGCCTGTCTCTATATTTGCTATTATTCTTATTCCTTTCGCTCCTACAGCTCTTGCCTTTTCTTGCCACTCTTCTTTTCTAGCAACTTGTATCATGGCAAATCCTAAAAATGGTTCGTGACCATTAGGTAAGATATTCACATAATCCGGGTCTAGTACTCCTAAGTTCACGCGCATGTTATGTGGTTTTGGGATGTTAAATAAGATGTCTTGACAAAATTCATTAATAATTTGACTCTGATATGCCATGGCTACACCTAGCCTCATTGCTTTTAGTGCTAAGCTCGCATAATAACCATCAACATTTGTTAAACATGAGCTTGTTGAGAACATGATTTCTCCGTGAATTCCTCCAGGAAAGATGTTTAATTTCTTCCATACTTCCTTTCTATCAGATGGGGCAAGAGCCTCTACAATCTTACTCTGCTTATTATGAGGTAAATTAAATTCGGCTGTAACGAAATCACATAGACGGATAGCGATTTCGTTGTCTGAACCTGAGGTGTCCAGCCCTAATCTTCCAGCGAAATTCTTTAATTTCTCTGGTTCACTTATTTTAAAAAGTGTCTTTCCCTCTGCTGTGGCTCTGAGGGTTTCTATTGTCGTTTCCGTGTGATATTGATAGGTAGAGGCACCCATGACATTCCTGAGAAGCATCATCCGCATCGCCATCCCATCAGCTGTCATGCCACAGACTCCTCTTTTATCAATCGAAGCATCTGAACGACATGGTCCATTTGAACACAAATCGCATCGTGCTCCTTTTAGACAAAATGGGCATCTTTTATCAGGGTCTCCACCAAAGCCTTGTGCTTCAAATCGATCCCAAATATTTGTCATTCCGTCCTTTTTTATTCTCTCATATGCTTTTTGAACCGTTTTATGATAAGAAATTCGTTTTCCTTCCATTTACATTACCATCCTTGTTTTGTTTTCAAGATACATTTTAAGAATTATTACCTTAAAAGATTAGTATTTATAATCTATTGATCCAAGTAATCTGATTTTTAAAATTGTTAGCTCGAACATGTTCAAATTTTTTAACTTTTTAAAAAAATAGATAAAAACCATAAACGAATAGATTAATTCTGATTTTTTTTATATATGCTTAATTTTGATAATCCTAATAAAAACGAACACGAGGAAGTTCTTTTTTTATAATTTCTATATTCTTCTCCAAATTTCTCTATTAAACTCTCTTCTTCAAGAAAAATTGTAAGCCCAAACGAAAAAACCACCAAAGCAGCCAAAATGATAATTACTCGAGACTGATTTGGCAATACCATGGCAATGGAAATCCAAATTCCCCCCGTATATTGAGGATGTCTTATTATACGATAAACACCACTATCTACTAAATTTTGTGTTTTTACATAACTTTCCCCTTTTCTTACTCCTCCTTTCTTACGAAATATGTAGAATGGAATGGCAACAAGTATAATTGCGGGAATCCAAATTGGCCAAAAAAAATACTCCAACAATCTAATTGGTAATAATGAGGGCGGGGGCGAAAAAAACCATAAAATTATCATTTCAATGATTATAAAAATTGCCCAGAGATGATGTATTACTAAATTATCCTTCCACGAAGCCATAACTTCATATATGAATGTTTCAAATTAAAAATTATTTAAATATATGGTCTATTTTTCTATGATTTTTTTTCTCAGTTTAAGGATTCACTCTTACAAGTTCTTGTATATAAGTAATCTTCTCATCTAAATTTTTGATTTATAACAAAAAGCTTAAAATATGATGAATAGCCTATTAAAATCATGAAGAAAATTCTAATCATTGGCAATGGCGTTGCTGGGACATTTACGGCTCAAAATATTCGAAATCTTGATAAAGACATTGAGATTGAAATTATTTCGCAAGAAAAATATCCGTACTATACGAGAGTGAAACTTCCCGAGCTTATATCAGAGAAAATAAAGACAGACGACTTAATCGTCTTTAAAGAAGAATGGTATCAACGAAATAATATCAATACTATTTTAAATAAGAAAGTCAAGCGAATACATCCAGAAGAAAAACATGTTTTTGTTGAGGGAGAAAGTGGCCCTCTATCCTACGATAAACTCGTAATTGCGACAGGAAGCATGCCTAACATCCCTCCTATAAAAAATGCTAACGAATTAGTTGGCAAGGGAGTCTTCACGCTTAGAACAATTGATAACGCCTTGGAGATACGAGAATATATCAAAAATAAGGATGTTCAAAAAGCTATCATAATTGGTGGAGGGCTCTTAGGACTAGAACTTGCAAAGCAAATTAAAAATTGCGATCTTGATACCATGGTAGTTGAATTTTTTCCTAGACTTTTACCACGACAATTAGACGAAGAATCTGGGAGCTTGCTCAAAGAGCAAATCGAAGAAATGGGGATTAAAATAGAGTTAGATGCGGCAACAGAAGAGATAGTTGGAAACGATCAAGTAAAAGGAATAAGGATTAAAGATGGTCGCGAATTTGATGCTGATTTAGTATTAATTCAAGCTGGTATAAAAACCACTATAGAATTAGCTAAAGAAGCAGGACTTGATGTGAATCGAGGTATCAACGTAAATCAATTTTTAGAGACAAGTGCAGAAGACGTTTTTGCCGTCGGAGATTGTATAGAATACAAAAACCAAATATGGGGGATCATTCCTGCATGCATAGAACAATCAAAAATTGTCGCAAATTCCGTTTTAGAAAATAAAACTTTGGAATATGTTGGAACGGTTCCTAAAAATACTCTTAAGATCATGGGCATAGACTTAACATCAATAGGAATGTTCTTTCCTGAAGAACAAGATCAAGATGGTGCGGATTGGGAAATATTAAAAAATTGCGATACCAAGGGAAATTGTTACAAAAAAATCGTATTAAAGGATAATCAACTCAAGGGAGCCATATTATATGGTGAAAAAGAAGCTGTTCCATACGTGACGAGAAATATTGATAGTGAGGTTAATGAGGATGAGTTAAGATTAGCAATAAATTTATATGAATGGATCTGCGGAGGATGTGGTAATGTTTATGATGAAGCAAAGATGGAATTACTATTCAAGCATTTACCTGAAGATTGGAAATGCCCAAAATGTAATAATCCCAAAAGTGGTTTTAAAAAAAACAAATATGAAAAGTTGAATAATTAGAATAAGTGAGAATTATGGCAATGTATAGATGTAAGAGATGTAATTTCTTGTATATTGACGATCAAAACGAAAAACCGTTTGCGGAATGTGAGGAAGAGAGCTTTAAATGTCCTCGCTGCAGGTGCTCAAAAAAAATGTTTGAAAAAGTTGAGAACTAATCGATATAGTTCCTGGGGCGATTTGAAAATTATCCCAATAGTTATCTTATTTCTTTTATTCAATATTTTATAATGATTCTAAAAGGTGTCTTATTTTGAGAATTGTAGATTTACGTTCAGATACGGTCACTAAACCATCGCCTGAAATGTGGGAAATGATAAAATCTCTTGATAATTCAAAACTGGGAGACGATGTATTAGGTGAGGACCCAACAATTAATGAACTTGAAGAGAAGGCTGCCAAAATAATAGGAAAGGAAGCCGCATTATATGTCACTTCAGGAACTCAAGGTAATCTCGTGTCAATGTTATCTCAAGCTAATCCTGGAGAAGAAATCATGCTCGAAGAACTTAGTCATATTTATAAAAATGAAGTTGGAAGCGCAGCAAGGATTGGCGGATTAATGATAAGGACATATCCTTCCAATAAAGGAGTTCCAGATTTTAAAGAAATCCAAAAAATGATTAGGAACAAGGATAATATTCACCAACCTCCCTCAACTCTTTTATGTGCTGAAAATACTCATAATTATCACGGCGGAGCAGTCATTAAACCAGAAGATTTATATAATTTTAAAGAATTCGCTGAAATGAATGATTTAAAATTTCACTTGGATGGGGCAAGAATATTTAACGCTTCAGTTGCTTCAAATTTGCCAGTAACAGAATTTACCAAGCACGCTGATAGTATAATGTTCTGTTTATCAAAAGGACTCTCCTGTCCCGTAGGATCACTAGTTGCGGGATCCCAAAATTTTATTTCTAAGGCAAGAAAGTTCAGGAAGATGGTAGGGGGTGGAATGAGACAAGCAGGGATTATTGCCTCATTTGGCCTCATAGCGCTGGAACCGAAATGGATAAAAAGATTGGAAGAAGATCACAAAAATGCAAAGATTTTAGCAGATGGATTAAGGAATTTAGGTTTAAATGTTGAAGTTTATTCCCCTGAAACAAACATTTTAATCGTTGAATTTTTAGACAAAGTCCGAATTCTTAAAATAATTCGTTCTTTAGCTGACGAAGGAATCTTAGCTTTTAATATTGATAAACAGAAAATTCGCTTTGTAACTCATTATGGTATTAATGAGGACGATATTCAATATAGTATAGAAAAAATTGGAATTGTATTAAAGGGAATTTCTTTCTAACATTCTAAAAAATATTATAATGTCAATAGGAAGATACTTTATAAATTACTATTCTAATATTTTTAATATAGTAAGAATTAAAATGCTTATTAATAAAGTATTAGATAAAAAAAAAATAGGTAGGAAAAATATGGCTATTTGGGTTTGCGATGCCTGTGGTTATGAATACAATGAGGATACCGAAGGCACCAACTTTGAAGATTTACCCGACGATTGGACGTGTCCAGTTTGCGGAGTAGGTAAAGATATGTTTACAAAACAATAAGGTAAACCACTCTTTAAAATAATCTTAACAGGTGGAAAGTTGAATTACACTAAAGAAATCCCTTAATTTGTGATATTACTATCGATTTTGAATGGGTTCAAGAAGTTTATTAATTACATTTATCCGCGATAATGTATACTTGATGCTCTGGTACAGCGGGCTCATCAATACCAACATATTTCGTTTCAATTACTTCAAAGTCATATAATTTCAGAAGTTTTTTCCAAACCTCCACCTTAAGAAAATTAAGGGGTACATTGATATCTTCGTCTCCAATTACTCGATTGTAAAACCAATCAAAAAAACTATTAGTAATCCTAATATCATCTTCCTCAATGTAGCTCTCTTTGATTACTAATCGTTGTTTGGTTACTCTCATTGCCTCTTCTAATAGATGTTCGGGGTCGCTCGCATGATGTAATACAGTATATAAAATGGTAGTATCTACTCCCTCATCTGCTAAAGGTAATCTACCCTCTGGATTGTATAAGATCATTGGTAATTCTGTATAATTATAATCAACGACATCAACCAGTATAACTTCTTTATCAAGCTGTTCTTTTATTTCTCGTGCTAAAAGTCCATTTCCGGCACCAAAGTCAAGTACTTTTTCTCCCACGATGTAGGTTTTTATGCCTTCCAACCGTAATTTAGCATATTTGAATTCTTTAGCCTTTATATCTTTATCATTATCTACATGTTTTCTAATAAATTTTCTCATTACTTTTTCAATATTAATAAGTGGTTCTCCTTTTCTCAAACCACTAGTAATAGTCTTATTTACATAGAACCAGAAAATTTTGCTTTTAAAAGAATTAACTCCTACATTTTTCATAGCAGTCAATAGTAATGACCGGAGTTTTTTCTTAAGTTGTTTTTCTTCTTTATTTTTTCCATAAAATATGGGAGATATAATACTTTCTACCAGATCTATATCATTCTGATCAATGGGTTTATTAAATTTTATTATGTATTCTTGCGTCATGTTTAAATAGTAATTATTACTTAATTATATTAAGTGAGTTTTTACTCACTTATAAATTTTTTGAGCAATTACTCAT
>Ga0180432_10006239_pt1 | contig 15572 bp, 11 predicted proteins | sample SS_ome_10_FD_132414 | JGI IMG/M metagenome (GOLD analysis project Ga0180432, IMG submission 132414) | Hypersaline lake sediment archaeal communities from the Salton Sea, California, USA - SS_1_MS_2 metaG | ecosystem: Environmental > Aquatic > Non-marine Saline and Alkaline > Hypersaline >... | reverse complement strand
GGCCGCAGCCATCGAGACCGCCACCGCCATCCTCCGGGAAGTCGAGCGCCTCGCCCGGGAGTACCTCCCGCAGGATCGCCAGGCCGATATCCTCCGGCAGATCAACGCCTACGCCCGGGAGCACCCCATCCGCGGGATGTTCGAGCACCAGGCGGTCGAGGACTTCGGCCGGGCCGAACAGGGGCAGACCATGGTCCGGCGGCTGCTGAACGCGCCGCTCTGGGCGGTGGGGCGCGTCGGCGAAGGCCTCGACCCCACCGCCCGGCTGGCGCAGTCCGTCGACCGGTTTACGGAGCTGATGCGCGACTATCCGGCCATGCTCCGCTGGGAGACGCAGCTCCTGGCCCTGGAGCTGGAGCGTTCGGCGGCGGTGGAAACGTCGGTCCGCAGCATGGCCGGCCTGTCCGACGCCTCGCAGCAACTGGCGGTCACTGCGGAGCAGCTCCCGGAGCGATTGCGCAGCGAGTCGCAGGGGTTGCTCGACGACCTCGACGCGCGGCAGCCGGAACTCCGCCGGACGGTCGCGGAACTGCGCGAGGCGATCTCGGCACTGACCGAGGCGGTGGCCGAGACCCGGGCCTTGGCCGGCACGGTCCGCCAGACGGTGGGCGAGGCGGCCGCGGCCGGTGAAGCCTGGACCGAGACGGCCCATGCCGTCCAGGACACGGTCGCTCAGATCCAGCAGTTCGGCGGGACAGGATCCTCGCCGCCGGCGGCCGGGAACACCGCACCGGAGGCGACCAACGGCCCGAGTGCAGCAGAGAACACCGGCGACGCGGTCAGCGGGAGTGCCGAGGCCGGGCGCAGGCCGTTCGACATCCGGGATTACACCGGCACGGCCGACTCGCTGCGGGAGACGACCGTCGAGCTGCGGGGGCTGCTGGCCGAATTGCAGGCCTTCCTCGACGGCGACGCCCTGGAGCAAGGCACCGATCGGGCGGGGGCCCTGACGGCCGGCGTGCTCGATGACGCCGAATCCCGCGGTCACGCCCTGATCGATCGGCTCTTCCGGCGCGGCGTCGAATTCGCCCTGCTCGTGTTCGCCCTGGCGATTGCGTATGCCCTGATCCGCCGGCACCTGTCGGGCGGCCGTGTCCGGACCAACGCCCGGCTGGGGTAGCCGATCACCGTTTCCGAAGCACGCTGACCAGGACGGCCGGCAGGAACGACCGCACCGCAGAATCGGTCGGACCCTGCGCCGCAGCCGCCCGGCCCGGTTATAATGACGGCGGAACCGGGACGATGGCCGCCAATCTGACACCACAGTACCACGAGGCCGAGGCCAGGTATCGCGCCGCAACCACCCCCGAGGAGAAGCTGGCGGCCCTGGAGGAAATGTGGCGCCAACTGCCCAAACACAAATCCTCCGAGAAGCTGCAGGCGGATCTCAAGAAAAAGATCTCCTCTACCCGCAAGGCCCTCCAACAGGGCGGCAGGAAGGGCGCTACCCGGGCCGACCCCTTCGCCATCCCCCACTCCGGGGCCGGCCAGGTGACACTGACCGGCACACCCAACACCGGCAAGTCCTCCATCGTCGGGGGCCTTACCCACGCCCAGGTCACCGTCGCCGACTACCCCTTCTCGACCCCCCTGCCCGTCCCCGGCATGATGCCGTTCGAGGACATCCAGATTCAGCTCGTCGACACGCCGCCGGTCACCGCGGATCACGTGCCGCCGGGCCTGCCCGGGCTGTGGAGAACCACCGACGCCCTGCTCGTCGTCGCCGACCTGGCCAGCGACACCCTGCTGGAAGACTCGGAGACCTGCCTGAGCCTGCTGGCCGACCGACACCTGCAGCTCACCGACCGCCGGGAACCGGTCCCCGACGCCCCGGGCGAACTGCTGCCCGTCCCGGGACTGATCATCGCCAACAAGGCCGACACACCCAACGCCCCCGAGACCCTGCCCCTGCTCCGGGAGTCCGTTGCGGAACGCGCCCGCATCGAGCCGCTGTCGACCCGCGATCCCGAGCAGATGGCCCGCCTACCCGGCATCTGCTTCGAACTGGTCGGCGTGATCCGCGTGTATGCCAAACCCCCCGGCAAGAGGCCGGACCTGACCGACCCCTTCATCCTGCCGATCGGCGGCGACGTTCATGCCCTGGCCCGCAAGGTCTACCGCGGGCTGGAGCACCGGCTTCGCTCCGCGCGGCTCTGGGGGTTCGGTGTCAACGACGGGCAGCAGGTGCACCTCGACCACGTCCTGCACGACCGCGACATCGTGGAGTTGCACATGTGATCCCGGCGATCGCCCGCCCGCCTCACGCAAGCGGGACTGAACGGCGGGCGACCGAGAGGTAACGGCAGAAGAGCGGAGGCGCGCACCAACCCGGCGACGCCCCCGGACGATGCGGGCGCGCGGAATCCGGTCCGGCTGGCGGCCCGCCGGCCCTGCGGTCTGCCCTTCCTCTGCCGGCCGGCCATCTCGCTGCGGGCTCGTGTGCCCGCGCCCTTCCTTACGCCCGTGCGGCCACTCACCTTCAGAACATCGACCCGGATCGGCCAGCCCCTGCAGCGCGGCGCCCGCCGCTCGGCCCGCCGGCAGACGGGCCCTCCCGCCGCCGTGGCCGGCCCGCCCGGGCCCCGGGTCAACTCGCCGCTCACTCCCGCCGGCCGGCTTCGCCGCTGAGCCGCTCGCTGGCCTGCTCGAACAGCGGGCGAAGATCGGCGATCAACCACTCCTGCTCGAGCGCCCAACCCAGCCCGGTGAGCAGCGCCGTGTCGTCGAGGCTGGTGATTCGCTGACCGCAGCGCACCAGCGCCGCGGCGATGCTCGCGTAGTACATGATGGCGCTGATCTCCGCGGGCAGGGCCGCGTCGGGACGCTCACAGCAGGCCTTGGCAAACTCCTTGGTCTCCACCAGCACCGCCACCGGCGGGCTGGGATGGGCAAGCAGGTCGGCGAAGCTGGTGAGCCGCCCCGCCCCGGGCGACGGCGGCCGCTCCTCCGGACCGGCCGCCAGCTCGCCGCGGACCCCCAGTTCGACGTCGAGCGGCACCGAGAGCTGATGCCGCAGGACGCCGGCCAACTCCTCCGGGCGCCAGTCAGGATCACTGGAATCACTCACCCGCAGGAGATCCGCCAGTCGGGCAGGATCGGTCTGGTCAAAGTCTCGGTCGGCCATGGACGCGTCATCGCCGGGGTACACGGGTCGATGCTACAGGAGGATACGCCGTCCGGCGGGCGGTTCTGCGCGGGAGTGCGAAAGAATATTCCAGAGGTCGCGGATCTCGTCGTTGATGGCGTCGGCGTCGGCGTACTCCCCGATGACGGCCCTCAGGTTGCGCCGGAGCATCCGCTTGCCGGTCACGAGCATGTTGGCCGCTTCCCGCGGGGTCTGGAAGCCGAAGCGGCGGACGGTTTCCGGGTAGGCCAGGGGCGGCGTGCCCTCGATGGTGGGCGTCACCACCCGGCATTCCAGGAGAGTCCAGACCTCGGGGCGGCCCTTCTTCTCACACTCCGCCCGGGTCCGCCGCATGGTCTCGGCCAGCACCTGGCGGGCCCATTCCAGGTCGAAGTCGGACGACTCGCGGGGGGTGCCCACCGGGCGCTCGGCCAGCTCGTGGGGGTCCACGGGCATCGTTCGGCCGGCCGCCTCACGCCGGAACTCGCCGGCCACGAAGTTCGCCAGAGCGGTGAGCAGAAACGTCCGCAGCCGGCCCCGCTCCCGATCCGCCCGGGCCACAAGGTTCTTCTCCAGAATCCTCTGGGTGACGAACGCCTGGAGCAGATCATCGGCCCGGTCGCCGGGAATCCGCCGGGTGCGGACCAGGTACGCCCGCAGCGCCGGCAGGTACCGCCGGAGCAGATCCGCCAGGGCCTGGCGGTCCTCCTCCGATGCCCCGCTCGCCGCCCGGGCCACCTTGGACCACCGCGTGGTTGGGAACCCCTCCGGATTGCTCGGTCGGCTGTCAGCCATGCACTGCCCCGCCAGGGCTCCGGCGGCTCCCGCCTGCGGCGGGCGGGAGCCCCTGCTTCCAAAGCCGTGATGGACCCATTGTACCGGTTCCAGGTCAACCGGGGGCGCCGAATCGAGCGCCGGCCCGGCGGGTCGCCCGCAGCCGCCGCCAGCGGTCGGCGAAACCCCGCATCAACGCCCGGGCGGAGGGTAGGCGCGCCGGGGGGCCGGTTTGGTACAATGGCGCACGACCTGTTCGGCGGCCGGGCAGTGCCTCTATGCCACTGTTTGCCACGTCTCAGCACAACCTGCCCGCCTCCCTGCGGCCGGGCGAGCCGTGCCGGGGCGGAACGGCCGTCGACAACCGCAACGCTGGAGGCAGCATGGGCACTCGGGCCACACGACCACACCGGCGGCAGCACCTGCAACCACACTCGGCAAGCCGCGCGGACAGTCGCCAGCTCACCCGGAGGGACCTGCTTTTCGGCCGGCGGCAGGCGGCGGTGGGCCGGGCCTGCCGCCCGCTGCCTCCGGCGCCTCGGGACCCGACACCGGGAACGCACCAGGCTGCCGCCCGGCGCATAACGGACTACACCGTCGCCGAACGCAACCTGGTGCAGCGGGTGACGATGGGCCTGACCGTCGAAGAGCTCGAACGGGTCCGGCAACTCGGCATCGAGGGATACGTGGAGTACCACCTCGATTACGAGTCGATCGACGACAGCGAACTGGAGGCCATGCTGGCCGGGTACACGACGCTGTCGATGGAGGTGCACGAACTGCTCGACCAACCGCCGGGCGGGCCACTCGCGGAGCTGGTGTTCGCGACGATCCTCCGCGCCGTGTACAGCAGGAGGCAGCTCTTCGAGCGTGCGGTGACCTTCTGGAACGACCACTTCAGCATCTACATCCAGAAGGGCGCCACGGACGTGCTCAAGACGGTGGACGACCGGGAGGTGATCCGTGCCCACGCCCTGGGCACGTTCCCGGATCTGCTGTCGGCCAGCGCCCACAGCCCGGCCATGCTGTACTACCTCGACAACCACACCAGTGTGGCCGGCCAGCCCAACGAGAACTACGCTCGCGAACTGCTCGAACTGCACACCCTCGGCGCCGACAACGGCTACTCCCAGACCGACGTCGAAGAGGCGGCCCGGTGCTTCACCGGCTGGACCCTTCACGGCTACGAGGCCGGCGCGGACGTGGGCAAGTTCACCTTCGCCCCCGAGCTGCACGACGACGACTTCAAGCGGGTCCTGGGCGAGTACATTCCCCCCGGGGGTGGCATCCAGGATGGCGAGATCCTGCTCGAGCTGCTCAGCGCGCACGAGAACACCGCCTTCCGCATCGCCTGCAAGCTGTGTCACTGGTTCTGGGGGTACCATCCGCCGCGCGGCCTGGTCCGGGAGGTGACCGACGCTTATCTCACCACCGGCGGCGACATGCGGGCCATGCTGCGGGCCGTCTTCACCGAGCGGTGGATGCAGCGGGCCCGCCCGAAGCACAAGCGCCCCTACCACCTCATCGTCTCGGCGTTGCGGGCTCTGGGCGGCTCCGTCACGAATCCGTACGGGCTGGTGATACCGCTGCAGTCGACCGGGCAGATCCCCTTCTTCTGGGTGCCGCCGGACGGCTATCCCGACGAGCTGGACTTCTGGAGCGGCCTGCCCCTGCCACGGTGGAACTTCGGGGCTTCGCTGTTGAACAACGAGTTGCCCGGCGTGTCCGTCGATCTGGAGGTCTTCCTGGCCGGCGTGCAGACAGCGGAGGGCGTCATCGATCGTATCGACCAGCGCCTGTTCGGCGGCGCGCTGCCGGAGGTGGATCGGGCGGGCCTGCTGGCGTATCTCGAAGCGGGCGTGCTGAGCTGGGAGCGGGCCGCCGAGACCGTCGGCCTGGCCGTCGCCGCTCCGAGTTACCAGTGGTATTGACCAGGTTCGCGGCCAGGAAGGGAACAGGCTGATGAAAGCGCCCCACCTCGCGGGCTGCCCCGAGTATCTCGAGCTGTCCCGACGACAGTTTCTTGGCGTGACCGGCGGGCTGACCGCGCTGGCCACAGCAGCCCCCGCCTGGCTGCCACGCGTGGCCTTCGCCCGGCACGACTGCACGGGTCGTGACACCATCGTCTCGATCTTCCTCCGCGGAGCGAGCGACGGCCTGACGGTCTGCGTGCCCCACGCCGAGGATGCCTACTACACCGCCCGGCCGACACTGGCCATTCCCCGCCCGGACAGCGGTGATCCCGACCAGGCGATCGATCTCGACGGCTTCTTCGGGCTGCCCCCGGCGATGGCGCCGCTGGTCGAGGCCTACGACGCCGGGCACCTGGCCATCGTGCACGCCTGCGGCTCGCACCATCCGACCCGCTCCCACTTCGATGCCCAGCGTTTCATGGAGGTCGGTATCCCCGGTGAGCTCTCGACGGCAACCGGCTGGTTGGGCCGCCACCTGCTGACCAGCGCGCCCACGGATCCCGAGGCCCTGGTGCGAGCGATCGGGATCGGCTACGCCCTGGCCCGCACGCTGGCGGGAGGGCCGGCCACGCTGCCGGTGCCCGATCCGACGGACTTCGGCCTGACCGGGCCCGCCGGCACCGAAGCCGACCGCCTGCAAGCCCTGGCGGATCTGTATGCCCAGGCTCAGGAGCCGCTGAAGTCGGCCGCCGGGAACACCATGAGCACCATCGCCCTGCTCGAGGCCATCGATTTCGCCGGGTACCAGCCGGCGGGAGGCGCGGTCTATCCGCAGAGTGACCTGGGGCGGGCGCTGCGCTCGACGGCGGCGCTGATCAAGGCGGAAGTGGGGGTGGAGGCCGTCGCCATCGACGTCGGCGGCTGGGACACGCACGACCAGCAGGGCCCCATTGACGGGACCCTGGCGGGCCTGATGGCCGACCTGGCCGCGGGCTTGAGCGCCTTCCACGCGGACGTGTTCGCCGATACCACGAACCTCACTCTGGTGGCCATGTCCGAGTTCGGGCGGCGCCTGGGCGAGAACGGCAGCCTGGGCACGGACCACGGCCACGGCAACGCCATGCTGGTGATGGGCGACTCCATCCAGGGCGGGCAGGTCCTGGCCGACTGGCCCGGGCTGCAAGCGGAAGAACTGTTCGAGGAACGTGACCTGGCGGTGACCATCGACTACCGAGACGTTCTGGCGGAAATCGTGGAACTGCGGCTGATGAACCCGGACCTGGCAGGCGTCTTCCCCGGCCACACACCGATCTTCCACGGCATCACCAGGCCGTGCCCGAGCTAAGTGGCCGGGCCAGCGGTTCGGCCGGCCTGACCACGCGAAAACGTTGCCCGGCGGAACCAGGCCGGCGGCGGCACCTGCCAGCCCCGGCCGACCGAGCCCCCTCCGTTCACCTCGCTACGCCGGCATGCCCCCGCCGACCCGACCGCCGTGTGATGCGCTCGTGTCGACCGCACATCACCACCGCCATCCGATCTGTCGTGCTGAACAGGACGCCCCAGCGTGGCCGTTTGGAGCCCATTGCACTGTATGGCCCTCGAACCAAGTGCAACGTACTGTCCTGACAACATCGGTCATTGAATCATCTCAGCATTCTGAGGAAAAAGGACTTACAGAATCAGGCCCCACTTGCCACCGCGGGTTTGACGAAAATCACATTGTGCTCTATCCTTTTCAGTCCTCCACGGAGGAGGACAGGATAGGAAACGGTGAGTACCCTGCTGAGCACCGAGGATCAGATCGTGGCCGCCATCCGCCGGATCATCCGGGCGGTGGACCTGCACTCCCGGCATCTGGTCGACGAGTACGGGCTCACCGGCCCCCAGCTCGCCACCCTTCGCGAGGTGGCGCGGCTGGGCAAGGCCTCGATCGGGGCTGTCGCCCGAGCCGCCCACGTCAGCCAGCCGACGGTTACCGGCATCCTCGATCGCCTGGAACGGCGGGGGCTGGTGGAACGGTCTCGCGACGGCGCCGACCGGCGCACCGTCAACGTCACCGCCACCGCCGCGGGCGACGAGATCCTGGCTCGGGCTCCCTCCTTGTTGCAGGACCGCTTTCACCGCGAGTTGGGCAGGCTCCAGGAATGGGAGCGAACCATGACGCTCGCCACCCTCCAGCGGATCGCCGAGATGATGGAGGTCCAGTCGCTCGAGGCATCGCCGGTTCTGGCTCCGGGGCCGCTCGACGCCTCGGCGGACGCCGGCCCCTTCAACGGGCGGAACGATGCGGGCGAGCCGTCCGCCACGACCGCCGGGCCAGACACCCAATAAGACGGAACCTCAATGGGGACGAACCGATGACCGTCAACCTGCCGACCTCTTGTCCCACACCGCGAACCTCCGCCGCAGCCCGGCTGGAAGTGGCCCTTCCCGAGCCGGGCCAGACACTGAGCCAGGACACCGAGTGGTGCGTGGTTCGCGTGGGTGAAGAGTGGCGGCAGATCCGCTTCCACGACTACAGCCAGCTCTTCTCCGTACCCGGGCTGTACGAGAAGGTAATCTACGACATCCTGAAGTGCTGCTCACCGCGACGCGTCTGCAGGCTGCTCGCCGGCGAGCTGGCTGCGGCCGGGCAATCCGCCGAGACCTTGCGGGTCCTGGACGTGGGGGCCGGAAACGGCATGGTGGGGGCGGAGCTGGCCGAACTCGGTGTCGGACTCCTGGTCGGCGTGGACATCATTCCCGAGGCGGCCCGGGCGGCCGAGCGGGACTACCCCGGCACCTACCACGACTATCTGGTGCTGGACCTCGGCCGGCTCGACGAGCGCCGGCAACGGGAGCTGGGCGCCCGGCGATTCAACTGCCTGGCCTGCGTGGCGGCGCTGGGCTTCGGAGACATCCCCACCCAGGCCTTTGTCAACGCGTTCAATCTGGTCGAGCAGCACGGGTGGGTGGCCTTCAACATCAAGGAAGAGTTCCTGGAGCAGGACGACCTCTCCGGGTTCGCCCTGCTGGTCCACAGCATGGTCGAGCGGGGCGTTCTGGAGATCACCCGCCGGGTCCGGTACCCCCACCGGCTGGCCACCAGCCGGGACCCGATCCACTACGTCGCCCTGGTCGGCCGCAAACGCCGCGACCTGCCCGATCCGAGTTAGGGCAGTCGCTCGAAGAAGGTCCGGCTTACAGGCGTCACGACGAAAACAGCTCCGTCAGCTTCCTGACGCCACACGATTCCGCCTGTGGCAAACACGTTCCGCTCGCGGCCCGTTACCACGGTGTACTGACGAGACAGCACATCAGCGCTGCTCGGTCTGGCGGGTCTCGAGGATCTGAGCCAGACGAGCCTGGGCCCAGCGGTGGTCGGGCGCAATCCGCAGGGCGGCGCGGTACCGCTCGATGGCCGCATTCAGCCGGTTCCGGGATTCCAGGATGGTCCCGGCGTGGTAGAGCGCCGAGGCCTGCACGGCCGGGGGAGCGTCGTCCGGATCCAGGCGGGCCACGGCTGCGTAGTGCCGCAGCGCCGCTTCCGGATCGCCCTGCTGCTGGAGCAGGAAAGCCAGGTTGTGGTGCGCCTGCGGGTGATGGGGGTCGATCTGCAGAGCTTTTCGGTAGTGGGTGGCGGCATCCTCCGGCCGGCCGAGCCGGCGCAGGGTGATGCCGTAGTTGACGTGGCCCTCGGCGTACTCGGGGTTGAGTTGCACGGCCTCGGCGTGGCAGCGGGCCGCCTCGTCGAGGCGGTCCAGCCGCCGCAGCACGTTGGCCAGCGCGTCCGCCGCCTTCTCGCTCCGGGGGTCGACCCGCCGGGCCTGGCGGAACTGTCGGGCAGCCGCCTCGTAGCGACCCTGCCGCCGGTAGACGATCCCCAGGCCGTACCGGGCCAGGAAGCGGTCCGGATCGAGCTCGTTGGCTTGCTCGTACAGCGCCGCCGCCTCCTCCAAACCACCCTGCCCGGTGAGAGCCCGGGCGAGGTTGGTCCAGCCGCGGGGGTTCTCCGGACGCCGGGCCACCACATCGCGCCACATCGCCTCCGCGGAACGGTAGTCGGCGTTGCGGGCCACCGTGCGCCACCCCAGCAACAGCGCTGCAACGCAGGTGATGCCCGCCAAAACGGCCCGGCCCCCGCGGCCGGATGCCGTTGTACCGGTCGCCACCCGCGCCGTCAGCATCCGCACGCCCACCACCGTCAGGAGGATCACGCTCGCCAGGGGCAGGTACATCCGGTGCTCGAACGCCGCGTCCACGATCGGCACGACGCTGGAGGTGGGGGCCAGAATCAGGAAGAAGCCGGCCGCGACAAAACCGGCGGCGGGACGGCGGACCAGTGCCCACCCGGTCAGCCCCAGCAGAAGCGCCACCACGACTCCCGGGACGGCCACCTCGGCGGGAGTCGCGGCGATCGGCCAGTGGTAGTCCAGGCACAGGGGGTGCGGCCAGAAGGACAACCGCAGGTAGTGCAGGATGACCCCCGCCTGTGTTCCCAGGTACTGCCACGGTGTGATGTCCTGCACGCCGAACCCCACCGCCACGGCATGCCCCGGCGCGGGGTGCAGCACGCCGCTGACCACGCCGCACAGCCCCAGGACGGCCCAGCTCGCCGCCAGGCCCAGGTAGAGCCCCCACCGCCTGCGCAGGGCCGCCCGGAACGACCCGCCGGTCGAGGGACCCGCCGTCAGCACGCAGCGGTCGTAGAGCAGGACGGCCAGCGGGGCCGTCACCATCACCGCCTTGGCCGTCATGCCCAGGGCGCAGCTCAGCACCGCCGCCGCGTACCACCGGCGCCCGGACGGGGAACCGGCCCCGCGCAGCACGCAGTAGAGCGTGAGCAGGTAGAACAGGCCCATCAGCGATTCGCACCGCTGAATGATGTAGGTGACGCTCTGGGTGTTGAGCGGGTGAACCACCCAGAGCAGCGCCGTGGCCAGTGCCACGCCTGTGGCAGCGCCGGACCATCGGGGGGCGAACTGCCTGAGCCGCAGCGTGCCGCGGACCAGCCCGAAGAACGTCAGGGCGGCCAGCAGGTGCACCGCCAGGTTGAAGGCGTGATAGCCCCAGACGTCCAGGCCGCCGATAGCGTAGTTGACCGCCAGCGACAGGCTGATGGCCGGCCGCCGCCAGCCCACCAGGTGCTCGCTCAGCGGCGAGAGAGAACGGATCAGCTCGTTGGTGACGATGTGGCGCTCGTCGTCGAACAGCATCACCCCGGAGAAGCTGTTGAGATAGACCACGATGCCGGCGACCACGATCAGGCCGGCACTCAGGAGCAGCGCCCCCGCGGAAGAGCCGCCCCGGCTGTCGGCCGGCACGGGCGCCGCGCCGGGGTCCGGTTGACGCCGGGTCCTTGCCGCCCTGTGCCGCTTCCGCCGGCCCATGTGATTCACCCGCGAGCGAGCCCTTCCCCCCGAAGCCGGGGCCGCGTCTCCCTGACTTCACGCCCTGTCGAGCCGCGACCGGCCCCCGCCGCGTGCCGTGTTCCCTCCACCCTACGAACCGCCCTGGCGGCTGCCCGGGGCCCGCCGGACGGCCTCGAGCCGCAGCCGGGCCCGAGAATGGTCGGGGCGGAGCTGGAGAAGCTGCTCGTACTGCTCCGCCGCCTCGGCGGGGCGCCCCAGCCGCTCGAGCACGCTGCCCAGGCCGTACAAGGATTCGACGTCGTCCGGCCGGATCTGCAGAGCATGGAGGTACTCCTGCTCGGCGCCCGGCAGCTCGCCGCGACGCACCAGCACGATCGCCAGGTTCCGGCGGGTCACCGCGTGCTCGGGCCGCAGTTCCAGAGCGCGATGATAGTACTCCACGGCCGCATCCAGGTCGCCCTCCTGGGCCCGGGCGTTGGCCAGGTTCATGTGCGCGTCGGCGGACCGGGGATCCGCCGCGATCGCCTGCCGAAAACGCTCCGCGGCGGCGGTGTACTGCTGGCCCCGAAACAGGATCCGGCCGGCGTTGTTGTGGGCCTCGGCGTAGTCCGGCGCCTGGGCACACGCCTGGTCGTAGTGGGCCAGGGCCTCCTCCGACCGCCCCCCGGCTTCGAGCACCGTGGCCAGGTTGAAGTGAGCTTCGGGGAACCGATCGCGGCAGTCGAGGGCGGCACGGAAGCTCTCGGCGGCCCGCTCGCTCTGGCCCTGCCGCTTCAGAGCCAGGCCCAGGTTGTTGTGGGCCTCGCAGTAGTCCGGCTTCAGCCGCAGGGCCTCGCGGTAGTGGTGGACGGCCTGCCCGGTCTGGCCCTCGCGGAGCAGGGCGTTGCCCAGTTCGAGATGGCCGACGGGAAAGTCCGGATTCTCGCTCACCACGCTTCGGTAGTGGTCCAGGGCACCGGCCAGATCACCCGAGTCGCGCAGGGTCCGGGCCAGGTTGGCCTGGGCCTCGGCGAAGGTCGGCTTGAGCTGCAGGGCCGCCCGGAAACAAGCCGCGGCCTCCTCCAACGCGCCCAACTCCCGCAACACGATGCCCAGGTTGTGGTGCGTCTCGGCGAACTCGGGAGCCAGGCGGACCGCCGCCCGGTAGTGCTCGGCCGCCTCCTCCAGCCGCCCCTCCTTCTTGAGGGCCAGGCCGAGGTTGTTGCGGGCCCGGGCGTTGTCCGGACGTTTGTCGACGACGTCCTGCCACATGACCAGCTCGGAACGGTAGTCGCGGTTGCGCAGCATCGTGGCCACCGCCAGGGGTGCCGCCGCCCCGACGAGCAGCAGGACCAGCAGCCAGCGCCGAGCCGCGGGCGGTGCGGACAGCCAGCGTGCCGCGCGATGGCACGCGGCCCGGAAGGCCAGCACCGCCAGCACCACCACGGCCGCCAGGGGCAGGTACATGCGGTGCTCGAAGGCGAGGTCCTTGACCGGGACAAAGCTCGAGGTGGGGGCGAGGATCAGCAAGAACGCCGCCGCCACGAAGCCCACCCGCGGCCGATGCCGCAGCGCCCAGAGGGTGGCAAGCAGACCGGCCAGGATCAGCGCCGCGGGCAGGACGATCTGGCCGGGTGTGCGGGCCACGGGCCAGGCGTAGTCCAGGCACAACCCCCGTGGCCACACCGCCAGGCGGAGGTAGTGCCGAATCACCCCCGGCTGGGTCATCAGGTACTCGAGCGGCGAGACCTCGCCGAAGCCGAAGCCGGCCGCGGGGCGCTCGTCCTCGCCCGGCAGAAAGACACGCTGCGCGGCCCCGGTGGCCACGAGGACCAGCCACGTGCCGGCCAGGCCGATGTAGAGCCCGCGGCGCCGGCGCAGGGCCGCGGCGAATCCACCGGCCACAAACACCCGGTCGTACAGCAGCACCAGCAGCGGGGCCGTCACCGCCACCGCCTTGCAGCCCATGGCCAGAACGCAGGCTGCGACCGCGCCGGCGTACCACCGCCGCGGCCGCGGCACCTCCATCGCCCGGACGGCGCAGTAGAGGGTCAGCAGGTAGAAGAGGCCCATCAGCGATTCGCTGCGCTGGATGACGTAGGTGACGCTCTGCGTGTTGAGCGGATGCACCACCCAGATCACGGCGACCGCCAGGGCGACCAGATCGGCGCGGTGCCCGGCGCCCGTCGAGCCGCGCCATACGCGGGCGAGCGTCCTGCGAACGATGCCGAAGAGCGTCAAACCCGCCAGCAGATGCACGACCAGGTTGAACAGGTGATAGCCCCCCACCGCCAGACCACCGAGGGCGTGGTTGAACGCCAGCGACAGGTTCACCACCGGCCGCGTGCCGCGGAAGTGATTCCCCACCGGCCAGAGGTGCCGGATGGACTCGTTCTTCACGATCCGCCGGTGGTCGTCGAGCAGAAACACGCCGTCGAAGCTGGTCGAGTAGGCCGCCAGGCCCGCCAGGGTAATCACCAGCGCAAACCAGATTGATGCTGCGGCCGGACGATGGGGCGACACGTCGCGCGGGCGAGGTTGGGGGGTGTCGGGGGTCATCGGGTCTCCCGGAAGCCTCCGTGGTCACTGGTCCCTGGGGCTCCACCCATCCGCGAAGCGGCCGACCAGCGTGCCCGAGCAGCGGCGAGTGCGGGCCGCCCCTGTTGCGGAGAGTCCAGCTTACACGGACGGCAGCGGGCTCGGAAGTGCCGGGCCGACAGGCGGTTCGGGGTGCGTCGGTTGCTTCGCTTCGCCGAAGTGATTGAACAGGTGAACGGGTAACGTCCGTGCGGCCCCCCGCGGCTTCGACGGGTTCTCTTTCGCTCTCGGGTCCGCGAGGCGGCGGCGCGGTGGACTCGGTAAGGGGCGCAAGGTACCATCTGCCGCGCTGTATGACCGCTGCCCAGACAACGTCTTCCGGCGACCTGTCGCCCGAGGCCCGCCGGGCCGCTTTCATCGTCATCCCGGCCTACAACGAGGGCGCCTGCCTGGAGCGGGTCGTGCGGGATGTCCGGCGGCTGTATCCCAACGTGGTCGTCGTGGACGACGGCTCGACCGACGACACCCTCGAGGCGGCCCGGCGCAGCGCCGCCTTCTGCCTCCGCCACGCCATCAACCGGGGCCAGGGTGCCGCCCTGCAGACGGGCATCGAGTACGCCCTGCTGCGCGGGGCCGGCTGCGTGGTGACCTTCGACGCCGACGGCCAGCACGATCCGGCCGACATCGCCGCCCTGCTGGCCCCCATCTGCGCCGGCGAGTGCGACGTCACCCTGGGATCGCGGGCCCTGGGCCGGGCCGTCGACATGCCCGCCTCCCGGCGGGTGCTGATCTGGCTGAGTGTCCGCTTCACCCGCTGGGTGAGCCGCGTAAGGGTGACCGACACCCACAACGGGCTGCGGGCCTTCTCGCGCCGGGCGGCGCAGGGCATCCACATCACGCTGGACCGCATGGCCCACGCCAGCGAGCTGCTGGACCTGATTCGCCGGTCGGGCTGGCGGTACCGCGAAGTGGCCGTCCGGATTCGCTACACCCCCTACTCGCTGGCCAAGGGGCAGTCGCCCCGTGGCGCGGTGCGCATCCTCATTCACTACCTGCTGGGGAGAATCATGCGATGACCGTGATGCAGTTGATCCTGTTGGCGGGGGTCGTCTGCCTGTTCGCCCTGACGGTGGCGGCCACCCTGCTGGGCTGGGCCACCCGGCGGGAATGCGCCGTCCTGCTGGCCTTGTGGATCGCCGCCGCCCTGGGCATCGCCTTCCCCGAAGAGACCACCCGGATCGCCCGGGCGGTCGGCGTGGGCCGCGGCACGGACCTGCTGCTGTACTGCTCGGTCCTGGCCATGATGGGAGGGTTTCTCATGGTCTACGCCCGCCTGCGGGCCCTGCGGCGGGAGATGACCCTGCTGGTGCGCCACCTGGCCATCCGGGGCGCGATCGTCACCACCGACCGGCAGGAGACACCGGGCGACCCGCCCCCGCCGCGTGACTGAACTGCCGGCCGCCGGCCGCGGCGACCGCCGCCCGGCCGGCGACACACTCTTACAGCGCCGGCTGGCCCCGGCGAGGGCCTTGCGATAGCATGCTTGGTTCGCCCGGGCGCCGGCACGGTGCGGCGTCCGGGACCCGCAACACGCGACGAAAGGACCGTGCCGGCGCGCGGAGCCCGCAACCCGGGATTGGCTGCACACCCCGCCACCCGTCGCCCGGCGGTCCGAGGGATTCAACCGGAGTACATCTTTCGAGAAAGGGACCAGCGACGTGAACCGGCACTACCTGCGAATACTGGCGGCCATCTCCGCGGTCTTGACGCTCGGCCATGCGGCCCGGGCCCAGAGCCACCTGATGCGGCTGGCCGACGTCCACCAGGACAAGGTGGTCTTCACCTACGAGGGCGACCTCTGGCTCGTTCCCGACCAGGGCGGTGATGCCATCC
>Ga0180432_10006238_pt1 | contig 15572 bp, 10 predicted proteins | sample SS_ome_10_FD_132414 | JGI IMG/M metagenome (GOLD analysis project Ga0180432, IMG submission 132414) | Hypersaline lake sediment archaeal communities from the Salton Sea, California, USA - SS_1_MS_2 metaG | ecosystem: Environmental > Aquatic > Non-marine Saline and Alkaline > Hypersaline >... | reverse complement strand
CCTCCTGATTCTTCAACGCCTCCTCGGCCGGATTGGAATCGGGCAGCAGGCTCTTGGCCTTGTCCAGCGCCTCGCGGCATTCTTCTTCGAAGAGAGGTTCGTCCAGCAGCCGCACCCCCAGGTCGAGGTACTTCTGTCCCAACTCGGCGGGCTGGCTGGCTCCCATGACCGCCTCGTTGTCCAGAAGCTCCTTTACCTTGCGGAAGTACCCCAGCCCCTCGTAAACCGAACGCATGGAAGCCAGCACGTCCGTGCGCTTGGGATCGGCCTTGAAGGCGTGTTTCCAGGCCACCAGGGCCTTGTCTCTGCGGTGGAGCCGCTCCAGGTACAGACCGCCCAGGCGCTGGTAGAGATCGGCGCGCTGGACCGAGTCGCCGGTCTGGATGGCCAGCTTCTCGAGCACATCGGCCAGCTTGTTCCACTCGTTCCTCTGGGAATAGACGTCCTGCAATCCCTCCAGGGCAACCCGGTTCTCCGGCTGGATGCGCCGGATTTTCTCATAAGCCGCCAGGGCCTTGTTGGAATCTGCGATCTTGTGGTGCCAAACGCCGGCGGATTTCTCCAAGAGACCGACTTCCTGTTCCGGATCGCCAAGGTGCCGGATGCGTTCTTCATAGAGCTGCACCAGCTCACGCCAGCTGTCGGTTCCCGTATAGAGCTCCTCCAGAGCGGTGAAAGCCGGAACATCCGTCGGGTTGGCCTTGAGGATTTTCTGGTAGTTGCGGATCTGGTCTTCCATCGTGGGGTCCACTCCCGCCCCGAACACCGGGCCCGAGGCCAAAAGACACACCAAACCTCTTGCGATCACACTACTTTACGACCGATTGCCTTATACCCCAAAGGCAAGCAAAAATCAAAGAAAAGTTGTTCTATAAAAAGGGGTTGGAGGGGGGGGTCAGAACGTATATTTCAGGGTGGGAGTGACTATGGCCGAGAAGCCGCCGATGGCCGGCAGGTAAGAGGCCACCACTTCGAGCCCCACGAAGAAGTGGCGCAACTGGGTGGCGTACTCGATGCCGGTGCCCAGGTGGATCACCGCCCCCTCATCGAGCTTGGCCATCTTTGGAGCCGCGAACATGTAGCCCACTCCGCCCTTGATGTACCAGCCCGTCCGCTTGGTGGTCGTCAGGTTGAAACGCCCGCCAAGCATGGCCAGCAGCGCCCCGGCGTCGTTGGAAACCTCCGCCCGGGAGGTTTCGCGGGTTCCCGAGACCTGCAGGCCGTACGCCGCCATGTGGATTGACGCCACCTGGCCGAGATCATAACCGATCTCGATGCCAATGACCGGGCCGGGAGGCCAGAGGGGACTCTTCCAATCGTCGCCGCCGAACAAATCGGTGACCGCCATGGAAAACCCAAACGCGCTCCGGATGAAGAAGCCTCTTTCCACCTCCTGGAACTTCTGGACCTGGGGCTCGCTGGAACTGGTTTCCTGGGCATAAACAAAGCCGGTAGCTAGCAGCGCCAGCGCCAGGGCCAGCGCGACTGTGGTCGTCCGCTTCATGCGGCACCTCATGAGGATTGGAGGATGAACGGGTAATTGACGATAACTATACCGCCGCCTTTAGGTTCGGGGAACTTCCAGGTACGGATCTTCTGGGTTATGCAGCGCTCCACCGCGGCGTTGCGCAGGGTGGTCTGGCTGACCGTGGCCTGCTGCACGTAGCCCTTGGGGCTGATGGTGAACTTGACCGCCACCTTGCCGCGCAGATTGGGGTTGCGGGTCAGCTCCTTGGAGTAGCAGTACTTGATCTGGTCGCGGTGGGAGCGGATAACCCGCCGGATGATCTCCATGCTCAAGGACCCCATGATGATCGGACGTCCCACGCTGATGTTCACGTTGCGCTCGCCGCGCCGGCGTATGCGGGCCACTCCGGTGCCGTAGCCGAACTTCCCGCCGCCGCGGCCGCGGGTCCCCAGGCGACCCACGCCGATGGTGTTGCCCATACCCCCGCCGCCGGAGCCGGTGCCCTTCAGACCCAGGCCGCCGAATCCGCCGCTGTTGCCGATCTGGTTGCCGAACATGTTGCCGATGGCGCCCTCCATCTCACCGCCCAGACCGGTGCCGCCCATGACCGTTGACAGCCCCTGGGGGCCTCCGGCGCCCAGAACCGCCAGCAGGCCGCGGTTGCCCACGATCTCCTTGTCGTCGGGCTTGATGGCCTTGACCGCCGAGCGCTTGCCGGTGTCCGGGCGTCCCTTCAGGCCCATCTTGCCTTCCTTGCCCTTGTAGCGTTCGGCCGAGTTGGCCTTGCCGTCGTCGATGTCCGACTTGAGCTTCTCCAGGAAGGCCAGGTCCTTCTTCTGGGGCTTGGGCCGGGTGAGAATGAACTGCACGTAGCGGTCGGGCACCTTGTAGAGCTCCTCCTCGGAGGTCTCCACCGACTTGGGCCGCAGGTGGAAGGTGGCCACCATGGCCGCGTACACGAACAGCACCAGCAGGATGGTGTTTAAGAAGGTGTAGTCGATCCGGTCGGTGGCCTTGGTCAGGAATCCGGCCGGTTTCGAGGTGTGGCGCACCCTGAAGCCCACGTGACCGAACATCAACGTGGCCACCGCGCCCTCCGGCAGGGTGAAGGTTTTGCAGTCGCCGAATTCGGGATCCCGGCTGACCTTGGAGCCTCGCGCCAGCTCGTCCAGCCCGGTTACCGTCCCGTCGGGCATGGCCAGGCTGCCGGTGGCGCTGGTGTTGAACGACAGCATGACGTCGTTGCCCACCACCCGGGCGATCGGAAAATCAGCAGCGGGCAGCATGTCGGCGGGGACGAAGAACTCGGCCTTCTCGCCCTCGCCCACCAGCACCTGCTTGGAGTCGGCGTCGTAGTACTTGACGTCTAGCACGGTCTCGCCCCACATCTTGCGGACCTCGAAGGCCCAGTTGGCCGGGGTGACCGTGGGATCGTCCTGGAAATCCCCCAGCTCGGCCGGGGGCGGAAGCGAAACCCGGCGCTCGTCGGCCGCTATGGCCGGCGGCGCAGTCTGCGGCGCAGGTGCCGCAACCTCCGGAGCCGGCGCCGGCTCCGGTGCCGGTGCCGCAGGCGCCGGAGCCTGCGGTGGAGGCGACTCGATCTCCTGGGTGGGAGAGCTCTCCGCCGCGGCGGCCTTCTCGATAAGCTCGGCGGGCGGCTCCTCCACCCGGGTGGCCGCCTCGGTGTCCACGCCGAAGAACTCCTCCTCGGCCGCCGCAGCCCCGGCCGCCTCTGCCGGAGCGGAGGCGGTGGCGGCCCCGGCCGCCGCAGCCCCGGCCTCGGCCGGGGCGGAGGCGGCCTCCTGGAAGACGATGCGGGTGTCGCCCAGACGCAGCTCGTCCCCCGGCTTCAGAGTGGCCTTGTTGGTCTTCTCCCCGTTGACGAAGGTCCCCTCGGCGCTGCCCATGTCGATGATGTTCACCTCGCCGGAAGCCGAGATTTCCACCACGGCGTGGATCCGCGAGACCTTCTCGTCGTCCAGCCTCAGGTGGGCCGAGGACAACCGCCCGATCTTGATGATCTCGCGGTCGAACGTCTCGGTGGTGACCAGTTCGTCGCCCTTGTAAACCTTGAAGGTGAGGCCCATGATTGCCTCCAGCTAGAGGTCCTTGGCCGACTGCAGGACCTTTTCCCTGAAATCTTCTCGAATTCGGATAAGGCTCTTGTGATGAGCCAGCTTTCGTCCCGTCAAGAACTCCTGATCCGGCCGGGTCAAATCGCCGGTTATGGTGTCGTCTTCGAAGTTGTAGACCGTCTTTTTCTTGTAGATAACGCTGTCATCACCGCCCCCCTCCTGGGCCATAACGCTGGGCGAGAGCAAAAGCCCGAAAAGAAGCAACACGACTCCTGCGACCCAAAACCGATGACGTCCGGATCTCATGGTTCCTTCCTCCTGTATCTACGATCATACACCATTACGGCGCCGGTTCTCCAGGTTCTTTCGGTTCTTCGGGCTCCTTGGGCTCCTTGGGCTCCTTGGGCTCTTTCTCTTTTCCCTGGCCCTCTCCCCCTTTGACACCTTTTTTCCCCTTGGGTTCCTTCTCCTTTTTCCCCTTGCCTTTCGGAGCCTTGTCCTTCTTTTCCTCGGGTTTCGGCTTGGGTTTGGGCTTGCCCACCCAGAGCCCCCCTCCGAAGATCATGGGATCTTCTTTCTTGTCCTTGAAGGTGACCATGATGTCCCAGGCCCCGTATACGTCCGACTTGGCCCGGAACCCGAGCCATGCGGGAACCAGTATCTCTATGGTGTACTGGTTGAGCTGTTTGTTCTTGACCCGGAGTTTGCCGATCTCGACCTTCTTGACCGGCTTCCACTCCATTCCGAACAGCCGGATCTTGTTCTTGACCTCGGGATTGATGGCCGGCGGAACCAGTATGAAGGGCAACTGGTCGCCCTCCAACTTGGCCGGGGGCAGCACTCCGCCTTCCTTTTCGGTCTTTTTCCACCATTCGTCCAGCTTCTTCTTGCGAGCGTTGGCCAGCTTCTTCTGCTTTTCCTCTTCGGCCTTGGCCTCCGCGGCCATCTTCTTCTCCATCTCGGCCATCTTGACCGCCATGTCCTCCTGCTGCTTGATGTACTTGGCCAGGGCATAGCCCGGATGGCTGGAGGAGATCCGCGAGCCGCCGATGTCGAAGAACTTCTTGAGGTACTCCTTGCCCTTCTTGATGTCGCCCAGGTTCTTGGCCCACAGAACCGCCAGCCAATAGTGCGGCACCGGGTCCTTGGGATGCTGCTGGGTCAGGGTCTCGAAGTGAACCTTGGCCTCATCGAACTTGTTGGCGGCGCGCATGGCGATCCCCATGCCGATGGACGCCTTGCGGTTCTCGGGTTCGTACTGCAGAATCTTGCGGAACTCTTCCTCGGCCACCCGGAAATCCTTGTAGTCCAAGGCTATCTTGGCCACGTTGAAGCGGGTGGGGATCATGTCGGGGACCTGCTCCAGGGCCGCGCGGAAATTGGCCAGGGCCGCGGGGACGTCGCCCTTTCTCAAGAGCACCAGGCCCAGGGTGTTGAGCAGCCGGGGGTCCTTCTCCTTGACCTTGAGTCCGCGCAGGCAGATCAGGTGGGCCATGTCCATGTCGTCGCGGTTGTAGTAGACCGAGGCCATGATCCGGTAGGCGCCCACGTTGGAGGGGTCGCGGGTGAGAACCTCGGCGGCGCTCTTGAGCGCCTTGTCGTCCTCGCCCTTGCGCTGGTAGATGGCCGCCATGTTCAAGAGCACCGGGCTGTTCTTCGAGTCCTTGGACATGGCTCGCTTCATCACCACCAGGGCCTGATCCAGCTTGTTGTGGCGCATCAACAGTGCTCCCCAGTTGGCCGCGGCCACTCCCAGCCCTGGATTGATCTGCAGGGCCTTCTTGTAGTGCTCCGCCGCCTTGGGATCGTCGCGCAGGGCCTCGTAGATGCAACCCAGGTTGTAGTGGGCTTCGGCGAGCTTGGGATCCTCGTCCAGGGCCCCGGTGAAGGCGCCGATCAGCGCCTCGTAGTTGAACAACCCGGTCTTCTTCTGATCCCGGTACATGGCCACGGCGCTCTTGAAAGCCTCCTTGGCCTCCGCGGACACCTCGATCTTGGGCTTACCCGTCGCATCGGAAGCCTTGGGCACGTCGCTTACGTCCGAAATCTTTTCGTCCGGTGTGGTAGGCGTGGTGCCGCAGGCGACCATAAAAGCCGTGCAAACAACGCAAGCTGCCAGTCCGATCAGTCTTCGCATTTCAATCCTCTCCAGGGTGTTATTCGAATTCGTCCTCGGGCTCTTCCTCGTCCATCACCTCGCTGGCCGGGTCGGCCATTTCCCGGGGCTCCTCTTCGGCCTTGGGCGCCTTTTCCTTCTTTGGCTCCGGGGCCGCCTCCTCCGCGGGCTCGTCTTTTGACGGCGGCACCGGCGGAGGCTCCGGCGCGCCCTTGCGCTTGGTGATCAGCGGATCCTCTTTAAGGAGGTCGGGGTTCTTCATCACCTCGTCCCAGGTGGCCACCAGCAACGGGTTGCGATAGGTGGCGTCGGCCACCACCGCCAACTTGAAGCCCACGTCCTCGCGGGAATACTGCCCGTACTCCTGAAGCTTCTTCAGCGCCCGCTGGGTGAACTTGCTGTAGAAGCCCAGCTCCGAGCCCTTGTCGACGGCCGCCTTGAAGTGGGCCACGGCCTTGTCCTCGAACGGTTGCCCCTTCATGCGCAGCAAATCCATGTAGATTTGTCTTTGCTCCGGGGTCAACTTGGGCGGGAGCGGCGCCTTGTAAAGGGTCTGGGCGAAGTCCTCGTAGGCCCGGCCCAGCTTGTACAAAGAGGCGATGGCCCACTCGGGCTGCTTGAGCTTGGCGATGTCCGTATATACTCTTTCCACTCTCTTGAAGAGCTTGGTTTTGTCGCCGAGCTGCTTCTCGAGTTGCTTCTCGTAACCCTTCTTCTTCCTGATGCGCCGGACCTTGAACTTGTACTTGATGTACTCCTTGTAGGTGGACTCACCCAGAATGAACTGGGCATGAGCCGCCGCCTCGGCCGCTTCAACCAGGCTATCGCCTTTCTTCTTCCTTTTCTTGTGCTTGCGGTAGAGGCTGAGGACCGTGCGCATCTCCTTCTCGGCCTCGCGCCACATCTTCTTCGATGTCCGGATCAGCATCTCGGCCCGCTTCATGTGGGCGGCGATCGCCCGGTCGGTGTTGGCGCGGAAGTAGTCCTGGCTGTAACGCTTGAATACCGCCGCCGCCTGCTTGTGTTTTTTCATTTTCTCGTACAGCAGCCCCAGCGAGTAGTACACCGCCGCCGCTTCCTCGGAGCGCGGGAACAGGTCGACGAACTCGATGCGGTCCTTGATGGCCTTGCTCCACTGATGCAGAGCCTCGCGGTAGATGCCCGCGTTCATCAGCGCCGCCTGGGCGTCCTCGGAGTTCCAGGTTCGGCGGTTGCCCACGAAGCGTTTCTCCTTCTTGGGCTTCTTGCCCTTGGCGATCCTCTTCTTCTTTTTCTTCTTGCGTTTCTTGCCCCGGTGCTTCTTATCCTTCTTCTTGTAGCTGACCGCCTTGCCCAGCCCCTTCATCCGCTTGTAGGTGCGGGCGTATTTCTCGTACAGGGTGGCCGCATCGTCGAACTCGGTCATGCGCTCGTGGTTCTCGGCCAGGTTGAAGATGGTTCCGGGGACCAGGTCGCTGGTGGGGTACTCGTTTATCAGCTTCTTGCGGGCCTTCTTGGCTAGATCCAGCCGCTCGGCCTGCTCGAACTTCACCGAAGAGTTGAACAACGCCTCGTCGGCCAGGTCGTGCTTTGGAAACTCGCGAACGAACTTGATATAGGCCCGGGCCACCTTGTAGCCCAAACGGGTCGTTGACAGCGGGTGCTTGCCGGCCTTCTTCCTTTTCTGGTTTATTTTCGCCTCCATTTCACCGATGCGCTTGAAGGCGATCTGGGGGATCAGCTTCTGCAGAAAGGTCTTGAGCTTCTGGTTCTTCATCAGGGTGGGGTTGGCATAATACTTGCGGGCGTACTTGTTGAGGTTTTCCCAGTCCTGCTTGAGGTTGAAGGTGTCCAGCACCAGGTTGGCGGCGTATTCGGCCAGGTCGTCGTCGGTGCAGTCCCGCACCACCTCGTCGAACCGGCGCACCGCCACCTTGTAATGGTTGTAGTCGTAATAGGTCTTGGCGATGTCGAACTTCACGCTGCAGAGGTCCTGATCCTTGGGGCAGTGATCCAGGTAGATCTCGGCCGCCTGGATGAAGCGCCGCTTGCCCCTCGGAATGACGCCCTTGCCGCCCTTCTTCTTCTTCTTCTTGCGCTTGCGCTCCTTCTTGCGCTCCTTCTTCATGATCTCGCGGTGGGCCAGCACGCCCTTGTAGGCCGCGTCGCACAGGTAGGTGCAGGGTGGGCTCTTCTTGATCTTGCCGCTCTTCTTCGCCTTGGGATCCGGCGCCGCGCCCTTCGGGGGGCACTTCTTGTGCTTCTTGAGCCATTTCAGGTCCATGGCCACCACCTTGGCATACTCGGAGGCGGCCCGGCCGTACTTGCCCAGCCGGTGAAACAACAGCTCGGAATAGGCGAAGCGCATGTCGTAGGCGTCGGGAGAGTTGGGAAACAGGTGCAAATAGTCGCCGAACATCTCCCCGGCGTACTCGAAGGTCTCCTTCTGCTTGGTTTCCTTGGCCTCCTTGTACCATATGGAGGAAAGCTTGCGCAGGGTCACCTCGGCCAGTTCGCGGGCCTCCTTCAGCCGCTCTTTCTCCTTTGCCGTGGGGCTCTGGATGCACTTCTTGACGTCTTTGAACAGATCGATCAGCTTGCGGACCTCCCGGACGGTGTAGCGCTTGTTGCCCACCCGCGAGGCGCAGTCGACCACCCGCCCCTGGTAGAACGGAACCTCGGCCGAGCACTTCTCGGTCTTGATCAGGTAGGTGTACAGCAGGATGGCCTTCTTGTCCTCGCCGTCGGCGAAGTACATCCCCGCCAGGTTGATCAGCAGTTTGTGGGACTCCTTGGGGGCCAGGCGCTTGAACACCCGCGGGGCCGCCGAGGCGCTGCCGTGGTGGCTGTAGGTCAGGGTGAAATCGTTGAGCGCCTCCTTGCGGATCTCGATCTTCTTGCCGGTGACCTCGGTCTCGATGTCATAGAGGTAGACCACCGACTGGAACATGTCCTTGGCCTTGTCCCACTCGTGCAGGTTGAAATAGCACCAACCCTGCTTGTAGAGAGCGTAGGGGTAGATCTCGGCTTCCTTGTACTCGGCGACCTTCTTGTAGGCCATCAGGGCCTTGTCCAGCTTGGCGCTGTCGAAGTAATACTCCCCGAACGCCAGGTAGGCGTCCGGGATGTACTTGCTGTTGGGGTACTCCTTGATCATCCGCCGGTAGATCTTCAAAGCCTCCTTGAAGCGCTGGAGGTCCCACAGCGAACCACCCAGGTAGAAGTAGATCTCGTCGCGATCGGGGTACCGGGGATACTCGGTGATGATCTGGTTGTACATGTCGATGGCGGCGTTGCGCCACTTGTCCTCGATCTTGCGAAGCTCCTTCTTCCGTTGGGCGATCTCCCGGCGCAGTCGGTTGTTCTCGGGGTCCTTGGCCAGCTTCTCGTCCAGCCGCTGGGCCTTGAAGAAGAAAGACTGGGATTCTTCGAAGTAGTTCTCCGCCAAGCGGAACAGCAGGGCCGGCCGCTCCTTCTTGTCCTTTTCGTACTTGAGCAGGGCCTGGAGTTGTTCGCGGATGGCCTTGCGCTTGGCCTCCATCTTGACGTCGATTTCGCGCCGGCGGCGGTAGCGGTCGTACTCCAGGGTGGGGCGTCTCTTCTTTTTCTTCTCCTTCTTCTTCTCTTTGCCCACGGTATAGGCCGACGCGCTGGGCGCCAGCACCGGCAGGGCCTGCGAGATGAAGAACAACCCGATCAGTAACGAAACAAACCTTTTCATCTAAGTCCCTCCAGCTCTCCTTACCGGCTCTTGCGACAGCCCCAGGTCAGGGTGTACTCGTAGGTGCCCAGCTCGTCGCGCCAGTACTCCCCCTGGTAAGGCCAGTAAATCTTCTCGTCATCGGTGGCCGCCGACCAGTCGTAGGGCAGCAGGGTCGGCCCCAGGTCCATCTCGCCGGCCTGGACCTTGCGGAGCACCTCCAGTTCGGCCTGGTCGTTCTCCAGCTTGATGCGCAGCACCTGGGACATCAGCCCGCTGAGGAAATCGCGCTCGGCCTCCAGGCGCCGCTTGGTGAGCATTCCGGCGTCCTTCATCAGCTCGGCCTTGCGCTTCTGCAGGCCGTCGATCATCTGGCCGGCCAGCCGGCTGCGGGAGAAATCGGTGCTCTTGCGGCGGATGCGCTGGATTTCCTTTTCGATCTCCAGGACCGAGGCGTTGATCAGCTTGAGATCCTTGTCGGACAGAGCCACCTTGAGGATCCGGCGCAGCAGCTTGCCCGCCTTGCCGCGCGGGGGCGCCTTCTGAATGGCCAATAGCTGCTTGTAGTAGCCCTCGGGAGACTGGCCCTTGCCCAACAGCCTTTCCAGCTCCTTGTGCAGCGGGGCGAAGCGCTTCTTGAACTCGGCTACGATCTGGTTCGACTCGGGGTAGCGGCAGTTCTCGTAGTAGGTTACCGCCTTGAGCACCAGGCCCTCGGGGAAATATTCCTCGCGGAAGAAGGGGCTGTCCAGGGTGATCAGGTTGCCCAGCGACTTCTCGTACTTGCCCAGCCTGAACCACGACCAGCTGGACTCGAAGAGGCTCTCCAGCCAGCCCTCGCTGTCTCTGGTGATCCGGTCGTAGTAGAACAGCGCGAACTTGAATTGCTTGTGCTCGTAGTGAATGCGGGCCAGCTGGAAGAAGGCCCTTTCACGCAACCGGTCGTCGCGGAACTTGCCCTTCCTGGGGTGGAGGATGACCACCACTTCCTTGAACGAATCCACCGCCTCCTGGAAGTTGCCCTGTTTGTAAAGGATGATGCCCTCCAGGTACTTGGCCCGGGGATGGAACTTGCTGCCCTCGCTCACCTGGAGAATCAACGCCTTGGACTTGGACAGAAAGCCTACGGCGTCGGTGGGCAGCGCGGTGGGGGCGGTCTTCTTCTCCACTTCCAGGTCCAGGCCGAATCCCTCCTCTTTCTTTACCTCGTCTCCGCCCAGGTCGAAGCCGAACTCCTCGGCCGGGGCGGCCTTCTTCTTCTTTTTCTTCTTCGCGGTCGGAGGGGGCGCTCCCGACTTCTCGATGGTCAGGGCCCTGAAGTAGAAATACTTGGCCAGCAGGAAGAGGAACTCGTCGCGGTACTTCTTGGGGAACTCGATGTCCGAATACCTGGCGATGTCCTTGAGCACCTCGGACTGGTCGGTGATCTTGTGGCTGATGAAGAAGAGCCACTCCAGGGAGGTCTTGAAGTACTTGTGCTCGACCCCCTTGTCGAGGATCTTGCCGAACTTCTCCAGGGCCGAGTGGTACATGCGCATGCGGTAGAGCGACTTGGCCATCTGGTATTCGGCGCTCTGGAAGTACTGCTTGGCCTTGGGGTTGTTGTAGATGTCGTGGAAGGCCACCGCCGCCTCGGCGTACTTCTCGTCCTTGATCATGTCGAGGGCCTTCTCCATGGCCTCCTTTTCGGGGCTCTTGACCGACACGTCCAGGGCCTCGAACCCGAGGCCCATGTCCTCGGCCTCAGCCGCCTTCGGCTTTCCTTTCTTTTTCCTGCCCTTCCTTCTCTTCTTCTTCCTCTTCTTTTTCTTCTTCTTTTTCTTCTTGGTATCGCCGCTGAGATCGAAATCCAGGTCGTCCTGGGCATGAACGGCCGGAGCCCCGCCGAAAGCCAGCATGAAGGCGGCAACCACAATCAGAGATCTAATAAAAATACGCATCTCGGGTATCCTCACCTTGGGCTACTGGTATTCGTATTCAAAGTCCACCGGCAAGAAGAAGCTGACTCCCGCTCCGATCATGACGTGGTTCTGGATATCGGAGAACTCTGTTCTTTGGACGTCCAGCTTCAGCGTTTCGGTGTAAAGCAGGTCACGGACCTCCAGCTTGATCACCAGCCAGGAAGTCACGAAATAACGAAGCCCTAAGCCGATGTTGGAGGCCAGCTTGGCCCCGGTTTCGGTGTAAGCCATGCCGAACCCGCCGATCAGGTAGGCGTCGAAGTGGACGATCTCGTCGGTGAACAGGCTGAGCTTCCCGTAAATCGGCGACCAGAGTATGTTGCCCATCAGGTAGTAGCGCAGCTCCGAGACCCTCGGCAGCGCCTCGTTGGCCTGCTGGAAGTAGCCGACCATGTCGGTCTGAATGGTGCCGACGTAGACCGCCTGGAACTCGATCCCCAAAGAGTCGGCCAGGTGATAGGCAATCGAGGCCCCACCGCCTATCTTCTGGTAAAAGGCGTCGTTGAGACTCAGGCAGACCATGGGAGTGAGCTCCCAGCGGGAACGCTTCAAGAAGGCCTTGCGCTGAACGCTCTTGATGCGGTCTTCCCGCACCTCGACCTTTTTCTCCTTGGCCGGCTCGGCGGCCGCCTCGTCTTCGGCTTTTGCGCCCGGCTCCTGCGCGAAGGCCTGCGGTGACGCGAGAACCAGGATCGCCAGGGCCAGCAACCAGGACATGTTGATTAGCCGCTTCATGGATCAATCCTCCTGGCTTCCTTCGAGGAAGAAGATGCTCAACCCCAGATTGAACAAGAGCTGGTGCTGCACATCGCTCTTGGTGGGTGCGTCCTCCAGGATCTTCACCTTGTCGTTGAATACCATGTAATCCTTCAGTTCCAGCTTCAAGGCGAATGTGCGGTTGAAAAACACCCTCACGCCCAGACCCAAGGTGCCGGCGAACCCGAAATTGGAGCTCTTTCCCAGATCGCCGCCGATGCCTCCGATCCCGCCCATGACGTACGTATCGAAATGCATGATGTACTCGGCGGCCAGGCTGATTTTCCCGTAGACCGGGGACCAGCAAAAATCGGCGCCGAACAGGAAGGTCCGTTTTCCGGCGTAGGGAATCTGGGTCTCCGGCCGGGAGCCGTGGTAGTCCGCGTTGTCAGTCTCGACGTTCAGGGGGTCGAGCGTGTAAGTAACCAGCGCCTGGATGGCGAACGCCTCGCTTATGTGGTACGCGAATTCCGCGCCGAGCCCGAACTTCTGATAGAACGCGTCGTTGAGGCTGATGCTGGAGAGGGGAAGGACCGTCAACTCCATCCGGCCGCTCTTCACGAACATCCGGTTGGAAACGCTCTTGATGCGATCCTTCAGCGTGCGGGTTTCCTCCTGCGCCCAGGCGGTACGGGCAGAGCCCGCCCAGGCAAGCACCAGCGCAAGCGCTGAGACCAATGGGAGCAGAGTTAGCTTTTTCACGATCGGGCCTCTTTGGGCAGTTTTATGAAGAGTTTCGATATCCCTGCCTCCCGGCGATGTACCGCTTGCCGACGAGGGGCATTCGTCTCTAACCTCTCGGTAATTCGAGACATAATTGTTTTGCGATCGTATGACACCGAATCGACGGGTGTCAAGATTATTCTCCCAGAGATTCCCCCCGGGAGAAGGCAACTACGGTTTTTTCTTGTCTGACACGTACCGCCTGTGTTTATGCTTACTTTTTGAGACAATCAGTGGCTTCGCCGGGTCTAGCGAATGGATCCGAACTCACTGAGGGAGAGTCATAATGCGCGCCGTCGTTTTTGAAATCGTCCTGACATTGGGATTGTCCCTGCTGCTGGCCGGCTGTGGCGAGAAGCCCATCGGCCAACCCTGCAACTTCGGGTGGCCGAAGGATGCCAACGGATCACCCGACTGCAGCAAGTACCCCGCCTGCCACCCGCTGCAGGACGCCAACCTGTTCGACGCGAACAATCCCATCAACAAAGGCGCCTGTCCCATAGACTGCATCCAGATGCCGTCGCTGGAGTGCGAAAACCTCATCTGTGTAGCCACCCAGATTGAAAACGACTCGGGCCATGTCAACGGCGAGTGCTGGAAGCCCGAAGGGGATCCGGATCCCATCTGCCCGAATTCCAATGTCCGCTGCAAGGGCTACTGTACAAAAGAGTGCCTGACGGACGCCAGCTGCCCCAAGGCGTATAAATGTTCGGCCATGGCCCCCTTCGGCTCCACGCTCAACTGCGACGACGAGTCCAAGTGGGCCACGGAATGCACCGACACTTGCACCAAGGGCGGACAGACACCCGCGGGGGCCACCGAGCCGTGCCCGATGTCCGGTACGGACGTCAACTACGGGGTGTGCGACCAGAAGGCTTTGCGCGGATGCTGCTCCTGCATCTGCTACCAGTTCTGCCCCATCCTCACCAAGAAGTTCTGCCGCAAGAAGAGCTGGGACGAGAACATGTTCAAGACCGCCGAGGTCCCCGACGGCCTGAACTGCGGACAAGACTAACCCGTAGGATTTTTATGCGCTTCATATTGCCGGCCGTCTTCCTGGGCGTCTTTGTCTTATCCCTGACCGGCTGCGTCAGCGCCAAGATCAACGTGGTGGACGAGCGCACCGCCCTGGAGAATCAAATCCTGGGCAGCTACCAGGAGCTGGATCGCGACATGCAGCTTTTGGCCTCGGTGCGCGGCGTGGATTCCACCGGCAAGACCCAGCCGCCGCCCAGCTACACCCAGCAGCGCCAGCAGGCCATCGTGGCCCGCCAGACCCAGCAGTTCAACCAGGACGACATCGACGAGCTGAAAAAGGCCGGCTGCATCGGCGAGGCCAACGACGCAACCCTGGCGGCGAGGCCCTGCGATCGATCCTCCGACCAGTCGGTGGCCGAACGGCTCGAGCGGCTGATCGCCTCGGAGAACCAGGCCCGCGGAATCATTTTGCGCTTCGCGGTCACCACCAGCCCGGACCTCACCGAAAAGGACCTTCCCCAGGTCACCGAAACCTACGCCCGGATGCAGAGGGAAAAGGCCAAGACCGGCGAGTGGATCCAGGAGCCATCGGGGAAATGGATCCGGAAGGATTAGCTAGAACCCCAGATACTTGTTCACCAACCCGCCGATCGGAAGATGCTTGAGTCTGAAGGTGTCTCCGTGAAACCCTTGTATCAACTTTGCCGCCGCCCGGGCGGTGAAGCCCATGTTCATCACCACCGTCATGCTCAGCAGGCCGTGGCGGATATCCAAAGACACCCGCTTGGGCGACACCTTGAAGCGGTTGAGAAAGCGGCGCAGGTTCATAACGCCGGGGTTGGATTCTTTGGGATCCATGGCCATCAGCAGGGCCTGCAGGGTGGAACGACCGATCTGGGTGAGGTTGACCGCTGCGGTGAACACCTTCTCCCCCATGTCCAGCTTCAGCCGGAGGTTTCCGTTGACGTCGCTGGAACCGGCCAGTTGCAGGGCCCCCAGCCCGGAGAGATCCACCCCGCTTACCTGAGCGTCCAGGTTCAGCCGCCGGGTCTTGGGGGGGGCGAACGCCACCGCCGCCTCGGCCAAGACGTCGCCTTCTAAGAACTTGAGCCGCAGGCTGCCCAGGTTCAGGCGCCCCGAGGTCAACTCCAAATTGCCGGTCAGCTGCGCCAGTTGCAGGTCCTGGTAGCGTACCCGATCGATGAAAAACGATCGCTGGCGGCCCTTCATCGGAAGCAGGGCCTCGTCGTAGGCCCGCGAGCGCCCCGCGGCCGCCGCCTTCTTTTCCTTGGCGCCGGGCTTTTTAAAAAGAAGCCCCAGGACCGGCCGGGTGGCGATCAGCTGAAAGACCGGTATGGTCCCGCGGACGCCCTCCAGCTCGAAGCCGGTTCCCTTCAGGCTCAAGCCTTCGAAAGAGATGCTTCCTTGGGTCTGCAGCACGCCGCCGTCGCCCGACTCCACCGTGAGCAGAAGCGAACCCTCCCCCCGGGCGGTCAATCCACCCGGCAGGGACACCGGCGCCGGCGAGTGCAACCCGGCCTCGAGCTTGGCGGACATGCGCAGCGCCTCGAATCCCTCGGCGCCGGGTATGCGCACGAACCGGCCGCCTACGCTCAAATCCGCCCCCAGAGAAGGCAGGGCCACTTTCAAGTACTTGAGCCTCAACTCCTTGGTTCCGGCGAGCTGCCCGTAGAACTCCACCTGCGAGCTGGCCAGCGGCCGGTCCAGCAGTCCGGTGACGCCCAGCTTGGCGGCGGCGACCCGGCCGTCCAGGGAGAAGTCCTCCCCATCGCGCTTGGCGGTCATTGCCAGACTG
>Ga0180432_10006236_pt1 | contig 15574 bp, 14 predicted proteins | sample SS_ome_10_FD_132414 | JGI IMG/M metagenome (GOLD analysis project Ga0180432, IMG submission 132414) | Hypersaline lake sediment archaeal communities from the Salton Sea, California, USA - SS_1_MS_2 metaG | ecosystem: Environmental > Aquatic > Non-marine Saline and Alkaline > Hypersaline >... | reverse complement strand
TGCGGCCAACGAACCCCGGGCGTGGCGGCCCGGGCTGTGTTGTTGCGGCCCTTCAGGCCGCCATTTTCGTGTGGCCAACGAACCCCGGGCCTGGCGGCCCGGGGTCCTGTGTTGTCGCGGCCCTTCAGGCCGCGGTGATTTTCAGCCGCCATCCGCCCCGGTCCAGGGCGGCCTGAAAGGCCGGCACACCAGAGCCCGGTGCGGAGCGCCGGGTGGGGATCGGGGGGAGATGACGGCGCCCTGAATGGGCGCGAGAACGGTCCGCATCTCCCGCGGTTCTCGCGACCCTTCAGGCCGTTGTCCGCCCGAGATTCCGGTACCAGAACCTGTATAGGATCACCGAGAGCGCGCCCACGATGATCGCGGTGGAGAGGAGCAGATCCCACTTCTTCGCGACGATGGCGGTCATCATGGCGAAGAGGCTCATCTGCCACAGGCAGGCCGGTCCGAGGAGGAGGAGGTCGCGCCGGTTCTCCTTGGCGATGGCCCGCACGAATTCCCGGTCGCAGTGCTGCTTGACCGGCCCCCAGAATCCGAACGGCCGGATCTTCCGGTAGAAATCGACGAGCACCTCGGTGTCGGGGGCCTTGCCGAGGAAGGTCCCCGCGATGGCTCCCGCCGCGGAGCAGACGGTGACGGTGATGAAGATGAGATACTCCGGGGAGCCGTCGAGGAGGCCCAGCCGCATGACGGCCAGGGAGCTGAGCAGGCCGGCCGCCATGCCGAGGGCGTATCCCAGCCCGTTAAACCGCCACCAGATCCACTTCAGGATGTTCGGGGGCAGCATTCCGGTGATGAGGCCCATGCAGATCCAGATGTTGATGTCATTGATCCTGGACACGTCCCAGCCGAGGAGGATTCCGCCGAGCAGGATGCCGGCGGTGGCGAGGTAGCTGACCACGATCAGGTGCCGGCGCCCCGCCTTCGGCCGGAGGTGTTCCTGGTAGATGTCCTTGACGAAGTAGGCCGCGGAGGAATTGATGATCGAGTCGAGGATCGACATGGCGGCGGCGAGGAGCGCCGCGATGAAGAGCCCCTTGATGCCGCCGACCGGCAGGTAGTGGTTGATGACGGCGGTGAGGGCCCCCTCCGGGCTGGCGACCTGCGCCGCGATCCCGATCGAGAGGATGCCGAGCCCCATCATCAGGAGATACTTGAGGCTGGTCAGGGTGATCCACTGGAACGCCACCAGGCTGCTCTCCCGCTCGTTTTTTGCGGCATAGAACCGCTGGGGTTCCGCCGAGCTCCACGGCATGGCGAACCCCTGGAAGACGTTGAGCATGATCCAGAACAGGAGCAGCAGGCCGAGCGACTGCATGTTCTCGTATCCGGCGGGCGCGTCGAGGGTCCACGACGACGGGATGAGGTCGCTCCATCCCTCCGGGGCGTGCTGGGCGAAATACTCCGGGGTGCCGAGGGCCATCGCCTTGACGGAGATGAAGATGATCATGCCGAAGATCAGCACGGCCTGGAAGATGTCGGTGTAGACCACCCCGTAGAAGCCCGACATCGACAGGTAGATGAAGACCGCGGAGAAGTAGAGGATCCCGCAGGCCTGCGGGGAGAGGGGAAGGTAGCTCGACAGGAAGCGGCCCCCGCCCACGAAGAAGTAAGCCGCGCCGAAAAACCCCACCAGCAGGATGGAACCGGCCGTCAGCAGCTTGGCCGTGGCGCCCTGCCTCCCCGCGCCGAACCGCAGTCCGATCAACCCGGCGTTGGTCATGACGCGGGCGCGATTGAGCCACTTGCCCATGAAGATCATCAGGAAGGAGAGGATCAGCGCCAGGGCCGCGCGGTAGCAGAACCAGTACCCCTTCACGCCGAACATGTAGTAGAAGGAGACCTGCATCTGGGTCCCCGACATGTCCACGAAGGTCGCCATGCCGGAAAGCCCGAGGATGTACCAGGGGATGTGCCGCTCCCCCAGGAAATACTGGTCGATCGACCCGGCCGCCTTCCTCGAGAAGTAGAGCCCCCCCCCAGGATCATCAGCACGTAGAGCGCGATGATGGCGTAGTCAACGGGGTGGAGCATGGGGCGGGAGGAGTTCTCTGGGTACGATCCCGGAGCGCTTTCTCACATCAGCCACCGAAGGGGAACCCCGGGGTTTGGTAGGTGACCGGGTTGCGGGTGATGGTGCCGTCCGGGTTGCGGGTGATCACCGGGTTCACGCGCCAGTTGTAGACCGTGCTGGCCCGCATGACGGGCAGGTCGAGCATCAGGTGCGCCATGTAGAGGGGCACCCCGTTGTTGTGCTTCCCGCTCCAGTTGTTGGCGTAGAAATTGAGACTCTCGGTCCAGTTGTTCAGGAAGGTGATGAAGGTCATGGCGCTGTACTGGTCGATTTCGTCGCCGCGGTATCCGTCCGGGAACTGGCGGCGGGCCTCGGTGATCGAGAACATCTGGTTGAAGGCGCTGCAGCCGCTGCCCTCGAACCCGGCCTCCTCGGTCGCGTGACTCAGGGTGAAATCGATGACGGCCTCGTGATCCGGAATCGGCCAGCCCTCGCGGCTGTAGACGACGAGCGTCTTCATGTTGCCGTCGGGGCTGGGGGCTCCCCAGTAGCCGTTGGCATGGAACTTCCCGTCGAAGAGCGGATGCAGACGACCTCGCAGGCCGGGTCGTTCCGCCACGACGAGGTGACCACCACCGGGTAGCGGTCGATCGACCTGGTGCGGAACACGCAGTCCTCGATCCGCAGATCGACGAACCGGGTTGGCGTCGAGCTGCCGGTGACCCGGCAGATGATCCCGCCGTTGGTCTCGTGACCCGAAAACCGGTACATCCCGCGCACGTCGCGGATCTCGAGGTTCTGCAGGTGGATGTGATCGAGGTCGCCGGCGTCCTCGGCGGTCACGTGGATCGCCCGGCGAAGGGCCCGGCCCGCGTCGGTCCAGTCGCCGCCGTCGGTGTTGGTCACCGTCAGGTTGCGGATCTCCCAGTGGTGCTGGTTGTGCAGGCGGATGGAGTTTTCGACGCCGCCCCCGCCGGCCACCACCGGGTCGGGTCCGTCGCCGTAGCGGTCGATCACGATCGGGTTGCCCGCGGCGCCGGAGCCGTGCGGGTGCAGCCCACCGGCAAACGTGCAGCCGGCCTTCAGGAGAATCACGTCGCCCGGCCGGAACTCGATGCCGTTGAGCTTTTCGAGCGACTGCCACGCCGATTCGGGCGAGGTGCCCTCGAGGCCGTCGCTTCCGCCGCTGAGGTCAACATAGTAGGTCGTGTCGCCGGGGGAGGGCACCAGGGGTATCGGCGGCGGGTCCTTCTCGAACATCGCGAAGAACCGGGCCGGATCGGGTCCGACGGCCACCGCGGCGAGGGTGTTGGACGGGGACCCGCCCTCGATGTTGGCACGGCCATCCCACACCGGTCACGTGCTGACCGGGGTCGACAGGTCGGTGCTGCTGAGCAGGTCGTAGACCTTGCCGTCCCGGCTCTCCCAGGTGAAGTCGCAGGTCCCCGGGTTCGCCTCGTTCGGCGTGATGACGAGTTGGAAGCCGGCCCGGCCGCTTTCCGTCAGCACGAGGCTGTCCACGACGAACTGCAGGTGGGTGCCGCCGGTGTTCGTCGAACTGAGAACGAAGGTGATATCCTGCCCCGAGGTGCGCCGGTGCTGTCCCACTCCAGCGATCCCGGAAACCACGCGTTGGTGACCGTGATCAACGGCACGGCATCGACCGAGGCCAGCACCCCGTCGACGCTGCCGACCATCGCGACGGTCACACTGTAGGTTCCGAGGTTGGCAATGATGTTCGGGCCGCCGCCGAACTGCCCCTGGTCGCGGACGCCCACGTCGAAGGTCAGGGTGTAAGTCCTGCCGGGCTCGATGGCCGCGCCCGGCGGATGGGATGTCAGTTCGGTGCCGCCTATCGTGCCGAGCGCCCCGACGCCCGGATAATTGATGTTCGAGTTCAACAGGGCCACATTGGGGCTGGAGGTGGGCGGGGCCGGGGCGCCGGGCGGGCTGTCCGTCTGCCAGCCGGCGTTGCACTTCGTCAGCGACCATCCCGTGATCGAGGTCTGAATCCCTGATAGCGTGCCGTCGGCGTCGAAGCTGCCGTTGACAGGAGTCGCCCCGGCGCCGGCGGCGGGAGGGGCGATGGCTGCCAGCGCCACCGCCACCGCGGCGGGGAGCAGCGAGGGCAAGGTTGCTTCCTTCATCGGTTGCCAGGGTTTCGATTGCGGGGATCGTCGTCGCTCGCCCACGTGACCAGCACGCCGACGATGCCCATGAATGGGGCCTTGGGGCTGTCCTGGCAAGGATGACAGTGCGTCTAAAAAGTATACAGATACGGCAGATGAGGGCTGAATGCCCGCAGTCGGGGGGGATGGCGGATGAGATGCAAAGAACCAGCGAGGCAAGCCTCGGACCAAGATGCAGGATTCAAGATGCAGGATGCAGGATGCAGGATGCAGGGAACACGGGACTGCATCCTGAATCCTGCACCCTGCATCAGGCAGGGAAACCTTGCTGCCGGAAAACTTGACTCATTTGTGACGACTTCTGGATTTCAAGGATTGCACTACGGTTGGGATTCCTCGAAGGCTGCCGCCATGATCTCCTGCTCGGAGCGTGCGATTCCGAGAGCGTTCGCCTGTTCCCTCCAAGCTCCGACAGCCGCCCTCACCTCCTGCATGACAGCACCCGTGGTGTGACGCCTGAGCCTGATTGGAAAGTCAAACATTACCACGGCCGGGACGCCTCCGGGGCGCCGGGTTGCAGGGAGCGGGGAGCCCGCGATCGGTGTAGTCCTGGACAACGCGCGTGTGCCATTCGTGGAAGAGGCCCATCACCGTCTGGCGGGACACCTGGTTCGGGTCGCAGTGGCTCAGCCCTCCGGTGTTCATCCCGCCGAGGTGGGCGGTCGGATCGAGCAGGATGACCGAAGCGCCCTCCCGGGCCGCCCCGATCGCCGCAAAGAACCCGCCCGGGGTGGATCCGCAGACGATGACGTCGGCGGAGGTCTGGGCGTGGGATGTATGGCGGTCTTCATGCGGTCTCTCTCGAACTATCTCAGGTGGTTGATGACATCCTCTTGCCGTTCTTTTGGAGTGACGTCCAACTCCGCAAGCCTGCCGTCCTTAACCCTGCCTTTTACAGTTGTATTTCCGGGCGCGTGGAGCTTGAACTCAACATCCCAGTCCTTCGGCCAGGCCGGCAGCAGTCGAATCTTGCCGCCGTCGGACTGGATCAACATCGTCTGCAGTGCCATCATGAGATTGCCCCCGTGGTCCTGGTCGGGGATCCAGTCCATGTTCGGTCCCCAGAACGCCGGGAACCGGCTGGCGCCGTGCTTGTTCCTGGCGCGTCCGGCGACGAATCCGGCGGCCGTCTTCGCCAGCCCGAGAAAGGCCGCCTGGGTGTCGTCCTGCCGCCATCCGTTGTTGCCTTTGACTTTGCGGTGGTTGAAGGTGTGCCGGGCCATCTCCAAGCCGGGCTTGCCGACGCCGTAGAGCCGGAACGGAAAGATGGCGTACAGCTCGGGGTTCTCGCTGTTGGTGCGCTTGGGAAGCTTGCCCTCGGCCGGGGCGATGGCCGGCTTGCCGGCTATTGTCGTCATCGGCATGGCCGGAATGGCCTTGCGAAACGTCTTCCACCGTTCCCGGCGCTCCTTGCCGATCTCCTCGTCGCTCAGCTCCAGCAGGCGATCCAGATCCCACGCGAGCCCCGCCACATCCGGGGTCGGGTTCGTGCAATTCCAGTACGTTTCGCAGGAGTGCGAGGGATGCATTTTCAGCTTGCCTTTCTCGTCGCGCTTCCAGTGCTTGTCCCACCAGAGCAGGTATTCGGCGGCAATCGGCAGCAGTTCCTTTTCCAGGAACTCCCTGTCGCCGGTATACTCATGGTAGTCGATCATCATGGCCAGCATCTCGATAGTCCCGCTGTAATGAAAACGGATGTAGGGATTGACAGTCGGGTCGCCCGGCTTGCCATTTGTGCGCCATCCCCAACCGTGACCGCCGTTGTCGTAGGTGCCCCAGAACGACATCGTTTCGGGAAAGAACACGCCCTCGTGGTTGAAGTAGATCGGCGTGCGGATCTTCGCCAGGGGTAGCGCATCGAGGAACATCCGGAACAGCGGGCGCATCATGTCGTGATCCCCGGAAACCAGCATGGGCCAGTATGGCAGGCGCGTATTCTGGAACCAGTAGCATCCGCCCCACCGGCGATAGTCGGGGTCGAACTGCGTGTTGACCGTGAAGATCGTGCCGTTGAACTTGATGGGGAAATTGCCGCGTCCCCCGCCGGCGGAGATCCAGCGCTGCAGGACGTAGCCCCGCGTGGCCGCCTCGGCATCGGCGTTGCCGCTGGCGAGAATAAAGCTTCGGTCCCAGAAGTCCCGCCACCATTTGCGGTGGCCGGCAAGAGACTGGCCGGCCCCGATCGCATCGGCGGCCGCAATGTTCTTCTCGATCGCCGCCAGCCATTCTTCCTCGGTCGCGGGCACTTGCGTGTGGGTGTGGATCGACAGGCGGAGACTCCGCACCGGCTTGGCGCTCTTGAGTGTCTTGTCGTCCGCATTGACCAGCCCCTTGCCGCGGATCACGCCGCCGAACGTCCGGTGCAGCAGCGGATCGGTGCCGATCTCAATGGCGGGCTTGAGATGCTGCAGCTCGATCGTTCCTTTCCACGGGGAAACGGGATTGCGGTGGTACCACACGATCCTGTCCTCCTGGCCGCCGAGCACCGTATCGGGATAGACGGTCTTGGGGTCCTTGAAACCGTTGACGCCGTGGGCCTCGCCTCCGGCGAGCCTCCGCTCTTTGCTGCGCCAGATCTCGAGTCCTGCCCGAGCCTGGAAGGCTTTCTTGCTGTCGGCATCGACGTGGACGACCTGCCGGTTGGCGTCGACCCAGACACGGACCGTGACGGACTCGTCTCCGGCGCCCCCGACAATCTCGATCTCGCCCTCGCGAAGCTTCAGCGTCTGTTTGAACCCCGCGCCGGCCAGGCCGGGGGTGAACTTGACCCGCACCCGGCCGATCTTGCAGAGGCGCTCGTTCTCATCCCAACTGTCTGTCCGGCTGATCAGGAAGACCAGGTCGCCATTGGGTTCCACCCACAGGTTCAGCCCCGTTTCGCCGTTGCCGATCGGCATCGAGCCGTTGTGGTCCTTGCTCGGCGTCGTCCAGACAACGTTGCACTTGGCCAGGGGATCGGCGTTCGCCGCCTCGGCGCCGTCCGCTTTCGGTGCTGCCAGCGACAGGCAAACCAAGCCTGTGATCGCCAGGTATCTGGTGTTTTTCATGGTCTTCCTCGTGTGTGTCGGATGCGATACGGACAGAAAACCTGCGTCTTGCTTGCATGCAGGGACGTCTCCTCGGCCGGCCGGTCTTCTCTCCGGTGAGAGAAGCTCCCCGGCGACTTCGCGCCCCCGGCGGGCTTGTCCCGCCGGAAGCCATGATTGGTGAGCTACTGTCGGCCGCTTGAGAAACCAGCCCGTGAGTGGAGCATTCGCGCCTCCCACGGGCTGAACCCGGTGGGATCGCAACCACGGTAGCTGACAATCGTTGCCTCCGGCGGGGCGAGCCCGCCGGGGGGCTGGGGGGAGCGTGGACAACGTGGATGACCTGTCCCTGTGAAAACAACGCCGAAACGACCAATCTCGTCGGCAAGAAGCCGGAGGCCGCCCGGGAATTGCATCAGCGCCTCTCCGCGTTTCGGGGTGCGTTATAGCAAATGTGCATATGGCGTGCGCGGTTAGTTCGCCTTCCTGCGATACGCCTCGATGGCCGCGTCGCCGGGATATCTTGGGGCTCCACCGTAGTATGGGTAGGTGTCGAACTTCTCTCCACCGCCCACGACTCGCGGGTCGCCGGTTGCTCGGAGTTTTTCGATCAGCCTGGCGGATAGCTTCGCTTTGATTTCGGCGTGAGCGACGTCCCCGGCAACGTTCACCAGTTGGTCGGGATCTTCCTTGAGGTCGTAGAGCTCCTCGCCCGGTCGTCGGCCGAAGCATAGTTCGTAGCTTTTGCGGTGCTTCTCGTCGAGATCCTTGTTGGCGACGATGTATCGTTTCGACGGGCCGCTGTCGCAGTCGCCCAGCCATGAGTTCCCATAGGCGTTTCGGTAGTCGGGAGTGCCTGCGGGCCAACGCCGCGGATCGAAGTTCCGGATGTAGAGGTAATCGTCCGTTCGGATGCCGCGACAAGGATAACCACCCGGGTTGTCGGCCACCTGAGCCGGGCAATGTCGTTCCTTGCCGAAATACATCGTGTCGAACTTCGGGTCGACCCGGCCCTCCTTGTCCGAAAGAAGAATCGGCAGAAGGTTTCGCCCGGACATGACCGCGGGCGCCTCGACACCTGCGGCTGAGAGGAAGCTCGGCCCGAGATCGACGAACGAAACCATGTCCGTGACGCGCCGGCCGGCCGGGATGCGATCGCCCCAACGGACTGCCAACGGAACACGGACCCCGCTGTCGTACAGGTTCCCCTTGCATCGCGGAAAGGGCATGCCATGATCGCCGGTCATCACGACAATCGTGTTGTCCAGTTGTCCGGCCGCCTCGAGCGCCGCAAGGGCCCGGCCGATCAGGCCGTCGAAACGCTGGACCTCGAAGTAGTAATCGGCGATGTCGCTGCGAACGACCTCGTCATCGGGATAATGCGCGAAGAGATGGACCTTCGCCGGATCGATGCCGCTTTGCCTGCCTGAACCGAGTCTATACGGACGGTGCGGATCGGACGAGCCGAGCCAATAGCAGAACGGCCGGTCCTTGGGTTGGTTTTTGAGGAACGCTTGGAAGTTCGGGAACTTCCTGCCCGCCGGATGACGGTCCCATCCTTTCAGTCGACCGGGGCCATACGACTTGCCGCTCGTTCCGACTCGGTAGCCGGCGTCTTCCAACAGGAGCGGATAGACGGGCAGCCCGACGGGCAGTTGGCTCCAAAGGTTCGCGCCGGTATCGAGTCGCCAGTGCCATTGGCCGGTCAGAATCGCGTTGCGGCAGGGTGTGCAACTGGGTGAAGAGACGAAGGCGTGTTCGAAAACAACCCCCTCACGGGCGAGGCGGTCGAAGGTCGGTGTCTTCAGGCCCTCGTCGCCATAGGCGCCGGCGTGAGGCCAGCCCCAATCGTCGGCGATGCAAAACAGAATATTCGGCCTGTCGTCGGCCGTAGCCGTCCGTGGCGGAAGGATCAGGACGATGGCTAATAGCAACAGGGCTCGTCGCATGGCGATATCCGTTCTAATGGTGTGTTTTTGGTTGTCCTGTTGATGTCATGTGCATGCCGCTGATAATCATGCCGGGGGGCGCCTCAAGGTGTACCACTCGGGGCCGGGTCAAGATGCACCACCCCGTGGGCGGTGAGAGGGTGGGATGGTTTTGTTCGGATGCAAGCTCATATGGCAGCTCTCATGGCGGTTTGCGTTCACTCATTTGTGACGACTTCTGAATCTCGGGCACTCTAACCCCTGGCGCCTAACCCCAAACAATCATCCGCCGTTCTTCCCCGGCATGGTGATGTACGGCTTCTTCGGCGGGAGGGCCGATGTCGGATTCGCCTTCTCCTGCCCCGCGAGTGCCGCCTTGTAGCCGCGGACGAGGTCTTCCGGGTCCTTGCTCAGGCAGCCGTCGCCGAAGGAGACGTTCGTCCACTTCTTGAACGTTTCCATGCTCTCGGTCACGATCCCGCCGAAACGCAGATCGTCGAAGCGGACGTTCTCGATCATCGAATCGGGGCCGATCCAGACCCCGATTTTCGGCGGAATTTTGGCGAACACTTTGTTGAAGGGCTCGTCGTGCCGGCCCCAGCTTCCGGCGCCCCCGCTGGCGATGCGCTGCCAGCAGACGACCAGCCGGGCGTCACTGCCCTCGGCGGGGTAGGCGATCAGGTTGCCCTCGACGATCCCGTTGTATCCTCCGTATCCGTAGTGGAGTCGTGTTCCATCCGGCAGGGTGTTGATCTTCTCTTTCCCCTTTGGCGCTGGTGGAACGGGCAGGTTCTGCCAGTTGCGGTAGCCGAGGCCCATGTAGGCGTCGCGCTTCAGCGGCCGGTCCGGCGTTCCCCCGGTGACCCGGGCGCCGGCCTTGACATTCCAATCCCGGCACACGAACTGGTTCATCCCATGCGAGCACTGCGCGCCGTCCATCAGGGCGACTTCGGCGCCCTTGTTGACCGTCACGGCCGCCGGACCGAAGTTGACGAACCGGCTGTCGCGACCGACCACAAAGACGCCTGAATTGATCCCGACCTCGTCGGTCACGCTGACATAGCCGACCACCTCGGTCGATTTCCCCGGCGCCTTGTCGTGAATGAAGAAATAGGTGATCGGGGGGATCCACCAGATCTGCTCGCGCTGATCCAACTGCGGGTCGTAAGGTGTGACGGTTCTCTCCCGGTGCATCTTCTTCAGCACCCCGTCCTCGGGCCAGTCCCGCCTGAGGAATGTATGGCGGTCGCCGATGAAGTTCATCCGGCCGTAGGTGTCGATCTTTCCCGTCGGGCGCACCCAGAGATTTCCGAACAGCTTGACGCTGTTCCGATGGGGATGTCCGGCGAGGCGGATCGTGGCGTTGCGGCCGATCGTGACGTGCCGGAGGAAGGTGGCCCGGCTGCCCTTCACGCAGTGGAAATTGACCGTGTACGGGGTGTCGGAATCCGGCAGGATGATGTCCGTGTCCCTGTCGGGTATCGATTTGGCGGGCTTGCCCGTCGCCGCGTCGATCCAGTTCTCCGGGTTGCGGCCGTCCAGCCCGCCGCGGCGGCCGGGGATCATCTTCGCCTCGCCGTGGATGTTCCAGATCAGCAACCGGGCGGGTTCCCACTTCTCCTTGCGGAAGTACTCGTCGCCGGCGAGCGTCGGCCACGCTTCCTTGTCCTGGTACCGCGGGTTGTTCGCCGTCGGTTTCCCGGTGATCGCCTTGATGTCGAGGGCCGGGGCCTGGGCGCAGCAGGCGATGGCCGCAATAATCGTCAGCATTGTGTTTCTCATGTCTTTTCGGGCCGGTTTGCGGTTGTCGGGGTCGGGCGCTCACATACATCCGTGTGTCCTTCTCCAGTGGCTTGAGCGGTTCGGCCGGCCGGCCGCGGTGAAGTCTGCTGTTGTTACGTGGCGCGGCGCGGAATCTTTTACGCTTTTGCGCAAAATCGATCTTGCAGGCCGGGGGCGGACGGGCGGCACTCGGCCCCACGATGAGGCGGCATTTCGACCGCGGCGCCATCGGGTTCTTTTCCCTCATCTCGCAGGAGATCGCCAACCGGCGGATCAGCGGGGATCCAACCTCCGTTACGCAGAATACGGCCTCTGTCTTCCTCGTTCCCAAGCTCCCGCCTGGGAACGCCTTGCCTGGGAAGCTCCCGCTTCCCGAACGCAAGCAGTCTTATGCGGGGGTGTCCAAGAGAAATATCGATCATGGGGCCTCCAGCCCTTGCGGCGACGGTGGTCCACAAAATGCGGGACGTACCAGCGAGGGTATCGACGCCGCACTGGAGTCTGCCCCGGCTTGGTCCGATTCGCAGGTCATCCGCACCGGCGCCGACGGCACGAACGCCCCGGACTGGACGTCATACCGCCAGGAGCAGTGGTTCCGCGGCCACCACCGCCCGCACCTGCCGCGCAACACCCCCTGCGGCTAACAGGGTGGTCGCAATCCATGGGCTCCCACGACACGAGAACGTGGGGGTCCGGGAGGCGCGGACGGAGGCGGGCGGCGCTACTTTGGCAGGACCAGATCGGCGATGGCGAGACGCAAGCGATCGATGAAGGCCTCGAGGTCCTTGGCTCCGAGATCCTTGAGCAGGAGGGCGGGCAACTCGGCGGAGCGGAGGTTGTCGAGCACCATGGAGACCATGGCAGGGTCCCATCCGCCGTCCTTTGCCTTGGCATCGGGGATGGCGCCGAGGAGGTCATGGCCCGCCCGTTCGAGGAAGTAGAGGTCCACGAGGTCCTTGGTTTCCGCCCGGCTGAGCAGAGTGGCGAATTTGTTGGCGATGATCTCGCGGGGGGTATCCACCCGGATGCCCTCGATTTCGGCCTTCTCCGCGTCGAGTTGGGGGGCCCGATCGATAACCACGTCCACCAGTTCACTCTCGGCGTCACGAGTCAACTGGAAACGCTGGAATCCCGGGGCGGTTCGGATCGCCTCGTAGCCGGCACCGATCGCCTCGGCAACCCGGTGGATGAGGTTTCGCACTTCGGCGGGCTCCACGTTCTGGGTTGTGAAGAGATCAAGGTCGTAGGAGCGGCGGTGGTCCAGATAGAACAGGCCAAGGGCGCTTCCTCCGGTGAGGAAGTAGCGGGTCTCCCGTGCAAACCAGGCGCGAAGGAAATCACGCTTGAGCGGGGTGCAGGCATTAGAGTCTTCCCAACTCATGTGCGGCGCGGATGAGATATTCCCAAAGGGGGCGCCTGCGTCCCAGGAATGGCGCGATCCGGGGGAAGTTGTCCGCGACCTGGCGCAGGGAGAGAAAGGGCCAGACTTGCTCCACCCGCGCCTCCCGCATGAGCCACGCTGCGATCCTTGGCCAGTCCGGGGACGAAGAATCCGCCAGCTTTTCGCGCACGGAAGCCTCCGACTCGGGGCGGTCCCAAGCGAAATCCAGGTTGTCGGCTGGGAGTGAGGCAGGTTGCGGCATGGCGACGGAAAGCAGTTTACCCTCAAGGGAACCGGTGGTCAACCAGCGGCTGGGTGCACTCGTTGGGGTGCGGGATTACGCAACGAGCCGGGACAGATCGACCATTCACCACGTTGGAGCGCATGGTCAGTGCGCTGCAAAGGCGTCGCCGGCCAAAATGGGGACGGGGGTTTTCTTCCCGTGCCAGTGGCTTGAGCGGTTCGGCCGGCCGGCCGCGGTGAGGTGAAGCTTGCTGTGGTTACGTGTTACGTGGCGCGGCGCGGAATCATTTGCGCTTTTGCGCGGAATCGATCTTGCAGGCCGGGTGCGGACGGGCGACACTCGGCCCCACGATGAGCCGGCATTTCGATCGCGGCGTCATCGGGTTCTTTTCCCTCATCTCCCAGGAGATCGCCAACCGGCGGATCGAGGGGATCATGCACTATCTGCAGGGCAGCCCGGGACTCCGCCTGCGCGATTTTCGCGTCTTCGGAGATGTGGAAACCGGCGACGAGGCGCCGCCACCCCCATGGCAGGGAGAGGCCGACGGCGTGATCGTATGCCTCGGCATTTCTGCCGACGAGACAACGGACCAGATGTCCCGCTGGCTTCAACGGGGACAAGCGCCGGTCGTGAGCCTGGTGCGCGAATGGGTTCACCCCGGGATCCCGGTCGTATGCACCGACAGCGACGCAGTGATGCGGCTGGCCGCCGAGTATCTCGCGGGGAAAGGCCATCGTCATTTCGCCTTCGTCGGCGAAGCGGTTGCCCCGCTGGACAGCGCACGTCGTTTCGAGGTGTTTCAACATCGGCTCGAGGACTTTGGTCATCGAGCCCTCCGTTGCGACCTGAGCTTTCGCCCCGTAGTGGGGATCGGGAACGATGAACGGGTGCAACGCGAAGCCGGTCTGGTTGGGTTTCTCAGGAAAGCTCCCAAGCCGCTGGGGCTGTTCGCCATGTCGGATTACCACGCGCGGGCGGTCTGCCTGCTTTGCGACCACCTTGGCTTGGACGTGCCGAACGAGGTCGCGGTTCTCGGCTGCGGGAATCTGATTGAGTCTCGTGCCGCCAGTCCCGTGCTTTCCAGCGTGGAAACCAGGAATGAAGCAATCGGTTTCGAGGCGATGAAGCTGCTTCATCGCCTCATGCGGGGCGGCCGGGCGCCGCGCCAACCGAAGATGATTCCGCCGGTCCGCGTGATCGAGCGGGAATCGAGTTGCCCGGACTTCAGGGTTTTGGGGACCGCGAAACTTGCCCGGGAGTTCATTGGCATGCACGCCTGCGAGGGCATCAACGTGGCCGACGTGGTGCGCGCCCTGTCCAAGGCCCGGCGAACCCTGGAGGATCAGTTCCGGCGGAGCTTCGGCCATTCCCTGGGCGAGGAAATCGGCCTGGTGCGAATGGAAAAGGCACAGGAACTCCTGACCAAATCCGACCTGTCGATGAGAGCCGTTTCGGATCTGACCGGTTTCAGCCAGCCGCCCCGGTTCAGCACGTTCTTCCGGAGACGGCTCGGGCTGACGCCGAGCCAATACCGGCAGAGGTCGAAAAATGGGACGTGAGCGGCAATCGCCGCCAAACGTGCGGCAATCGTCGTGGGTGCGGTTCCAGGACCCCAAGGGCCAAGGCGTCTTACGCATTTGCGCGAAAAGCGTCTTCCATGCCGGTAAGAAGCTTGCCCCCCCCGAAGCTGCTTCCTGTGCAAAGAGCATGAGGATGCGCTCTTGGCTCCTCAAGCACCTGAACTGAACATTGGAATTCAATCACCTGTAAGGAGAAGAACCATGAAAGCAACGACAACCATCACCTCACTACTGGCCCTGGCCCTGTTCGCCGGCCCAGCCCAGGCGGCAACTATCACGACCAAGACCTGGACGACCGGGACCGATACCACTGACCAGTGGCTCAGTGATTCAGGTTCGTCGGCAACCTGGACGGTCAACAGCGGCGTGACCGCGACTTTGGGCGACAACGTTACAAGCGCACAGGGACGCGTGTTCGTCGGCCTCAATGGGAATGACTTCGTGCTCACGGTGACTTCAAGCGACGGAGGCGGCACCCTGAATTTATTCGGCCATCACCCCGCTGACGCAATTATCGGGCGTCTCGGGCATAGTGGAGGCACGGGGACACTCCTCATCAACGGGGGGTGTCCGTGATCGGGGGTACCAACCCCATGGGATATTTTTGGGGTGTAATCCAAATCGACAACGGACTGGTCGACTTCTCCGACGGGGGATTTGTCAATAAAGGCGGCAGTCTGACCATCAATATCGCCGACAACGTTGCGACGCTGATCGTCCCCGGCCAGATTGACGATGCCACGGATTTCTCCACGACGTGGTCGAACGCGTCCGTCGCAGCGTCGGGATCGAACCCTCTGGAGTTCTCGTACGACAGCGGGAACGATGAGACGACGATCACTGCAGGTTCCGAGGATCCGGTCGATCCGGTCACGCCGGTGTTGACCGCGTTCACCTATGCCGCGGCGACGGGCGCTTCCGAAGTCAGGATCGTGGGGACGGCGAGCACCGCCTACAAGCTGGCCGAGGCCGACGACCTCGATTTCGGCAACCCGACGCAGGAAGAAATCCCGCTCACCCAGACGCCGACGTCGCTGCCGGGCACCGTGACCGGCACTTCCGTCGTCACCACCGACGCCAACGGCGACGCCACCGTCCAGTTCAACCTCGGGACGAAGCCCGCCTCATTCATCCGTGCCGTGGGAACGGCCACCCCGTGAGTGCTTCCATTCTCTGCTCTCGCAGGCAATCCCCGCGTGGCGTCCCGTATTCTTGGTTCTCGGCGCGCCACGCGGGTTTGCGTTCCCGGGATGAAGATCGAACGGAAATGAGACATGGTCCCTGTGAAACAGAAAGAGTGGGCCCTGAAGATGGAAGCCAGGAAAGCAGCGCTTCAAGACGCTTTCCCTGGCTACGGCCTGGAAACGGTCCTCGTTCTCGGCAAAGGCAGCATCGAATCAACGCCCTGGTTCGATCACGTTGTCCGGGCG
>Ga0180432_10006235_pt1 | contig 15577 bp, 9 predicted proteins | sample SS_ome_10_FD_132414 | JGI IMG/M metagenome (GOLD analysis project Ga0180432, IMG submission 132414) | Hypersaline lake sediment archaeal communities from the Salton Sea, California, USA - SS_1_MS_2 metaG | ecosystem: Environmental > Aquatic > Non-marine Saline and Alkaline > Hypersaline >... | reverse complement strand
GGGAATTCGACCCTGTAGGGAACGCCCTCTGTGGCGTTCCGCAGATGGATCGTTGCCCAAAAGGAACGGCACAGAGGCCGTTCCCCTACAGTGATTTCGGTCTGCAATTCCCGGACACCTTCAAGTAATTTCGATTGTCGACCGGCATGTAAAGCCGCGACCAGTGGTCGCGGGAACGGGCGTTGCCGCGCTGGGGGCGGTCAACTTCACGCGTAGAAATGACAATTGCCGCTGCGATGCGCGACCACCGGTCGCGGCTTTGCAAGTGCGAAATCAGCCGTTATAACAATCGCAACCCTGCGCAGTAATATTGAAAGGGCTATGACATGAGGAAATGGCTGTCTCTGGTGCTGGTGTTGTCATGCGGCGGCGTCCTGCACGCCGCGGACCCGTCGGCAAAAGAAATACTCGAAACGACCGGAGTAAAGGGCGGTCTCATCGTCCACCTAAGCTGTGGCGACGGCAAACTGACCGCCGGGCTCCATGCCGGTGAGAAATATCTCGTGTACGGGCTCGACACCGACCGGAAGAAAATTGACGCCGCGAGGAAGCATCTCCGGTCGCTCGGCGTCTACGGCAAGGTTTCGGTGGACGCGTTTGACGGCAAGAATCTGCCCTGCGCCGACAACCTGGTCAACTTGATCGTGAGCGAAAATCCCGGCGAGGTCTCCAAAGAGGAGATCTTGCGGGCGTTGGCGCCGCTGGGTGTTGCCTGCCTCAAGCAGGACGGACAGTGGACGAAAACCGTCAAGCCCTGGCCTGAGAAAATCGACGAGTGGACGCACCACCTCCACGACGCCGGCGGCAACGCCGTGGCCCGCGACCGGGTGGCCGGCCCGCCGCGGCATCTTCAATGGACGGCCGGGCCGCTGTGGGCACGCAGCCACGGATGGACGCCCAGCGTCAGCGCCATGGTCTCGGCCGGAGGGCGGCTGTTCTACCTCTGCGACGAGACCCTGACCTGCGTCGACGGCACGGTGCCCGACAAATGGTTCCTGACCGCACGCGATGCCTTCAGCGGCGTGCTGCTCTGGAAATGCCCCGTGCCGAATTGGGGAACAAAATATCAAAGCGGCATTCCCGGCACGGGCTCGGGTGTGACCAACGGGCGTTTTTCCATGCCGACGCACATCGGCAAGCGGCTGGTCGCCGTCGGCGATACCGTCTATGTGACGCTCGGGGCCAAGGCGCCGGTAACAGCGCTCGATGCGGCCACGGGGAACAAAAAACGCGTCTACGCCGAGACGGCCCGCGCCGATGAAATCCTCTACAGCGACGGGCGGTTGATCGTGTCGATCAACCCCTCCGAAGCCAAAGCTGCCATACCCGAAAAGGGCCGGAGTCCCGCCCCCGCGCCCGGCAAGCAGGTCTGTGCCATCGACACGAAGACCGGCAAGATACTCTGGAAGAAAGGCCCGTTTTCGGGAATCCGCGCCAGCAAAGGGCAGGACCCGTCCGGCCGGCTCGAGCTGGCCGCCGGCGACGGCAAGGTCTTTCTGCTCACTCCCGAAGCGATCGAATGCCTCGCCGCGGATTCAGGCAAGACCGTCTGGCGGATCGATCGCCCTGAGTTGCCGGACAACGCCGTGCGGCGGATCGGCTTCGCAGGGATGTACGAGTTCCTGCTGACGGTCATGGTGTATCACGACGGCGTCGTGCTGCTGGCCCAGCCCGAGCCGAACACCCACCACACCTACCACACCATGCCGGGCACGCTGTACGCTTTCGATGCAGAGGACGGCCGGCAGATGTGGAAGCGCGCCTACGGCGGCTGGGGCCACTGCACCCAGCCCGACCTGTTCGTCGTCGACGACACCGTCTGGACCCACGTGAACGCCGAGACCCCGTTCGGTTCCGTCTGGGGTCAAGGCTTCAAGGCCAAGGACTCGAGCAAGGTGAACTACCGTATCCAGGCACTCGACCTGCGGACCGGCCAACTCCGCAGAGAGCTTGCGACGAAGGACATCTTCAACGTCGGGCACCACCACCGCTGCTACCGGAACAAGATCACGGAGCGGTTTCTGATGTCGTCACGCCGGGGCGTCGAGTTCGTCGACCTGGAGTCCGGCGAGAACCAACAGCACCACTGGGTCCGCAGCGGGTGCCTGTTGGGCAACCTGCCGTGCAACGGGCTGCTCTACGTCACGCCGCATCCCTGCGGGTGTTACATCAACGCGAAAATCACGGGGTTTAACGCCCTGGCCCCGCAAGGGCAAACCCGAAATCCGAAATCCGAAATCCGAAAGGCGAACAATGTGCTTGAGACGGGTCCTGCATACAAAGAGATTCGGAATTCGGATTTCGAGATTCGAGATTCCGCCGACTGGCCGACATACCGCCATGACGCCCGGCGCAGTGGTGCCACGGAAGCGGCCGTCCCGGCGAAGCTGAAGCCGGCCTGGCAGACGAATATCGGCGCCAAGCCGAGTGCCCCGGTCGTCGCCGGCGGCAAACTGTTTGTCGCCGGCGTGGATACCCACACCGTCTGTGCACTGGACGCCGACGACGGCAAGAACATCTGGGAATACACGGCCGGGGGTCGTGTGAGTTCGCCACCCGCCATCTACAAGGGTCTGGCGATCTTCGGCTCGGCCGATGGGCGAGTGTACTGCTTGCGGGCCTCCGACGGGGCGCTCGTGTGGCGGTTCGACGCGGCGCCGCAGACACGGCTCATCACGGCTTTTGATCAGTTGGAGTCGCCCTGGCCCGTGCCGGGTGTGATGGTACACGGCGGGAAGTGCTGGTTCGCGGCCGGGCGGTCGTCCTATCTCGACGGCGGCATTCACGTCTATGCACTGGACCCGGCAACCGGAAAAGTGGAACGTCAAGACACGATCTACAGCCCCGATCCCAAGACGGGGAAAATGTCGCCCGAGACCAACGGTCACTCGATGGCCGGGCTGCTCGGCGACATCCCTGGAACCGACGGCGCGGACGTGTTCATCCGCCAGATGAACGTCTCGTCTTCCGACGGCCGTGCCGGACAGCACCTGTTCACCACGGGCGGTTACCTCGACCCGAGCTGGTTCAACCGGACGTTCTGGAAGGTCGGCCGTGCCCAGACGTCGGGATTGATGGTCCTTGGCGACGATGCCGCCTTCGGCGTGGAGATCTACCCGTCCCGCAGCCGCGAGACGGTCTTCAAGCCGGGTGTGAACGGCTATCGGCTGAGGCGACTGCCGCTGAAAACCCCCGCCGGCGACAAGCGTGACAGGCGCGGCAAGCAGCCCAAGGGCAAACGGCCGCCCGGACCAAAACCCAATTGGGAGCAGCGCGTCGGCATCCGGATCACGGCGATGGTCCGGGCGGGCGAGACGCTCTTCGCGGCCGGCTCGCCGGACATTGTCGATCCCAAGGACCCCCACGGCGCATGGGAGGGCCGCAAGGGCGGCGTGCTGGCCGCGTTTGCCGCCGGCGACGGAAAGAAGCTCGCCGAGCACAAGCTTCCCGCACCACCGGTCTGGGACGGAATGGCCGCAGCCCGGGGACGCCTCTATCTATCGCTTCGCGATGGAACGGTCGTCTGTTTGCACGAGGCAAAGTGAGCGGATGAGGCGTTTGAGCACCTGCTCAATCCGTCCTACGATTCCGCGTTCTCCGCCGCCAGGGCGAGCGCCCCGTGGACGACGACCTCTTCGCCCAGTGCGGCGGGGACGATCTCGAAGGCGCCCAGAAGCGGCGGGAAGACATATCGGTCGACCTCCTTGCGGAGCGGGGCGAGATAGAACCTCTCGCCGAGTTGCGGGACCCCGCCGCCAATGACGACGACGTCCGGCGCGAGCAGTGTAATCATCTGCGCGATCCCCCAACCGAGCACACCGGCGGCATGGCGGAAAATCTCCCGGGCGAGTTCGTTGCCCTCCAGCGCGGCCTGGGCGACGATCCGAGTGGTCAGTTCGTCGATTTGGCCTTCGCACCGCTCGAGCAAGTCGGCGGCGAACTCCTCTTCGGCTTCCTCCAGTTCGATCAGACGTTGGCGGACCGATTCCGGCTCGTGGGGCCGGTTCGTGAACCCCACGGCGCTCAGCGGCTGCGAACCGGGATTGGCCAGCCGGTCCTTGGCCGCCTCGGCGACGGCCCAGCCGCTGGCGAGCGACTCGACGGTTTGGTCGGGCCTTTCCGCGAGGAGTCCGGGCCGCAGGTGCCCCAGTTCGGAGGCGATACCCGGCCTGCTCGAATAGGGCCGGCCGTCGATGACCAATGCGCCGCCGATGCCGCTGCCGACGGTGATATAGAAAACGTTGCGGTATCCACGTCCGGCCCCGAATCGTGCCTCGGCCAGCCCGGCCGTGTCGGCGTCGTTGGCGATCGTCACCGGCCGCTCGAAGGTGGCCAAGCACCAGTCGGCCAAGGGGAAGTCGTCCCAGCCGTCGATCTGGTGACTGGTGATCGTGCATCCCGCCGGCCGGTCGACCGGTCCGCCAAAACCGACCCCGATGCCGGTCACGTCGTGCCGGGCGATCAGTTCGGGGCCGATCTGCTCGATCTGCCGGCAAATTCCCCCGGCGGCGCCGTCGCGGTCGACTTCCGTCCGCCGCAGTGCCACGAGCGGCGAACCGTCGCCGCGGCCGACACCGAGCTGAAGCTTCGTCCCGCCGATTTCAATGCCGAGAAACATGGGGGGTAGGGGTTCGGGTTTAGGGATTAGATTGTAGGGTGGGACAAGCGAAGCGGCCCACCAGAATCCTGGTGGGCCGGCGCTTCGCTTGTCCCACCCTACATCTGGTTAACTGTGGATCAGCATAGCAATCCGGAGACGAAATGGCCAGTGGCTGGACGGAAGGAATTTGGAGTCGGGGGATGGGATCGTTTTACCGGTTTCGCTTCACCCTGTATTTTCTTGCCGCAACATGTCCACGCCTATACTTTTTTCAAACTCCGCGAATGCGCGTTGACTCGGCAAATTGGCGACCTAGATGTTGATATCAGCGCCCCAGTTGAAGCTGGGCGAAAGATCGTCGTTTTACCATCGAGGAGAACGGAAATATGTTTGCGCAAGTCTCTGCACCATCGGCCGAACCGGCGTTGAAGAACTTTGAGCAATGGTACCAGTACCTCGTCCCCTATTTGCCGACACTCGCCGGGGCGTTGGCGATCCTGATTCTAGGGTGGCTCGGCGCCCTGCTGATTGCCGGGATTGTCCGGGCGGGAATGCGGCGGACGGGGCTCGACCGGCGGCTGGCCAATTGGTTTTCGGGCGAGGAGGCCGAAGCGCCGAAGATCGAACGCGGCGTTGCCCGTTTGGTTTACTACGTCCTGCTGATCTTCGTGCTGGTCGCGTTCTTCGACACCTTGCGGCTGACGCAGGTGACCCAGTCGCTCAACAGCCTTCTGGACCAGGTTCTGGTCTACCTTCCGCGGGTGGTCGGCGCCGGGCTGCTGCTGTTGGTTGCTTGGGTGATAGCAACAATTGTGCGTTTCCTCGTGCGGAAAGTCACCTCGGCGGTGAAGATCGACGAGCACCTGACCGAGGCGGCGAGGGAGGACGGCGAGAAACCGATTACCGTGTCGAAGGCCGCTTCGGAGGCCTCGTACTGGTTGGTTTTTTTGCTGTTTTTGCCGGCGGTGCTCAACGCCCTGGCGCTGCCGGGGTTGCTCGAACCCGTCCAGGCGATGGTGACCAAGGTGCTCGCCTTCCTGCCGAACCTCTTCGCGGCGGCATTGATCCTCGGGATCGGCTGGCTGGCCGCGAGGATCATCCAGCGGATTTGCACCAGCGTGCTGGCGGCGGTCGGGACCGACGCATTGAGCGAACGGGTGGGACTTGCCCCGATCCTCGGCAAGCGGCAGCTTTCGGGCGTGCTGGGACTGGTCGTCTACATCCTCGTGCTGTTGCCGATCCTGGTTGCGTCGCTGAATGCCCTGCAACTACAGGCCGTCACGGCGCCCGCCAGCGAAATGCTCAACTTGGTGCTGACGGCGCTGCCGGCGATCTTTGCCGCGGCGCTGGTCATCTTCGTCGCCTATATCGTCGGCCGGGTCGTGGCGGGGCTGGTGACCAACCTGCTGACCGGGCTGGGCTTCAACAAGTTGCCGGCCCACCTCGGATTGAAGATGGAAGCCGGAGAAGGACGCAAGACGCCCTCCGAAATGATCGGCTACCTGGTCATCGTCGCCACGATCCTGTTCGCGGTGATGCAGGCGTTGCCGATTTTGGGATTCGACCTGGTGGCGGGGCTGATCGCCCAGTTTCTGGTCTTTGCCGGTCACGTCGTCGTGGGACTGATTATCTTCGCCGTCGGACTCTACTTCGCGAATCTCGCCGCCCAGACCGTGCGCTCCAGCCGGATCAAGGAGGCCAACCTCGTCGCGATGGTCGCCCAGGTCTCGATTGTCATTCTGGCGATTGCCATGGGCCTGCGCCAAATGGGGCTGGCCAACGAGATCATCAATTCGGCGTTTGTGATCCTGCTTGGGGCGGTCGGCGTGGCGTTGGCGCTGGCGTTCGGGCTCGGCGGACGCGAGGTTGCCGGCAAGTCGCTCGAGGAATTCATCGAGGCGCGGCGTCACGAGACTCAACCGGATCATCCGCAGGATGCCGGACAACCGGCCAAGAAAGCCGCCTTCCCGGCCCATGCCATGGACGGCTCCGGGGCGTCGTCGTTTGACGACATGCCGGTGAGTTGACGTTTGCGGTAAAACGCAATACGAGAAGAGAAAGAGAAAAGCCCCCGCACTGCGTGCGGGGGTTTCTCATGCGCGGCGCCCGTTATGGTTTTCGCAGGGCAGACAGTCACTTGCGTCATAAAGCCGCGGCCGGTGGTTGCGACCGGTGTGTGAGAACGCTACGCTCTCGTGAATTGACAAACGAAATGATATGGATCACTGGAATCGTTGGCGAACATCAATGGCAAGAGCGATCGCTCGCGCAAATCGCGACCACCGGTCGCGGCTTTATGTGAAAAGCACCGTACGAATCGCGATGGGGGGCAGCGGACGGCACATGGAGTGTGCCTGCTACTTTAGCTCCTTCACCCGTAGGTTGCGGAACTCCAGCCGGGCGCCGTGGCCGAGGAACCCGATGTGACCCTTCTCGTTGTGCAGGCCCGGGTGACCGCGGCCGTCCATCGGCTTGTCGATTTTGCTGATGTCGGCGTCGACGATCACCGTGCCGTTGAGTGTGATCTTGATGTGGCCGCCCTTGGCCATGATCTCCTCGGTGTTCCACTCGCCGGCCTTCTTCAGGTGGCCGCGCTTCGCCGGGACCACGCCGTAGATCGAGCCGTGGTACTGGTAGTCTTTGAGATTGGCATACTTGGGGTGGTCGTCGTCGAGGATCTGGATTTCCATGCCGCCGTACGCCGGGTTAACGTTGACAGGCGTGCGGATCCCCACACCGTTGTTCCCGCCGGGCACGTTCTTGAACTCGAAGCGAAAGATGAAATCGGCGTACTCCTTGTCGGTGAACAGGTTGCCGCCCTTCCGGCAGACCAGCTTGCCGTCTTCGGGCACGTAGCCCTTGGTGCTACCCTGCCAGCCGTCGAGGTTCTTGCCGTTGAAGATCAAGACGAAGCCCTCTTTGGCCTCTTCGGGACAAAGCTCGGCCGCGGTTGCGGTGGTCGCTGCCAGAAGCAGCAGTGTGATGATTGCCGTTGCACGCATAATGATTTCTCCTCGAGTTGTGGGGATGAAATTCGAAATCCGAAGCACGAAATACGAAACAAATACGAAATTTCAAATCAGAAATTCAAAACCTCGGCGGTCTTGCCACAACGCGTTTGAGACATTCGTTATTTGCTTTTCGAATTTGTTTCGGATTTCGGATTTCGGATTTCGAGCTTCTCCCCGGGTTCACTTCTTCAGTTTCTCGCGTTCCATCCGCCGCAGTTCCTCGGTTGTTTTCATCGCGCAGAACTTCGGGCCGCACATGCTGCAAAAGCGGGACTTTTTGTCTTCGCCCTCCGGCAGCGTCTCGTCGTGCATCCGTTGGGCCGTCTCGCCGTCGAGCGCCAGGCGGAACTGCTCCGCCCAGTCGAACTCGTATCGGGCGCGGCTGATCGCGTCGTCGCGCTCTCGGGCGCCGGGGCGGCCCCGGGCAACGTCGGCGGCGTGGGCGGCGATCTTGTACGCGATCACCCCTTGCCGCACATCGTCAAGGTTCGGCAACCCAAGATGCTCCTTCGGCGTGACGTAGCACAGCATGGCCGCGCCGTACCAGGCCGCCATGGCCGCGCCGATTGCGCTGGTGATGTGATCGTAACCCGGGGCGACGTCGGTCACCACCGGGCCGAGCACGTAGAACGGCGCCTCGCCGCACCACTCCATCTGCCGGCGGACGTTCATTTCGATCTGGTCCATCGGCACATGGCCGGGTCCTTCGCACATCACCTGGCAGCCCCGTTCCCACGCCCGGCGGACCAGCCGGCCCATCACCTCAAGCTCGGCAAACTGGGCCTCGTCGCTGGCATCGGCCAGGCACCCCGGCCGCAAGGCGTCGCCGAGACTCCACGTCACGTCGCAGGCGCGCATGATCTCGCACAGGTCGTCAAAATGCGTGAAGAAGGGGTTTTCCTCGCCATGGGCCGACATCCACTTGCCCACCAGCGAGCCGCCGCGGCTGACCACCCCGGTTACGCGCCGCTCGGTCAGGGGGAGGTGATCCTTCAGGACCGCACAGTGGATCGTCATGTAGTCGATGCCCTGCCGTGCCTGCCGTTGGACGATATCGAGGAAGTCCTGCGGCTTCATGTCGCAGATGTCGTCCAACTGCTGGCACATCTGGTAGATGGGCACGGTGCCCACCGGCACGGTTGCGGCGGCGATGATCCGGTCGCGGACTTCGTCGATGTTCTCGCCGGTCGACAGGTCCATGACGGTGTCGGCCCCGTACCTAAGCGCCGCGAACATCTTTTCCAGCTCGCACTCGGTGTCGCTCGATATGGCCGATTTGCCGATGTTGGCGTTGATCTTGGTGCGGGCGGCGATGCCGACGCCCATCGGCCGGCAACCCTTTTCGAGGTGGACCCGGTTGGCGGGGATGACCATCCGCCCGCGGGCGACCTCCGCCCGGATCAGCTCGGGATCGAGCCGTTCGCTCTCGGCAACGGTCTCCATCTCGGGCGTGACGTTTCCCGCTCGGGCTTCCTCGATCTGGGTCATAAAACGCTCGCAATGCCAGCAGGGATCGGCCCGCGACCCCCGGAAGGTGGGATAATGCAACAGAAACCCTTATCGTACCGCCCCGAGGGAGATTGTCAATCGGGGCGGATGATCGTGCGGCTTAGCACCCCCAACCGCCTACGAAGGCAACGGCCTGACCACAATCGACTTAGGGGTCGTCGGGCAGACGGTCACGCACGCGCCGCAGCCGGGGCATTTCGACGGATCGACGTAGAGCGTGGTTTGTTGCGTGTCCGGGTGATACTGCTCCTCGATCGCTGCGTAGGGGCAAAGGCCGACGCAGAGAGAACAATAAGCGATGTAGGCCGAGCAGGTTTCCGGGTTGACCTCCGCCAGGCCGATCGGGGTCTTTTGCTTCTGTTGCAAAGAAAGCCGTGCGATGGCCCCGCTGGGACAGACCTGCGTACACAGGTTGCAGGCTTCCCGGCAATAGTACCCCCACTCGAACGAGACAACCGGCGCCAGAAAGCCGGCGAGCCCGTCGTCGATTGGCGCGGGGCGCAAGACGCCTTCCGGGCAGGCGCGGATGCAGTTGCCGCAGCGGATGCAGAGGCCCGTAAATTGCGATTCGTCGGCGGCGCCCGGGGGACGAAGTGGCCGTAATTTTGAGGCACTCGTTCGCCGCACGGCGAAGAACCCCCAAGCCGCGCCCACGCCGAGGGCAACGGCCCCCAATCCGGCCGAGAGGACCGATCGCCGTCGAAAGCGTCGCCCCGTGCCGGTTGAGGGCGCCTCCTTCGAAAATTGCGATCGAAGCAGCAGTTGCCGTGGCAGGGCCAGCAACTCCTGCGTTGCCCCGAGCGGACACAACTTCCGGCACCACACCCTGGGCCAAAGTGCGCTCGAGAACAGCACAATCGGCACGCCCAGCCCTGCGATCAGCCCCGCGAGGGACGCCGGTTGCCAACACAGGGCAAAGTAGCTCGCAAAGAGCCCCATCGGATCGAGCCACAGCAGGAGCGGATAGCCGAAGCACGCCCCGGCCAGCGTGATCAGGACGATCCACGTGCCGATCGGCGGCCACCGCCTCACGCCCGATCGGCCGCCACGCCGCAGTCGCCCCATCCGTTCGGTCAGCACGCCCAGCGGACACGCGTTGCGGCAAAACCAGCGGCGACGAAACAACGCCAGCAGCAACACCGGTAATCCAATCAACGTCACCACACTAAACGACCTAAGCGCAATCACCGAGCAGACGGCCACAAACGGGCTTACGGCCGGCACCACCACGGCCCCGGACGCCCACGACACAAGCGGCAACACGAGCGTCACCGCCGCCGCAAGGAAGCAGCAGCGGAGGACCGGTCGCCAGCGGCGTTTGGCGGTTTGACTCATCTCTCGGCCGAAGGCGTGATAGTGGACGGCCGGGGGCACGGGCCGCGTGTGCCCCCGGAGAGGCTGTTGGAGGGCGTCTGATCTCGTGAATACCTTAAGTCTACACGCCGGACCGATGTCTTGCGATCCCCTACAATGGCGGGTGTTGGGAAGGTGCGTTTTTCTTGCTTCGTCGTCCCGGCCGAATTACGATGGATGTACGATGGCCTTCCAAGGCCGTCGGCCATCGAAAAAACGCGGTTTCCCGACGGCCTTGGAAGGCCATCGTACGAGTGTTGAGACAAAGCCTGGCAATGCCCAAGAGATACACACCGCTGTTCGCAAACACCCGAGAGGATACGATCATGTTGATCTACCAGCGCCCCGGCAACAACAGACGAAACCGCTACTGCGCCATGCTGCTGCTGACGATTCTGTCTGCGGGTATGGCGTTCGCGGCCGACCCGAAAGCGGCGGTCACGGATATCAACCAGGTGGACGGCGACTTCGCACTGACGGGCGAATTCGTCGGGACGGTCGCCGCGAATCCGAAGAGACCGAACAAGGTTCGACCGATTTCGCTACAGATTCGAGCCACCGGCGGCGGCACGTTTGAAGCAATGCAATATCCCGCCGGGCTCCCGGGCAGCCGGAAACGCGGCCAGGCGCCGCTGAAACTGATTGGCAAGCAACACGACGGCTTCCTGGTCCTCTCGGGCGGGCCGTGGGCAATCCTCGCCCAGAACGACCTCTTGCTGCTGATCGACCGCAACGGCAAACGGGCAGGCCAGCTCAACCGCACCGAGCGCGAAAGCCCGACCATGGGAGCCAAACCGCCGAAGAACGCCATCGTACTGTTCGACGGCACCAACGTCGATCAATTTACCAACGGCCGGATGACTGAAGACGGTCTGCTGATGGAAGGCGCCGATGTCAAGCCGATGTTCCAGGATTTCAACCTCCATCTCGAGTTCATGCTGCCGTACATGCCGGCGGCCAGGGACCAAGGCCGTTCGAACAGCGGCGTCTACCTGCAAAGCCGTTACGAGGTCCAGATACTCGATTCGTTCGCCATGGAACCCCGCAACAACGGATGCGGCGGCCTCTACCGGTTTCGCAACCCGGACATCAACATGTCCTTCCCGCCGCTGCGGTGGCAAACGTACGACATCGTATTCACGGCGCCTCGCTGGGCGTCGGACGGCAAGAAGCTCAAAAACGCCAGGATCACGGTCTGGCACAACGGCGTGAAGATCCACAACAAAGTCGAGCTGCCCAACAAGACCGGCGCCGGGAAGCCCGAAGAACCGACGCTTCTGCCGATTCGGCTCCAGAATCACGGCAATCCCATACGCTTTCGAAATATTTGGATCATCGACCGGGGAGCGAGACCGTCTGCGAGATTCCCGGTTCGTCCCCGGCCGATGGGCGCCCGGCAGCCCAAGGAGGGTGAACCGGCAAAGGACGGCAAACAGCCGGACGCCGACGACAAGCGGTAGCCTATTTGTAAACGTTCTTCATCTGCCACGCGTCGAGCGATACGAGCTCGGCGTCCTGGCCCTGGGCGCGCAGCGACACGCCGACGCTGTCCTCGCGACCCGGGTAGACGCGCATCGCGACGCATTGCTTCCCGTTGACGAATACCTCGACGACGCTGCGGTCGAGGAACACGCGGAGCTTCAGCGGTTCGTTCTTGTCCAGGGCGACCTGGGCCGTTTCGGGCGCCCGCGAGCGGACGTCCGGCAGGATCGACGAGCGGGACGAGTCGATCGAGATCACGCCCGGCAGCGCACCTCTTCGGCTGCGGTTGCGGTATCCGCGTTGCGGGAAGAAGAGGATTCGTGTGAATTCTTCGGCACCCGGGGATCGGAAGACGTCCATTTCGATCATCGGCGCGCCCTTGGGATCGATTTCCGCGACGATTTCCATGGCGTTGCCCTTGACGTCCTCCAGTACGACCTCCTCGTTCGCCGGGAGTTTCATCTTGTCGACGTGTACGTGTTGCCCTCGCAACGACTCGATGTCGCCGGCCGGCTCGACGGCCAACTCGTCCTTGCCGATCAACGCCAGCCGCCGCGGCAGGGTCATAATCTGGTTCCAGCCCTCGGTGGGCTTTCCCGGGTTCATGTTGAAGATCACAATCACGCCGCCCTTGTCATCGGGGGCGGCCGACGGCGCGTGTACGCCGGCGGGTGCGTGCGGCCCGAAGTTGAAGTCGCCGCCGCCGGTCACCACGAACTTGTCTCGCTCCTTGTCGTAGTCGCCCAGCAGATACTTCCCGCCGCTCATGTGGCTATAGTGCAAGAGGATGTGCTTATCGCCGATGGGCCAGAAGTAAGGGCAGGCCCCGTCGTCGCCCACGAGCGAGTAGCGGTCGTTCTCGCAGAAGGGGTGCAGGTATTCCCATTTCGCGAGGTCCTTCGAGCGGAACAGGAAATTCGCCCGGCACCGCTTGCCGCCGGGGCCCGGCAACGTCCCGCCCGAAAGCGAGTAGTACATGTCGCCCTTCTTCCAGATACACGGATCGAACACCCGGTAGGGCAAGGGAGTTCCGTCGGGGCTTTTTGAGGGGATCACCGCCTTGCCGGTCACCTTCTCCCAGTTCAGCAAGAGCGGATCGCTCGAGACCGCGACCATGTTGCCGACCACGGTGCCGTGATACATGGCGATCACGCGGTCGTCTTCGACCAGCGTGGCCCCGGAAAAACAGCATCGCTCCGGATTCGGATAGATCGCGTAAGGAAGGTCCCGCCAGTGGATCAGGTCGTCGCTCACGGCGTGTCCCCAGTGCTGGCGCGGGTCTTCCGGCGGATAGCCCTGGTAGAACAGGTGCCACCGGTCTTTCCAGAAGCAGAGCCCGTTCGGGTCGTTGAGCCGGTGTTCCGGGTTGACGTAATGATAGATCGGCCGGTAGCGGTCGCCGGCCATCTTCTTCCGCGACTCGGCGAACCGCTTCAGCATCGGGTTCTTTTTCAGTTGTGCTTCCTGTTCCTCCAGCGTGTCGCCGAAGGTGTATTTCGGCACCCGCGAGGTGAAGTCGGGCTTCTTCCCCTGGGCCAGAGCTTGTCTCTCCAGAGCGAATCCAGCCATGCAGACGGCCGCTATGGCCACCCCAAACCAAACGAGCCATTCTTTTTTTCTCACGGAAATTCTCCTTGTTCTTGAACTTGCGTTAGCGCCCGGCCTCCCCATCGCTAGTTGGGTAACCGCTTCACATCTACATAGTACGCCCCGTAGGACTTGCCGCTTTTCTTGTCGATGAGCCATGTTTGCAGCTTGGTCTGGCCGGCTTTCAGATCGACGGTGAACGTAACCGCCTTGGCATCCTTGGGGATCGGTTTGGTCACGTCGGTGTCGGCGATCTTGAGCCGGGCTTCGGTGGCGGCGATGACCTTGCCGCCGGGCACGGCGGCGGTGATCGGCGTATCGGCCTCCTCGGGCCAGCGGCGCAGGGCGAATTCGTACTTCCCGTTGCATGGGATCTCGACCGCCCAGAAACTGTTGACCGGCATGGCCTTGCGGACCTGCCCCTGGCTCCATGCGGTCTGCGCGTGCCAGTCGAAACTGGAAAGCCGGGTCGGGTTTTCCGCGTCGTTGCCCAGGACGATGCAACTGTAGCGGTCGAAACACTTCGAGACGTCGGCCCACCAGTTCTCATACGCCGCGCGGAGCCGCCCGACGACCTCGGGGTGCTCTGCGGCGACGTCCTTCTTCTGGCCCGGATCGGCGTCGATGTCGTAAAGCTCCTTGCCGCCGACCAGTCGCCACCGCTCGGTCATGACGGTCCCCTTCCACTTCTCCGGCGGTTGGCTGCTCTGGCGGAACTGGACGAAGATCTCGCGGTCGGGCAGGGTCTTCTTCCCGCCGGTCAACAGCGGGGCCAGGCTGACGCCGTCGAACTTGGCCCCCTCGGGCTTCTTCAGATTGCACAGGTCGATCAGCGTCGGGATGAGGTCGACATGGGCGGCAAGGTTGTCGATGTCCCGCCCGGCGGCGAGTTTTCCCTTCGGCCATCGGATGAAGCACGGCACGCGGTGTCCGCCGTCGTAGATCGAGCCCTTGGTCCCGCGCATCCCGGCGTTGAACCCACGGCCGCCGCGAAACCCGGCCGCCGTGCCGTTGTCGGTCATGAAGATCAGGATCGTGTTTTCGGCCAGACCCAGCTCGTCGAGCTTCTTGGTGAGCCGGCCCATGTTTTCGTCGAAGTTGGTGATCATGCCGTAGAAGGCGGCGTTGGGTACTTGGGGATTGCCGGCGTAGAGGTTCTTGTACTTGTCGGCGACGTAGAACGGGCCGTGCGGGGCGTTGGTCGGGATGTAGGCGAAGAACGGTTTGTCCCGGTTCGCTTCGATGAACGCCATCGCGGCGTCGAACCAGACGTCGGTGCAGTAGCCGGTTTCTTTCTCGGGCTTGCCGTTGCGGAAATAGGTATCGTCAAAGTAGTCGTTTCCCCAGTAGTCGGGCGCCTGGCCCACGCCGCCGCCGCCGTGGATGAGGACCTCCTGGAACCCGCGGTCCTGCGGGCGGAAGGGGTAGTTGTCGCCGAGATGCCATTTGCCGAAACACCCGGTCTTGTAGCCGGCGGCCGTGAAGACGTCGGCCATGGAGACCGCCTCGCGAAACGGCAGCGAGCGACCCCAGGTAGTGCCCCATGCCCCAACGCGGACCGGGTTCTGCCCGGTCATCAGCCCGGCGCGGGTTGGCGTGCAGAGCGGCGAGACGTGGAAATCGGTCAACCGGACGCTTTCGCCGTGCAGCCGGTCGAGGTTCGGCGTCTTGATGATCTTGTTGCCGTGACAAGCCACGTCGCCGTAGCCCTGGTCGTCGGTCATCACCAACACGACATTGGGGCGCTCGGCTTCGGCCTGCGCAACACTGGGGAATAGACAAACGGCGGTCAGGAGGACGGCCGCAAATCGCATACTTCGACACATCACGGGAATTACCTCAACACATTACGTTTGATCTTTCAAGCCCTTGGGGGTCTTGGGCTCGCTGGTCGGAAGAACCAATAATATAGTTGAGGCCGTCCGGGAATTCGACCCTGTAGGGAACGCCCTCTGTGGCGTTCCGCAGATGGATCGTTGCCCAAAAGGAACGGCACAGAGGCCGTTCCCCTACAGTGATTTCGGTCTGCAATTCC
>Ga0180432_10006234_pt1 | contig 15578 bp, 12 predicted proteins | sample SS_ome_10_FD_132414 | JGI IMG/M metagenome (GOLD analysis project Ga0180432, IMG submission 132414) | Hypersaline lake sediment archaeal communities from the Salton Sea, California, USA - SS_1_MS_2 metaG | ecosystem: Environmental > Aquatic > Non-marine Saline and Alkaline > Hypersaline >... | reverse complement strand
GTGAAGAATCAACGCCGGGCGGGTCTTAACCAACGTATCCAGCTTGTCCCCGGGAATGGCCGCGACTTGCGAGAAGGTGCGTGCTCGGACGGTTTCCGTCCGTCTTCCGCCTCCTTCCAGCAGGAACGCCGTCTCTCCCACCACCTCGCCGGGCCTCACGTACTCGATCACCCGACCCTCCGCCAGTATCTCGAGAACGCCTCTGGCCAATATGTAGAGCTCTTTGGCCTCCGCTCCCTCGTTGTATAGGTCTGCGCCGGCCTGGATGGAGACAAAGCGGCCTCGACGCGCTGTAGCCAGAGTTCCAAGCGAGTTGATGTTCTGCTGCTGTTGCCGCTGAAGCCTTCTCCCCCGTGCGAACGTCTCGCTGCCTACTGCCCTCCGGCATGCGTCGCCTACAGGCCTAAGGAGGCCGTACGTCCTCATGAGATGCTCGCACAGCCTGTAGAACTTCAGCGAATACTCATCGACCGTCCTTCGCATTTCCGTGAGCACCCCTCCGCGCTGTTTGAGCTGCGCGTTCTTCTTCGTCAGGCGCGCCGCCAGACTGCGCGAGATGGTCATTCCCAGCGAAGGGAGCTTCAAAATGCTCTTGTCGATGCTTCCGTGGGACAGCGGGATGCGCTCCAGCGTCGTTCGCTCGCGGGCGATCAGGGTCGCGTAGTTTCGTCTCAAAAGAGCCCCGGCCTCTCCCACAAGCTGTCCCGGCTCTTCCAGCGACTCAACCAGCACGCCTTCCCTCGACACCTGATCGAGGCTCAATGGCTCGGAGGCCTCCGGACTGACCAGAATATCAACGCGGCCCTTCCGAAGGATGCCGAGGTAGGTGGGAGCTTCCCCTTGTAGCCCTATTGCCGCATTCGCTTCAAAGGAGATTTGTTCCAGCGGGTGTTGATCGGATCCCGGCATAAACTGGGCTCGCTACTCGTCTTGGCTGCCCCTACGGTGTTCGTCCTCGGGCGCGTTGAGGAACCGCTTCACCTTGTCCACTAGTTCGTCCATGTCGAAAGGCTTGACAAGGCAGCAGTCGGCGCCGCATTCGACTATCCGTTCGACGTTGCCGTCCTCCGGGTACCCTGTGATGGCGATTATCTTCGGCCGCACCGGGGAGTGCGCGTTCTTCAGAGCCTGACATGCCTCGAAACCGTTCATGTTAGGCATGAGAAGATCCAGTATCACAACACGAGGGTTGAAAGCTCCAGCTTTCAAGCATGCTTCGTACCCGTCCTGGGCGCTTTCGATCTCAAGCTCCGGTATTTCCGCCTTCAGCGCATCGGAAACGGCCATCAGCATCGTGTTCTCATCGTCGGCTACCAGGACTCTGTTCGGCATCGCGACGCCTGGTATGTTCTCGTGCTCCGGCAAATCGTGCTCTCGCACGAACCGCCTGAATTCCTCGACGCTTACCCGGTAGTGCCCCCCGGGAGTGCGGTAGGCTTTCAACAGATCAGAGCGGATCCACTTCGCGACGGCCGCGGGCGTGACCGAAAAGTACCTGGCGATAGCTTTGGTTGTGAGATTCTTTCGCTCCTTCAGGTTCCCTGCTCCCCTCTCTAAGAGCGCCGGCTAGGCATCGGACGGTTAATGTTTTCACCACTTTAACACTTTGCGGGCTTTTGTCAAGTGTTACTCCCCCCGCGACGTTGACACTTGCCACGCGCCAGTTATCATATTAGGGGCAGGTGCTTGCCGCAACAGCCGAATCGAGACAACAAAGGCCCGCTCCAAACACAGCGCCTTGGACAAGTTGCGGGGACGGTCGTGAGCCTTCGACAGCCAACCGACGACTCGATGTTCGTTACCGGGAGCTGCTCCCTTGATGAAAAGTACATCCCTGGCCTCCTGGATAACATCGCGTGCGGTCTTGTGGTCATCGGCCAAGACCTCCGTGTCTCATACATGAATCGGTGGATCCGGGAGCAGGTAGAGGAACGCTGCTCCGAGTCGTCCCCCTTCTGCTACACTCTCTTCCGGAACCCGCCGGGGTCCCAGCCGTGCCCTGACTGTCCCGCATTGAAGACCTTCGGGGACGGCGAAGTCCACGCTGCAGAGGTCAACCCCGACGTCGACAAGCCCAATAACTGGTATCTTCTATCCACGTCGCCGATCAACGGCACGGACGGCACCGTGCTCGCGGTGGCTGAACTCGTGGTTGACGTCAGCGCCAGGAAGCGGGTCGAGCAGGAATTGAAGTCGTCCAAAGAGCTACTGAGCGAGCTTGCCGAGTATAGGCGTCGCATCCTTGAACAGGCTTGTGTAGGGGTCGCAACCGTCGACCTCGACGGAAGGATTCTATCGTGGAATCAAGGGGCGGAGAGGATGTTCGGGTACTCCGCGGCCGAAGCCATCGGTAAGAACGTCGGAAAGCTTCTCGCTCCCGAGGACGGCTACACGTGGCACGCTCCTGCAAAAGGAATCAGGGAACTCGGCCTGTGGGAGGGGGCCGTTCCTTTAAAGTCCAAGGAGAACAAGAGAGTGTGGGCGCGCTGCCACGTGAGCCTCATGCGGAACGATTCCGGGCAGCCTGTCGCGGCCATTGCAGTCCTCACCGACGTGTCTGCAGAGCAGAAAGCGAGGGAGGAGTTCATCGCTTGGGAGAATCGCCTCAAGACCATCGTTGAACATGCGCCGTTCGACATTGGTGCGGTTGACGCTGACGGCGTCGTCACTGTTTGGGGCGGTGCTACCGAGGCAAACACAGGGATTCCCAAGAGCGTCGCGGTCGGCAGCAAGCTTGCCGATTTGCTTCCCGATGACGCTCACTGCCGGCGTTTTCTTTCCGAGATCGAAGGGGTGCTCCGCAGCAGAAAAATGGCCCAATTCGAAGAACACGCGCGCCGCTCCATGGGACCCAAACGGGGCCAGGAATCCGAAGAGGTCACGTGGCTTATCCCCATCCTGGCCGACGACGGGAAAGCGCACGGATGCGTGTGGTACATGTGGGATGCGACGGAGTTCAGGAGACTCCAGCAAGAGCTGCTCCGCGCCGAAAGAATGGCCGCCCTCGGGACCCTTGCGGGGGGAGTGGCGCATGAGTGTAACAATATCATGGGCAGCATCCAGCTCTACGCGCAGTTGGCGCTGAAAAAGGCGGACCTCGACTCCTCGTCCCAGGCCTTGAATGTCGTCCTTGCGGGTGTGGACCGCGTGAAGAGAATCGTGCAAAGCCTGCTCGAATTCTCCGGCGACAGGCCTATGCGGCGGAGGTGGGTTAATCTCGCTGATGTGATGGAAAATGCCCTTGTGCTGTTCGAGCGTGAGCTCGAGCAGAAGGGCATATCGGTGGTCCGGGATTACGGAGGGGTTCCTGATGTCTTTGCTGACGCGCACAGGCTGGGTCAGGTCTTCATCAATCTGATAACCAATGCACGCGATTCCATGGTTCCGGACGGAGGTGTCCTGCGCGTGAGGACTGGTTGTCGCGGCGACTGCGTGACGATAAGTCTTTCGGACACGGGTCGAGGGATTCCCGAAGAACTGGTCGATCGCATATTTGACCCATTCTTCACTACCAAGGGTCCGTTTAGCGCGAGTTCCACGCCCGGCACAGGCCTTGGACTTTCCGCATCCTACGGGATTATCCAGGACCACGGGGGAACAATTGCCGTTGAGAGTGAGCCCAGCAGGGGGACGACCTTCACGATCTCACTTCCGACAACGCCGCCCGTGGGCGCTTCCGATTCGGAGCAGAAAGGGGAGTAAGCGTGGCGGTCACATGTCCCAACTGCGGAAAGGAGTATGATGCTACGCTGTTTCAGTTCGGGAGGAAAGTGAAATGTGATTGCGGGGCAACCGTTGACTCGCGCGCGCCTAGGACCCCATCTCCTCGCGCCCGTGCGGATGCCCAGAGGGAACACATCGGTCGTCGCAAAATGTCGGAGCTCCAGCGCATGGCGGACAGAGTGTGTGTTCTGATCCTCAACTCGGAATATCCCGACATAGACGTCCGCATCGAAATGGAAAAAGTCCGCGTGTTCTGCGAAGAGACGTTTCCGGATAGGATGGAACTCTACTCGATGATCTACGAGAGCAGGTTCCAGAGGCTATGGGAGCAGTTCAGGGGCCAGGTCTGAGCGGCTCTTAGGGAGCCCTGAAAGGCGGTCATCATGGCAGTCGGAAGGCCTTAATCGGAATCCAATCGGGCGCGGACCGCGGCCGCGAGAGTCCTGGATATTCCCTTGACCGAACCGAGTTCCTCCACCGTCGCCTGTCTCATCGCTTCGACGCTTCCGAAACGCGAGAACAGCGCCTTCTTTCGCGCAGGCCCCAGTCCCCGAACGCCGTCGAGTTCGCCGTGTTTGTATGCTTCGCTGCGCAGCTTGCGATGGTACGAAATTGCGAACCGGTGCGCCTCGTCCCGAACTCTCCGCAGGAACTTGCTTGCGCGTCCGCCCGGCTCCAACACGATGGCCGTGGCCATCCCCGGACGGAAGAAACGTTCCCCCGTCCCCCTGCGCCCTGCTCCCTTTGCGTCTCTCCCCTTGGCGATGGCCAAGAGCTCCGGCTCGTCCAATTGCAGCTCCCTCAGCACCGATTCGGCTACGCCCAGGTGCCCTTTCCCTCCGTCAATCGTGGCCAGATCCGGCAGGTCTCGATCCTCCTTGCCCCGCGTGAACCTGCGCGTGAGCACTTCCCTCAACATCGAGTAGTCGTCGATGCCGCTTACGGTCTTGACCCGGTAGTGCCTGTACCCAGCCTTCTCAGGAAGGCCGTCCTTGAACCGCACGCAGGCCCCGGTTGCATAGTCCCCCCCGATATTGGAAATGTCGAAACACTCCACGGTTCTGGGCGCGCCGGATAGGCGGAGTTCAATCCGCAACGTCTCGGCGAGGACCTCGGGGCCGGCTGACGCTATTCCGGCCTTCAGGCTCAACTCGGCATTGTTCATCGCCATCTCCACAAGCCTCAGCCCTTGTCCCCGCTTCGGCTGTCGGACGGCCACTTTCTTCCCCCGAATCTCGCTCAGCCATTCCGCCAGCACTTCCATGTCATCGATCTCCCTAGGCAGCAGCAGCTCGTCCGGCACAAATCTGTTGGAGCCGTAAAACTGGCTGAGGAATGACGAGAAGACCTCGTCCGGCGGTATTTCCGGCCTCCGGAAACCGTACGAGGCGAAGTCCTCCAGTCGGCCGTTTCTGACGAACATCACGTCGATCTGCACGTGTCCGCCCGCCTGGGCGTACCCGAACACGTCGCGGTCGATAAACCTCGCCTCCGTTATCTTCTGCCCTTCGATGGTTGTCTCGATGGCTGCGATGCGGTCGCGGAGCTTGGCTGCTTTCTCGAAGTCCATCTCCGAGGCCGCCTTGCTCATGCCCGCCTTCAGCCTTCCGATCAGTTCCTTGTTCTTTCCCCGAAGGAACATCGTCGCTTCGTTAACGAGCTCTCTGTAGGCATCTTGCTCCACGTACCCGCAGCAGGGCGCTAGGCACTGCCCGATCTGGTGGTTCAGGCACGGGCGAAGCCTTCTTCTGAAGACGGTGTCAGGGCATTTCCTCAACGGGAAGAAACTGTTGATCTGGCGGAACGTCATCCTCGCCGACTTTGCCGAGGAATAGGGCCCGAAGTACAACGCATCGTCCCTTTCAAAGCGCCTGACTATCTCCAGCCGCGGAAACGGCTTAGAAAGATCGAACTTCAGGCACACGAAGTTCTTGTCATCCTTGAGGTTGATGTTGTAGCGCGGCTTGAACTGCTTTATCAGGTTGTTTTCGAGAATAAGGGCTTCTTTCTCAGTTTCGGTCAGCACGAAATCTACCTTACGCACTTCACGTCGCAACAGCCCGACGAGCGGGCGGTCATCCCCGGAATCGCGGAAATACGAAAGCGCCCTGCTGCGGAGGTTCACCGCCTTGCCCACGTAGATGACTTTGCCGCGCGAGTCCTTCATGAGGTACACGCCGGTTTTCGTGGGAAGCGTCTTGACCGACGGGACCGGGTCGCTTGGTGTGCTGGTGCTCATATCCCGATTCTAAGGCTCCAGGGAACCTACGTTCAAGGGCGCGAATCCCATCTCCCCCCTTCGATTCTTTCAGGCTGCGTCGGGCGGCTCCCCGCGCTTGACGATTCTGACGCCATCGGGTAATCTATTTCTTTGGTGTTTGTCGCTCTCTTGCCGTTGGATGCAGCTCTTGGAAGATCAATCAACGGTTTTTTTGCTGCTTCCCGCCTTCAACGAGAGAGACGCCCTCCCGTCTTTGATTCGCTCCGCCGAGACAGTCATGGGGACGCTGCCCGTCAGAAGCGAGATCGTCGTGGTTGACGATGGGAGCACCGACGGTACCGCCGAGGCGGCTTCGACGGCGGGCGGTTCCGTCAAGGTAGAGGTGATAAGGCACGAACGCAACATGGGTCTGGGAGCCGCCCTCCGCACCGGTTTTGCCCACATACTCCCCAGCTCGAATCCCGACGATGTAATCGTGATCATGGATGCCGACGGAACTCATGACCCAAAGATTGCGCCGTCCATGCTGAAGGCGATCTCCCAGGGCTACGATGTCGCCATAGCGTCACGCTTCGCCCCCGGCGGGACGGTTGCCGGCGTGTCGCCTCTGCGGAGGCTTCTCAGCCGCATCGCGGCTTTTACAGGCAAAGCGCTTGCGGGAATACCGGGCGTCCGTGACTATTCGTCCGGATACCGCGCCTACCGCGCCGCGACATTGAAGAAGGCATGGAGGAGAGCAGGGGGGAATCTCCCCAGCACCGCATCCTTCGCCGCCACGACTGAGATTCTCCTCAAGCTCGGGGCCGTCGGCGCAAAGGTGACCGAGGTTCCGCTTCAGCTTCGGTACGACCTAAAGCAAGGCGCTTCAAAGATGAAGCTCGTCCGAACCTGCTTGGCCTATCTGGGCATCTACATGACCAACACGAGGTTCTCCAGGTGAAGAGTTACCTTCGGGCTCTGAAGTACCTCTGGCCATACAAGTGGCTCGTCGTCGTCGGCGGCCTCCTCTCGCTTGTGGCGAGTGTTTTGGAGGTCGCCACTATGGGCTCTGTTTTGCCGTTTTTGAAGGCTCTCAGCAACCCGGAAGGCTTCTCGTCGTGGCTCGAGGCGGCCGCACGGCGGGTGACATTCGTTGAAGGCCCAATCTTGCGGCTTCAAGAGATAGTGGAAAGCGACTTGCCCGGGGCGCTTGCCGTAATCGTCCTGGGCGCTGGTGCGCTCACGCTGCTGAAGAATCTCTTCGATTTCGTTGGTCGTTTCGCCGTGCATTACACGGCTCAAAGGGCCGTCCTTGATATGAGGAGCCGGCTTTACGACAAGGTGGTCCGCCTGCCGCTAAGGTTCTTTACCGAATCGTCCATCGGGGACCTGCTTTCCAGGTTCACAAACGACTTCCAGACCCTGATCAGAGGATTCACCGTATCTTTTGTCAGGTTCGTGAGGGAGCCCACTGCCATGCTCGGAGCGTTCGCGGCGGCGGTACTATTGGATTGGAGGTTCTCGCAACTAAAGCTCACTCTTATGGCTCTGATCGCGGTTCCGCTGGCCGCATGGTCGATAAGAAGGCTCACGCGAAGAATACGCAGGAGTTCCGCTCGCGCTCTCGAGACCAGAGCCCACATCGTCGGAATGCTCGAGGATACCATATCAGGCATCAAGGTCGTGAAGGTGTCGCAGATGGAGCAGGGCGAGTCCACGAGGCTGCGAGCCCTTCAAAAGAGGCTCATGAGAGAGGTGGCCAAGGTCATCGCCGCGGAGAATGCCCTCGGGCCCGTGGTCGAAGTCATAGGAATCGCCTCGCTTGTCGTTCTTTTCTTTGCGGCGACCAAGTTCGTACCCAACATCGTAGCTCTCCTCAAGGAAGGTGTCCTCTTTGCGATGGGCTTGCTCTACTACAACGCGTATTCTTCCGCGAAGAAGCTTATGAGCGGGGTCGGCGTCTTTCCCGCCGCAGATGCGGGAGCAGCGCGCGTCTTCGAGTTCATGGACGCCGTTCCTGAATCCCCGGATGTTCCCGGTGCCCTCGATGCCCCTCCGCTCCAGAACGAGATATGTTTCGATTCCGTCTCTTTCAGCTACGATGAGGGATCTCCGAGGGTGATCCGTGATGTCTCATTCTGCGCGAAAAAGGGCGAGGTCATCGCCATCGTGGGCGGCAGCGGCGCAGGTAAGACTTCCCTCGTGAACCTCATCCCGCGCTTCTATATTCCATCAGGCGGGCGGATAACCATCGACGGCGTGGACATAGGCCGAGTGACAGCCTCCTCGCTTCGCAGGCAAATCGGCATCGTGACCCAGGAGACAATCCTTTTCGACGACACCGTGTTCAACAACATCGCATACGGTTTGCGCAACGCGCGAGAGGAAGAGGTCACGCGGGCGGCGAAGATGGCAAATGCGCATGAGTTCATCATGAAGCTCCCTGACCGATACCAGACAAGGCTCTCCGGCGGCCTCCAGACCCTCTCCGGCGGTGAGCAGCAACGGATCGCTCTCGCTCGTGCCGTGGTTCGCGAGCCGGCCATACTGATACTGGACGAGGCCACCTCCGCCCTCGATGCCGAAAGCGAGGCGCTCATACAAAAGGCTCTCGCCAACATAGTCCGCAACAGGGTGACATTCATCATCGCGCACAGGCTTTCGACCATAGAGCTTGCGGATAAGGTCGTCGTCTTACACAAAGGCGGGGTCGAGTCGATAGGGACGCACGAGGAGTTGGTTCGCAGCAGCCCGGTCTACCGCAACCTGTACTCGCGGGACTTCGAGGATCAGGAGCCGCCTTCGGGAGTCGGCGATTCGCCGGGAGGGGCCGCTTGAAGATCAGGGCGGTCGCTGTTATACCTACCAGATATGACTCGACTCGGCTCCCGGGGAAGCCGCTTTTGGATCGAACCGGGAAGCCGCTCATTCAGCACGTTTGGGAAAAGGTTCGCGCGGCCTCGGCGCTCGACGAAGTGATAGTGGCCACCGACGATCGTAGGATATTCGATGCAGTGCAGGCCTTCGGCGGCAATGCGCTCATGACCTCTCCAAAGCACAGTTGCGGAACCGAAAGGGTCGCGGAGGCCGTCTCTCATCTGCGTGCCGACATCGTCGTCAACGTCCAAGGGGACGAACCCGAAACGGAGCCAGGCGAGCTCGATGCTCTCGTGCAAACCCTTGCCGAGGACCCCTCGGCCGATATGGCCACTCTTGCATTCTCGTCTGCCGACCCCGCATCGTACGCTAATCCGAACGCCGTCAAGGTTGTCCTTGACAGGCGAGGCTTTGCTTTGTACTTTTCCAGGTCCGGCCTCCCAGGGACCAGGACAGGCTTTCCCGATGGCGAATTCCTCGTCCACCGGGGCATCTACGCTTACACGCTTGGGGCACTTCTTCGCTTTGTGCGGCTCCCTCGGTCGCATCTGGAGACTCGCGAGGAACTGGAACAATTGCGGGCGCTGGAGCACGGCCTTTGCATAAAGGTGGTGCTGACCGAGAATCCCGGCCTTGGCGTAGACACACCTGAGGACTACGAACGCTTCGTCGCGAAAATGGAGCGACTTCGGACATGACAAAGTTCATCTTCATAACAGGAGGCGTGGTCTCATCCCTGGGCAAAGGCGTCGCATCCGCTTCCATCGGTAGGCTGCTGGAAAGCAGGGGTTTCAAAATACGTCTCCTCAAACTGGACCCATACGTCAACGTCGACCCCGGCACCATGAGCCCCTTCCAGCACGGCGAGGTCTACGTGACGGACGACGGGGCCGAGACCGACCTCGACATCGGTCACTACGAGCGATTCACGGACGCCGTCGTCGATAAGGACTGCAACTTCACGACCGGGATGATCTACTACTCCGTCATAAGTAAAGAGAGGAGGGGAGATTACCTGGGCGGGACCGTTCAGGTCGTTCCCCACATAACCGACGAGATCAAAAGCTGCGTTACGAACCTTGCCAAGGACGATATCGACGTCGTCATAACCGAGGTCGGCGGTACTGTCGGAGACATCGAGGGCCTTCCTTTCCTCGAAGCGCTAAGGCAGCTGGGGCAGGACGTCGGTCGTCAGAATCGGCTTTACATTCACTTGACGCTCATAGTTCACATGACTTCCGCAGGTGAAGTGAAGACCAAGCCGACCCAGCACAGCGTGGGGAGGCTTCGGGAAATCGGAATCCAGCCTGATATCCTCATCTGCCGGACTGAAAAGCCGCTTCCACACGAGGCCAGGGACAAGATAGCTCTATTCTGCAACGTCAATCAGGAAGCCGTTATCGAAGGCACGGACTTCAAGTACAGCGTCTACGAGGTGCCCGTGGCTTTCGCAAAGCAGGGGCTCGACGACCTGATCATCACCACCCTCGGACTGGAGCCCAAGCAGCGTGACATGCGCCAATGGAACGAAATGCTGGAGACCATTCGCAACCCGGAAAGCACGGTCGAAATCGCCGTTATCGGCAAGTACATTCAGTTGCCGGATGCCTACAAGTCCATCTACGAGGCGCTCGACCATGCAGGCATCGCAAATAGGGCTAGGGTCATCGTCAGAAGGGCGGAAGCCGAAGAGCTCCAGCGGAGTGCGCCTTCGGAGATCCTGCGCGGGGTTCAGGGCATACTCGTGCCCGGCGGATTCGGGTACAGGGGAATAGAGGGCAAGGTCGCTGCGGTTAGGTACGCCCGCGAGAACGGCATACCGTTATTTGGCATTTGCCTGGGATTGCACTGCGCCTCGATAGACCTCGCCCGACACGTCTGCGGCCTCGAGGACGCCAACTCGACGGAGTTCGATCCCGATACGCCGCACCCCGTAATATGCCATCTCCCCGAGCAGCGCACCATGAAGCAGAAGGGCGGAACGATGCGGCTGGGCGCTTATCCATGCGTCCTGAAGCCCGGCACCAAAGCGCGCGCAGCTTACGGGACGGAGAGAATCTCCGAGCGCCACAGGCACAGGCTCGAATTCAACAACGATTACCGGGAGCTGTTCGAGCGCCACGGGGCTGTCTTTTCCGGCCTTTCACCAGACGGAGAGCTTGCGGAGATCATGGAGTTGAAGGACCACCCCTGGTTTGTGACGGTCCAGTATCACCCGGAATTCAGGTCAAAGCCTGTGAGCGCGCATCCGCTGTTCAGAGACTTCGTGGCGGCGGCCATGCGCACACCCGGGAGGGAATAGATGCCTGACCAGGAAAGCCTCGGCAGCCAGGAGAAAAGAGTTGATGAGGAGTGGAAACAGCGTGCGCGGGCCGAGAAACAAGCTGCTGCCGGCCGCCAAGGCCAAGCTCCCCCCGGGCCTCCGCCGCGTCCCACTTTCAGCATGCTCGTAACCGGAATCGCCTCAGACGCACTGATCAGCCTTGGCGTTGTCGAGAACCCGCTGACCGGCAAGAAAGAGCGCAACCTTGGACTTGCCCGGCACTTCATAGATCTCCTTCAGTTGCTTGAGGAGAAAACCGGCGGAAACCTCGATATCGGCGAGAAGCGCATGCTTGAATCAGTTCTATACGATCTCAGGATGAAGTTCGTTTCAGCCGCATCCGAAAAGGGAAGCGAAAAGGCGCGCGAGGACGGGTAGCGTCCAATTTCCCTTGGATACGGCGCGTGCGATGGCGCTCTCATGTCTTGAGCCTTGATCCATGGAAGAAACACGGCTGACGTTCGGCGAGCATCTGGAAGAGCTTAGGAGCCGCCTGATAAAGGCGCTCCTGGCCGTGGTTGTCGCTTTCCTTTTCTCGATATTCTTCCTGGGCAAATATGTCGTCGAGTTCGCGGGAGCGCCGCTTGTCCATGCCCTCGAAGTGAGACGCGAAGCGGCCCAGGAGCGAGAAGCCGCACTTGATTTCAAAGGTTTTCAGAAAGAGCTCAGGGCAATGAACCTGTTGGATGAGGGGGCCTACGACGAGTTACTTGAAAGATCAGCTCAAGCCCGCAAAGGCCGCATCTCTCTTGATGAGTTTGCCGCTCGCCTTCAGCAGGATGGGACTGTTTCGCAGAAGGCGAAGGATGCCGTCTCTCTCGCTATTGCCAGGCTGAGCGCAAGGCGCCTCTCCGCAGAGGAGTTGCTGGAGGAAATTGAAACCAACGAATCAGTATCCGTGCGCGTTCTGGAACTCCTGCGGAAGCTCGTCCAGACCTCGACGCCTCCCCCTTTCCAGATCACTTCCCCCACTGAGGGATTCATCACCTATATGAAGGTTTGCCTCGTGGCTGCCGTCTTCATTTCCTCACCCTTCATCATATACCAGATATGGAAGTTCGTCGCCTCCGGTCTCTACCCTCACGAGCGCAGGTATGTCAAAGCATTCGGTCCGGCCAGTGCCGCACTATTCATAGCGGGCAGCTGTTTCTTTTACTTCCTCGTGTCGCGCTACGGCCTCGTGTTCCTCTTCAAGATCGGGCCGTCTGACATGATCGACCCGCGTATGAAAATCAACGAGTACATCACCTTCTTTCTGGCCATGTCTCTGGTGATGGGAGGGATGTTCCAATTGCCTCTTGTGATTGTCTTCCTCGCCAAGGCCGGAATCGTCGAACCCGACGAAATCGCTCGACAGCGGCGCGTCGCCTACTTGATTGCGTTCATCCTCGCCGCCTTTCTCACCCCGCCGGACGTTGTCACCCAGCTATTCCTCGCGTTCCCGATGATCATCCTGTTCGAGGCGGGACTGTACGTGGCCAGGAAATGGACCTGAGGCGCGACGCGCCCTACTCCGAATAGGAAGGGATCAACTCAGCCTGGAGCTTGAGGCCTGAAGGGGGCTTGGGTCGTCCGGCCTCCTCCCATGCCGTCAGCCACATGCAAGCGACGTTGTGGGCGGCGATATTCATCTGCTGGTAGGCTACAGTGCCCGTCAACTTCTCAAACCGCTCGTAATATGCTTCATCGTAATCGTCCCTGCCTCTGCTCGCCAGACTGTCCGCCCGCAGTATGTTGTCGATCCAAACGTACGCGTCAGGGAGTATGCTGAACACGAAGCCGGCCGACTGTGCCATCTCGGGTTTGACCTTCGCCGCAGCGGGCGCAAGCTCCTTGTGCGCCAGCACCCTCTTGGCAAGCTCCGTGTCGAACCTGGCGTGAATCCCGTAGTTCCCTGTGTACTGCCCGTTGTAGTTGTAGGTCAAGTGCAAAGGAACGTGTGAATCCGCCAGGTAGTGCGAGAGATTGGCCGCCGCAAGCATTGCCTCTTCCCAGTCGCCCGCCTTCATCGCAGACACAGTCTTCAGGAAGTACTCTTCTATCCTCCAAGGCAGCGTCCCCCAAGCCTTCAGCGTGGCCTCTCCATACTTGTCCGCCGCCTCGCGGTAAGAATGCGGCACGGCTGAGAACGGGAACCGCCCGTACAGATCTATGTCGATAAAGTGGCCGTACCTCTCCGTGCGCTTTTCGGGAGGCAGCTCTTTTTCCTCGTTCGCGCGGATATCCGGATCGAGGGAGTGGTAGGCCAGGAAGTCCTCGTTCGCCGCGAACAACTTTCCCAGCTCTTCTGGGAGCGCATCGCACGACGCCCGAGTTATGGCCATGTGCGCCGCGTCGCCCCACGGGAAGCCCGTTCCCGATGACAGTAGCACGAGCGCACCGAGCGCTCCCAAAAGCTGCCCTAAGCGCTTCCTCTTCACCTTTTCCTCCTCCACATTAGTGCTCGAATCAATTCTCGCACCCACCGAGCGCGCTGTCAACGCTTGCCGCACGGTCCCTGCGAGTTATAATGACTGGTTGAGTCGCTTTGGAGCAGCGGATGGATACGACGTCGAAGAAGCTTGCCGAAGACATAAATCGCCTCAAGACGGCCCGCAGGGCTCTGATTGTGGCTCACAACTACCAGCGCCCCGAAGTCCAGGATGTAGCCGATTTCACTGGTGACTCGCTGGAGCTCTCCCGCATCGCCGCCCAGACCGATGCCGAGGTCATCGTCTTTTGCGGGGTCAACTTCATGGCTGAGACGGCCAAGATCCTCTCCCCCGCTAAAACCGTCATTGTGCCGGACCCCAACGCCGGCTGCCCCCTTGCCAACATGGTGACACCCCGCCAGCTTCAGGAGGTCAAGGACCGCCATCCGGGCGCTGTCGTTGTCTGCTATGTGAATTCATCCGCCGAGACCAAGGCTCTGTCGGATATCTGCTGCACTTCGGCCAATGCCGTTCAGGTGGTGAAATCCATCGATAGGGACAGCGAAATAATATTCGTCCCCGATAAGAGTCTTGGCGACTACGTCTCGCGGCGGTCAGGGCGGGAATTGATCCTGTGGAACGGGTATTGTCCCACCCATCATAGAATCCTTCCCGAGGACATCGAGGCGCGCAGGCGCGAGCACCCCGAAGCCGTTGTCATCGTTCATCCCGAATGTCTGCGACCAGTGGTGGATATGGCCGATCATGTCGCCAGCACATCCGGGATCGTCCGGTTGGCGAAGGAGCTCGATGCATGTGAGTTCATCATCGGCACCGAGATCGGCATTCTCCACAGGCTGAAGAAGGAAGCGCCTGGAAAGGAATTCTACGCCGCATCGAGGCTGGCGGATTGCCCCAACATGAAGCTCAATGACCTCCCGAAGATATTGTGGGCGCTGGAGGACATGACCAACAAGGTCGAACTTGCCGCAGACTTGATAGAACGCGCCCGCGCGCCTATAGAGAAGATGGTGGCTATCGGGTAGGTGCACCCGCGAGGAACGACGCGGCCTCCTCTCGTTCCTCCTCCGACAGCACCAGCCACTCGTGCTCGACCTCCTTTTCCAGTTCCAGTGCCTTAGCCAACTCTTCCGCCGCTCTTTCTAACTCGCTCGTTTGCCTCAGGCTTCTCCCCAGGTTCAGCCGGTACCTCGGGTTCGTCGGATAGCGTTCCACTGCTTGGGCCCACGCATCCACAGCGTCCTTCCACCGCGAGGGGATCGCCTGGGCACCCACGACATAGAGCCTCGCCAGGGCCGCGTAGTGGGAAGCCGAGTTGGGATCCAGGCGGATGGCCTGTCTGTATGCTTCGACCGCCAGATTGAACGTTACACGTTGTCCAAAGGACTCCTCGCCTCGCTGATACAAAAGCGAGTAAGCCGCTCCGAGCCTCGCGTAAGCGCCATCGTGATTGGGCAGGTGGTCGATTGCCTTTTGCAGATAATAGACTGTTTCGTGAGTCGCACGCCGCCCTCTTTCATTCGGCTGAGCGGCTTCTTGGAAGCGCGTGGCCGCGACCTCGAGCCTCCTGCCGCCGACCAGCGACCTGAACTCGAACGATCCGATTAGCCCCGCCGTCACACACGCCGATGCCACAATCGCGATTCGCGCTCCTCTGGAGAGCCTTCTCGCCTCTCTTCGTGATCCTGCGCCGCCTCCGAGCAGGAACGCTGCGGCCGCCGCAGCCCACGCCGGCATGGCAACTCCCGGCACATAGGCGTTAAGATCCACGCTGGAGTGGACGAGATACGCGACGATTGCTATCCCCAGTCCTATCCTCAGCGGGCCGGCATGCTCCAGCGCCGCCCAGAGCACATACGCGGCTGGGAGCCACAGCACCAGGAAGGGCAAGACGTCGGTTCTTGCCCCCACCGTCACTCCCAATGCCAGGATTGCCAGCGTCGCGACCGAGGCATTCCGGGGGAAACTGCATATGGTTCCATCTTCACCTCTCGACCGGAGGGCGGCCAAAGCCGCAATCCAT
>Ga0180432_10006233_pt1 | contig 15581 bp, 10 predicted proteins | sample SS_ome_10_FD_132414 | JGI IMG/M metagenome (GOLD analysis project Ga0180432, IMG submission 132414) | Hypersaline lake sediment archaeal communities from the Salton Sea, California, USA - SS_1_MS_2 metaG | ecosystem: Environmental > Aquatic > Non-marine Saline and Alkaline > Hypersaline >... | reverse complement strand
GGACGGCCGGATACCCAGGCTTGCGGTGACGGTCACCGTGCATTCTGCGCAGGATGATCCTCTGTCCCGCTGGCGGCTGCGCGTGGACAACCGCACCGGGCAGGCGCTGGAATGGGTCGATTTCCCCTACGTAGTCGTCCCGGACAACCTGGCCGCGGGCGCCGCCGGTCCGGCCGTATTCTGGCCCGGCAACGAAGGGTGTCTCGTCACCGACGTGGATCTGCGTGAGTCGTCCGAAGTGAGGTACCGGCCGATCACCTACCCCAACGCCGGGCGTTGCGGCTACTACCCCGGCCTCTGCCAGATGCAGTTCATGGCCTACCTGGCCGGGGAACGGGGACTGTATTTCGCGGCCCACGATCCGGCCCACAGTACCAAGGAAGTGGAGTATCACCGCGAACACGGCGGGATCCGCCTGATCCTGAAGACGTTCACGGACGCAGCCGTCGGGAGCTGGGAAACCGGGTTTGACACCGTTCTGGGTGCGGTCGGCGGCACCTGGCAGGATGCGGCAGAGATCTACCGGGCGTGGACGGAGAAAGCCAACCCGCGCCTGCCCCCGAAGCTCCACGAAAATCCTTCGCTGGGCTGGCTCGAGGATTCGCCGGTGGTCGTCACCTACCCGGTCCGCGGCAAGGGTCATCACGCCGGGCCGCAGAAACCCAACTGCTATTTCCCGTTCATCAACGCCCTGCCGTCGCTCGAGACGCTTGCCCGGGGCTTTGACTCCCGGATCCTGGCCCTGCTCATGCAGTGGGAAGGCACGGCGCCGTGGGCGCCGCCTTACGTGTGGCCGCCCCTGGGCGGCGAGGCGGGGCTGAAAGCGTTCGCCGATGCCCTCCACGGCCAAGGGCACCTCCTGGGACTCTACGCTTCGGGCACGGCCTGGACCAATACGGCCAACACCGGGGACGGCGGCTATGACCGGTCCGAACAGTTCCTGCGTGAAGGGCTGGCGGCCCACATGTGCGCGGGACCCGCCGGCGAGCTGAAGTGCCTGATCTGCAACTGCGACGATTTGAGATATGGGTACGACATGTGCGCGGCCAGCCGCTTTGCCCGTGAGGTTACCGCATCCGAGGCGTCAAAGATGGCCGGTGCGGACGTGGACTACATTCAGCTCTTCGACCAGAATCTCGGAGGCGGGGCTTATCAGTGCTATTCGGCGGAACACGGTCACCCGCCGGGACCGGGCGCGTGGCAGCCTCCGGCCATGCGCGAGCTGATCGGACAGGTCCGGAAGAGCATCGGCCGGTCCGACCGCGTTGTACACCTCGGGTGTGAAGCCGCGGCCGCCGAATCCTACCTCGACCTCTTGCCGTTCAACGATGTGCGGTTCCCCTGGAACATCCGGTTCTTCGGCCGGCCCGTGCCCGCCTACGCCTACGTCTATCACGAGTACATCAACAACTTCCAAGGCAACCAGATCGACGTGGGCATTGACCATGCCGCGTGCCCCTACAACGCGCTTCAACGGGCGGCCTATTCGTTCGTGGCGGGGGACTCGCTGACGGCGGTCATGAAGGACCGGGGTGAGATTCACTGGGGTTGGTGTGTGCCCTGGGACGTGCCGCCGCCGGATCAGGCCGCGCTGATCCGGCTTATCCGCAACCTGAACGCCTGGCGGCGGGGAGCCGGCAAGCCGTTCCTTCAGTACGGCCGCATGCTGCCGCCGTTGCCGGTACTGGAAACAGTCTATATCCCCATGCGGCTGGCGGAGAACAGACAGCACGACGTAGCGAGCGTCCTGAGCAGCCGTTGGCAATCGCCCGACGGCCGGGACGCCCAGGTCCTGGCCAACTACCTGCCTCACGAACAGACGATTCGTCTCGATGTCGGGGATCACAAGTCCGTGACGATCGTTGATCGGCCGGCGGGTGAAGGGCGAACCGAGCGGGTGCGGGGAGCCTGCGAGATTCGTATTCCCGAACTCAGCGCCGTGATCGTCGAGCGGGCCTGATCGCGGCCGATCGGCGAGCAGTCACGCGGCGGCGGAAGTTCAGTAGCGGTCGGCTTCCCGTGCGAGGGTCAGGATGGGGGGTGCCAGTATTCCCGGAGATCGTAGAACTCCCTGAACATGACTTCGGCCATGGCATCGGTAGCCCCGATGCCTTCGGAATCGCCGTAGTTGAACACGATGAACCCGCCTTCGGGGCGCGCCCAGTTCTCCACGAGCTCCCGGGCTTCGGCGCGGACGGCATCGACGTCGCCCCCGGGCAGCGTGGCCTGGATATCCACGGTGGTCAGAAAGCAGACCTTGCCGGCAAAGGCGCGGCCGAGCTCCCGGATGCCGTAGGCCCGCGGCTGCTGCATGTTGAGCACGTCCACGCCGAGCTCGATGAACAGGGGAACGAAATCGTTGATCCGGCCGCAGCTATGCAGAATGACGTGCCAGCCGTGGCCGTGAATCGAATCGAAGAGTCGCCTGTATCGCCCAGAAAAGAACTCCTGGAACACGTCTTTGGAGACGAACGTGTTGTTCTGTGTGCCCCAGTCATCGGTCAGGAACACGCCGTGCACCCGGCGGCCGAATCGTCGGGCCGCCTCGTCGAGGTGCGCAATCTTGAAATCGAGGATCAGGTCGAGAACCTTGTGTATTCTCTCGGGCTCGAGATAGAAATCCTCGAGCGTGCGGGCAAACCCGTGTAGCATGTGCAGGCGCTCGAACAGGTTGAAGTGGCTGGTGATGACGACGTAGCGGTCGCCGGCATCCCGGATCCCGTCGTCGATTCTCTCGAAGTAGAAGGGGTTACGCGGATTCGGGGGGCGGTACGACGACAACCGGTTCCAGTCTTCCAGCGGATGGCCCACGACCTGTCCCATGTTGCGGACGTCGGTCCGCTGCCATTGGCAGCCCCAGTCGTCTTGAACGGGGCGGTCAAAGAACCAGCCGTTGGCCTGCCGGTCCATCTCCCAGCAGTCGCAGACGTCGTTGGGGAAGTCGCGGATCAGGGCCGACAACTTGTTCTTCCACAGACCGCCCAGGAAAAAAGGCAACCGCGGGGGCGTGCCGAATTCAATTGCGCGGCGCACGATTTCTCTGCTTTCCACGATTCGTCTCCGGCTCGAATAGGGGACCTCGCCCGCGGGATTCTGACGGATTCTGACAGGATGAACAGGATGGACAGGATCGCTGTCTGCTTCGCAGCCATGTCGACCCGGCTTCGGGGCGACACATCATCCTGTAGATCCCGTTGATCCCGTCCAATCTCCGTTCGCTTTCCGGCTACGATGACAAAGCCGGGTTGATCTCCCGGCTCCGGCGCAGGTATGTTCGCAGCTCTTCGAGGCCGGCCTGTCGGGCCAGCTCCCGCGCCGACACACCCGGGCGGCGGGCCCGGAGCACGAACCAGCCCTCATCGGCAAGGGTCTTCTCTAGCAGGACGTCTTTGCCGTGCTTTTCCAGAAACCCCGGGAGCTTGGCCTGGTTGTAGTCCAGGTGATAGATCCCGCGGTCCAGGTCGAGCGTGACGCGGGCGACCACGCCGTCTTCGCCGCGTTCGTCCAGGATCCGCTCCCCGGTGATGTCGAACACCTGTACGTTATTCATCTTCGTGGCCGTCACCACGTAGTAATGGTGGTTGATGGCGTGCGCCTGCAGGGACAGACCCCCCTTGTATGCGCTCGGCCAGACCACGATCTCGGCGTCCTGGGCGGCCAGGTCATCCCAGACACGGGGAAAGTTGCAGTCGAAGCAGATGGCAAGTCCGAGCCGTCCGAAGTCGGCCTGGAAGACCGCTACATGGCGGCCCGGCTGAACCGGGAGGCGGTGATCGAACTCCATCCAGACGGGAAACACCTTGTCGTACACGCCGGCCGCGGCGCCGGCGCGGTCGATCAGCACGGCCGTGTTGAACCGTCGGCCGGCCGAATCGACCCGGTCGATGGGGAGCACAACGTACGTGTTGTGTTTACGTGCGAGTTCGGCAAACGCCGGAAGGGACGGCCCGTCAAGCGGCTCCATGGTCTGGTCGGTCTGGCCGCGGTAGGTCTCGGGCAGGACCAGCAGGTCGGTTCCCTTCGCCGCTTCGCGGTCGGCGACGGCCAGGGCCGTTTCGACGGACACATCGCCGAAGCTGAGCGCCGTCACGCGCATAGGCCGGCCGATCGCGGCGGCATCGCGGCGGTCAGTCGTCATCCCGATCTCCAATCATCTCGGCGTCGCGGCCGGCCTGCAGGAGCCAGTTATCGCCGGGCTTCCATCGCATCCGGATCAGTTTCCAGGTCCCGCGCAGCCTTTCACCTTGCAGTCGAAAACGCATGAACCCCTCGCTCTCTTCGATCATTTCGTATTCGCCCGAATCCCAGATCTCGACCCGGCCGGCGCCGTATTGTCCCTCCGGGATCTCTCCCTGGAAGTCGATGTATTCGAGCGGATGGTCCTCCACGCGAACTGCCAGCCGCTTGTCGTGCGTGTCCGCGGAGGGCCCCTTGGGCACGGCCCAGCTCCGGAGCACGCCCTCGACTTCCAGCCGGAAGTCGAAGTGAACATGGGTCGCGAAGTGCTGATGGACAACGAAACGCGGCAAAACAGAGCGCCTCCCGCCAGGTGGGACACGAATCGCCTGCCGAGCCCCGCTATTCGGCTTCTGCGGGCGGGACAAGGTATTTCTCGATAGCAACCAGGTACTGATCGAAGTCCTGCAATTGGGCCGTAAGGATGCGGTAGATTTCGTTCAGATCCATCTCCCAGTAGAAATGCACAATCCGGTTGCGGAAACGCGCCATCGCGCGCAGTCTGCCGGCCAGCTCCGGTTCCAGCACGCCGCCCCGTTCAAGGAAGTCGAACGTCTCGGCATAGCTCGAAGGCACCCCCAAGGCATCGGCTGCGCAGATATGCGTTCCAATTTCGATGGAGGCCTCGATCGCCAGTTGCAACGCGTGCAGCACTGCATACTGCCGTTCCCGGTTTCTTCGGAAGGCGTCGGCCGTGATCTGCGCAAATCCGCGCAGGTCTTGCACGTACCGCCGGACGCGTGCGCAACGTTCTCTGACAATTTCGCTGTCGGCCACCATCAGGCTGTCTCCAATATCCGTCTTCTACCGGCCTGGAAGGCGGCGTTCCGAACCGGCTGGAAATCGAGATAACGCATAACGGTAGCCACTTCGAACGCCTCGCGCGCCCGCGGGTCGCGGCAGAAGACCAGCCGCCCATCCCGAATCACGCGATAGGCCAGCGGGGACGGCGCCTTGTTCAGGCAGACCAAGTCAAGACGCACGCTTCCCAGGGCCCGGCACAGGGCGTCTTCATACGCCTCGTGGACCCCTTGCCGCCGTGCCGCGCCCGACACCAGCACGGCAACATCCACATCACTCAGAGGGCCGGTCCTGCCCGTCACCGTCGAGCCGAAGAGGTAGGCGACGAGCACGCCGGGGAACCGTTCCGCTGTCTCCCGAACGGCCGCTTCAACGGCGCTGGATTGGACATCAGTCATCCGGCCTCCCTCCGCGATATATCCCATACGGCTCCCCGCGGTGTCAATCGCAAAGGGGTTTGATGGAATCCGCCGGAGACAACTTCTCCGTTCTCCCGGGTGTGTCCCGCTCCGCGGAGGAACGGCGAGAACGGAGTGCGAGTGAGCCAGGCGATGGGGATCTTGCAATGGCCGATCTTACTCGCACCCGACAGGGCGTGGGCGCTCCGCCGCAGCGAGCTCGTCGAGCATCGCCAGGTTTCTCGTGAGGGATTCTTCCACGTGCTGTCGTGCCGCGCTCTCGGCCGCGTCTTCTTCCCGGCGGCGAATGGCCTCGATCATGGGCTCGTGCACAGCTGCCAGCTCGGGTGAGAGAAGTCGGGGAACGCCGCGGCTGGCCCAGAACACGCGCATGCAGCAATTCAGGATCGCCGAGCTTTCGACGTGGCGCTGGAGATCAGGACAGCGCGCCCCGTGCACGATGGCCATGTGAAAGTGCATGTCCGCGTGGATATGCGCCTCGACGTTGTTGGCGGCGGTGGCCTCGGCGAAGGCATGCCCGGCGACGAGGATGTCTTCGATGTCGGCACTCCGCGCGCGGAGCGCGCAGAGCCTGGCGGCCAGCGCTTCGTGGAACGCCCGGATATGGTGCAGGTCAATGATCTCTTCGCGGCTCCAGGTCCGGACGGCAGCCCCGAGGCCCGGTGTGTTGGTCACCAGGCCGTCTTTTTCCAGCATGCGCAGGGCGGGGAGGACGGAGATGGGGCTCACGTCCAGTTCGGCGGCGAGTTTTCTGTGGACCAGCCGTACGCCGGGCGGCCATCGCCCGTTCACAATGCCGGCTTTGATCCGGCGGTAAGCAAGTTCTTCGGCAGAGACAAGTGCCTGCATGCGCCCGACCTCCTTCCGGCGCTCCCGCGGCTCCGCAATCTTGCCGGATACCCAAGAAATACCTTGACGGAACTACGCGATCCAGCCAATAGTGGAGAGTATGATATATCAGATATATCAGACGTGGCAAAGCAAAAGAACGAACGTGGAGGCGGGGATGAAGACGCTGATGAAAGTGTCAATCGCTTGCGGACTGGCGGTTCTGGTGGCGGTGGCCGGCATTCCGGCGGCCGCAGCCCCGGATTTCGACATCGCTGCAGACTATGACGCGGGAAGCAATCCGGGCGCCGCCGGGTGGGCGTTCTGCGCATCCGGACTGGGCGGGGCCGTCATCGGCACGTACGGCGCGTACTCGGGCACGGATTTCAACAACGAGGAAAACGGGTGGCGCGACGCTGTTTCCACCCATCTGGGCTGGTGCAAGATTGCCAGCAAGGGCGACGGTTACGGCGGCGGCGCGCCGGCGAACGGGTTCGACATTGTCGACGGCGACGTAATCACCCACTCCTCCACGAGCGTCAAATGGACCGCGGACGCGTCCTCGGCCGGGAAGTACCTAATCGTCATCCGCGCCTGGATGATCCGAGACGCAGTCGGCGACGAAAACACGTTTTCTCTTTACAAGAACGACAGCACGCTCCTCGCGTCCTCCGTTCTGCAGAACTCGTATCGCCGCGCCAACCCCAAGACCGTCGCCAGCGTTGTCGTCAACCTACAGTCGGGGGACTACGTCCGACTGCTCGTTGACGGGACGTCGGGAACCGAATACTCCGGCGTGGATTTCACCCTGACGGGTCTGGATCCGGATTACGACATCGCCGCCGACTACGATGCCGCAAGCAATCCCGGGGCCGCGGGATGGGGCTACTGTCTGGCGGGTACCGGGGGCGCCCTGATGACGACCTACACCAACGGCGGTTATTCGGCGAGCGATTTCGGCGGTCAGGAAAGTGGATGGGTCGAGGACGGTGCCCACCACCGCGGCTGGTGCAAGATCGCCAGCGCCGACGACGGATACGGCGGCGCACCGGCTGACGCATTCGACGTCGCGAACGGCGACATCATCACTCATTCGTCTACCAGCGTCAAATGGACCGCGGACGCTTCTTCGGCCGGGAAGTACCTGATCGATGTTCGCGGGTGGCTGATTCGCGACAAGGGGGAAGGCAATGAGAACACGTTCTCGCTCTACAGGAACGATACCGATCTGCTCGCCTCGGCGGTCGTGGGGGTCGTGGATACGCGGGCGAATCCGGAGACCGTGGCGGAAGAGTTGTCGGTTACGCTCGCCAACGGCGACTGGGTCAGGCTGCTGGTGACCGGGACCGTGGGCACGGACTATTCAGGGGTACACTTCACGCTGCGCCGCGTCGAAGAACCCGACTTTGACATGAGCGGTGACTACGATACCGTCAGCAACCCCGGGGCCGAGGGATGGGGCTTCTGCGCCGCGGGAACCGGCGGCGCAATCATTCCGACCTACGGCGGGTACTCTACGGGGGATTTTGGCGGAGAGGAGAACGGCTGGCGTGACGCCGGCTCCACCCATCTCGGCTGGTGCAAGATCGCCAGCGCCCATGACGGGTACGGCGCGAACCCGGCCGATGCTTTCGACCTGATCAACGGCGACGTGATTACGCATGCCGACACGAGCGTGAAATGGACGGCAAGTGCCGCAACGGCGGGCGACTACCTGGTCACCGTCCGCGGCTGGCAGATCCGTGATTTCGACCGTGCCGACAGTCTGAAGCTCTATAAGAATGACACGGAACTTCTCGCGTCGGGCAATGTGATGGACACAAACACCCGCGGCCTGCCCCAAGTGGTCGCCTATGAATTTCCGGTCACCCTGGCGGCCGGGGATTTCCTGCGCGTGCTGGCGGCGGACGTCGCCACCTACAACCGCGACTACGCGAATATAGAGTTCTATCTGACCGAGTTCCAGGAACAAGCCGTCGGCAGCATGCTGATCGTCCGCTGACGGCGGATCCATAAGACCTTGATGCACACGAGGCCGGGAGACTCTCCCCGGGTCTTTCCATATACTTCCGATCCTTGCTGTGCCAGACTCAACGAGAGGAGAGAACCCCGATGCCTGCGCAACCCAAAGCCGTCCTGTTTCCCTTCGATCTGCCGACGATCAAGTGGACGGAGTTCGACGCCGACGGCTTCTCCGCGCCCGTGTGCGGAGTGCTCTATCCCGAAGAGAAGCCGGCCTCCAACGGGATGCCGCTCGGCGGCATGGACACCGGGTGCCTGGACCTCGAGACGACCGGCCTCTGGGGATACATGAGCATCTTCAATTCCCTGGCCCCCCGGCGCGGGCCATTGAACACGCCGGCCCTGGGCCTCCGGGTCGAGGGGCAGACACACGTATTGGCGGCCTGCGGTCTGCCCGGCGTCCGTCCGGCTAAGAGGATCCGCTATTGGGGTCACTACCCGGTGGCAGACATCGAATTTGAACTCGACGCTCCGGTGAGCGTGGGTGTCCGCGCCTGGTCGCCGTTCGTGCCCGGGGACGTCGCAGCCTCCATGATCCCGGGCGCCGTGTTCGAGGTGCGCCTGCGCAATTCGTCGGACCGGCCGCTCGACGGGAAACTCGCGCTGAGCTTCCCGGGCTTCTCGCGGCATGAGTGCGGGCATCAGCCGGCCTGCAGGACGGCCATCCCGGCCCCGGTTCGGGGCGCCCTGGTGGGCATCCGGGAACAGCGGCTCTCCGAGACCGGGCCGGTCCCCGATTTCTCGGACCTGCGGGGGGCGATGCGAAACGACCAGCCGAGCTACGTGCTGGGCGTTTTGGACGGCGCGCCAGCCAGGCTCGGCTATCACTTCGGTTGGAACGCCGAAGCATGGCAGACGCTCGGCTCCGGGCCGGATCCCCAGGGTGTGGACCATGACAACAGCGGGATATCAGTAGCGACAAACTTCTCGCTGCCCCCGGGCGGCGAACAGGTCCGCCGTTTTGTGCTGGCGTGGTACGCGCCCCGCTGGGTCTCCGGCCACGAGTTCTTTCACATGTACGCGGCCCGCTTTCGAAGCGCCGTGGATGTCGCGACCCACCTGGTCGAGCATCACGCTGCCCTTCTGAAACGGATCCTGGCATGGCAACAGGTCGTCTATTCGGAGACATCGCTGCCGGGCTGGCTGCGGGATTCGCTGATCAACATCCTGCACCTGATTACCGAAGACAGCGTCTGGGGCCAGGCGCGTCCCCCCATCGGCGACTGGTGCCGGCCGGAAGACGGCGTGTTCGGCCTGTGCGAATGCCCGCGTGCGTGCCCGCAGATCGAGTGCATCCCGTGCAGCCTCTATGGGAACCTGCCCGTGGTGTATTTCTTTCCGGAAGCCGCGCTGTCCAATCTGCGCGCTTACAAGGCCTACCAGTTCGAGGACGGCCGTCCGTCCTGGGTCTTCGGGGGCGGTTTCGACCTCGCCTCCCCCAGCAAGGGCTACCAGACCGCCCTGAACGGATGCTGCCTGGTGGAACTGGCCGACAAGATGTGGCGGCGCACCGGCGACGACGCCGTGCTGCACGAGTTTTACGACATGTGCAAACGGACCACCGAGTTCACGATGAACCTCCGGCCGGAATACGGCGACAGGCAGGTGGTCGCCATGCCGACCGGCAACGTGGATACGGAATGGTTCGAGGCCCCGGAACCGGGCTGGCGCGGCATGGCCACGCACATCGGCGGCATCCGCCTGGCCCACCTGCTCATGATGAAACGCATGGCCGAGACGGTCGGCGACGCTGAATTCACGGCAAAATGCCAACGCTGGTTCGAGGCGGGAGCGGCGGCCATGGAAGAGCACTTATGGGTCGGGAACTACTATCTCAACTTCCACGAGCCCGAAACCGGAACCAAGTCCGATCTGGTATTCGGCTACCAGCTCGACGGGCAATGGATCGCGGACTTCCACGGAGTAGGCCGGGCGTTCCCCGCGGAAAGAGCGACGACGGTGCTGGACACTATCGCACGCTGCAACGTGGCCGTAAGCAAGACCGGAGCGGCGAACTACGCCAACCCGGGCGGCACGCCCGCGGCCGTGGGTGGCTACGGCGCCTACAGCTACTTCCCGCCGGAGTTGCTGATGCTGGCGATGACCTACCTGTATCATGGCCGGCGCGAGTTCGGTCTTGATCTGGCGCGCCGCTGCTGGGAGAACATCGTCTGCACGCAGCGGCTGGCCTGGGACCAGCCCAACTTCTTCCGGGGCGACGTAGACACGGGCGAACGCTCGTTCGGTAACGATTACTACCAGAACATGATGCTCTGGTCACTCCCGGCGGCCATCGCGGGCGAAGATTTGGCGGGCCCCTGCAAGGCAGGCGGACTGGTGGATCGAGTGATCCGTGCAGGCAAACAGGGAGGATTGTCCCGACCGGCGCCGCAAGGAAGGACGGCTGCACGCGCAGTCGGCCGAACACGTTGACGAGAGAGAAACCATGAGCAAGACGACGAGGACCCGGAATCGCAGCCCTGACCAGCCTTCGTTCCTGATCGAGGGCTGCGAGGACATGGTGTACCACGAGCTGCGCCTGGGCGAACGCGGCAATCAGCCCGAATTTTGCGCCGTGCTCGACAAGCATTGGGTCTTCAACCGCGCCATGCGCTGGGTCGAGGGACCACTCGGCACGCTGCTGTGCTACAGCGCGGCCGCAGACCTCGCGCTCACGGGCGAAGGATGCGTTTCCCGCTGGTTCAGCGATCCCGCCAATGCAATTGAGCACCGGGGCGCCGTCATGCAGTTCGGCAAGCGCTCGTCGCGGCGGCGCGACGCCGCCGTACTGCCCGCTTTCCAGTTCCAGCTCGATCAGCACGCGGAGATTGCGGTCGAGGTGAAGTCGGCCGACGCCGAATGGCAGTTCTGCGCGCTGGTCAAGGGCCGCAGCTGCGGGCCCCTGCTCTCCAGCGGATGGCAGACGGGGCCGCAGAGCCTGCGGTTCGACCTTCAGCGGGCCTGGCGCGAACGGGGGTACAACCTCCACTACCCCGAGCTGCATCTTGCCATCGGCGTCTGGACGCCTGACGGCCGGCCCGCAGAACTCGATTGCGAGCTGCGGCTGATCGGCCGGCCGGCCGTGGTGCCGTGCCTGCCCGCGATCCGCACGGTCGCCTCGGTCCGCGAGGCGGGCGGCGTGCCCGTCGCCGCCGCGGCGCTCGACGAGAATGGGCGCCCGGTGAACCCCGCGACGGTGTCCGTGCGCGCGTGCGTGGGTGACCGGACCGTGGACCTGAGCGAAAGCAGCGGCATCTGGAGCGCCCTGGTAGATGGGCTCGATGCGGGCGATCACGAGGTCGAGCTGACGGTCGAGGGCGCGGTGCAGGCGCATTCGGACCTGTCCGTTCGCGTCACGGACGGCGAGTTCTATTCCTACGATTCCGACGCGCGTTCGCCGCGGCGCCGAGGGCACCCGACCGGCCCGCTCACGGGCTCTTACGCGGGCATCGTGTACTTCCGCCGCGCCGGTGAGGCCGGGCGCGAGCGGATCGCGCAGGGCCAGGCCGCGTGGGACAAGTGGGATATCCCTCCCGAGGAACGCCGGTACCATTACTGGGAAGCGCTGACGGAAAAGGAGCTGGACGAACGCTTCTCCTACCTCGCGCGGTGCGGATGGAATCTGCTGCATCTCTGTCAGCACTGGGGCATCTGGGAACGGCTCGACGCGGGCGGCCGGATCAGCCCGCACGGAGCCGAGCAGCTCGCCCTCTTCTACCGCACCGCCGGCCGCCACGGCATGGCCGTGCTCCAGGCGCTCTCGCACTATCCCTACGGGGGCGACCGCACACCGGTCTGGCAAAGCTACCTGGACGCCGGATTCCAGGCCGGGGACTGGCAGAATCCCGATACCCCTTTCACGCAGCGATTTCACGCCTACCTCAAGGACTACGTTGCCCTCTTCCGGGAGGAGACCGCCCTGTTCGCAATGACCGCGTCCGGCGAAGGTGACTGGCAGGCCGGCCGCGAGCGCGTGAACGCGACCTGCCGGTTTGTGACCTCGTTGGACCCGAATCACCTCTTCATCGGCGAGCCGCTGCACCGCATGACGCGTTTGCCGCACGTGTACCATGAGGGCTGGACTCCCAGGCCGTTCTGCGGGCGCCTGTATTGGATCGGCTACGATCTCGAGCCGGAATATGACCTGGGCGTGGAGTACAAGATTTTGCAGCTCGGCGACTACGTGGTCAGCGAGGCGAGCTGGCCGTGCCCCCCGATCTATGCCCGGTTCGTCGGCATCCCGCATCCATGGGCGGGTACCCGGGATTACAGGATCCGCTGGCGCGACACCCTGTATCTCGGTCTCGTGCACCGTTCGGGCATGATGCTGAGCTGGGACGAGCAGTGCACGGAAGACGAACACTTGGTCCTCAACGAGGTGTGCCGTCTCGTCAACTGGTCCCAGCCGTTTCGGCCCGCACCAATCTGTCTTCTGATCGACGACGGCGCGGCGGGTGGCGAAGATGCATCCCATTCGAATCGCGAACGGCGGAACCTGGCGGAATACGAGCAGTTCTTTGCGCACCGGGCGCTGACGAGCCGCTACGCGCGTGCGGATCAGCCGCCGCCGGCCGACGTCGCCTGCGTCATCGATGCGCGGAAGCCGTACCGCGAACCAGACCTCGCCGCGCTAACGGAGCAGATTCCCCTGCGCCTTCCGGCCGGATCGGCATACGCGGCAAGCTGGCTCTGGTCGGAGGACCGGAAAACGCTTGTGGCCTACCTCTACAACTGTGGCGAACACGCATGGATCAAGTACGGACACAGAGGCGGCGAAGCGGGCGGATGCCTCGCCGGAAACATCCACCGCCGTCCGGTTCCGCTTCCCCTCGTGCTCGGGCTCCGGAATCTCCCGGAAGAGGAACTGACGTACCGTCTCTACGACCTCGACACAAAGAAGCTGGTCCTGCAAGGGCGCGTGTCTGAATCCCTGGAGTTGGATTTAGGCAAGACACAATCGGACTTCGTGCTGCTTGTTGTGCCATGAAAGTCTTGGAACACGGCCGGAGAAAAACGGGAGATATCGCGAGGACCTCATGACGGGGAAAGCAACAAAATATCGGAGTATGGGCACCGGACAGCGAAAGGCAAAGCCGTCGGTCTGCGACACCGAGATCAAGTTGGGAACCGGTGCGGACCACCGCGTGACTTTCCGAACCGGAAAGACGGTCTGCGTGGAGTCGCTGATCGACGGCTGCTGGGTCGGGCGGTGGTGGTCTGCGGACGGCAAGGTGAAACCGTCGCAGTTCTGGATCAGCCCGGCGTTCGACTTCCAGATCAAGCTGGCGCCGGCCGCCAACGACCCCATGTTCTCGCTGGACAGCGGATGGCAGTGGGTCTCCGCCAAGGAATTGCCGAAGACCGAGCGCGGCGCGCGGCACGTCGTCGTGGAATTGATCCGTCCCGAACCGAGAGACCAAGCGGTGACGGCCCGCATCCACACGTTGCTCGACGGCACCCCGGTCCTGACCCGATGGCTGGAAATCGCCAATGATGCACCGAACGCGATCGCTGTGCTCAGCGCGTGGCCGTGGACCGGGAAGCTCTGGGCCGAAGACGCGCCCGTGCGTCTGGGCTACTGGGCGGGCCGGAACTGGGCCTGGGAATGCTGGTTCGACTGGAAGAGACTCAAGCGAGGGGAGAACGTGGTGCGGAACGATTCCGACATTACGTACGATGACCCGAACTTCCTGCTGCGCAACGAATCGAACGAGGAGTACTTCTTCGGCCAGATGGAATGGGCCACCAACTACGAGATGGCGTTCGACAAGCGGCGCGACGGCCTCTCGTTCCGGGTGGGACCCATCGGACACTGGCCCCTGCGCGTGCTGACAGAGAAGGAGACCGTCCACACGCCGCGGGTACATGTGGGTTGCGCCCGCGGGAGCTTCGATGCCGCCGTGCAGGCCATGCACGCGCACCTGCGGAAGAGCGTGATTCTCAAGCCGCCTGCCGCAAAGGCCTATCGCAGCCAGTACCTGTGTCCGGGCGACTGGGAGGTGTGCCCGTACCACGACGAGGCATTCAACGAAGAGAACATGATCAAGGTGGCGGACGTCGCGGCGGCCGCGGGATTGGAAGCGTTTCTGCTGGACGGTCCGACGTGGTGCGCGGGGTACGGCCGCTGGTTGGAGACGCATCCGGCGCGGTTCCCCCGAGGGGTGGACCGGCTGCGCGAGTATGTCCATTCCAAGGGCATGCTCTTCGGGATGTATTTCGAGACCGAGGGCGGCCGGGACGGGAATTTCCAGCCGGGAGTCGCGGGTTCCATGGATGCCTGGCGGAACAGTCCGGTCTACCGGGAACACCCCGAATGGTTTGTCCGCATCAACCTCGACCTGACGATCCCGGAGGCGGCCCGCTATTTCGAGGAGGAACTGTGCAGAATTATCGAGCACTACAAGCTCGATCTATACAGGCACGACGAGAACAGCGTGGTCTTCTGTCCGCCCGGCGCCGGCGGCGTGCCCGCCAAGAGAGCGTGGTTTGCCGAAGGCAGTCACTGGCGGCACTACGAGGCCCTGTACAAGGCATTCCAGAATGTGCACAAGAAGTTCCCCAAGGTGATCCTTCAACAGGCGTCGGCGGGCGGATACCGGCTCGACGTCGGAACCGCGCGGTACCTGCACGAGCACTTCTCGAGCGACTGCGGGGGGGATGTCCGGCGCTTCCCCGGGATCAGCGTGTTCCTGCCGCCGGAGTGCGTCGTCAACGCCATGGGCATGCCGCCGCACATTCCCTTCGAGCTGCACACGCGCTTGCGCGCGGCCTACGCGCTGGGCTGCATGCCGCAGATCTTCAATGCCATGCTGCCGGGCAAGCTGGCGGACTTTACTCCGGAGGACCAGGCCGTGTACCGGCACTACGCAGAACTCTACCGGACCTTCATCCGGCCGCTGATGGACCAGACGCTGATCTACCATCACGAGCCGGTGAACGAGCGCGGCGGCGTGGGGTCCGGCGACTGGACCGTCATGGAGTTCGTCGCGCCGGACCGGAGCCGGGGCTGGGCCACGGCGATCCGGATGCCGTGCGACGCGGCGACGTACCGGTTCCAGCCGCGCGGGCTGGATGCCAAGCGCAGTTACAGGGTGACCTTCGACAACAGCGGCGAGAAGCAGGTGCGCAAGGGAGCGGAACTGATGCGTGAGGGACTGGAGATCCGGACCTCGCCGGAGCGCCATTCCGAGCTGCTGCTGTTCGAGGCAGTCGCCTCCCGTGACCGTGGTCGCGACTGAGGCAGATTCTGGGAAGAGGATCGCGCCGACAGGGAGT